>Ga0315553_10003898_pt1 | contig 11443 bp, 13 predicted proteins | sample SalMarSW160140MG_FD_203099 | JGI IMG/M metagenome (GOLD analysis project Ga0315553, IMG submission 203099) | Salt marsh sediment microbial communities from the Plum Island Ecosystem LTER, Massachusetts, United States - Salt Marsh Sediment SW1601-40 ... | reverse complement strand
GGACGACGCCGCGTTCGTTGGCGATCGCAGTGCCGCGCCTGCCGACGGCAAGGACGGTCGCCCCGGAGAGCGCGTCGGCGGCGGCGTCGAGGACGCGGTCGGAATAGGCGCCGGCGAATCCCTGCTCGGCGAGAAACAATATCTCGCCGGTACGGTCGACACCGCGGCTCGGCTCTTCGTCAGGCGGCGCCAAGAGTAGGGCCTCTCCTAGCGCCTCGGAAACCACACGCGAGTAGGCAACGACGCCAACCAGCAGGACGCGCGCCTCCTGGGCGCGCGCGGCGGCGATGCCGCGAATCGCGGTAACCACCGCTTCGAGCTTCTCGACGTTGTCGATCTTGGCGTTGATGTCAGCGAGGCGTTCCACCGGCGGCCGGCTCCTCCGTTTCTCGCGCCTCATAGCGCGTGGCCAGCGCCTCCAGTGCATCGATGAGCTTGGCCTTCTTATCGTTGTCGAGGTGGCCGCCCGTCGCGATCGACTGCACGGCGGCCTCCGCCCTATGGGCCACCCAGTCGGACATCGCGGCGCGGAAGTCGCCCACGCGATCGGGCGGAATGCGGTCGAGTAGGCCGTGCTTGAGCGCGGTCAGAAGCGCGACCTGATCGACAAGCGGCATCGGTTTGTACTGCGGTTGGGTGAGGACGGAACGGATGCGCCGGCCGCGCGTGATCTGCTTGCGAACGTGAACGTCGGTCAGACCGCCGAAACGTGTGAACATCTCCAGTTCGAGGAACTGGGCGTAGTCGAGGCGGAGCGATTCGCTGGCCTCGCGCAGCGCCGGCGCCTGGGTCCGGCCGCCGACGCGGCTGACGCTCCTGCCGATGTCGATGGCCGGGGCTTGGCCCTCCTGAAATAGGCGCGCGTCGAGCACGATCTGGCCGTCGGTGATGGAGATCAGGTTGGTCGGAATGTAGGCGCTGAGGTTGCCAGCGTCGGTCTCGGCGATGGGCAGTGCCGTCAGCGAGCCGCCGCCGAGCGACGGGGCGAGCTTGGCGGCGCGCTCGAGCAGACGGGCATGAACGTAGAACACGTCACCCGGGTAGGCCTCGCGCCCGGGCGGCTGGCGCAAGAGCAGGGCGATCTCGCGGTGGGTGGCGGCGTGCTTGGTGAGGTCGTCGATGATGAGGAGCGCGTGCTGGCCGCGGTCGCGGAAGTACTCGGCGATCGTGCAGCCGGCGAACGGCGCGATCCACCTGAGGCCCGCCGGCGCCGAGGCGGCGGCGACGACGAACACGCAGCGCTCGGGCGCGCCAAACTCGGAGATGGCGTCGATCACGCGGCGGATGGCGGAGGTCTTCTGGCCGGTCGCCACGTAGACGCAGATGATGTCGCTGGATTTCTGGTTGATCATGCAGTCGACCGCCACCGCCGTCTTGCCGATGGCGCGGTCGCCGATGATCAGCTCGCGCTGGCCGCGGCCGAGGGCAAACATCGAATCGACGACCAGAAGGCCGGTCTGCACCGGCTCGCTGACCAGGTCGCGATCGACGATCACCGGCGCCGGACGCTCGATCGGCTCGCGCGTGCCGGCGATGGCGCCCTTGCCGTCCAACGGGCGGCCGACCGGATCGACGACGCGGCCGAGCAGCGCCGGCCCGACCGGAACGCGAACCACCTCGCCGGTGCCGTGGACCCGGGAGCCGGCGTCGATGCCCCGCGGCTCGTCGAGCAGGACGCAGCCGACCAGGTCGCGGTCGAGCATCTGGGTAAATCCGAAGCCGTCGTTGTCGAAGCGGACGAGTTCGTCGAGTCGGACCGATCTCAGGCCCGACACCATGGCGATGCCGTCACCGACCGATTCGACCCGCCCGACCTCCTCGGCGCTGGCGCCGAGCGGTACCGTGGCAACGGTCCGACGCGCCTCGTCGAGCCATTCGCGAAGCTGGTCACTGGCGGTCGGCATCGCGATTCAGCTCCGAAAGGATGCGGTCGAGGTCGCCGCGCCAGCTCGCCCTGACCACGGTGTGGGGGCCGCGCAGCTCGATGCCGGCGAGAACCGACGGGTCGACGCGGAAGCGGATGGGAATGTCGCGACCGAGCGTGGCGGCGAGCTTCTCACGGCACCTGGCGGCGTCGGCTTCGGCGAGCGGGGCGGCGGTCACGATCTCAGGCGGCTCGCCGCCGTCGGCGGCCATGAGGCCCTTCTTCAGGTCGTCCGACAAGGTGTCGACTTCGGCGCAGAGCTTGTCGAGGAAGGCGGAGTCGCCGGTCTTGCCGGGAAGCTCGGCAAGCAACTTGCCGGCGATATCGACGGCGAGATTGCGGGCGTGCTCGATGGCCTCGGTGGCGACAGCGGCGCGCTCCTTGGCGATGGTCTCCTCGGCGGAGGCCTTCAAGGTGGCGATGTCGCCGGCTGCCCGCTCGACGCGGGCGGTGCGCGCGGCCTCGCCGGCGGCGCGGGCCTCGGCGACGATCTTGTCGTGCTCGTCGGCGAACTGCTGGCGCAGGCTCTCTGCGTCGAGCTGGGCGGCCTCCGCGGCCTGGCGGGCGGCAGCGGCGTCGGCAATGGCCGCCTCGGTCTCACGCTGGCGCGTGGCGATCATGCGGGCGATCGGCCGGAAGAAGAAACGCGACAGCAGCCAAACCAGAACCAGGACGTTGACGGTCTGCAGTCCAAGCGTCCACCAGTCGATCTGCATATCGGACCATCAGGCGAAGGGGTTGGCGAAGAGAAGCAGCAGCGCGATCACCAGGCAGTAGATCGCCATTGTCTCGATCATCGCCAACCCGACGAACAGCGTGCGCGACAGCGTGTTGGCCGATTCCGGCTGGCGGGCGATCGCATCGAGCGCTGCTGCGACCGCCCGGCCTTCGCCCAGCCCCGGGCCGAGCGACCCCAACGCGACGGCGAATGCTGCGCCGAGGATGCTGGCGATGTGGATCATGTCCATCATTCGGTCCTTTCCTGTGACTCCGTCTGCGGGCCTCCGCTGAGCGCGCCGCCGATGAAGACGGCGGCGAGAATCGCGAAAATGTACGCCTGGACCGCGCTGATCAGAAGGTCGAGCGCCATCAGCGGGATCGGCACCAGGAGGCCGGCGAGCGACAGAATGATGCTGATGACGAAGGCGCCGCCGACCACGTTGCCGAACAGGCGGACCATGAGCGAGAAGGTGCGGGCGACGGTGCCGATGAAGTTGAGGGGTGCCATGACGTAGTTGGGTTCGGCGAAGCTCTTGAGATAACCGCCGACACCGCGCATCGTCACACCGAACCAGATCGTGGCGGCGAAGACGATGCCGGCGAGCGCGGCGTCGGTTTCCAGATGCGCGGTCGGCGCCTCGACGCCGGGCACTATCGCCGACCAGTTGGCAGCCAAGATGAACAAGAACAGCGTACCGACGAGCGGTAGGAAAGGCCGCGGATCGCGCCGCACGATGTCGCCAATCTGGGCACTGGTCACCTCGACGATGACTTCGGCGACAGTCTGGACGGCGGACGGGTTGCGCACGTCGAGGTGCCGCGAGATCAGATATCCGACAAGCGTCAGCGCTGCCATGATCGCCCAGGTGACGACAACGGGCGTGGTGACGTGGATCGGTCCGATCGCGAACAGCGGTGTTGCGGCGAAGGGCGTCTCGGTCACGGCGTTGTCCTCGCCCGACGCAACATGAACGGCCGCGCACCGGCGAAGCCGGCGGCGGCGAACAGCAGCGGGAGGGCGCCGTATCGCGCGATCATGACGAAGCCGGCGACGGTGAGCGCAATCCGCGCGACCAGCACCGGGACGGCCAGCCAGCGGCGTTCGGCATTGGTGAACAGCGTGACGTTCAATGCGAGCGCACCGAAGTGGACGGCGGCGAGGGCGGCGCCGGCGACGAGGAAGGTGAGGGCCGTGGCGAGCGCGGTCATTGGCGGTGCATCCATCGCCAGCCGGACCAGCAGCCCAGGATCAGTCCGACGAGCATCAGCGGCGCGGTCCAGAAAATGCCGGTGTCCAAGGTCGTGTCGAGCCAACGGCCGAGAAGGACGCCGGCGAGCGTCGGTAACACGATGATCCATCCCAGGACGCCGATCTGGCCGATATAGCCGATCAGCGACCGCTCGTCCTCGGCGAACCAGCGGCGGTGGCGTTCGGCGCGTCGGCGCACAGCGTCGATCATGCGCTCCGCCTCCGGCGGCAACTCGGGCTTGTCGCTCATGGACCGGCGCCGGGCGGTCCCGGCGGTTCTGGTCTGAGGTACTTCATGATCTGGCGCACGGCCATCACTTGCAGACGCATGGTTTCGGAGCGGGCGGCACGGTCGGCCTCGGCGGCGACATGGAACCAGTCGCGCACGGTGTCCGCCAGCCTGGCGACGTCGGCATCGAAGATCGCCTCGCGGGTGGCAACGGCGACGGTGCGTCCGGCCGTCACCGTCAGAACTCCGCGCCGGACGGCGCAATATCCGACCTCGGCGTCCCGCTGCCGCCAGCCGACGATGGACGATCTCAGCGCCGTTACGAAATCGGCGTGACCGCCGAGAATCCCAAAGCTCCCCGTGGGGTCCTCGGCGCGTACGGAGACGACGTCGTCGCGATCAACGACAACTCCCGTCGGCGTGGTGATCAGCAGCCTCATCGCGCGGACGCCTCGTGCCGTTGGCGGGCTTCGTCGATGGTGCCGACCATGTAGAGCGCGCTTTCCGGCCAATCGTCGCATTCGCCCGCGAGAATGGCCTTGCAGCCGACGAGCGTGTCGGCCCGCTTGACCGAGCGGCCCGGGCGCCCGGTAAAAGCTTCGGTGACCATGAACGGCTGGGCCATGAACCGTTGGAGGCGCCGCGCCCGGTTGACGATCACGCGGTCGCGGGCGGAGAGCTCCTCGATGCCGAGCAGCGCGATGATATCCTGCAGCTCCTTGTAGTGGGCGATCGCCTCGCGCACCTCCTTGGCGATGCGGTAATGGTCCTCGCCGACGACAGTCGGATCGAGCAGGACCGAGGTCGAGGACAGCGGATCGACGGCGGGATAAATGCCCTCGGCCGCCATTTGCCGTGAGAGGACGACGACGCTGTCGAGGTGGCTGGAGATGGCGGTGACCGCCGGGTCGGTGAAATCGTCGGCGGGCACGTAGACCGCCTCGATGGCGGTCACCGAGGCGCCGGCGACCGAGGCGATGCGCTCCTGGAGGGCGGCGACCTCGGTGGCAAGCGTCGGCTGGTAGCCGACGCGCGAGGGCATGCGCCCAAGAAGGCCGGAGACCTCGCTGCCGGCCTGGACGAAGCGATAGACATTGTCGATCAGCAACAGGACGTTCTGGTTCTTCACGTCGCGGAAATACTCTGCCACCGTCAGCGCCGTCAGCCCGACGCGCCAGCGGGCGCCCGGCGGCTCGTTCATCTGGCCGTAGACCAGAACCGTGCGGTCGAGGACGCCGGCAGAGCGCATCTCGGTCAGCATCTCGTGGCCCTCGCGGGAGCGTTCGCCGATGCCGGCGAACACCGAGATGCCGTGGTAGCTCTCGACGACCGCGCGAATGAGCTCCATGATGAGCACCGTTTTGCCGACCCCGGCGCCACCGAACATGGCGGCCTTGCCACCCTCCGACAGCGGTGCCAGCAGGTCGATGATCTTGATCCCGGTTTCGAACAGGGTCGCCGAGGCGCGCTGCTCGGCGAGCCGCGGGGCGGCATGGTGGATCGGCCAGCGGGTCATGTCGTCGGCGAAGGCTGGGCCGCGGTCCGCGGGTTCACCGGTAACGCTGATGAGGCGGCCGAGAACCGCGTCGCCGACCGGGACGGTGATCGGCTGCCCGGTGGCGCGGGCGCGCACGCCGCGGCGGAGCCCCGCCGTCGATTGCAGCGCGACGCAGCGGGCATGGCGCTCGTCGAGGTGGCTCTGGACCTCGACCACTAGCGTTTCGGGCCGGTCCCATTCGATGACCAAGGCCTCGTCGATTTCCGGCAGGCGGCCGGATTCGAACGCTACTTCGACGACGGCGCCATGGACTGCGACCACGGTGCCATAGGAGGCGTCGGCGGCGGCGGTCTCGGGCGGTGGCCGGTCTGCGGTCATGTCGGCATTCTCGCCGGTGACGGAGGCTTCGTCTTGCGACAAATCAACGGCCCTGCGCGGTTGTCGGATCAGCAGATGCGCGGCAACTGCTCGCCCGACAGCATGTCGATGATGCGGATCCCGCCGATCGGGCCGCGGCAGGAGACGCGGCCGGCCGGGCCCGCGGCGACCGTGCCGATGATCGCCGATTCGGCGCAGACCGCGAAACGCCTGAGGACGGCGAGGGCGCGCTCGGCGTCCGCGGGGGCGACGAGGGCGGCGAAGCGACCCTCACAGGCGACATGGAAGGGATCGAGGCCGAGGATCTCGCAAGCCGCGGCGACGTCGGCGCGAACGGGAATCGCTCTCTCCTCGGTTTCGATGGCGAGGCCCGCGGTCTCGGCGATCTCAACCAGGCCGGAAGCGAGGCCGCCGCGGGTCAGGTCGCGCAGGCAATGCACGGCGACGGCGGCGTCGAGGAGCGCCAGGACTGGCTCGGCGAGCGGGGCGCAGTCGCTCTCGATCGCCGACTCGAAGCCGAGCCGCTCGCGCGCGGCCATGACGGCGATGCCGTGACGGCCGATGTCGCCGGAGAGGATCACGGCGTCGCCAAGGGCGACGCTCGCCGGCTCGACCGGGTCGGGCGCGACGATCGTGCCGACGCCGGCGGTGTTGATGAAGACGCCGTCGCCCTTGCCTCGGTCGACGACCTTGAGGTCGCCGGTGACGATGCGGACGCCGGCGGCGTCGGCGGCGTTGCGCATCGAAGTGACGATACGACCGAGGAGGGCAGTGTCGAGCCCTTCCTCGAGAATGAAGCCGGCGCTGATGTGGGCCGGTTCGGCGCCACACATGGCGAGGTCGTTGACCGTGCCGTTGACGGCGAGCGTGCCGATGTCGCCGCCGGGGAATACCAGCGGGCGGACGACGTAGCTGTCGGTGGTGAAAGCGATCGGCCCGGTCAGATTCAGCCGCGCACCGTCGTGCCGGCGGGCGAGCTCCGGCCCGTCGAAGGCCGGGCGGAAGATGGTGTCGAGCAGGCGCTCGCTGGCGCGGCCGCCGCCGCCGTGGGCGAGCTTGACGGTCTCGTCGCCGGGCAGGGGCACGGGGCAAGCAAGCGCGAAATCGTCTTGTTCCATAAAGACTTACTCAGCTGCGGCGGGGACCTCGGCGCCGCGGTAGCGGTAGTAGGCGGCGCAGGCGCCTTCCGACGAAACCATGGTGACGCCAAGGGGATGTTCCGGCGTGCAGCGGGTGCCGAAGGCGGGGCAATCGGGCGGCTTCTTGTCGCCGCAGAGGATGAGCCCGCTGATGCACTCGCCCTCGTCCTCGCCGCTGGCGCCGACCGGGCCGAAGCGATGCTCGGCGTCGAAGGCGTGGTAGTCGTCGGCGAGCGCCAGGCCGCTCTCCTCGATCTCGCCGATACCCCGCCAGCGTCGGCGCACGACGCGGAACACCTCGCGCATCACCTCCTGGGCTGGACGGTTGCCGGCGCGTTTGACCGAGCGGGCGTACTGGTTCTCGACCTCGGCGCGGCCTTGTTCGAGCTGGCTCACGCACATCCACACGCCCTCGAGGATGTCGAGCGGTTCGAAGCCGGTGACGACGATCGGCACGCGGTAGCGCGCGGCGATGGGCAGGTACTCCTCGAAGCCCATGATGGTGCAGACGTGGCCGGCGGCGAGAAAGCCCTGAACGCGGTTCGAGGGCGAATCGAGGATCGCGCGCATCGCCGGCGGCACCAGCACGTGCGAGACGAGCAGCGAGAAATTGGCGACGCCCTCGCGCTTCGCCCGGTAAGCGGCCATGGCGTTCGCCGGCGCGGTGGTCTCGAAGCCGACGGCGAAGAACACGACCTCCCGGTCGGGATGGGCGCGGGCGATCTCCAGCGCGTCGAGGGGGGAATAGACGACGCGCACGTCGGCGCCGTTCGCCTTGGCGGCGAGCAGGTCGGTGTCGGTGCCCGGCACCCGCAGCATGTCGCCGAAGGAGGTGAGGATCGTCCCCGGCGTCGCGGCGATCTCGATCGCCTTGTCGATGTAGTCGACCGGGGTCACGCACACGGGGCAGCCGGGGCCGTGGATCAGCGTTACCTCGGGCGGCAGCAGCTGGTCGATGCCGTAGCGGACGATTGCGTGGGTTTGGCCGCCGCAGACCTCCATGATCGCCCACGGCCGGGTGACGATGCGGGCGATCTCGTCGGCGAAGCGGCGGGCGGCGGCGGGGTCGCGATATTCCTCGCGGTACTTCATTAGCGGCCACCCAGCTCCGCCTCGATCTCGCCGATGCGGTCGAGGTGGGCGAAGACCTTCTCCGCCTCGTCGGCGTCGATGACGGTGATGGCGAAGCCGACATGGACGAGGACGTAGTCGTCGACGGCGGCCTCCGGCGTGTAGGCGAGGTTGATCTCCTTGACGACGCCGCCGAAATCGACGCGGGCGGTGCGGGTGAGCGGGTCGTCGCCGCTGACCGTTAGCACCCTGCCGGGGATCGCCAGGCACATCAGTCGTCTCCCACGTATCGCGCCGCCCAGTATGCCTGACCGAGGGCGAGCCCGCCGTCGTTCGGGGGCACTTGTTCGTGCCAGACCGGCGTTGCGCCGGCGGCGCGCAGCGCCGCGACCGTCGCCTCCGTCAGGACGGCGTTCTGGAAACAGCCGCCGGTCAGCACCACCGTCTCCTCCCCAATTGTGGCGGCGACCTCGGCGATGGCAAGGGCAAGGCCGCGGTGGAACGCCGCGGCGATTTCTCCGGTCGCAACGCCGGCAGCGCGATCGGCCAGGATCGCCCGCACCACCGGCTCCCAATCAAGGATCGGGGGGGCGCCTGCGCGCAGGAGAAATGCAAGGGGCTTGGCAGTCGCGTTTGCGGTCTCCGCCGCCCATTCGAGTTCCATCGCGGCCTGGCCTTCGTAGGTGGAGCGCTGGCGGAGGCCGAGGAGGGCGGCGACGGCGTCGAACAGGCGGCCGGCGCTGGTGGTGACAGGGGCGTTGAGGCCGCGGTCGATCATGGCCGCCAGTGTCGCACGCTCCTTTGCTGTGAAGGCGGCGATAGGTGCAAGGTCGGTCATCTCCAGCGCGTTGCGGCCGAAGATTTCATGAAGCAGGCTGAAGGCGGCGCGGCGCGGTTCGCGCACGGCGGCCTCGCCGCCGGGGAGGCGAAAGGGCCTCAGGTGCACCACCCGGTGCCAGCCGTCCTCCGCCACGCGCAGGAATTCGCCGCCCCACACGGTGCCGTCGCCGCCGTCGCCGGTGCCGTCCCAGGCGACGCCGAGGAGCGGCGGCCCAAGGCCATGCTCGGCCATGCATGAAGCGACGTGAGCGAGGTGATGCTGGACGGCGACCACCGGTGCACCAAGGCGTTCTGCGGCGCGGGTCGAGTGATAATCGGGGTGGAGATCGCGGCCGACGCGGTTCGGTTCGGTCGCGTGCAGCCGGGTCAAATCGGCGATGGCGCGGTCGTAAGCGTCACGCGCTTCGACCGCATCGAGGTCGCCGAGGTGCTGGCTGATGACAACGCCAGCCTCAGTGGTGAGCGCGACCGTCGCCTTGAGATGACCGCCGGCGGCGAGAATGCCCGGCGGGAGCACCACGGCGATCGGCGACGGCGCGTACCCGCGGGCGCGGCGGAGCAGCATCGGCCGGCCGGCGACGACGCGCGCCACCGAATCGTCGACCGGGCGGACGATCGGCCGATCGTGGACTAGGAATACATCGGCGATGCCGGAGAGGCGGGCGAGCGCTTCCGTCTCGTCGGTGACGATCGGCTCGTCGGACCGGTTGCCGCTGGTCGCCACGACGGGGAAGCCGAGATCGCCCAGCAACAGGTGGTGCAGCGGCGTATAGGGCAGTATGGCGCCAACCAGCGGGTTGCCGGGGGCAACTGTGTAGGCAAGCGTGTCGCGCCGTTTGCGCACCAGAACGATCGGGCGCTCGCGTGATTCGAGCAGCGTGGCTTCGACGGGGGACACGTCGGCAACCGCCTCGATCGCCGCCATTGACAGGAACATCACGGCGAACGGTTTTTCCTCGCGATTCTTGTGTTGGCGCAGCCGCGCCACGGCGTCTTCGTTCCGCGCATCGACCATCAGGTGGAAGCCGCCGAGGCCCTTGACCGCGACGATCTTCCCGTCGCGGATCGCGTCGGCGGCGGTGCTGAGCGCATCGTCGCCGATGGCGAGTGCGACGCCGCTTGTATCTCGCAGCGCCAGTTGCGGCCCGCACCTCGGGCAGGCATTGGGCTCGGCGTGAAAGCGGCGGTCCGACGCGTCCTCGTACTCGGCGCGGCAGTCCGCGCACATGACGAAGCCGGCCATGGTCGTGCGGGCGCGGTCGTAGGGAAGATCGGCGATGATGGAGTAGCGCGGGCCGCAGTGGGTGCAGTTGGTGAAGGGATAGCGATGGCGCCGGTTGGCGGGGTCGGCGATCTCGGCGAGGCATTCCTCGCAGGTGGCGATGTCGGGCAGGACCGTCGCCGAGCGATCGCCGGCAAGCGCGCTCTCGCGGATGGTGAAGCCGCTCTCGCCGGTTGGCGGGAGCGTGCGCTTCTCGATTCTGTCGATGGTGGCCGGGGCGGGCAGTTCGCTGGTCAGCGCATCGACGAACCCTGCAACAGCGTCTGGCGGTCCCTCGACTTCAAGGGTGGCGCCTTGGGGTGTGTTCACCACCCAGCCGGCGAGACCGAAGGCGGCCGCTTGACGATACGCATACGGCCGGAAGCCGACCCCTTGAACGCGGCCGCGCACTTTCAGCTCCACCCGCTCGCGAGGAGCGGCGCGCGGGGCAGGGGCGACTTCGGCGAGGTTCACGTCTCAACCTCGACGCTGGTGAGCACCACGTCGGCGGCATTGGGATCGTTGATGTCCTCCGAGGCCGTGGAAGTGATTGCCGCGCCCTCGGCGAGGGTGCCGGCGGCGGCCTGCTGAAAGTGATCGGCGAAGTGCGCCGGGGTCATATGGCTGAGCGCACCGAGGTGGACGGAGATGCCGGTCACCCGCGTCGCGTTCTCGGCCGCGGCGGTCGCCAGGATACGGCGCATGAGGTCGTTCATCAGGGCGCGCTCGTGCATGGCCGGCTCACGTCACCTCGGCGCCGAACTCGTCAAGCACCCGCGCCACCACGTCGTCGACCGCCGCCGCGACCTCCGGTGACAGCGGCTGGCCGAGATCAAAGGATGCGCCTTCGACCGCGTACACGATGCAGCGCGTGGGCAGGCGGTCGAGGGTGCGAGCAAGCTCCACCGCGTCGGCAAGGCCGATGGCGTGGGTCGACATGGCGAACACCGGTGGCAGCGCGCCTGCCGCCGCATCGATGCGGCGGATCGTTCCCGGCACGCTGCCGGAGACGGCCGCGTCGACGATCACCACGTTGTCGGCGCCTTCGAACAGGTCGAGCAGGCGGCCGGCGTCGCCGTCGGTGTCGATGACGGTGACGCCGTCGGGCGTCCGCCCCGCGAGGCGCTCGGCGAT
>Ga0315553_10003896_pt1 | contig 11448 bp, 11 predicted proteins | sample SalMarSW160140MG_FD_203099 | JGI IMG/M metagenome (GOLD analysis project Ga0315553, IMG submission 203099) | Salt marsh sediment microbial communities from the Plum Island Ecosystem LTER, Massachusetts, United States - Salt Marsh Sediment SW1601-40 ... | reverse complement strand
TTTCCGATGTCAACCCCGCATCGAAGAAGATCTATCAGGAGGGAGAGATGATGCCCTTCACCCTGGATGCCGGCGCGATTCATCTCATCTGAGGAACCTGTGTGGACCTGGTACCGTTGCACGAGGTTCTGAAGCAAGCTTATTCCGAGGGCTATGCCCTTCCAATTCCACCGAATTGACTCACCAGTTTTGTTACCCGAACTGTTGGCAACACCAATCGCATGAACAATCACCAGTATCGTGAAGACAACCTGCCATCGGTAGTGGCAAGGTGGAGGGAAGCTGCAAATATGTAGTTGGAAAGCGGTTCAAGGGCGGATGGCTATTTGTCAGGGGGGCTGCCGACTCTGGCATTGCCACCCAATCGGATCAAAGTTCCGATAGTCGCTGGAGAGCACCTATCAGCACATCGCTTGCTTTGGTGATATCCTGGAGGTCCGTATTTTCTTCCGGAACGTGGCTCCGACCCCCTATGCTGGGAACGAAGAGCATGCCGATCTTGGTGATGCCTGCTAAAACCGCGGTGTCGTGAAGGGCGCCGCTGCTCATCGGCATGTGGGCAATTCCCCGCTTCTCAGCCGATTCTTGCAGTGCCTCCACGACTGTTTCTGAACACAAGGTTGGTTCGATCTCACCCATATTGGTAATGGTATACCTCAGACCCCGCTCAGCAGCCAGGTGCTCGAGTTTGTCCCTAAGGGCTTCACTGACGGTGTCCATACCCGCCGAATCTACATCCCGGGTGTCGACGAACAGATCTACTTTTTCCGGAATGACATTTACCGCATTTGGACTGCAGATGATCCTTCCTACTGTTCCTACGGTCGCGGGCAGGGCTCGGGACCGTGAAGTCTCTTCGATCGTGGATATAATTTCGGCCGCTCCAACCATGGGATCTTTCCTGTATCTCATCGGCGTGGCTCCGGCATGATTGGGCTGCCCTTCGATTTCCACCTTGAACCTCTTCATCCCGGCGATCCCCGTTACGATACCTACAGGTATTTTTTCGGTATCCAGGACAAGGCTCTGCTCTATGTGGACCTCTACCATGGCGTGGATCTGCGCCGGTTTCAAGACGCGTTGATCCATGGTTCCCGGCTCCAGACCAAAACGTTCGGCCGCCTGGTACATGGAAACACCGTCGTCGTTCGTCAGTTTTTGAAGATCCTCAGGAGAGTAGACACCAACCAGCGCTTTGCTTCCGGCCAAAGCAGCACCGAAATTGACTCCTTCCTCTTCGGCGAAGATGATCAATTCGATCGCTCGCCCGGGTTTGAAGCCCTTCTCTGTGAACACCGTCAGAGCTTCCAGCCCGCACACCACTCCCACAACCCCATCGTATTTTCCCCCGTGGAGCACGGTATCGATATGCGATCCAGTGAGAACCGGGGATGCATCTCTATCCCTGCCCTCCAGCCTTGCCCGTATATTTCCCACAGGATCGATTGTTACCTGGAGTCCGAGCTCAGCTGATCTGTCAAGCAGGTAATTCCTGGCCTGTCGATCCTGCTCGGTGTAGGAGAAACGGGTGACTCCTCTGCCGGGCGTGGAATTATAGCAGGCCAGCTTTTCGATATGCGTGCCTATGCGTTCACTGTTGGATGAGAAGTCACCCGCCATCGATTTGGCTCCTTCTTGATGTCTGCCCGGTCCTCGAACTTCGGTACGGCTCAGGCGGTGATGACCTTGGACACTTCATCCATGAAATCGAGATAGCTCTTCTTGGTCAATTTGGGTTTGAAGTTCTCCACTATGCCCCTGGCCGACTGCGCGCCGTCGGCCAGAAGGTCGATCACGGTCATGGCCATGCATTTAGCCGGGATAATGACCGCCAGTTCCATATCATCGGGTTTGAAATTCCGGGTATGGATATCTCCCTTTACACCACTGATCATGGGGTGAAGAATCGGCATGAGGTGGGAAATGTCTCCGATGTCGAAGGAGCCGGCAAAGGTGAAGCCGTCCTGGATATCCTCCTCCTTCATGAACTCGACGGCATTGTTTTTGAAAAGCCCGTCCAATTCCCGGTTGCGCAGGAGGGGAAGGTATCCCGGAATATCATTGATCTGCACCTGCGCCCCGACCGCCATGGCTCCGGCCTTCAGGGCCCGGGTGACCTTTTCATTCGCATCCAGGATCGCTTCGATGGTTCGTCCCCGTACATAGCTCTCCATGTGCACATCCGCAGGCACGACGTTCACAATATCCCCGCCTTTTGTGATGATGGGATGAACCCGGATCATCTGCTCATCCGCGAAGGTCTCTCTCTGAGCGTGGATGTTGTTCATGGCCAGGACGGCCGCATTGAGGGCGTTGATCCCCTCATGGGGCGCTGCCCCGGCGTGGGCTTCCTTTCCGGTGAAGACCACCTTCTTGCCGAGAAAACCGTTTCCTTCAGGTCCGACTAAAACCTTCTTTCCCATCTTCGTCATATCGTAGGAGTGGATCATCATGCAGATATCGATGGCATCCAGATGTCCTCGATACAACAGTTCCTGCTTGCCCCCGAAAAACCTGATCTTGCCCTCATCCATCAGTCCCGAACGATACTCGAGTTCCACGTATTCCTCCGCCGGAACACCGATGAACTCGACCCTGCCGGAAAGGGCATCGAGGGCTCCGGAGAGCACAAGACCGAAGGCAGTTCCCAGCATGGCGCCGACCTGATTGTTGTGGCCGCAGGCGTGAACCGCTCCGGTGCTGCTGTCCGCATCTTCATGGGACCTGCAGATTACCGCATCCAGCTCTCCCATCACGGCGACGGCGGGCCCCTTCTGCCCGCCTCCCGCTGAGGCCCTGCATCCGGTAAGGGCGATCCCGCGTTCCACCTTCAAGCCCAGCTCTTCCAGCACTCCGGCAACCAGGTCCGTGGCGTAACTCTCCTTGTAGCCCAGTTCCGGATGCTCGTACATGCTGCAGGTGACATCCAGGATCTTTTCCCGTTTCTGATCGATGAAAGCGCAGGCCTTTTTCTTCAGTTCGTCCTTTTTCATATTGCCCCCTCTGTTCGAAGTTCCAGATGATATGTGCGGGGCAATCCGGGTTGCCCGGATTGCCCCTGATGAGTCTTGTTGAAGCCGGTCGGGGTCTTCTGTTAAATCAGACCCTGTATCTTCAGCACGATTTGAGCGATGACAGCCGAGCCGAAAAATGTCCCGAGGAACACGAAAATCGCTACAATGAACACCTTCCAGCTCAGCTTCTTGAGTGTGTTGATTTTCGCTCCTACCGAAATACCGGCAAAAGCCAGGATACAGGTTGTGGTTCCCAGAAAGTTCACCTGCCCTGTCTGAGCCAGGAACCACGTTGCCGTGGGCATGAAGGGCATGCTGAGCACGAGAGCGATGAGAGATGCCCACGCGAATGCGGGGAACTTAACCCGGGGAAGCGCTGCCTTTATGATCAGGGAGACCTGGGAGATCACCAGAATCAAAATAATGCCCGGAATCGCCTGCCATGGCTTTATCCCGTACCCGATCCACTGGCCGATGAGGATCATGATACAAACGACGACGAGGGCTTTCAGCTCATTGCCTATGTTTCTTGCTTTGACCATTGTCTTCCTCCTTTATTCCGCGCCCTGCTTTTTGCGGGTGAATACCTTGTAGAGCCAATTCACCAGCGGCAGTCCAAGAAAGATCACGGAGTACATGCCCGTTACGCCGGTGAGCATGTTGCTGGTCGCCGCATAGGCCAGGATGGTGTCCTTCATCGCCGGTACCGTCTCCGCGAGGGCGCTGGAAGATGCGGTCATCATGCTGGCGCTGCCGATCCCGCTTGCCATGGCCAGTGCATAGGGATGGAGCCCCGTGAACACAGCCACGGATCCCAGAAGACCGAAGAAGATGGTTCCGAAAATCGTACCCATCAGATAGGTTCCGAGCACGCCTGTTCCCTCGGCGGAGGATATGCCGTAGCGTTCACCGATAACGCCGAGAGTGGGCTCGCGGCAGATACTCACCGTGGCTCCCACGGCTTCACGCTGCATGCCGAGCAGCAGGGCGATGGGTAGGGCGAGGAAAATCGTAAAGAGATTCCCGAGCTCCTGCAGGAGAAAGGCGGGTCCGGCGGTCACGATCTTGACGATATTGGGTCCCACCAGAGTCCCGTATTTGACCCCAAGGGGAAGCAGGGAGATCATGACCAGAGATCCCGCAATTTCCACCTCTGGCATGGAAATCAACTTCCGCAGCGGGCGGATTACCTTGCCCAGCACGTCGGGGGTGATCAGTATCCCGATCACAACAGCATACAGCATGGGAAGCAGAACAATCGATCCCGGTCCCACCTTGATTTTGATAATCCCGATGATCTCCGTCACGATGACGATCACCAGGACCACCAGGTAGAGCTTGATGAAGCTGCCCCATTTACCCTTGGTCTCGATCAACTCAGCTGTCGTCTTCGCTTGCGAGTCTGACATCCTCAAACCTCCTAAGCTTTTTTTCCCCGCGTTCAGCAGTTCAGCGGCAACGCCGTTCCGATTGCCCGGGGATAGGTATATAACAGTTATATTCTAAATAGTAAAAAATTGTCAATATTTTATTAGAAAAATTATTTATGGACAAAATATCTCATTTATTGTAATTTTATCACAAAATATTATTCCTTGAATAATCGGGAGCCTTCAGGCAGGCGATGGAGCAGGACAGAATCCTTCTAGACAAATTGGACAGACAAATCATCCTCGAGCTGCAGAAAAACGGCCGGGAGTCCTACAAGACCATCGCCAGGAAACTCAAAGTATCCGGCGGCACCGTGCGGTTGCGGATTGAGAGAATGATCAAGAAAAAGGTGCTCAGGATTTCCGCTCTGCTGAATCCCTTTTTCTTCGAGCACAGCATCACCGCACTGATCGGAATACAGATTGAAAACCGAGCCCTCGGAGAAACAATGGCAAGCATCATGAAGCTCGACGGTGTCATGTCCGTAAGCAATGTCACCGGTGATTTCGATCTGATCGTCGAGGTGTTCCTGGAATCAAGAAATGCGCTCAAGCGCTTTCTTGTTGGGGAGTTGACCGGGGTCGGCGGTATAAAGGGCACGGAAACGTTTGTTTTTCTCGATGGGCTGAATAAATGGGTGCAGCTCAAATCCTCTGAATCGTGGTAGCCTCTAACTGTGAAGGAGACGGATCGGATGAGGAATCTTGAGAGAGATGATCCGCTCGTGGCCTCTCTGGTCCGCAGGTAAGGCTCGAGGGTGGAGGCGACGCTGGACCTGATCGCGGCGGAAAGCCACCCGCCTCCTTCTGTCATGGAGGCACAGGGCTCGATTTTCACGATCAAGACCATCGAGGGCTATCCGGGCCGCAGATACCCCGCTGGATGTTTGTATGCCGATGAGATCGAAGAGCTGGCCGTCGCCAGGGCGAAGGAGCTGTTTTTCCTTCAGCCACTACTCGACAGATAGTGAAACGGGTCTGATAGACTACGAAGAGGTGCGACGGATAGCCGAGAAAGCGAAGCCCAGAATGATCGTAGCAGGGGCCAGCTCCTACCCTCGGCTTATCGACTACCGGAGGATGGCCGATATCGCCCGGGACGTGCCGGCGTTCCTGTGCGCCGACATGGCCCATATTGCCGGACTGGTGGCTGCAAAAGTCATCCCGAGCCCGGTTCCGCACTGTGACTTCCTCACCTTCTCTTGCTACAAAACCATGATGGGAGGCCGAGGCGGCGTGATTCTCTGCAGGAAGCAGCACGGTGGGAGGATCGACAGCGCAGTGTTCCTAGGCACGCAGGGAACGGCTCCGGTGAGCTCCCTGGCGGCCAAGGCCGTGATGTTCCGCTTGGCCGGAACACGCGCCTTCGCCGAGGTGCAGAAACGGACAGTGGCGGATGCGGCAGCAGGGCTACGGCATCGTCTCCGGCGGAACCGACAACCACCAGATTCTCGTAGATCTGAATCCGAAGGGAATATCCGGCAAGGAGGCCGAGGACATATTGGAATCCGTCGGCATACTGGCCAACCGGAATGTGATCCCCCGGGACGCCGATTCTCCGGGAAGGGTGAGCGGCCTCAGGTTGGGCACGCCAGTCCCGGCGGCACGGGGTATGGGTCCGGAGGAGATGCGGACGGCGGTTGCATTGACAGAGGTTCCCGATCACATCATTATGTTGTGAGCCGACAGGCGTGGGGGGGAGTTCTCCTGCTCGATAGAGCAGATCGAGCAGATGAGCTGCTTCCTCGATGCGGTATAATAAGGATCAAGGAGTTGCCGAATGCAGAATAGATGGTTGACGACCAATTATCCGGAAATCATTTTCGAAGACAATACGGTAGGCAGGCTGAAGAAGGAAATCTGGGATGCTGGCGAGCCTGAAATCGATGCGATTCTCAAAGAGTACGAGATTCCCTCGGCCTCCGAGCTGGGCAGGGCCGGCTGCTACATACAGAACACGCCCCGGGCCACCTGCATAGAAAAGAGACGCAGGAACGATGTGGTTTTTCTGCCGGTCGGCTGCACCGAAAACCACGGTTTGCATGCCAATTCCGGACTGGATACTTTCATGGTTACCCAGATCCTGGAAGGGGTGCGGCGCTACACAGCCAGGCAGGGCAGGGAATGCAGCCTGGCACTTCCTCCGCTCAACTACGGCGGCCATCCGTATCACCATATGGGTATGCCCGGTACGGTGATGGTGCCGAAGGAGGTCGTGGAGGAGACTTTGATCTACGTGATGCTGGGGCTGTGGAACGACGGCTACCGGAAGATCATCGCGGTGAACAACCACGGACATCTCTGGATGCTGGAGTCGGCCCTGCAGGAGTTCATGAAACGCTTCCAACTCCCCGGTATCTTTCAGGTGCTGGACTGGCACCGGGCAGTCCGGGAGTTCTTCATCCCGGTCGACAGAGAAGACAGCCTGGAGACCACCTTCATCCATGCCGATGAGAGCGAAACCGCCGTGGCCTTGCTTCTGTTTCCGGAGATGGTCGATATGAGCGTTGTTCAGGACGCCCAGGGCGAGTCTTATCTGCCCGAGGGACACTTCGACACCGCCGTGGATCCGTTCCGCCGTCCCCACCGCTGGTCCGAAGGGGAGGGGCATTTCGCGATCGAACGCCACGCCACCCCCGAGGGAGTAGTCGGCAAGCCCAGTCTGGCGACAGCCGCGAAAGCGAAGCGGCCGATCGCCGCCATTCTCAAGTATCTGACGTTGCTGCACGATCAGATCCTGGAGGCTTTTCCCGCGGGCGAGGTGCCGCCGGTGGACAAGGTGACCCTGCGCGATCCCAAGGAGCTGGAACCGTATCTCAAGGAACCCCTCAGCCCCGGATGGAAATCGGTGTACGAGCTTCCTCACCTGGGCCCGTTTCACAAGCTGTAAGGTCGTTTCCAGAGGTGCTGAGAGAAGAACATATGGAGCAGAGAGTGAATGTTGCTGTAATCGGAACCGGCCGCATCGGCCGGCTGCACGCCGCGCACCTGGCCCATCGGGTTAAGGGGGCACGGCTGGTAGCGGTCGCCGACCTGCGCGAGGAAAGCGCCCGGGAGTGTGCTGCGGAACTTGGCCTGTCCCGTGCCTACGGCGATCCACGAAGGATCCTCGATGATCCGGAGGTACAGGCCGTGGTCATATGTTCCAGCACCCCTACCCATGCCCCGCTTATCGCGGAAGCGGCGGCCGCGGGAAAACACATCTTCTGCGAAAAACCGATTGCTCTGGATTTAATACAGATCGACGAAGCACTGGCGGCGGCGGACGGCGCCGGGATCAAGCTCCAGGTCGGCTTCAATCGGCGCTTCGATCCCAATTTCCATCGAATATGGGAGCTGGTTCGGGCGGGCGCAGTGGGTGATCCTCATCTGCTGCGCATCACGAGCCGGGATCCCTCTCCTCCGTCGATCGAGTACATCAGGGCGTCGGGTGGAATCTTCCTTGATATGATGATTCACGATTTCGACATGGCCCGCTACCTCGTGGGCGACGAAATCGAGCAGGTGTATGCCGCCGGGGGTGTGCGGATCGAACCTGCGATCGGTGAGGCCGGCGACATCGACACCGCAGTGGTGACCATGCAGTTCGCCAAAGGATGCCTGGCTACGATCGACAACAGTCGCCGCGCCGTGTACGGCTACGATCAGAGAGTGGAGGTGTTCGGGTCAAAAGGTATGGTGAATACGGAGAACAACACTCCGAATCGAACGCGCTTGAGCACCAGCGAGTCTGTCCGGGAGGATCTTCCTCTATACTTCTTTATGGAACGCTACACGGAAGCCTACCTCAACGAAATGGAAGCGTTTCTGGAATGCGTCAGAGAAGACACCGATCCTCCCGTGACCGGAGCGGATGCCAGAGTACCGGTAGTGATGGGCATGGCGGCGCGGTTGTCGTACGAACGGGGCAGCCCCGTGTCCCTGTCCGAAATCGCGTAAAACGAAAAAATTGGTGCCCGGGTCGGTGCGGCGTCTATCGCCCTGGCCGGGGCGGGATGCTCATTCCGGCAGCTGGTTTGACGCAGGTTTGAAATCTGCCGCAGTGGAGACCAAGACTATGACCTACAGATACCCCCTCTCGATCCAATTGGCCCTTCCAGAAGAGTATCAGCGGGAGCGTTCCTTTTTGGAGGTTCTCGAGGCGCTCGAGTCCTACGGGTTCTCGGGCGTGGAGCTCAACATCGTCGAGCCTCAACGGGTCGATCCGGAGGAGCTGAAAGCACTGTTGGCTGGATTTGGATTGCGGCTGACCATGTTCGCATCGGGGGCAACCGCCAAAGCAGAGGACCTCTCCCTGTCCTCACCGGAGCAAAGGGTCGTGAAAAAATCAGTTGCCCGCTGCCGCGAGTTCATCCGCTTTGCCGAGTGTTTCTCAGCCGGCGTAATCATCGGGTTTCTCAAAGGACCTGCGGTTACGGATCGAGAGCGCGCCCGCAGCCGCTTCGGGAACTCTCTACAGCAGATCGCAGAGCCGGCCCGGGAAGCCGGGGTGCCGATTCTGATCGAAGCAACGAATCGTTACGAATCTGCGGTGGCCAACACCCTGGATGACACCTATTCGTTGATCGCCCCGTTCTCGGACAATCCGTACGTCCACATGCTGCCCGATACCTTTCATATGAATATCGAAGAGAAGGATCAATTCGGTGCGCTGCAGAAGTACAGTTCCCTGTTCGAATCAATTCATCTTTCCGATAATAACCGCTTCTTTCCGGGTTTGGGAGCGATCCGCTTCGATGAGCTGTTCCGATTCCTGGCCTCCATCGACTACCGCGGGTCGATCGGTATCGAGGGCCTGATCAGCACAGACCTCCTATCCGACCTGCGTGAAACCATGGCTTATCTGCAACCCATGATCCGGGCGCATCGATAGACTCTTGACGCCGCTGAAGGGGCGGTGCAACAATATCCGCGATCGGTTCATGCCAACTGCTGGAGGAGTGGCTGTATATGCTCTTGTTTTTTCATGAGGAAGCCGGCGGGCGGCCGTAGTTATCGGTATGATTGAAGTACTTTGCGCAGGGCAGCTGGCCGCGGATATCCTGGTGAGGCCCGTCGACAGGCTCGATTTTGTCAATGATACTCAGCGGGTCGAATGTATCGAGATCAAAAATGGAGGGGACAGCCTGAACGTTGCCGTCGGTCTGCAGAAGCTCGGCCATCGGGTCGGGTTTGCCGGTAAAATCGGCGATGATCTGCAGGGTGATTTTCTGGTGGAAACGATGGATCAGGCCGGCATCGATCGCCGAGGCCTGGTTCGGGCGGCGAACATCTCCACGTGCACCGTGATCGTGATGATAAACTCCTCGGGGGAACGTACTTTTTTCTACCTGGGCGGGGCAAACGACCGATTCACGCTCGAGGATATAAACTGGTCCCTTATAGATGAAGCGGCTGTGGTCCATGTCGGGGGGACGTATCTGCTGCCGCAGTTCGACGGACACGGAGCGGCGGAACTGTTTCGGGAAGCCCGATCCGCGGGCAAGCTCACCTCTATGGACGTGACCTGGGACACCCGGGGCCGCTGGCGAGAGACGATCGAGCCCTGCTTTCCGCACCTGAGCTTTTTTTTCCCCAGCTACAAGGAAGCGGAGAAAATCACGGGGAAGCGGAACCCCGAGGAAATGGCGGTGTTGCTCCAGGACTGGGGCGTTCAGAACGTTGCGATCAAGTTGGGCGCGGAAGGCTGCTATGTAAAACCCGCGGCGTCTGCGGGCTTTTCCGTGCCTGCCAGCGCTGCCACGGTCGTGGACACCACCGGAGCCGGCGATTCCTTCGTTGCCGGCTTCCTGTCCGGATTGTTGCGCGGGTGGGACCTTGGTGAATGCGCCGGCTTTGCCTGCGCGGTCGCCGCACTGAACATCCAGAGTGTCGGCGCTACGGGGGGAATGCCCACCTTCGAACAGGCTAATAACTTCAAAAACAGGGGGTAGAGTTGAAAGACACACCAACGCCCTTCAGATCGAACGTTCGGGATCTCCTGAGCAGAGCCGATTCGGAAGGCTTCGCCGTGCCCGCGTTCAACTATTCGGATATCTGGGATTTCCTTGCCATCGTAGAGGCGGCTGAAGCAGAGAGAGCACCCGTTTTCATTTCATCGAATGAGCGCGTGGTTACCGATATCGGTATAGAGCTCTGCGGCGGATTCGGGGCGGCAGCCATGAAGAAGGCGAAGGTGCCTTTGATCCACCATCTCGACCACTGCTCGAAGGTCGATCTCTGCCGCTCCGCCGTGGACAACCACTACCCGTCGGTCATGATCGACGTTTCGGCCCAACCCCTCGATGTCAATATCAGCACTGTGAAACAGGTGGTGAGCTACGCCCATGCGCGCGGAGTGGCTGTGGAAGGGGAGATCGGGCGCATCAAGGGGGCCGGGATCGAGGGCGAGTACACGGGGGATGATTTTTTGGCAAGGGTGGATGATGTGGTGCGTTTCGCAGCCGAGACGGCGGTCGACCTCCTTGCCGTGGGGATAGGAACCGCCCATGGCTTTTATAAGGGAAAACCGGAGATACGTTTCGATAGACTCGAGGAGATAGATGCCGCCGTCCAGGTGCCGTTGGTACTCCACGGCGGAACAGGGATTCCGCAGGCGCATATTCGTAGGGCGATCCGGGTGGGGATCAACAAGGTCAATGTCGGCACAATCATCCACTGCACGTATATGAATGCCCTGCGAGCGGAGCTCTCGAGACAGGGTGAGAATGCCTACACTCTGGACGTCATGAAGCCGGTCCGGGAAGCCGTCCGCGATGAGGTGCGAAAGTGGATCCGGACTTGTATGGCCGAAGGCAAAGCAGCGACGTAGTGCTCGCGGAAGAATAAAGGCGGGTTGTCGCCGGTGACCTCCAGGGATACCGGCTCTCAGCAATCCAGCTGCGCATCTGACACGCATCTGCGGGTGGGAATTCGAAAACCGGCAGCACCCGCTTGACAAGCATCCATCAGGCAGCCCTTCGGAGCGGCGAAAAGGTGTAGGTCTGGGGTTTCGGGGTGTAGCG
>Ga0315553_10003894_pt1 | contig 11449 bp, 11 predicted proteins | sample SalMarSW160140MG_FD_203099 | JGI IMG/M metagenome (GOLD analysis project Ga0315553, IMG submission 203099) | Salt marsh sediment microbial communities from the Plum Island Ecosystem LTER, Massachusetts, United States - Salt Marsh Sediment SW1601-40 ... | reverse complement strand
ACTAGTGCCCCCGTTCGCCATGCGCGGGGTGAAATACCGTCACCGCGTCGGCGTCGAGTGTGGCGCTGACGTCCGTCCCGCTCAAGTGGACCCGTCCCGATTCGCGCAAGCCATCGAGACGCATCGGCGGGCTGCCGTTCCAGCCGGCGCCGGGCAGTCCCCCCATGTAGAGCAGACCTCGAAAGCGCCCTTCGCCGTCGGCCAGCGATTGCAAGCCGATTACTGCACGCACCCGACCATCGAGGTTCGCCGAGCCGACGTATTCGCCCTGGAGAGGAAAGTCGTCGTCGACCGCCGCCGTGACTCCGTCGGCTGCACGCGCGACCGTCGCAAGGAACATCAGAAAGATCGCTGCCACGATCGCATGTTGCCAGTCGATGGATCGGCTACTCTCGGTCACCTTTTACTTCCCCTAATCGGCGCGCGCACAACGACGCAGCCCAGTCCGCCAAGGTGCTAGTTTGCACAGCGACTTCTGCCGCTGCAAGCGATTCAACGCAGAGTGCGGGCAAGAAAGCAGCCGCAACCGACGGGACCGGCGCTGAAATGACCGCAAAAGTCAAGGGCTCGCACCTGCCTTGCGGAGCTGAACGCGGTTCAGTGCTTCGTCTTAAACTCACCCGCCTTGTACCGCCGCCAGTATACGTCCAGATCGCGCTTGATCTTGGGGGCCAGCAGAATCACTCCCAGAATGTTCGGGAATGCCATGGTAAGGATCATCATGTCGGAGAACGAAAGCACGGAACCCAGATTGGCTACGGCTCCCACAAACACAAAGACAATGCACAGCACCTTATAGATTATCGTGGTCCGGGCGCCGAAGAGCCGCTCCCAGCTCCGCTCGCCGTAGTAGCTCCAGGAAATGATCGTCGAGTAGGCGAACAGCACCACCGCCATCGCCAGGATGTAGGGGAACCAACTCAATTCCTCTTCAAAGGCTCGGGCGGTGAGCGCCGCTCCCTCCAGCCCGTTTTTGACGACCCATACCTCGTTGTTCCAGGCGCCAGTGATCAGGATGACCATCGCCGTCATCGAGCACACGACGATCGTGTCGATGAACGGCCCCATTAGCGCCACCACACCTTCGCGCACAGGCTCTTCGGTCCGCGCGGCGCTGTGGGCAATGGCCGCGCTTCCCACCCCTGCCTCATTGCTGAAGGCGGCCCGTTGAAACCCGACCACGATCACGCCAATCAATCCACCGCCAAACGCCTGGCCGGTAAAAGCGTCTGTGAAAACCGAAGCGAAAAGGCCGGGAATACGGTTGAAATGCATGAGAATGATGTACAGGCAGACCGCGATGTACAGCAGGCACATGGCGGGCACGATCTTTTCCGCAGCGGCCCCGATACGGCGTATTCCACCGATGATGACCGCGCCAACGAGGATGGCCATGACGACTCCGTAGCCGGCCTTGAAGATGTCGCCGAAGCGATCCATTTTCTTTTCCAATGCCACTTGGCGCTGCTCGGCGTCCTGCAAAGCCGCGTCGTCGCCGCGCTCCGCCGCGTCGGCAATTTCGGCGCGCACGGCACGCCGATCGGCTCGATTCCCCGTCTGCAACACCGACACCACTACGGACCCGGATTGGTTGACCTGGAACATATTGCCGCCGCCGAAGCTCGCCAGCACGCACATCACGGCAAATGCGATCGATAGCACGGTTCCCAACGGCGCCAGTCGGATTTCCTTGAGGCCGCGGTAGAGATACTCCATGGGGCCGCCCTGGACCGTACCGTCCGGCTTAACGGTCCGGTACTTCTGGCCGAGCGTGCACTCGGCAAACTTGCTGCTCATGCCCAACACGCCGCATACGATCATCCAGAAGAAGGCGCCGGGCCCGCCGATCGTCATGGCGATGGTCACGCCGGCAATGTTCCCCAGGCCGACCGTGGCGGACAGCGCCGACGAAAGAGCCTGAAAGTGCGTTACCTCGCCCGGCTCGGTGGGATCATCATATTTGCCCCGCACCACTTGCAGCGAGTGAAAGAAGCCGCGGATGTTGAACCCGCGGAAATAGATGGTGCAGAAGATGCCTCCGATGACCAGCCAGGCGACTACCAGCGGCACGCCGCCGGTCCTCTCGAAGAACACATAAGGGCGGCTGGAATCCACCGGTTCCTCGTCGACCTTCAGCCGCTCAAGCGATGCCAGCCTCTCGACTTCCGACGGCGTCAAAACGTCGTTAGGGTCATCGCTGAGTCGCTGGCGCTTGGGAAGCTGTTTGCGGTACTCCCCTTCTCCCTCGCCGGCTTTCACAAGAACGTACTTGGTCGACGTGTCGACGCCAATCGAGATGAACTCGACCGGCTTATCGTCGACGAAGCCGTTGCGGATGAAGTTCTTCTCGGGACCTCGAATGAGCTGGTCAACCGCCGCCAGGCCTTCTGCCTTCTTCGCGGTGATTTCGAGTTCGGGGCGGGTACCGTCGGGATCGAGGCGCCGGAACTGACCCGTTTCTCCCGCGGGACGGACGTATTCCTCTCGATGATCCATTACCACGTACTCGCCCTTACGAGAACCAACGCGGTAGAAAAGCACCGTCTCTAAGAATTCGACCACTGCCCCCAGACCTTTGTCGATCTGCTTGATGATCCCGACACGGGGCTCGGGTTCGTTGGGCTTTACGTGGCGAGTGACCTTCGCCACCTCGGTGCTGCCCGGTTCGGATTGCTGGGCCCGCGAGAACAGCGCACCGACGATCAGAACCGCAATGAGACTGGATGCCGCTATGCCCAGCCGCCGTTGCCTGAGCCATGGGACGATTTTGGCGAAAGAAGGCATCGCTTCGGCACCTTACTCACTCCCCTCGGTTAGCCGCGACGCGCAGCGGAGCGTCCAAAGGCGGTCGCCTCACCAAAGAGGCGGGCGAACTCACTACCTCGGGGGGTATGCGATGGGCCAACTTTTATCGTATAACCATCGGGAAGTCAATACCTTACGTCGTCTGGCGGGAAACTGACGTATCTTTTACATAGATATAGTTGTCAAAAATGCGGAAATGGATATAGTTGATTGGGAAGACATTGGGCAAGATGGCCGAATAGCCCCCTGGGGGCAACCAAATGACCGACGACTTTGTTACCTCGGATGCTGCGATTCTCGACCTGCTACGCAAGCGCGACGAAATGACCGTCGCCCATTTGGCGGAGTCCCTGGAGGTCACCGCGACGGCCGTGCGACAGCGGCTTGCACGGCTGCGGGCCCAGGGCTACGTCGAACGCGAAACGGTCAAGGCGTCGCGGGGACGTCCCAGCCATTACTACCGGCTTACCGAGCAGGGCCGTCGCCGAACGGCATCGAACTTCGCCGATCTGGCGGTCGCGCTGTGGGAGGAGATTCGCCAAATCCGAGACGAACAGGTGCGCCGCGGACTTTTGCAACGTATCTCGACGCGGCTGGCGGCCAAGTACGCCGACCAGATTGCGGGCGACACGCTCGACGAGCGGATGCGCTCGTTGTCGCAGCTTTTCTGCGAGCGGCGCATTCCGTTCGCCGTCGAGGTCGACGGCGGTTTGCCCGTGCTCACGGCGCTGGCTTGCCCCTACCCGGAGCTGGCTGAACACGACCGCGGCGTTTGCGCCATGGAGCGAATCCTGTTTTCGGAGCTATTGGGCGAGAACGTCCGGCTGAACCGCTGCCGGCTCGACGGCGAGAACTGCTGCACGTTCGAGATGCCGCGCGTCGCGGGCGCCCCCGCGGCGATCGACACCCCCGTGGCGACCTAGGACAAAACCGGAAACAATGGCAGCCCTCAACGGGTCAGCGACACAAAGTAGCCATTTCGCAACCTGCGGTAGGAGCCGCACATGAAACAGCCCTGGATTGAAGCCCGCATCGAAGAGAACGTCATTACCACCACCGTGGAGCAGGCCATTAACTGGGCCCGTCAGTCGAGCGTGTGGCCGATGACCTTTGGGCTGGCCTGCTGCGCCATCGAGATGATGGCGGCCGGCGCCAGCCGCTTCGACATCGACCGGTTCGGTGCCGGCGCCTTTCGCGCAACGCCCCGCCAAGCCGACCTGATGATCGTGGCAGGCACCGTCACCTACAAAATGGGCAGCCGCGTCCGGCGGTTGTACAACCTGATGCCCGAGCCCAAGTTCGTCATCGCCATGGGTGCGTGCACGGTCGGTGGCGGACCGTACTTCAAGTGGGGTTATCACGTGGTGAAGGGCGTCGACCTCGTGGTCCCGGTAGACGTGTACGTGCCGGGCTGCCCGCCGCGGCCGGAAGCCTTGCTCGAGGGTCTGATGCGCATTCAGGACAAGATCAAGGGACACAAGATCGCCAAGCGCCACGCGACCGGCCGCGTAGGATTACTCCAACGCTTCAGCCAGGGAATCAAGGTCGACGACGAGCTGCCGGTGCCGCACCACTCGGGCTACGTCGATGCGCCGGCCGATACCGAGCCGCTGTTTGACCACCAGAAGATTACGGAATGAGGGTCACGCAGGAGCGCGAAACCGCAAGCGGAACGTTGCGTCGCCACAGTTCGTAATGAACGAAGGTGATTTGTATTGAACGCCGGCGAATTTAATTGAAATCCAACGATGATAGATAACGCGAAACAGCCACTCATGACCGAAACTCTGAGAATCGAAAACCTGCACGTATCCGTCGGGGGCAAGCCCATCCTCAAGGGAGTGAACCTCACCATTCGCCGCGGCGAAACCCACGCGCTGATGGGGCCCAACGGCTCGGGCAAGAGCACGCTCGGCCTGGCCATCATGGGCCACCCCGGCTATGAGGTGACCGAGGGGAGCATCGACCTCGACGGCCGCGACCTGTTGGAGATGTCGCCCGACGAGCGAGCGCGGGCCGGCATCTTTATGGCGTTTCAGCGGCCGGTGGCGATTCCCGGCGTGAAGATGGCCGACTTCCTGCGGCACGCGACGACCAACGTCCGTCGGCCGGACCGCAAGGAAGGCGAAGAGCTGATTCCCATGCGCGAGTTCCGCAAGGATCTGCGCGGCAAGATGGAGCAATTGCGAATCGATCCCGAGTTCGCCCGCCGTTACGTGAACGACGGCTTCTCGGGGGGTGAGATGAAGCGGGCCGAAATCCTGCAGATGGCGATGTTGCAGCCGCGCTTCGCCATCCTCGACGAAACCGACAGCGGCCTCGATGCCGACGCGGTACGGCTGGCCAGCGAGAGCATCGCGCAGATCGGCCGCGAGAAGATGGGTCTCTTGATCATCACGCACCACGACAAGCTACTGGAACACAACCCGCCCGACTTCACGCACGCCATGTTGGGCGGTCGAATCGTGGAGACCGGCGGCGTCGAGTTGGCGGCGGAACTGCACACGCAAGGCTATGACCGCATCCGCAAGGCGTACCCCGACGCCGACGCCGAGAACGAGGCCATGCTTCGCAAGGAGCAGGAGGCTCACGAAGTCGCTTAAGCGCCGCCAACAAACTCAAAGCACGCATTACTCGTCCAACACCAAGGTACGCCACTATGGCCACCGAATTGACTACTCCACGCTCCGCCGACCCGGTCGGCGAGATTAACAAATACGACTTCCACACCGAGTCGCACGCTTTCTTCAAGGCCCGCAAAGGCGTCGACGCCGAGATCGTGAGCCAGATTTCCGAAATCAAGAAGGAGCCGCAATGGATGCGCGACTTCCGCCTTGAGTCGCTCAAGATCTTCGAGTCCAAACCGATGCCCACCTGGGGGGGCAACATCGACCTCGACTTCCAGGACATTTACTACTACCTCAAGCCCACTGACCACCAGGGCAAGACCTGGGACGACGTGCCGCAGGAGATTAAGGACACGTTCGACAAGCTGGGCATCCCCGAGGCGGAAAAGAAGTTCCTGGCCGGCGTCAAGGCGCAGTTTGAAAGCGAGGTCGTGTACGGCTCGCTGAAGGAAGAGCTCGGCCAGCAGGGCGTCATCTTCACCGACACCGACACGGCAGTCCGCGAGCACAGCGACCTGGTGCGGGAGTACTTCGCCACGATCATCCCACCGCACGACAACAAGTTCGCCGCCCTCAATTCGGCGGTGTGGTCGGGCGGGTCGTTCATCTACGTACCCCCCGGCGTGAAGATCGACTTCCCGCTGCAGGCCTATTTCCGCATCAACGCCGAGAGCATGGGGCAGTTCGAGCGGACGCTGATCATCGTCGACGAGGGGGCCCAGGTGCACTACGTCGAAGGCTGCACCGCTCCCATGTACACCACCGAAAGCCTGCACTCGGCGGTGGTCGAGATTGTCGTCAAGCGCGGCGCCCGCTGCCGGTACACGACCATCCAGAACTGGGCCAACAACATCTACAACCTGGTGACCAAGCGGGCCGTCGCCTACCAGGACGCCACCATGGAGTGGATCGACGGCAACCTCGGCAGCCGGCTCACCATGAAGTACCCCTCAGTCTACATGATGGAGCCGGGCGCGCGGGGTGAAATCCTCTCCATCGCATTCGCCAGTGCCGGCCAGCACCAGGATGCCGGGGCCAAGCTGGTTCACTGCGCCCCCAACACGCGGGGGCGGATCGTGTCGAAGTCGATCTCCAAGAATGGCGGACGTAGCAGCTACCGCGGACTGGTGCGTGTCGAACACGGCGCCCACAACGCCAAAAGCAACGTGGTGTGCGATGCGCTGATTCTGGACCCCAAGAGCCGCAGCGACACTTACCCGTACATCGAAATCGACGAGCAGGACGTGTCGGTGGGACACGAAGCCAGCGTCTCGCGCATCGGCGAGGAGCAACTGTTCTACCTCACCAGCCGCGGCCTCACCGAGGCCGAAGCGAGCACCATGATCGTCGCCGGCTTCATCGAACCACTGGTGAAGGAACTGCCGATGGAGTACGCCGTGGAGATGAACCGGCTGATCCAGCTCCAGATGGAAGGCACGGTGGGCTAACGGCACTGACTCGGGGACGCGGAGACACGGCGACGCGGGGATAGCCGCCACATTCATGTGGCGCTGTTTGGTTGCGGCTGGTCTCCCGACCGTGCCACGCAAGTAGGTCCCGCTTGCCGAGCGGGACCTTGACGTTGAGGTCCCGCTCGGCAAGCGGGACCTACCACTGAAAACTGACTATTGAGAACTTCCGTTCCCATGACGTCCGCTACCCTCCAACAAAACTTCTCCCAGCAGCAGTTCGAGGCGTTCTTGAGCACGCGCCGCGAGCCGGACTGGCTGCTGGAGCGCCGCCGTAAAGCATGGCAGACGTTCTGTCAGTTCGCGTGGCCGAAGCGGAACGAAGAAGAGTGGATGCGGACTGACATTCGCCTCTTCAAGCTCGATCGCTTTAGCCTTCCGCTGACCGCGCCCACGCAAACCGTGCCGAGCACGCCGCTATTGGCCCAGGGCGTCGAGCTGGGCGGAAGCAGCGCATCGCTCGATAGCCATTCGATTCGCGTCGAGCTCGCGCCGAAGTGGCAAAAGAAGGGTGTGGTATTCGGCTCGCTCGACAAGATTGTTGCCGAGAACGGCGACCTGGTGCGCAAGCATCTGCTCACCCGCGCCGTCGATCCGGCCCGCGATAAGTTCGCCGCGCTGCACGCTGCCTGCTGGTCGGGCGGGCACGTGCTTTATGTTCCCCGCGGCGTCGTGGTCGACGAGCCGCTGCACGTGCTCTCGGCGATGAGCGACGGAGCGATCGACCTGGGCCACCTGCTGGTCGTGCTGGAGGAAGGGGCGGAGGCCACGGTGCTGAGCGAAACGGCCAGCCACGACCCGCAAGACGGCGGTCTGCACTGCGGCGCGATCGAGTTGATCCAGGGCCCGGGATCGCACCTGCGGTTCGTCAGCCTGCAAAACTGGGGCCAGGGCGTGTGGCACTTCGGCCACGCGGGAGCGGTCGTCGATCGCGATGCCACGCTGCAGTGGACGATGGGAGCCATCGGCAGCCGCCTGTCGAAGGTCAACCAGCACGTGGCGCTCGTGGGACCTGGGGCGTCATGCCAGGTGAACGGCATCCTGTTCGCCGAGGGCAAGCAGCACCTTTCGTTCCACACGCTGCAGCACCACCAGGCGCCTTCGTGCCGCAGCGATTTCCTCTACAAGGCGGCGCTGCAGGATCGCGCCCGCACCGTGTGGCGGGGCGTGATCAAGGTCGATCCCGATGCCCAGAAAACCGACGGCTACCAACGCAACGACAACCTGCTCCTTTCGTCGCAGGCTCGCGCCGACTCGATCCCGGGATTGGAGATTCAGGCCGATGACGTTCGCTGCACACACGGCTCGACCTCGGGCCGCGTCGACGAGGAGCTGATCTTTTACGCTCGTTGCCGCGGACTTTCGCGACGCGAGGCGATCCGGTTGGTGGTATCGGGCTTCTTCCAGCAGGTGATCGACCGCATTACGATTGAAAGCGTGCGCGAGGCGCTGGGTCACGCCATCGGCCGCCGCGTGCGGGAATACGATTGAGTGTGCCAAAACCGTGGGGGACTGGCTCATTTTGAGGAGTCCTCGGAGCAAAATGTGCCTGTCCCCTTCTCCGCACGGTTTTGACATCGGCATCGAGAGCGACAAGAGCGGTCCGAGATTGGTATTTCCACCATGTCCGACTTTGTGAAAGTCGCCTCCGTTTCCGACATTCCCGATCCCGGCAAACGGCTGATCGAGGTCGACGATCGACTGGTCGTGCTGTTCCACGTGGGCGGCTCGTTCTACGCTATCGACGACGTGTGCACGCACGACGGCGGGCCATTGAGCGAGGGCGACTTGGCCGATCACCGCATCGCCTGTCCGCGGCATGGGGCGCAGTTCGACATCCGCAGCGGCAAGGCCCTCACCATGCCGGCCACCGAAGACACGGTAAGTCACGAGGTGAAGGTCGAGGGGGGCGACGTTTACGTGCGGATCAACGATGTTTGACGGCTGATCCCAAAACCGTCCTCCAGAGAAGGGGACAGGCACATTTTGCTCCGAGGACTCCGCAAAATGAGCCAGTCCCCGACGGTTTTGGGATCAGCTAAGTAATGTAGAGGAACTGCGATATGACCGTGAGCGAAGACCTTGTCCGCGAGACGCTGAAGCAGGTCGTTGACCCCGAGTTGTTCGTCAACATCGTCGACCTGGGGTTGATCTATGTGGTTAACCTGGCCGAGGACGAAGTAGGCGCGACCAAAGTGAGCATCGACATGGGCCTCACCAGCCCCATGTGCCCCGCCGGTCCGCAGCTCGTCGCACAGAGCAAGCAAGCGGTGGGGCAGCTCGAAGGGGTGGGCGACGTCGAGGTGAAGGTCGTGCTCGATCCCCCTTGGACCCCCGACCGCATGACCGACGACGCCCGCGACCAGTTGGGGATCTTTTAGCCGACTCGGGCGTCATATCGGCGGGCACCGAGTGAAGAGAAGATCCTACGAGGTTGGCAGGATAGGAAGGGAGCGGATTCGCAATCGGCCTGGCTCAAAAACGACGACGGCTCCTGTCTTCAAGTCTTCCTCGATTCTCGGCAGATTCGCAAGAAGCAGTACGACTTGATCGTCGGGGCGTCGTGGCGTGGCACCACGAAACAGCACGAAGGACGGCTTCGTTTGCATTCGTTGGGCCAGCAAGGTGCCAAAATCCGTGTCAGCAGATACGATTACGCGATCTTCCAACGACGCCCGGTCAAGAATGATGCTGTCGTCCGCCGCCTCCAGCCCGTAATCTCGTACGTGCGCGGCGTCGTGTCCCGCGGACCGCAACCCGTCCGCCACGACTGGCGACAGTGCGTTGTCAATGAGCCACTTCATTGGCCGGTCACCAGCGGCAGCTCACGCTCACGCACTGCTTCGGCAGCATAGGCTAATGCTTCGCGGATATCGTCGGCTTCAAGATCGGGGTACGCCTTCAGGATTTCCTCAGTGGTCATCCCCTCGGCGACCATTCCCACGACCGTAGCGACAGGAATCCTCAGCCCCCGGATACATGGGGCCCCACCCATCTGATTGGAATTCACGGTGATTCGGGTCAGTTTCATTGTGTTGCTCCTCTCCGTGCAGGCTTAGGTCATGGTAACTTCTCAGCTTACACTTTCTGAAGTGTGGCGAGTAGCGCAAGTTGGCAAGCGTCTGCTTGAGAAAGCATGAGTCACCGCGTGCTCAGAGTATTCCTCTACGAATACGTGGCGGGCGGGGGCACCTGGAGCGGCGCCAGCGGGTCCACCAGTGGCATAAACTCCGCGCCGCCCGATGGATCCCTACTTGTCGAAGGCGCGGCGATGATCCGGGCGCTGGCGGCCGACTTTGGGCGGATGGATGGAGTCGACGTCGTCGCGCTGCGCGACGCGCGCTTGTCCGAGTTTCAATTACCGGGTTGTCGAGTTCACAACGTGGCCGGTGCGGCCGACGAACGGCGACTGCTGATCGAACAGGCGCAATTGGCCGACTGGACCGTGCTCATTGCGCCCGAGTGCGACGGCGCGCTGTTGGCAAGATGCCGGTGGGTCGAGCAGGCCGGCGCACGACTTCTCTCCCCCTGTTCTGCCTTGATCGAGATTGCCGGCGACAAGCACCGCATGGCCGAACTCTTGGCTTCCGCGGGTGTGCCAGCGCCGCACGGGATCGTATTGCGCCCGGGCCAGCAACTGCCCGCCGACTTCGAATATCCGGCCGTTATCAAGCCGCGCCTGGGGGCCGGTTCGCAGGGCGTGCGGCTGGTGCGGGGACCGCGCGATCCTGTAATTGACGAAATACGCGAAGCCCAATTGCGTGACTTGAGCGGTGACTCGATTGCCGAATGCCGCCTCGAGCGCTTCTGTGAGGGCACGCCGGCCAGCGTGGCAATCCTGTGCGGCCCACGCGAGCACGTCGCGCTACCCGCCTGCCGGCAGGTTCTCAGCAATGATGGCCGCTTCCGCTATCTCGGTGGCCGACTGCCGCTGGAAGAGAGCCTGAACCGTCGCGCCCGCGAATTGGCCCTTTCGACCGTGCGAACATTGCCTCCCGCGATCGGCTACGTGGGGGTTGACCTGGTGTTGGGAGCACGCACCGACGGTGGCGACGACGTGGTGATCGAGGTCAATCCGCGGCTCACGACTTCGTACGTGGGGCTGCGGGCAAGCTGCCAGCGAAACCTTGCCCAAGCCATGTTTGACGTGGCACAAGGTTGCGAGGCCGATTTGTCCTTTGGCGGCGACCCGCTAGAATTCACGTCCGACGGAACCGTGCGCGTGGGCGCGACAATTCCGTAAGCAAACTCCGGCAGGTGCGCAAATGGACTGGCTCGCGCTCGATATTGGTGGCGCCAATTTGAAGATGGCCGATGGCCGCGGGTTCGCGGACGCACACCCTTTTGCCCTGTGGCGGGAGTCGCACCGCCTGGCTCAGGAGCTCCGCCGCCTGATCGCCGAAGCGCCGGCGTGCGATCACCTGGCCGTGACGATGACCGGCGAGCTGGCCGATTGCTTCGAGACCAAAGAGTCGGGGGTGCGATTCATTCTCGAGGCGGTGCGAGAAGCGTCCGATGGCCGGCACACGCGGGTCTACCTTTGCGACG
>Ga0315553_10003893_pt1 | contig 11449 bp, 7 predicted proteins | sample SalMarSW160140MG_FD_203099 | JGI IMG/M metagenome (GOLD analysis project Ga0315553, IMG submission 203099) | Salt marsh sediment microbial communities from the Plum Island Ecosystem LTER, Massachusetts, United States - Salt Marsh Sediment SW1601-40 ... | reverse complement strand
GGACACGAAGCGGAACAGCGTCAGGTCCATGAACTGACGGTGATCACACCACGAGGCGTAGTTCCGGTCCTTCCGCGCCACGGCCTTGAACGTGGTGTCGGGGACGACCGTGTCCCAGGCGGCGAATGAACTGTCCCACGTGCGGTTGAGAGTCTTCAGGTCGCCGTACTTCTGCCTCAGCCACTTCCGCATCTCCCGCATGCAGTGCGGGCCAAAGCAGAAGTCCATCGGCGCGTTGAGCTTGCTGATGGAGCCTTCGTCGGCGATTTCATAGAAAAGCAGCGTACCGAAGTCGCGCGTGTGGCACCCAGCGATCTTCTTCCGGAGTTGCTCGCGGTCGAGCCGCTCGAACGTGGCCGGGTCGTTCAGGCAGGGCTGGCGCACGGCGTACTTCCGGGGCTCGGCCCGGTGGCGAGCGTACTCGGCGCGGGCGCGCTCGAATTCGCGGCGATTGGCGTGGTAGGTGGTGAGGCAGCTCTTCGATTCAAGGTTGTGGTGATACCAGTTCATGTGCGCTCGAAGGCACGCCTCGTGACCCTCGCGCCAGTACTTCCCGACGAAGCAGGTGGCGCCGAGCTGCCGGATGAGGCGCGCTTCAGCCTCCGTAGCAGGCGCATGCCATACTATCACCAGGTAGTCGGAGAGTTCACGGGGACCGCGCGGTGCGGCGATCAGGAAATGCTTCCGCGTGACCTCCCGACCTCCGCGATAGCCGACTACATAGTTCCAGTCGGTGTGGTACGCGGGGACCTTGATCTGGTAGCTGGGGCCCTTCGCTCGCGCGCATTCACGGCCCAGGGCATCGATCAACGCCACCGTCTCGGCGCCGTCGATCTTCCCTTTGATGGTGTCGCCGACGGCGTAGATGGGGTCCGTCACCATCGAGCTTCGCGGGTAGTCCTTGGGCCAGCGGGCGTCCTGGGCGCTCGCGACGCCGAGGGACACGAGGGACAGCAATGTGAGCCAGACGATGCGCAGTCTCAAGATGGACCTCCGTATGCGCTCACTTGGCGGCGACGTTGCCGATCGCGCTGCGGTTGGAGGAGTCATCGAAGCTGCGCACGGCGAAGTACTTCGCGTTGGCAGGCACGCCGGTCACCGTGACCGATTCTCTGGCTCCGGGCGCCTGCGGGTTCGGCTCGCCGGCGAGGTTCGTCGCCATCCACCAGTTGCAGTATTTCGCGTCCTCGTGCTTGTTGAATGCTTCGAGGAACTTCTCGTAGCTGACAATCGGCCTGTCGGAGCACTTCACCTGGTAGCGGGCGACCTTACCGCCGGCATCCGTCGGCGCGGTAAATGTGACGGTCGCCCTGTCGCCGTTAACGGTGACCTTCAGGTCCTTGATTGGCTCGGGCGGCGCGGCGTCCTTTCGCGGGTAGGCGTAGATGTAGAACGTGCGCAGGACGAAGTCGACCTGGCCGTCGTGGTCGCTGACGAAGTTGACCCATCGTGCAACGCGGTCCATCGGCGTGATGTTGGTGCTGTTGTAGCCGCGGTGGCTCCCGCCGCGCCAGAAGTCCAGCGCCCGCTGTTTGAGGAACGGCTCGCCGCTGAGCGAGTAGGCCCGCGCACACACGTCGGGATGAAACCGCGCCAGGAAGCCGCTGCTTGTGATGCCCGTACCGTATTTATCTTTCTTCACCCACGCGAGGTAGTCTTTGACCACGCCCCGCTTCGGGAAGTCCGCCAGCATCTTGCCGTAGTGAAGCGTCGTATGGTCCTGGAAAAGGAGATGTGCCGCTGCCTGGCCATAGGCGATGACCCAGTCCATCGCGTCTTCGTTGCCGGTGACCCGGTGGTACGCTTCGTAGGCGCGCGAGAGCGGCGGGAACATCCAGGTGTGCGGCGACTCCAGCACGAACCACGTGCGGCCCTGCGTGTCTCGAAACTTGCCGGTCTTGAAGTCGTACGTTACACCGGCCTTCCTCATCGCCTCCAGACCCTGCCGGCCGGCGTAGTTGGTCACCCACTTCTCGAGCATCTCGCGCTCGGCCTTCGCCTGGTCCCAGTTCTTCGCGCCTCTGGGCGGTCGCGGCGGGCGCAGCCCTCTGGGCCGCCCCCCACCGTTCACCAGGCCGCGCGGCTCCTTGGTGGGCCGTTGCACGTAGGCTTGCCAGAAGTAGTCGCTCACCTTGCGGACCCATGCGTCCTGCGGCAGGACCATCCGAGCCACCTGCGCGTTGTATGCGCTGCGATTGAAGCCGCGGCTGAAGTAGTTGGCTTGGCCGGGGATCATCTTCTTCGGGCGGCTCTGCGTGTCGTAGTCCTGCTCGACGCGGTCGATGCCGGCCTCCAGGGCGTCGCGCTCGCCGGTGAGCAGATACCATTCGAAGATGCCTGCGGCCCAGTTGTGGCAGTAGCACGTCTTGCAGTCGCCAATGTACGCCAAGTCTCTGGCCATCTCCCAGGTGACCGGCGGCTTGGCGTTCTCGGGCGGGACCCACGGTGCGTAGTGATAGTTGCGCAGCCCGGTGACCGGGTCCTTGGGGCGCTGCGGGGCGTTGCCCTTGGGGCCGCTGTACCACCACACCCCGCCGTCCTTCCACTTCCAGCCGTTGGTCCGCCAGGCGACGCGGTCCATGAAGTAGTTGGCCCACGAGCGGGCGCTCTGGAAGTACGCGCGCCGCCCGGTGCGGAGGTACATGATGACGAGTTGATCGATCACGTCTTCTTCGGGCGTGTAGTGGTTGTTGGTTCCCTGGTAGTAGCGCGGGTACGGCCGCTGTGGGCCGGTGGGTGTGTGCTTCGGGTCGTACTTCCAGCCCCAGGTGTCGTAGCACTTGACCTCGTCCTTCTGCGTGGCGAACTTGCCGAACGGGAAGTGGTCGCTGTGGAGGTACCACTCGGGGGCGCACTGCAGCCACACCTGCTCTCGGGCGGCCTGCGCCATCGCGGAGAGCTTCGCCGGGTCGTCCGGCGCATCGAAGTCGATCACGTACTGCGAGCTGAGGTGCGAGCAGTCGTAGAACATCCGGCGCGTTTCGTTGAACGGCGCCCCGATCTCGCGGGTCTGCTCGTTCCCGCGCCGGTCCTTGGACTTCTCGATGTTGCCTTTCTCGCGCGTGATGACGCCGCCCAAGACGAGCTGCCCATTCTCGACGGCCACCCGCCGCGCGGGGTCGTGGGCGAAGTACAGGTCGCACACGTAGACGTTCGCCTTGGCCGTCTTCGCGGCGATCCAACCCTGCGCAATATCCTTCACGCCGGCCGACTTCCAGACGACCTCGCCGCCGCTGATTGCTTTCGCGTTGCCGGCGGCCCGAGTGTGCAGGTGTTGTTCAAGGGCGGCGTTGGCCGTCGCGGCGATCGGTTTGCCCGCGCCGAGCTGCGTGCTCTTCACGGTGCCGTTGAGCTTGAGCCGGATCGAAGATTCCTTCAGCAGGCGGTAGCAGTAGTGGTCCGGGTTACTGTTGGCGATGGAGTACTTGACGTGGATGCAGGTCTTGCCAGCCCAGGCGGTGATGCGGGCGATGTACTGGAAGCGGTTCTTGTCGTCGCCGATGAAGCGGCCCTTGACGCAGACCGTGGCCCGCATTGGCCCGGCGTACTCGACGTCGATGCTCGAGGGTTTGTCGGCGACGTAGCGCTTGCCGTCGAAGCCGCCGACGTAGCTGACCTCGGCGCCCGTGATGAGATTGCGGCCGAAGCCGGACACGTCGGCTGTGGTGTTCGCCGTCAGAGTGAACGGCTTGTTTTTGTAGACGACGACTCCCATTCGGCCCGTCTGAACGAGTACCCAGGAGGGCTTCTTTGTGATCGTGATTCCCTCCTCGGGGCGGCGGATGCTCGGCTTTCCCGCCTTCAGCGTCAGCGTCTTCGCCTCGCCCGCCTTCAGATCAACCTGTGTGTCGACGAGGACCCAGCGCAGGTAGCCGTCGTTGTCGACGACCAGCGGCGAGATTTGGAGTGGGATCTCCTTGCCGCCTTCGAACAGCGCAAAGGGTTGCCCCTTCTTGAACATCTCCTTGGGCAGCGGGATGCCGCCGGAGACCGGCTCGGCCTTTCGCTCGACGCCGGCGGGCTCCCTCACCGTGAGAGGGACCGACAACTCCTGAGAAAGGGCCGCGCCCGCGAACAGCACGGCGAAGCACGCAAACAGAAACGTTTTCATGAACATCCTCCCATCTCGGCGGAACAGTCGCCGGGTTGCCTATCGCGCCTTCCTGGCAGCCGGAGCGGGGGCGCGCTCAGCAGTCGCCGTGCGGCTCATCGCGCCTGGTCGGCCGGGGTTGAATGTACTCTATCGCGGGACGGGCGGGCGGTCAAGGCGTTCGAGGCGTCGCTTCCTGTTCGTACAGCAGGCGGTATTCGACGCCGATGCCGCCCTTGGGATGCAGTGTTTCGTAGGCGAGCAGGGCGTGGCCAAGCGTGCCCGCCGCGAGCACGGGAAAGACTTCCTCCGTCGGGCCGGCGACGATCTTGATCTTCGCCTGGTCGGCATAGGTCCAGGCGCCGGTGACCCGCCGCAGGTAGAGGTCGCGGTTGGCGAGGCGCTGCTTGTCGACGATGTGGGCGCGGTTCCACACGACGATGATGCTGCGGCCGTTGTACGCGGCGGCGACGCGGCCGCTCGGCCAGGTGCCCTCCTTGGTGCCCTTGAATCCGCCGGGCCGGCCCATCGGCCAGCCCTTGTAGCCCTTCCAGCGCGCAGCGTCGAGGCAGTTGACCAGCTTGCCGTCGGCCTTCATCGCGGACAGGGCCCGCCGGGACTTGACCGCGCCAAACTCCGTGGTCTTGCCGTCGGGGGTGACGGTGCATCCGATGATGGCGCCGTTGCCACCCCAACCCCACGGGTCGTGCCTGGGGCAGACGTTGAAGAAGACGAAGCCCTTGCTCCACGCGGCGGCGACCGTGGAGGAGCCCACCGTCTTGCCGTTCCACAGCCGCTTGCCGCCGGCGGCGGGGGTGACCTTGCCGTTCTCGCCGGCGAGCGCGGCGTACCAACGCTGGCAGACGAGGAAATGCGTGCCGGTCCAGGCGACGGCGGGCTTCTCGCCGCGCGGGAGGATGGTCATCGGCTTGGACTGCGTGGCAGCGCCGGCAGTGCCCAGGCGCTTGCCCAGAATCTCGAAGAACTTGCCGCTGCGGAAGTCCTGCCACACAACGAGGAACATGCGCTTGCCGTCCGATGCGATGGCCGGATTCGCCTGCCCCCCCTTCCCGCCGGCCATGAGGAGGGGCTTGCCGGCTTTGCCGCCGCGATCCAGGTAGCTGGCGTACACGTCGTAGTCGTTGCCGTTGCGCAGGTCGGACCAGGCGACGAGGAACCGTCCGCCACAATACGCCACGGTCGGGCTGTCCTGGACGCCCCTGGCGGTGCAGATATTGATGGGCGTCTTGTCGAGCGGCCTGCCCTGTTCATCGAGCCGAAGGCCGAGGATATCGCTCTCTCCGCCGAGCCCGTTGTAGCCCTCCTGCCAGACGACGAGGTAGGTCCCGTCGCCATAAGCAACCGCGGGATGGCGCTGGTACAGCAGCTTTCGACGCGGCAGGACGAGCACGTCGCTCATCGAGAGACGCGGCGCAATCTGCCTCATCTTCGTACCGGCGGCAGCGGCGGGGGACGCGAGAACAGAGACCAGGACGAGGCTGGCAAGGCAATAGACGCTGGCTTTCATCGGTTTCCCTTCTTCCTGACGACGCGAATGCAGCCGGCGCCGCGAATATACACGTTGCCGTCTGCATCGACCCCGGCCGGGTTCCCGCCGACGGCGTCGCGCCACGGCCCGACGTACGCCGCGTGCTTGCCGGGGCCGGGACCGAACGTCTTCATCCAACCGCCGCTGATGCGGCGGATTCTACCGCCCTCGTCGGCCGAGCGGCAGAGGGCGAAATCGTGTTTACGGTTGAAGAAGACGGCGACCGGCCCGCCGCCGGGATGGAAGCGGGCCTTGAGCGCCGGGCCGTCCGAGGGCCGGCCCTTTTTCTCTCCGGGCAGCACCCCGGCCACCGTCGTCACCAGCTTCTTCTTGAGATCGACCTTTCGCACCGCCATGCCCCAGCGGTCGGCCACGTACAGGCTCCCCCGTCCGTCGTAGGCGAGGCAGGAGAGTCCGCCCATGATGCGGTCGAACAGCGCCTGGTGCAGCGGCCCGTTCCGCCGGCCCGTCCCGCCGTTCAGTGTGGTGACGACGCCGTTCTCGATCTTGCGGAGCCAGTTGCCGTCGAGCACGTACACCACGCCTTTCTCGTCCACCGCGAGGCTGTCGAAGGGCGTGGTGAAAAGGGCCTGGCTGCCGGGGCCGTCTCGATGCCCTTTCACCCCGGGCACCCCGGCGACGGTGTTGGTGTGCCAGCGTCCGTCGGGTTTCTTTTCGATCTTGCGGAGGGTGAAGTTGGCGCCGTCCACGACGTAAAGGAGATTGTCGTTCGCCGTGGCAATGACGGCTGCGCCGCCGAACGTCGCCTGCCACGGAGGGCCGTCCGTGTTGCCGGCCATGCCGGGGGAACCGGTGAGCAGGCGGGCCTTGCCGCCGGAGGTCACGATCTGGACGAACGTTCCGCAGGCGACATATGCGTTGCCTCTGCTGTCGAACACGACGCCGCCGGCGGCGGCGCCTTCGAGCTTGGGGCCCTGAAGGAAGTCGCGAACGGCGGGGTTGCCGCAGAACCAGTCCACGTACCACTCGTCCACATCATCAACGAGGATGTAGTCGCGCGTGTCGGCGGCCTGCGCCGTCAAGGCCGCGAGAAGAACTGCGGGGAGAAGCAGGAAGCACACCATTAAGGGCGATCTCACGCTCACGTTTTGATCTCCGTGAAGTACCGCTGGAGTGGCTTTCGCAACACTGATTGTACCGGGTAAGGAGGGCCTGTCAACATCGACGGTCGAAGACTGCTCGGAAGCTGAAGAGACAGAAACCGCCAAAAGGGGGCGGTGCGGTGGCAACACCAGAGCCCCGTGAAAGCCCCAGGGGGAGTGACCGGGGCTTTCGGGGGTGGGGCTACGTCCGTGTGGGCCGACGGGCCAAAAGATGCGGAATCCGAATCGTATAGGGAGACCCGCCGGCCCCCGGTTGGCGAACCACCGCACCGGCGAGATTATACCCTGCGGCGAGCGCGGGCGCAAGTCTCTTGGCGTGACTGATTTGCCACCGGGCACACCTGTCACATGGCGGGTCGGGCGGCGCGGCCGGAGTTGGCTTGGCGTCCCGCCGGCCGGATGGTTCCTGGCTCAGTCCGTATCCTTGCCGTCGATGGTGCCGACAGTGATGTCCAGGTCTTCGCGGCGCTTGATGTCCGTGATCTGCCCGTCGGTCAGATACACCACCCGGTCGGATGCGGCGAGCATCTTGTGGTCGTGCGTGGCAGTGATCACCGTCACGTGGAAGTCATCCTTCAGAGTCTCGAGCATGCGGATGATCTCCTCGCCGGTCTTGAGGTCCAGGTTGCCGGTAGGCTCGTCGGCGAGGATGATGGCGGGGTCATTGGCGAGCGCCCGCGCAACGGCCACGCGCTGCTGCTGCCCGCCCGAGAGTTGGACCGGCTTGTGAAGCAGCCGGTCGCCCAGGCCGACCGTGGTGAGCAGCTCCGCCGCCTTGTCCTGGGCATCCGCCTGGATGGTCCCCGAGAAGAGCATCGGGAACATCACGTTTTCGAGGGCCGTGGCGACCGGGATGAGGTTAAAGGTCTGGAAGATGTAGCCGATCTTGTGGCAGCGGAGCCAAGCCAACTCGAACGTATCCAGCGCGGCGATGTCCACCTCGTCGATGAACACCTCCCCTTCATCCGGCTTGTCAAGCCCGCCAATCATGTTGAACAGGGTGGTCTTTCCCGATCCGCTCGGCCCCATGATCGAGACGTACTCGCCGCGCTTGACGGACAGGTCTACCCCGCGCAGCGCGTGAACCGCCTCGCCGCCAAGATGGAACGTCTTGCGGACGCCCAGGGCGCGGACGACGTGAACCGCGAGCAGCACGTCAGCTCCGTCCTGTCCCGCGAAAGCCTCGTTCGTCACGGGCGCGTCTTCAAGGCTGTCGTTCTCGTCGTTCATCATTTATATCTCGGAACGCATCGCATCGACGGGCTGCATCTTCGCGGCCCGCCAGGCCGGATACAGCGCGCCGACGACCGTCAGCGCCGTGCCCGCCAGAAGGCAGACCAAGAGCAGTTTGGCCAGTTCGGCGAACGGGATCAGCCCCCACATCTCCGAGCCGTACACCGTCCAGCCTTCGAGCAGGGCCAGGCCGAGCCCAATGGTGACGCCGATGGCGGTGCCCACGAACCCCTGGAGGGTGCTTTCCAGCAGGAACAGCTCGACGATCAGGAAGTCGAGCGCACCCAGACATTTCATGGTGCCGATCTCGCTGAACCGCTCGGTGACACTGAGCAGCATGGCGTTGAGGATGCCTACAAAGCTGACCATCAGCGCCAGGCCGACCAGCCACCACGTCTGCATGCGCGCGTCGGCGTCGTCCAGTGCCTTCAGGACCGCCGCTTTCTTCAGCCTTTCGAGCAGCTCCGGCGAGCCGTGCTTGGCGATGTGCCGCTTGAGCGTGTCGTCACACACGATGTAGGTCAGGAACGCCAGGGCCAGGATAATGCCGCTGGTAACGAGCAGCGAGCGGAGCAGGCGCACGCGGATGTTCTTCCAGGCGATCTCAAACGCCCTGCTGAAAGGCAACTGCGCCTGCTTTTCTACCCTGCCGTGGAAGTCCATGCCGTCCGTCCGTGGGTCTCGCCGTCTAATTCCGCTTCCGTTGAACTCGATCCTTATCGATGGCCATCACGATCAGGCCTTTGGTCATCATAGTCTTCAGAAAGGTGGTCACCGCGAGTTCGGCCTCCGCCCGGCTTACTCTGTGCTTCTGTGCGAACTTTCGGACAATGGCCTTGACGTCGGATTTCCCGTTGCAGGACTCGTACACCTCGCGGCCGAGCACGTCGAGTCCAAAGCTCCGCTCCACCTCGCTCTCGCCGCCCCACCAGCCCAGCCAGCGGCGGCGCACCCGCCGGAAGGTCACCTTCACCCCGCCGTTGGGGCGCTCTTCGCGGCGCACGGCCGGCGCCTGCTCGGGACGCCCGGAGAGCACCGTGTCGCGGTCGAGCTTCCTTCTCGGGCTCACGCCTCGCCTCCAGATTCGAGCTGCGCCCAGTTCATCGACGCCAACGCATCTGCCAGCGTCGCGTCGTCCGGCGCGCCGCGCGAATCGTATTCCGCCACGAGCAGTCGGCCGAGCTGCTCGTCGTGCACCACGGCGGCCGCGCTGTATCGGGGCGCAAGCACGCCGAGCGGGAAGGGGAAGCGCTTCCGCCCCGCGCGCCGAATCCCATCCAACTGCCTCCCGAACGACTCGACGGACCACTTCTGCGGCGGATTGGCCGGCCGGTACTTACGGTGCTCTCTGAACACCGGGAATTCGAGCCACTTCGCCAGCTCCCGCCGCGCCAGGGCCAGTGCCGAGGGGTACACCTGCCGCAGCACCAGCCGCTCGCGGCGCTTTGACGAGAGCCGGAGGGCGATGTCCCCCAGTTTCAGCCGCCGATCGCAGAGGACGAAACCGGCGGGCGACTCGAAGCTGGCCCCGTAGATGGCCCAACGCGTGGGGGCATCGTGTGCCGAGACCTTCAGCGTCGGCAGCGCGCGGGAAGTGGCCGTCCGCTGGTCTTTTTTCGACATTTCGCCGCTGACGACCACTTCCATTACCAGACGACCTGCGGGCGCGCAGCCGTACCAGACCGCCGCCTGGGCCGGCCCACGGCCGGGAACCCACGCGGCGTTCTCGAACCCTGGGGGCGCGGGCTTGCCGTCGGCGGCAGCCTTCGCCCCGGCCTTTTTCAGGCGCCGCCGTGTCCAGCGCGCCCCGTCGAAGCTCTCGTTCTCGTGCCGCCACCACTTGACTTGCATAATCGCCTGGCCTTCGTCGCCCAGTATGATCGACCCTTTCTCCCAAGCGCCCTCGATGCGCAGCGGCCGCCAGTGCTCGGGGACCCGCACCTGCCAGCCGGCCCACGCCAGGGAACTCGAACACGATTGGCGTGACCGCGCCGCCATCGGCTTCAGACCTCACACGTACAGTTTGATCACACTCTTGCTCATCAGCACAAAGCCCAGGCTGAGCATGGTGATCAATCCCATCCCGGCGGAAAAGCCCGCCGCAAACACAATCCGGTATTGCGGCCACTTTTCCCCGAACCACTTGCGGAAAACGAAACGCCCCAGCAGCGCCCCGATGAACATCGGGATCACCGCCTGGGGCATGGTCTGGTCGAGCCCCCGGACCACGCCGTACACCAGGAACACGGGCAGGCCGAAGTGCGCCAACCCCATGTAGACCAGCATCGCCAGTCCGAACCCGATGCCGATATACTCGGGCCGGAACGCGTTCATAAACGGGCTCGCCGCTTCATCCGGCAGCGTGGCCGACCACATCAAGCCCTGGCGGTAGGCATTGAGCTCCCAGAACTCGTTGGCGTAGGGGAACATCTCGCTGGGGACCGGCCCGATGGACCAGATGAACTGGCTGAAAACGACGGCCCCAATGAACACGACGGGGAACACGAGGAAGTCCGCTTTGAGCATCGAGATGAGCTTCGTGCCGGTGAGCTCGGCGGTCCGGAACTGCCGGACCTGCCCCGTGTAGTTGTGCATGGGAATCGGGGCGAACCAGATCGCGGCGCCCTTGTACCCCGAAAGGATGAAGGTGGCTTCACGGAAGAACGGGATGGCGACCTGGCGGCCAATGATGCCCTCCATCCGCGACGACACGTAGCTGATGAACGGCGTGTAGACAAACCCGTACACGATCAGCAGCCAGAGCGGGAAGACCTCGCCTTCGAGCGGCCCGGACCAATGGTTGACCAGCTTGTAGGTCAGCCATATGTAGGTGCAGGTCGACACGAAGTAGATCCCCAAGGCGACCCATACGGGGATGTCTCCACGGCCGGGCGGCGGCTGGAACAGCTTGCGCAGATCGATGCGGGATCGGGCCAGGTCCCCCATCTCCTTCCGCTTCTTGCGGAAGCTGCTGTACACGTGGAAGAACCCGATCGCCGCGATGGCCAGGCTCAGCCCCAGCCCGAAGCTGAAGTAGAAGTCCATGGTGTTGGACTGGATCGTCTGGATGGCGCCGATGCCCTTGCCCCAGCCGCGCAGGATCCCCGCCTGGTACAGGAGCGGGTTGGCGATGACGGTGATGATCAGGCCGGCGAAGCCGCCGACCATGGCCCAGAACGGCATGACCATCCCGGTGATGAGCAGCCCGATGTTGAAACTGATCATGATGGGCATGGCGGGCAGGATGTCCTCGGTGTACGTGGTCAGGTCGACGAACGGCAGAGGGATGAGGCGGATGGGCTCGGCGAATATGGCGCTGGTGATGTTGGGAATGGCAAGGTAGACGAAGCCGAAAGCGATTCCGGCGGCGCCGCCCATGCTGAACGTCCTCCACCGCCACGTCTCCCGCTGGCTGGAGGCATCCGCCAGCGCCGTCATGCCCATCGCGCCCAC
>Ga0315553_10003892_pt1 | contig 11449 bp, 8 predicted proteins | sample SalMarSW160140MG_FD_203099 | JGI IMG/M metagenome (GOLD analysis project Ga0315553, IMG submission 203099) | Salt marsh sediment microbial communities from the Plum Island Ecosystem LTER, Massachusetts, United States - Salt Marsh Sediment SW1601-40 ... | reverse complement strand
CGACGACTTGGCCGTAACGTCGTGCAGGCTCACTCCCGCAATGGGAATCGCCAGAGCCGGCATGGAAAGAGTGCGGTTGTATTCGCTGGGCGCCAGCGGCTCGACGCGCAATTGCATCGATCGGCGTGCCGGCAAGCTGAGCACAAGCGCGTCGGGGTCGCCACCGTGGCGGTCGTCCTCGTGGTCGTCGTGTCCTGCATCCGTTGGACCCGCCGCTAGACTCCACATCTCCGCAAGACGCGGATACCACTTCGGCGACGTCACCATGGCCGCGAATGCCACGCCGCCGATGATGAGCAGCGCGACCAGCGACTGCAACATTTGTGCGAGAACCGATCGTATTGTCATAACTCGTCTCCTGAACGTGCCCGCGCAAAGTCGCGCGGACAGGAGCTCCACAGTCGAGTGTTGTCACTTGTCGTGTTGTTCGACAGGGACCGCAACGTCGCGAACCAAAGGTCCTCCGTCGGGCAATTCGATGCGATACCGAATGGTGATCCGCTTGACATCGCCCGGCACGAGCAGCTTCGCCTGCGCATAGTGCGCCGGCTCCTCGGCGGTGGGCGGTTCGTAAATGGCCATTTCCGGGCCTGCCACTTCGCTTCCTTGCGCGTCGACGAGGCTGAACGACACGTGCGCGTCGGCGACCGGCTCACCGTCGCGCGCCACGCTAACGGCCGGCTCGATCTCCTCGCCGCCATGAATGTGCGTGCCGTGGTGCCCCAGCGAGACGAGGGCGCCTTCGTGCTCGATCCCATCGCGCTGCCAGAACAACACGTCGTCGTGGGAATGTGTGTGCGGCTGGGCTTTGTCACCGGCCGCCGGGCCTTTCCCTTTCTTATCGTCGGACGATGATTTGTTGCCCGAGTTCGGCGCACCGCATGCCGAAAGAGCAATCAGTGGCAGAACGAGTGCGAGCAAGCGAACAAGATGGGATCGCAACATGGGACTCTCCCTCTGGGCAGGTAACGCGAAACCATGCGCATAGCCGCAGAACGAGCCGTGGCTCACGCAAACCGCGATGAAGATCGGGCGGCGCGCATCACGCCCGCAGCACGCCCGAGCGCTCTTGGCGCGCGCGGTCACACAGAGGGGGCGACGGGAGAAGCGGAACCGCCAGGAGAGATGTCTCGCCCGGGGAGGCGATAGCACTCGGCAGGGCGGGCGTTAGCACCGAAATGCGTGCAGGGGGTGTTGCGGGCACAGCGCGGCATCCGTCCAGCTCGCGCAGCAAGCACGTCAGGCAGAGGTCCTGGTTGTCCCCGTGGGGCTTGCCGGGGTCTTGGGGCGATTCGAATGGCAGCGTGATCGCAAATCCCCACCAATAAACATGAGCGTGCTGCGTGTTCCCAGCGAAGACGGCGTGCGTAATCACGTTGGGATCGGCTAGGCCAAGAGCGCCGGCGGAGGTGGGGCACTCGTGACTGTGTCGGACTCGTTCCGTTACCGAGCAGGTGTGCTCCGGCGCAGGCGCTCTATCGTGCTGCTGGGCCGCCCTGTCGTGCCAGTGGATGTGCCCGTGCGAGTGGCAATGCGACCGATCGCCCTCGAGATTCGCGTGCACGAACACGGTGGGCGAGACGGTTCCGGCCAGTACGGCCGTCACCGCGACGCATACCGTCACGCCGCGGAGGAGCCGCTGCCATCGTTTCGGACCAAAGGGCATAAGCATTTCTCTTGGGCAGTCCCCGCTGATTTGACTATAGGCGGCCACGCAAGCGGCGGTCAAGCGCCCCGCACAAATCAGCAGGATGCGGCCCAATGACGGCACTGCGTCAGGCGGGCAGCGTCGGCGGGGTGAGTGCCAGGCGAGTGCGGTCGCGCCTCGAGTTGTAAGACGTCGTACCATGTTTCAATACGGTCGCTGCGGTGCCGCGTCGAACGTACCGTTCGCGGCGCCGGCGAGAACGAAGCCTTCGATTTCCACCAGCGCCAACCAAGTTTCGCGCAGTGCCTCAAGATAGGCCAGATTCTTCTCGAAGTAGGTGCGCTGCGCGGTGAGCAGCGTGAGGTAATTCACGTCGCCGGCGCGGTAAAGCTCATCGGCCAGATCGAGATTCTCCCGCGCGTTGCCGAGAATCGATCCTTGATACATCGTCGCCGCGTAGCGCGCACTGGCGTAGCGCTCGTACACGACCGCCAGACGTTGCCTGAGCGACTGCTCCATTCGCCCCATCGCATACTGGGCGGCGGCCACTTCCGCCTCGGCCTGGCGGATTCCGCCCTGATTGCGGTTCCACAGCGGCAGCGGCAACGTGGCCTGAATCGCGCCGTCGGTGCCGCCAATGTCGTTGTCCCGCTGCACCACCCCCTGCACCGTCAGGTTGGGATACGCTTGCGCCAGCGCCCGTTCGAGCGCCCATTCGGCCCGTTCCCAATCGGCGGTCGCCATCGCCAACTCGGGACTTTCGGCCAACAGCCGCTCGACGGCGCTCTCCCAGGGAATCTCGGGTAACTCGTCTGCCAGGCTACCTGAAACCGTAACCACCTCGTACCACGGCTCGCCGATCAATGCGGCTAGTTGCTTGGCCGCTGCCCGATGCTGGTTGCGGCTTCGCTCGAGCACCACGCGTGCGGCGTCGGCCTCGATGCGTGCCTGCAACAGATCGGACCGGCCCACTTCGCGCCCCTTGAGCAGATCTTCGATCACGCGAGCGGTCTGCGCGCTTGAATTGGCCAGCTTGGTGGCTAGCTCCACGCGCTGCTGCGCCGCCAGCAATTCGTAAAAGCTCGCGCGGGCCGACGTCACCACGCGAATCTGCTCCGCGGCCAGCCGCTGTTCGGCGTGCTGGATCTGCGCAGCGGCTACCGCCCGATTCGTGCGCAGCTTGCCGGCGGTGGGCACCTCCTGGCTTATTAACACGCCGTGCTGCTCCGTGCGTCCGCCGCTGCCGAGCTGGTTGCCCGTGTAGCCGACGATCGGGTTGGGGAGCAAACCGACTTGCTGCCAGTGTCCCTCGGCCGCCTCGATTTCGGCCTGCGCCTTCGCGATGGCAGGGCTAAAGGCGAGAGCCATGCGTTCGATGTCCTCGCGCGTCAGTACGCGCCCCTCGCGCGATGGAACGCGACTGTTGCCCGTTACCACGGGAGGCAGTTCGTCACCGTCGCGCGTTGCCTGGCCGCAGAGTGGCGCGCACCGGCACAGCACCGTACCCAGCAGAAGGACGGCGATCCCAACGACCGTGCGATACGCCAGCGATGCTGTCATGGCAGTGATATGGTTCGGGACCTTCCGCGCCCCACGGCGACGCGCGGACACTTACTGTTGTGTCGGCGGCGCAAACCGTGCCGCTTCAACCAATCGAAGCGCCGATGCCGAGTAGAGAAGCTGTGCCATCCATTCGCCGGGCACATCATCGGCGGGCAAGCCACGGATGGAGCGACACGTTATGCCAAGATGAAGACGCAACTGCCGCCCAGACGGCAAGATACATCGCCGCACTGACGATTGGCCGGATGCTCCCCTCCCACCGAAGCGCCCCTCAGGTTGGGCTCATGTGCCGACCCCGGCTAGAATGACGGCAGCCGTGCCCGTTCCGGGCCAGCGGCTTTCCGCAATGGCGCTGTAACGTGAATCGACATCTGCCCGACGATCGCCGACGCGGCCTGGGTCCGCCGCGATTTCGACTCAGCACGCTGCTCATTCTGGTGACCGTTCTGTGTGTCATCTTCGCGGTCGCCACCGAGTTTAGCGCGTACGGCAGTCTGGTGTTGATCCTGCTGGTGCTGGCCATCGCGGCCCACATTGCAGGTGGCGTGCTTGGTACGCGGCTCCGCGCCAACGGCGACGTGCCCCTGGATGAGGATGGCCAGCGCGTGGCGCCGTCGGTCCCGCGGGCGTTGGAGAAGGCCGACTTCGCTCCCACCACGCGGCTGGGAGTTCGCAAGGCGCCGGCAGTCACATTAATTGTGGCCACCGGCGTCGGCGCACTCTTGGGATCGGGCCTGCTGGGCACCAGTCTGGCTTGGCTGTACCGCGATCACATTTCGATCTTGAACGTGGTGGTTGCCCTGGTGGCCTGGGGCGTGCTGGGCGGCTTCTTCGGCTTTCTGGGCGGCGGCTTTCTGCACGTCATGAACGACGCCCAGCTTCAGGCCCTCCGCGAAGATCGACGAGCGGCTTCCAACGATGTGCCACATCGGTAGCACTGACTTACCGTCACACCGATCCGGCGCTCTCACGAGGCGAGTTTTCAGTTTTCGGTGCCGGACAGCGGCGTATGGACGGCATGGACGATATGGACGACATGGAAAAGCTGTCAGTTCTCAGCCGTCAGCTTTCAGCCCGATCGCGATAATTCAGAGCGTCTTGCCGAGAACTGGCACCGAACCGGCAACTGACAACTAACGACCAACCTCCTCCGACTGAAAACTGAACACTGAAAACTGAAAACCCGCCTCCACTCCATCACGCGATTTTCCTCAGTAAGAACGTGGCGTAACCCTCGCCTGCACTCGCCCCGGCAGGCCCGCGATGCGCAAGAACCCCTCGGCATCGCTCTGGTTGTACGAGCCGCCTCCTTCCATCGTGGCGATGCCCTCGTCGTACAGACTGAATGGGCTCAACCGCTTCGCCACTTGCATGTTCCCCTTGTACAGGTTGAGCGTCACTTCGCCTGTCACGTTGCGCTGCGCCTGCCGGATGAACGCCAACAGCGCATCGAATGTCGGCGAATACCAGAAGCCGTAGTACACCAGCTCCGCCACCTCGGGCGCCAGCCGGTCGCGCAGGTGAACCAGGTCGCGGTCGAGCGTAAGCTGCTCCAACAGCAAATGCGCCTGGTAGAGAATCGTCATGCCGGGCGCCTCGTACACGCCGCGGCTCTTCATGCCCACGAAGCGGTTCTCGACCACGTCGATCCGCCCGATGCCGTTCCGCCCTCCGATCGCGTTAAGCTGCTGCACGATTGCCAACGGGCTCAACCGATTGCCGTCGATTGAACAAGGCACGCCCGACTCGAAACCGATGGTGACCGGCTCGACCTTGTCGGGCGCGGCTTGCGGCGAAACGGTCATGCCGAAATCGACCAGCTCGACGCCATTGACCGCCAGGTCTTCGAGCTTGCCCGCCTCGTAGCTGATGTGCAGGCAGTTCTCGTCGCTGCTGTAGGGACGGGCCGCCGTGGCCTTCACCGGAATCTGCCGCTTTTGGCAGTAGTCGATCATCTCGCTGCGGCCGGGGAACCGCTGGCGGAATTTTTCGATGCGCCACGGGGCGATCACCTTTACGTCGGCCTGGAGCGCCTCGGCCGCGAGCTGAAAGCGGCACTGATCGTTCCCCTTGCCGGTCGCGCCGTGAGCATAGGAGGCGGCCCCCACCTCGCGGGCCACTTGCAGGCACACCTTGGCGATCAGCGGCCGCGCGATCGACGTGCCGAGCAAATACAGCCTCTCGTACTTGGCCTGCCACTGCATGACGGGAAACGCAAAATCGCGGCACAATTCCTCGCGGGCATCGACCACCCGCGCACTCGCCGCCCCGCAGTTGCGCGCCTTGTCGAGAATCGCATCCTTATCCTCGCACGGCTGCCCCAAATCGACGTACACGGCATGCACCTCGTACCCTTCGTCGATCAGCCAACCCAGAATGACCGAGGTATCAAGCCCGCCCGAATAGGCCAGAACGCAACTAGGCATGGGGGATTCCCTTTCGCGAGTCGACTCTGAGAGTGCGGACGGCGCGGTATCGGAGTTCCGCGCAGCACAACCCCAATGACGCGCCAATTCTCACCGGCCTGTGCGTTGATGACAAGCGGCCGGGCGAGCGGGTTCGCGCAAGCGCCGCGCAACAAACAACCGCGGCGGGTTGGCCGCGGTCGTTGATGGTTAGCGGTAAGAGTCGCGCCGTCCTCGGCTTGCTTTCGCGACTACGGCACAGATGGCTCAAACTCAAGCGACTCGATCGGATCATTCGGATCGGGCAGCACTGGTTCGACCGGATTGATTCCGACGGGCTCTGTCGGATCGGGTTCGATCGTGTCGTCGTCGGTCGTGCTCGGCAGCCGGTGGAGTCCCTGGCGGGCGTCGTTGGCGGTCAGGCGGCCGTAGCCGGGGCCGACTGGTTCGTCGAACGTCGGCAGATTGGCGAACGGCTCGTTCCCTTGGCGCGCGCGAGCGATCTCGGCGTTGCGCTGGCCGAACGCGCGGCCATCGGCTCGGGCTTCCATGGCCGTTTGTCTGCCAAAGCCGGGACCGAGCGGTTCGGTGATTTCGAGCGAGCTTTGGGTGAAGCGAGGTTCGCGGCCTTCGCGGGCCACGTGGTCCTGATTCAGGCCCGAGCTCTCGAATTGGGCAAAACGATCGCGGGCTGCCTGTTCGAGCATATCGGCCCGCTCCAACAAACGCGCGTCGCCGCGAGTGACCGCCTCATCGCGCATGCGGTCGATGGAAGCAAGCTGCTGCCGCAGCGACGTCTCGTGCGGATTGATCGGGGGGCCAATGGAAAATGCTTGCGACTGTCCTCGTCGCAGTTGAGCGGCGGCCGCCGTTTGCTGACCATCGTGACGAAGGCCGCCATCCTGTGCATCGGCCGAACGGCCGCGAAGCGGGTTCGCCAGGTCGCCGCCGTGCTGGAATCGTTGTGCTTGTCCCAGGCTGCTGTTGCCCGCGCCGTCGCGATGCGAGGCCGCTTCCGCCGCACGGCTTGTGAGACCGGCCGCGCGCGACGCCTGGCTCGCCTGCCGGATCGCGGCCACTTCGCTCAACCGCGACTCGGCCGTTGCAGCTCGACTGGCGGCAATATCGCCTAACCGGTCACTCGACACTGCCGATACGGCGCGGCTGGCGGCCACGTCGCCCAGATGATCGCCGGCCACAGTCGAGTTGAGCCGGCCATGCGATGCGGCCGCTGGAAGAGCGAGATCGCCCGGCGGCGCGGCCATCGCCAGCGACGCCCAACCACAGGCGAACGTGAATCCCACCACGACGCAGTGCATGCGCTTCATATCTATTGCTCCTGCTTCCAAGCGGAGAGCGAACAAACCCCCATTTTCGGATCGCGAACGATGCCCGTTCTGCCAACCGCGGTCAAGGTCAGCCTAAGTAGGTCCCGTCTGCCGGGCGGGACCTCGCGGTGCTGTCACGGGCGCGGCGGCCAAGGTCCCGCTCGGCAAGCGGGACCTACCAACTCGGACCTACCTCTCCCGCGGCGTTGACGCTTGGGTCGCGCACTGATACAAGTTGGCGGTTTTTTCTTTGCCCTTTCCTCATAAACGGCATTTCTTGCCCTTGTTCTTGAGTCGCATGAGCGCCCGTCGGATAGCAATCGGCCGCTCGCCCCCCGTCGGACGGGTGAGCCTGGCGAAACTTTTGCGCGCATCGCTAGTAGCGGTGTGCTGCGGGCATGCAATCGCATCGCCGGTAGCGGGCCAGCCGCCTCCCGCCGACAGCCTAGAGGTAACCATTCGCCGCCGCGTCGCCGAGCGGCCCGACGACGCCGTTTCGTGGCGGCTGTTGGGCAAGCTGCTGCTGGATCGCGGCGATGCTGAGGGCGCCCTCGATGCACTCGAACGGTCGACGCGACTCGACCCCGACGCGGCGTCAGCTCAATACGACCTGGCCCAAGCGCTGCTGCGTATGAATCGCCGCGACGAAGCGGCCGATCACCTGAACCGCGCCGTGGCGCTCGCGCCCGAGAGCGATTACGCCACCTGGGCCGCAGCGCAGCTCGCCGACCTTGCGCCCGCACAACCGGCCGGTGGCGCTCCCAATTTGCCGGAGACACGCCAGCCCGGCTACTTGCGGTACCTGGACATTTCGCCCGACTGCTGCAACGTGCGCTTCGAGCTGGGCGCCCTGTACAACAGCAACGTCGAGCTGGCGCCGATCAGCCGCGAGCTGAGCAGCTCCGATCGAGACAGCTTCCAGGGTTATTTCGTGCCCGACGTGGCATACTGGGCGCCGGTCAGCGAATCGGGAAAATTCGGAGCGCTCTTCGCCGGCTACTTCACGCTCAACGAACCCAGTGCCGACCAGTTCAACCTAGAACATTATCAGCCCGGCATTTTCCTGGAGCGATCGGTCGCCACGTCCTGGGGCGAGCTGGCGCCCCGCATCGAATACGACTTTTCGTTCGATGCGTTCGGCGGTGAAACGCTCGGCACGCGGCACAGCGTGGAAACGTCGCTGTTGGCCGTGACCGATAATGCCTGCGCGTGGCTTGGCAGTTTCGACCTGGGCTTCACCGACTTTCGCGACGACGGCACCGACGCCAGCTTCACGTCGCTCGACGGCTGGACCTACACGCTCCGCCTGGCGGCGGCGCGGCCGGTTGTCCTGTGGCCCGGCACGATCGAAATCGGCGGCAATTTGCAGTGGGCCGACGTGGAGGGGAGCACGTTCCGCTATCGGGGCGTGTTCGTATACGGCCGCAGCGACACTCCCCTACCCTGGGGATGCGACCTGGGCGTGCAGCTCGGCTGGGGCTACCGCGACTACTACGACTTCGAGCTCACTCCCTCGCGCAACGAAAACGTGTGGCACGCCAGCACAGAGCTGCGCAAGACCATCACCGAGAACTGGTCGATCTCGGGCATCTTCACGTACGACAAGTTCGACTCGGGCAACGAACTCTTCCGCGCCGACCGGTTTACGACTGGGCTCTTTACCACTCTGCGGTACTGAGCGCCGGCGTTAGCGCGTGCCACTGGCACTGTCAGTGCACTCGGACTGAAACAGGGAGGCGAGTCGACGAACACGCCGACACGGAAGTCTCTCGCCACTTGCGGGCGATGGTCCTGTTCGATTGCCGTGCGGCGATTCACCACGATGCGTCCTAATCTCGCGAGCTGTTTCTCTTTTGCGAGTCTCACGTGTTACGGTACAATGTACGCTGCCGGCCGGCACAGGGGGCAACCTGATTGCGAGGAGGCGGCTACCCGATGCGAAATTGCTTTTGGAAACGATTGGGTCGGTCGGCAAGTGTGAGAAAACGCTCATCCCCTCCGACGCGGACGGCCAACTCGGCTAAGTACGCCGCCGCGATCTTCATTCTCTTGGTATTCGGCGCTTGCGGCACTAGCGCACAGGCACCACGCGCTGAGAAGTCGGCCGATAACTGGCCCTGCTTCCGCGGCCCGAATCGGCTGGGCGCGGCGCCTGCGGATTGCCAGTCGATACCGCTCGAGTGGAGCGACACCAAGAACATCGTTTGGAAATGCGAGTTGCCGGGGCGCGGCGCTTCGAGCCCGATCGTGTGGGGCGACAACGTCTACGTCACCGCGTATAGCTGCTACGGGCTGGAGGCCGGCGATCCGCCCGCCAACATGTCGAAGCTCGTGCGGCACCTTGTTTGTGTCGATCGCACGAGCGGCGACTTGCGATGGAAGGCCGACGAGCCGTCGGGCGACGTGGCCGAGCACCCCCTGTCCGAATTCCTGATCCTTCATGGTTACGCCAGCAGCACTCCCGTCGCCGACGAGAGCGGCGTTTACGTGTATCTCGGCCGCGGCGGCGTGGTGGCCTACGATCACGCGGGCAAGCGGCGGTGGCACACGCCAATCGGCGGCGGCGGGCACACCTGGGGCTCCGCTTCGTCGCCCGTGCTGTTCGAGAATCTGGTCATCGTGCATGCCGACCCGGATGCCCACGCAATAATCGCCCTGGATAAGAGCACGGGCGAGGAAGTGTGGCGCTATTCGACCGGCGACGGCGATTCGTGGAGCACGCCGCTGTTGGTGGAAGTCGACGGCCGGTCCGAGCTGGTGTTTCACCATTCGGCGGGCGATCCCGCGGGAAAGGTTGCCGCCGTCGATCCGCGCAGCGGCGAGGCGCTGTGGCAGTGCAACATCCTCAAGAACTACCTTTGCCCTAGCCCGGTCGCATCGGACGGCGTCGTGTACTTACTCGGTTATCAGCGCGCCGCCGCCGTTCGCCCCGGTGGAAAGGGCGACGTCACCGATTCGCACGTGAATTGGACCGCCAATCGCGGATCCGAAATCGCCACACCCATCGTGCACAAGGGACATCTCTACTGGACGCAGTCGGAAGGGGGCATCGTCTGTTGCCTCGATGCCAGCAGCGGCGAGATGGTCCACCAGGAACGCCTCCGTCCGGAGCCGGGCCGAATATACGCATCGGGCGTACTGGTCGGCGAGCGGATTTACTTCGTAAGCCGCGAGAACGGCACGTACGTTGTCGAGGCGAGTCCCGAATGCCGCCAGCTCGCGCACAATCGAATCGAGTCCGACGACAGCATCTTCAACGCGACCCCCGCGATTAGCCACGGGCAATTGTTCTTGCGCAGCGATCGGTTTCTGTACTGTATTGGCGAGAAGTGACCGATGCAGTGTTCGTGGCGTTCGCACGCAAGCGAGACACTTGCCGGAGACGCAGTTGCGCCGCGTCGCGCGGGCCGGGGGTCACGCGGGCTGATGGAACCGCAGCCAGCGGCCGGGGAGTGGGCTGGGCAACGGCTCGACGGGTTTCGCATCGCGAATCACGGGCACGCCGTTGACCAGCACGTGCTCGACTCCCTCGGTCGGGCGGTGCGGTTGGGCGTAGGTGGCGTGGTCGGTGATGCGTTTGGCGTCGAACACGACCACGTCGGCGAAGTTGCCTTCCTTGAGGATGCCGCGGCCTCGCGCGCCGAAGCGGTGAGCCGGGCGGCCCGAGAGTTTGTGTACCGCTTCTTCGAGCGAGAACAGCTTCCACTGCCGCACGCACGGGCCCAATAGTCGGCCGGCCGAACCGTACACGCGCGGGTGTACTGGGGCGTCGTCGAAGTAGATGCCGTCGCTTCCCATCATGTAGAGGTCGTGCTGGAGGAGCGGGCGGACCAGGGCGTCGTCCCCCTCGTCGACTACCATGAGCACGGCCAGGTCTTCTTTCAAAAGCAGCGCGATAAGGGCGTCTTCGACCGAGGCGCCCATTTCCTTCGCGTACTCCAGCACCGGTTTGCCTTGGTGGCGTTTGTCGGCTTTGCCGGCCAGCCACGCCAATCGAACGCGATCCAGCGGGGCTTTGTACGTTCGCAGCCCCTGGGCGAATCGCCGCAGAATCACGGGGTCGCGCAGACGCTCGGCCGCCCGGGTCGGTCCTTCTTCCCACACTTCATACGGGAGCAACGCGCTGAGCATGGTGGAGCCCGACTGGTACGGGTACACGTCGAACGAGAAGTCGACTTCGCGACTCGCTTCGTTGTGGAGAAAAGCGAGCACCTGTTCGACAATTTGCGGCGTCGAGCCTTTCAGGTGCGACACGTGTACCGCGACGCCTGCCCGGCGGCCGATCTCGACTGCTTCGCGCAGGGCGGGCATGAGTTCCGCCTTGTAGCGAATATGCGTGACGTATAGCCCACCGAACGGCGCGATCGCCCGGGACGCGGCGACCAGCTCGTCGGTGGTGGCGAAACACTGGGCGATGTAATCCAATCCGGTCGAGATGCCCACCGCGCCGGCGTCCATCGCCCGCTCGACCTCGCGGCGCATCATGTTGATTTGCGTATCGTCGA
>Ga0315553_10003891_pt1 | contig 11450 bp, 4 predicted proteins | sample SalMarSW160140MG_FD_203099 | JGI IMG/M metagenome (GOLD analysis project Ga0315553, IMG submission 203099) | Salt marsh sediment microbial communities from the Plum Island Ecosystem LTER, Massachusetts, United States - Salt Marsh Sediment SW1601-40 ... | reverse complement strand
TCGTCGGGGTGATGCGCCCAATCCATCTGCACCACGGCGCTCTCGCCGTGGAGCATGGCGCCTTCGGCGCCGCGCTCGATCACGAATTGCGAGATGTGCATTTCCTTATCGGCGGTTACCGTGATCGGCACCTGGTAGCGGGCCTCGATGTCTTTGAGATGCGCCCGCTTCTGATTGAGGATGTAGAGAGCGACATCCACGGAGGTGGTGGCCGCGAGCGGCATCACGCCGTCGGTGATAAGCCGGTCCTCGACGGAGCGCAGGATGTCGAGCGCGATCGATTCCACGGAGCGCACGATGCCGGTGCCTTGGCACATCGGACAAGATGTGGTGGAGCCTTCGAGCATGCCCGTGCGCAAGCGCTGGCGCGACATTTCCATCAGGCCGAAATGACTGATGCGGCCCACTTGGATGCGGGCGCGGTCGTTGCGCAGCGCATCTTTGAGGCGCTTTTCGACGAGCCGGTTGTTGCGCCGCTCGTCCATATCGATGAAGTCGATGACGATCAGCCCGGCGAGGTCGCGCAGGCGAAGCTGCCGGGCGATCTCGTCCGACGCTTCGAGATTGGTCTTGAGGGCAGTGTCCTCGATATTGTGCTCGCGGGTCGCCTTGCCCGAGTTCACGTCGACGGAGACGAGCGCCTCGGTCTGGTTGATGACGATGTAGCCGCCCGATTTGAGCGTCACTTGGGGCGAGAACATCGCGCCCAGTTGCCGTTCCACCTGGAAGCGGATGAAGACCGGCTCCGGCTCCTTGTACGGCTTCACATTCTTCGCATGGCTCGGCATCAGCATGCGCATGAAGTCCTTGGCCTCGCGGTACGCGTCGTCGCCGGCGACCAGCACCTCGTCAATGTCCTTGTTGTAGAGGTCGCGGATCGAGCGCTTGATCAGGCTGCCTTCCTCGTAGACGAGGGCGGGGGCCGTCGATTTCAGCGTGAGATCGCGGACGTTCTCCCACAGCCTCAGCAGATAGTCGTAGTCGCGCTTGATCTCGGTCTTGGTGCGCTGGGCGCCCGCCGTGCGGATGATGAGCCCCATGCCCTCGGGCACTTCGAGCTCGCCGGCGATCTCCCGCAAGCGTTTGCGGTCGGTGGGCTGCGTGATCTTGCGCGAGATGCCGCCGCCGCGCGCCGTGTTCGGCATCAGCACCGTATAGCGGCCGGCGAGCGAGAGATAGGTGGTGAGCGCCGCACCCTTGTTGCCGCGCTCTTCCTTGACGACTTGCACGAGGATGATCTGGCGCCGCCGGATCACCTCTTGGATCTTGTAGGCCCGGCGACCTTTGCGGCGCGGTGTGCGCTCGGGCACTTCTTCCAGCGCATCTTCGGAGCCGACCGACTCGATCCGCTCCTCGCCATTGCCCTCCTTCGTCGAGGCTGCTTCGTCGTGCTCCTCGTCCTCGTCCTCGTCGTCATCCTCGGCATGTGCTTGGGCGACGGTTTCGTGTGCCTCGTCTTCGTCGTGATCGTCCTCGTCAGACACCTCGGCGGCGCCTTCCTCTTCGTGCGCCTCCTTGTCTTCGGCCGGCTCGGACACTTCGCGCACGAGGTCGCTCGCCTCCATGACCACGCCCGGCGTCTCGTCGTCGTCACGCGGCGTGGTGTCGATCTCGTCCTCTTCGTCGAGCTCGAACTTGGCGATCGGGAGAGCCTCGGGGGCTTCCGCCTCCACCTCTTTGTGGGGCGCCTCTTTCCTCGTATCGGGCCGACCACGGCCACGCCGGCCGCGACGGCGACGGCGCCCGGCGGCCGCGTCGTCCTCGGCGGCTTCCTCGGCGGACGCGCGGCTTTGCTCCGCCGCCTCTTCCTCGAGCAAGGCCTGCCGGTCCGCGACCGGGATCTGGTAATAGTCTGGATGAATTTCGGTAAAGGCTAAGAAGCCGTGCCTATTGCCACCGTAATCAACAAATGCCGCCTGGAGCGACGGCTCTACGCGTGTGACTTTGGCGAGATAAATATTCCCTCTAAGCTGCTTCTTATTTGCGGACTCGTAATCAAATTCCTCGACACGATTGCCCTTTACGACGACGACCCGGGTCTCCTCCGGATGCGCCGCATCGATCAGCATTTTGCTTGCCATTTTGTGTGTTCTCCGCCGCACGGGCCGGGAAGGGCGGCATCGAAAGCCGCCTCGCCGGGCGTGAGCCTGAGGCCCGCGCGCGCCAATGACCAATAGACCATGATTCGTTGCGACGACCCACGTCGAGCCGGGTCTCCCGGCCGAGGGGTTCGGCCATCCAGGGCCGCCAGGCGATCAAAGGCATCAGGCAAGCCGGGCTATGCCCGCAACTTAGCTGAATACCCTGATTCTGCATCGCATCCTCACTCGCCGCGCGACCGCGGCGACGTTTCAATCTGGGCAGCCGTCTTGTCACTTGGCCGCCGCCATTCTGCGTCTTGGCCGGATTGATGAAGCCTGACGCGGTAAAACAATTCGCCCGTCTCGCCATGGGGCGTCCAAGGGCTCGGACTCAAAACGAATTGAGTCTGATCCTTATTACGGGCTTGACGAGAGATTTGGCAAGTGCCGAAGACCCCGCCGCCAAAGGGTCACAACGGTCGCTTAACCAAGCGTGGTTAACAATTAGGGGCGATTCCGAGCCTATTTGGCGCATCGCGGCCGGAGGAACGACCAGGCCGGACCGCCTGGCATTTACAATGAAGTGGCGCGAAGCCCGACGAGTGGAGCGTAATGCGAGTTTTGCGTGCCTTGGTTGCCTTCGCACCGCCATGGGTTGTGGCGCTCGCACTGTTGGCAGGGCCGGCCGGGCTACTCCTCGACAAGCCGGCGCATGCCGAGCCCAGTGCCACGATCGCAAAGGACGCGCGGCTCGCCGGTGATCGCGAGCGCACTCGTTTCATCGCCGACCTGTCGAAGAAGGTCGACGTCCACGTCTTCGCCATGGGCAATCCTTACCGTGTCATCGTCGATGCCGCGGACGTGAGTTTCCAGATGCCGCCAGGCATCGGCAAGCAGCCCCGGGGCCTCGTCACTGCCTTCCGCTACGGCCTGTTTGCGCCGGGCAAGTCGCGCATCGTCCTCGACGTGAGCGGTCCGTTTCTCATCGACAAGTCGTTCGTGCTCGAGGCGCGCGACGATCAACCCGCGCGGCTTGTGATCGATCTCGTCCCCACCGACGAGAAGACGTTTCAAGCCGCGCTTCAGAAGGCGCGACAGGCCGTCGTGGAGAAAGCCTCTCTGCCGATTCCGCAAGCGCCGGTACGCCCCGCCGACGCCAAACCGGTCGTCGTGCTCGATCCCGGTCACGGTGGCGTCGATCCCGGTACGAGCAGCGCGAACGGCGTGACCGAGAAGGAGATCGTGCTTCAGTTCGCCAAGGAGCTGAAAGCGAAGCTCTTGGCAACCGGCCGCTACGAGGTCTACCTGACGCGCGAGGACGATACGTTCCTGCCCTTGAGAGACCGCGTGGCCTTCGCCCAGAAGAAGGGAGCGTCGCTCTTCCTGTCCATTCATGCCGACTACTTCCCGAGCAAGATCGACGATGCGCGCGGCGCGACCGTCTATACCCTGTCGGAGGAGGCGAGCGACGATGAGGCGCAGGAACTCGCCGCCAAGGAGAACTTTTCCGACGCGATCGCCGGCGTTGCGCTACCGGATGAATCGGATGGGGTCGTGGCCAACATCCTCATCGATCTTGCCCAGCGCGAGACCCAGAACCGGTCGGTCGTGTTCGCGCGGTCCATCGTCGGCGAGTTGGCCGGCAAGAATGTCCTGCACACGAAGCGCATGAGATCGGCGGGTTTTCGGGTGCTGAAGTCACCGGATGTCCCCTCGGTGCTCCTCGAACTCGGCTTCTTGAGCAACCCCGACGACGAGAAAGAGCTCACCTCCGAGCAATGGCGGGACCGCATGGCCGATTCCGTCACCCAGGCCATTGACAGCTATTTTGCCAAGCGCCTCGCGCGCAATCCGTTCTAATCTTAACGCTTGCGCCGATTTAATACCTGGGTGGACCCAAAATCCGGGCGACTCCAGCGTTTTGTTGCCATATTCTTGGTTAGGGTTGGCTCGGGTGCCCCGCGAGGCTGAAGGCGGGGTCGGGACGGTCAGAAACCATGGATATTACGGCACCAGTCAAGCCGCCGCAGCAACGGCGGCGCCGCCGTCGCGGCGGGTTTTTCTTGCGCTTTCTCGGCTTCATGTTCGCCGCGGGCATGATTCTGTTCATCGCGGTGGCCGGCGCCGCCGCCTTCGTGCTTTGGAAAGTCTCCCAAGAGCTGCCCGATTACGAGGTGCTCGCCAAGTACGAGCCGCCGGTGATGACGCGCATCCATGCCAACGATGGCAGGCTCATCGCCGAGTACGCACGCCAGCGGCGCATCTACGTGCCGATCACCGCAATTCCCCAGCGCGTCGTCGACGCCTTCATCTCCGCCGAAGACAAGAACTTCTACCAGCATGGCGGTCTCGATATTCAGGGCATCTTCCGCGCCGTCGTCACAAATTTGAGCGCGTTGCAATCGGGCGGATCACACTTGGTCGGCGCTTCGACCATCACCCAGCAAGTGGCCAAGAACTTCCTGCTCACGCGCGACCAGAACATCGAGCGCAAGCTCAAGGAGGCGATCCTCGCCATCCGCATCGAGCGCGCCTTCACCAAGGAGCAGATCCTCGAGCTCTACTTGAATGAGATCTACCTTGGCGGCGGTGCCTACGGTGTTGCCGCCGCGGCCCAGACCTATTGGGGCAAGGCGCTTAATGAGCTGACGCTTTCAGAGGCCGCCTATCTTGCCACGCTGCCGAAAGCGCCGAGCAATTACGACCCGTTCAAGCATGCCGATCGCGCCATCGCGCGGCGGAACTGGGTCATCGACCGTATCGTCGAGAACGGCTACGCCACCAAAGAGGAAGGGGAGGCCGCGAAGGCCGAACCGCTTGGCGTGAAGGCGCGGACCTACGGTCCCCAGATCTTCGCCTCCGAGTATTTCGCGGAGGAAGTGCGCCGCAAGATCATCGACGACTTTGGCGAGGACAAGCTCTATGGCGGCGGCCTGTCGGTTCGCACCACGCTCGACCCGCGGCTGCAGCGCATCGCTCACAAGGCATTGGTGAAGGGTCTCACGGGCTACGACCGCGTCCATGACGGCTGGCGAGGGCCTGTGAAGACCATCGACCTCTCGGCTGGCGAGTGGGGTAAGACGCTCGCCGCCGTTCCGGTGTGGAGCGATATCGATCCGTGGAAGCTTGCCGTCGTGCTCGAGGTGAGCAACAGCCAAGCGAAGATCGGCATTCGACCGGGCCGCGACAAGTACGGCAAGCTGGTGGCCGAGCGTGAGGTCGGCGTCATTCCCGCCGAGGAGGTGAAGTGGACGCGCAAGTCCGTGACCTCCGCGCTCAAGCCAGGCGATGTCATCTACGTTGCACCGCTTGAGCCGAAGACCACGAAGGACGGCACGGAGTCTGCCGATACGGTCAAAGGCCAGTGGTCGCTGCAGCAGGTGCCCAAGATCAGTGGCGCACTCGTGGCTATGGACCCCCATACGGGCCGCGTGCTTGCCATTATGGGAGGCTTCAGCTTCGCCCAGAGTCAGTTCGACCGCGCCACCCAAGCGCTGCGGCAGCCCGGCTCCTCCTTCAAGCCGATCATCTACACGACGGCACTCGATAACGGCTACACGCCATCGAGCATCATCGTCGACGGTCCGATTTGCGTCAGTCAAGGCAAAGGCATGCCGCAGTGGTGCCCCAAGAACTATGAGGGCGGTGGCGCCGGTCCCTCGACCTTGCGGTTCGGCATCGAACATTCTCGCAACTTGATGACCGTGCGGCTCGCCCGCGACATGGGCATGCCGACCATCGCCGAATATGCGCGCCGCTTCGGCGTCTACGATAATTTGATGCCGGCGCTGTCGATGGCGTTGGGCGCCGGTGAGACCACGCTGCTCCGCATGGTCACCGCCTATGCCATGATCGACAACGGCGGCAAGAAGATCGAGTCGACCTTCATCGATCGCATTCAGGATCGCTACGGGCGCACCGTTTGGCGGCATGACGACCGCGACTGCACCAAATGCGTCGCCCGCGAGTGGACGGGTCAGCAGGAGCCCGAGCTCGTCGACAAGCGCGAGCAGATCGTCGATCCGATCTCGGCATTCCAGATGGTCGGCATCCAGGAAGGCGTGGTTCTGTACGGCACGGGGCGCAAGCTCGCGAGTTTGGGCCGGCCGCTCGCCGGCAAGACCGGCACCACCAACGATTACAAGGATGCCTGGTTCATCGGCTATACGCCCGACCTCGTCGTCGGCGCCTATGTCGGCTACGACCAGCCGAAGACGATGGGGCGCAGCTCGACCGGTGGCGGCCTTGCCGCCCCGATCGTGAAGGACTTCTTCGAGGCGGCCTTGAAGGACGTTCCGCCGGTCCCGTTCCGCGCGCCGCCCGGAGCCGTGCTGGTGCGTGTCAATCACAAGACCGGCCTGCCGGCGCGGCCTGGCGACTCGAACGTGATCGTGGAAACCTTCAAGTCCGGTCAGTTGCCCACCGGCGCCACCGGCGAGGTGGTCGAGGACGATACCAGCGGGGCCGCTCAGGGCGAGGATTTCCCCGACTATCCCGATGCCGCTCAGGCGGGCCCGCCGCCGGGCTTCCCGCCGGCACCCGGCCAATACCAGCCGCCGCCGCGATCCGGCTTCCCGGGCGGTCCGCCGAGCAACGACCGGGCTTTGACATCGGGCACGGGCGGCCTCTACTAGACCAAATTCCGCAAGCGTGATTCAGGTGGGGCTTGCCCGCCTGAAACGCGATCTATTTCGACCAACCACGATCAGAGGAAAGAATGCGCGCCGAAACGGAGACGGTCGTCGACGAGATCAAAGAGTCCCTGTCCCTGCTCAGGAGGCATCTTTGACCCCGACCAGGCAAAGGCGAGGCTGACCGAGCTCGACCGCGAGGCGGAGGCGCCTAACTTTTGGAACGACGCACTCCGCGCCCAAGGCTTGATGCGCGAGCGTCAGCACATCGAGACGGCGCTCAGCACCTATGACCGTCTCACCCGCGAGCTCGACGACAATCTAGCTCTCGTCGCCCTTGGCGAGGAGGAGGGCGACGAAGGCATCGTCGCCGAGGCGGAGGCGGCGCTGCGCAAACTGAGGGCGGAGGCCCATACCCGCGAGGTGGAAGCGCTCCTGTCCGGCGAGGCGGACGCCAACGATGCCTATATCGAGATTCACGCGGGTGCCGGCGGCACCGAGAGCCAGGACTGGGCGCAGATGCTGGAGCGCATGTATATGCGTTGGGCGGAAGGCCGCGACTACAAGGTCGAGCTGATCGGCGAGCATTACGGCGAGGAGGCGGGCATCAAGTCCGCCACGGTCCTCGTCAAGGGCGCAAACGCCTATGGCTGGCTCAAGACGGAGTCGGGGGTGCACCGTCTGGTTCGTATCTCGCCCTTCGATTCCAACGCGCGGCGCCACACGAGCTTCGCCTCGGTGTGGGTCTACCCCGCCATCGACGACAGCATCGAGATCGAGATCGACGACAAGGACGTGCGGATCGATACGTACCGTGCCTCAGGCGCCGGCGGGCAGCACGTCAACACGACGGACAGCGCGGTCCGTATCACCCACGTGCCAACGGGCATCGTCGTCCAGTGCCAGAACGAGCGGTCACAGCACAAGAACCGGGCCACCGCGTGGGCCATGCTGCGTGCGCGTCTGTATGAGGCCGAGCTCAAGCGGCGGGAGGAGGAGGCGCTCGCCACGGCGGCCTCAAAGTCCGAGATCGGGTGGGGCCACCAGATCCGGTCCTACGTGCTGCAGCCGTACCAGCTCGTGAAGGATTTGCGGACGGGCGTCGAAAGCACCAACCCGAGCGCCGTGCTCGATGGCGATATCGATGCATTTATCGAGGCTGCGCTGGCCGAGCGCATCCACGCCGACGCCAAGGCCTAGTCGGCCTCTCGCCCGTTCGCTCCTCCGAAGTCAGGTCTGTCGGCTACTCGGCGGCCCGGCTCGAGAAGGGGTTGCCCGAGTCGCTCGACTTTTCCGAGCGGGGGGCAGGCGACTGCACGTCGGCCATGGGATCGTCCGACCGGCGCGACTTCCCTTCGAAATACGCCCCCTGTTCGATGGCAAGGCTCTGATGGAAGATGTCGCCCTCGACATGGGATTGCGCCTGCAAGGTAACCCGCAAGCCCCGGATCGAACCCACCACCTTGCCGCGCACCACGACGTCCTCGGCGATGACCGAGCCCTGGACCTTCGATTTATCGCCGAGCAGGAGGGAGCCGCAATGGATATCCCCCTGAATCTCGCCGTCGACCTGGATCTCGCCCTTGGAGGTGACGTTGCCAATAATCGTCAGGTCCTCACCGATGATGGACGGCACCATCTTGCTGGCGCTGGCGCTCGGGCTAGGCCCTTTGGCAAAGGTGGCCGGACGCTCGGTGAACGGTGACGACGACTTAGGTTCCGGGCTACTCGGCCGCTCGCCCATTTTGGTTATCGTCTCACCAGGCTCAGGTTTCTTCGTGAACATACTGGGTACCTCCCCATCCGATACGAGTGACGCAGCGCGAAACGTACTCGGCACCAGGTCCCGCGACACGAGACAGTAAATCCGTCCCGATAAATTGTCGCGTAGCTTCTCGCCCGATGGCAGATACCCCAGCGCCCAACTCCTGACGTGACAATATCTCGTCGCCCCAACGTTGTCATGAGGGTTCTCCCGGGGACCAGTCCCGGGCTGGGCGGCCGGCCAGCAAGGGCGTTTCTGCCTTGAATCGCCTTCGTTTAGCCGATTTTCGTGCCTCATATGCCAGGAGGCCTTAGCCTCGCGTTGCGCACCGTGGTAACGATGCGCCGGCGGGTCGTTAAGGGTGCGCCTTGGGGGGTGCCAACAAGAACCATGAGCAGGCCAGGCGTCGCGGTGCAAGTCTATGGCGAGGCCGGTCGTTGCGCGTGGCTGCGCGTGTGGATCCCCGGACAAGGCATGGTGAAGCGGAACTTGGCCGGACCTCTTTGGGGCCTGTGACTGAATGGACGAACCGATCACAGGGGCATTGGCCAAGCTGACCACCGAGGGCAGCAAAGCCATACGCGCTTTGCCTGAACGCGGCCGGGAATTGGTAAAGCGCGTTCCCCCGCCGGTTCAAATCCAGCTCGTCAAGCTCTCCTCGCGCGGCGCCCATGTCTGCCGCGAGATTTTCGCCGGGGTTCTCGTTATCGGTCTCATCGCGGTCGTCGGCGGTTATGGACGTTTGGCAAGCGGTCCGATTTCCCTGCCGAGCCTCGTGCCCCCCATCGAGGCGGCGATCAACGACCAGCTCACCGATCTGCATGTGAAGATCGACGATGCCGTGCTCCAGCGGAGCGCCGATGGGCCGGGCGTGCTGTTCCGCCTCCGCAATATTCGTCTCATCGACAAGGACGGAGAGATCGTGGCGCAGGCGCCGCTCGCCGCCATCGGCATGAGCGGCAGCGCGCTTCTGTCGGGCCGGCTCGCGCCGGGAAGCGTCGACTTCATCGGCCCAAGGGTGCTGATGTCCTACAATTCCGATCAGGGTTTGTCGCTCGCCTTTTCCAAGCCAGGGGAGGACAGCGATGCCTTGATGCGCGGCGCGCTCACCCCCGGCGAGGCTTCGAGCGAAACACCGAAGCAGGCCGCGCCAACCAACAAGCGGCCCCCGGCGGAGCCGGGGTCTACGCGCAAGTTCAATCTCACCAACACGATGACCGAGGTCTTCGAGCGCTCGCGGCGCGGCGACACATCCTATCTCACGCGGTTCGGCTTCAAGGATGCGATAGTCGTCTTGAACCAGGACGGCGCGCAGACCCTCTGGCAAGTGCCTGATTTCGCGATCGATCTGGAGCATCTCGACAAGCGCAGCATTCTTCTCGGCCAAGCCAATGTCGCTTCGAGCCGTGGCGACTGGCAGCTCGAGGTGCGTACCGAGCAGCGCTCCAAGAACAACAGCCTCGGGATCACCGCGCTGATTGAAAACCTCGTGCCTTCGGGGATCGCCGGCAACTTCCCGACGGTCGGCATTCTCAAGGCGCTCGACATGGCGGTCGACGGCGAGACCAATTTCGAACTCTCGCACTCTGGCGACTTCTTGTCAGGCGAGGCCAGGGTCAAACTGGCGCCGGGCCAGATCACGCCGCCATGGGATCGCGATACGCCGGTGCGGATCGATCATGGTGACTTCACCGTTCGCTATATCGAAGATACCGACGTCATCGAGATCGACCCGTCGACTCTGCGCTGGGGCAAGAGCCAGGCAACGTTCAGCGGCGAGCTTCGCCCGGTTCGCGACGAGCGGCGCCGCGTAGTCTCCTGGGACTTCAACTTGAAGGCTGACAATGCAGCCCTCGGCGTCGAGGAGTTCGGTATCCCCCCGCTCAAGATCGACGAGTGGACCGCGAAAGGAAACGTCTCACCCAAGGACGGGCGCGTGACGCTCTCGCGCTTCGTGATTCGCGCAGGCGACGCCTTCATCGCGGTGTCGGGCAACGTGGCGGACGCGCCGCAGTCGCCGGCGGTCACGCTTGCGGGTGAAGTAAGCCCAATGCCGATCGACACGCTGAAACGGCTCTGGCCGAAATTCCTTGCCGGCAAGGCGCGGCAATGGGTCCTGGAGCGCCTGGCCGGCGGTCAGGTCCTCGGCGGGAAATTCAACGTCGCGCTGCCGGCCGGCGCGCTTGCCGCTATCGAGCAGGGGGGCGATGCGCCGGAGGGTGCCCTAAATGTGGAGATCGACTTCACCGGCGCGAGTATCGCCTATATCCCGAAGCTGCCGCCGGTGGTGACCGGCGACGCCAAGCTCACCGTCTCGGGCACGGAGTTCACCGTAGACATTCCCACGGCGAAGATCGTCGTCGCCGAAGGACAAGAGGTCGCTCTCACCGGCGGGCGCTTCTTCATCCCCGACCTTCGCCAGGATCCCCAGCAAGGGGTGATCACGTTCCGCGCGGCTGCCACCACGCCTACGGTGTTGCAGCTTCTCGATCACGAGCCGCTCGGCTACATCCGCGAGGTCGGCATGAAGCCCGACTTCCTCGGTGGCACGGCCATGGGCGAGTTCACTTTGTCGATGCCGCTCAAGGCCGCGCTGGATTTCAAAGAGATCAAGATGAACGGCCTGGCGCGTCTTGAAGACGCGATTGCGCCGAACCTCGGCGGCGACATGGACTTCAAAGGGGGCGCGCTCGATGTGATGCTCTCCGATGAGGGTGTCACGGCGAAGGGCGCGATCACGGTCAAGGATGTGCCGGCCGAGATCTATTGGCAGCGCGTGTTCTATACGCCCGAAGAAGAGCAGCCCCCGGTCAGGGTCACGGCCATGCTCGATGCGGGCTTGCGCGAGAAGCTCGGCATCAAGGTCAACCATCTGGTCCTGGGTCCGACTCCGCTGACCTTGCTCATCAGCAATTTCGGGCAACCCAAGCAGACGATGAGCATGGAAGCCGATCTGACCAATGCCGAGCTTCT
>Ga0315553_10003890_pt1 | contig 11451 bp, 7 predicted proteins | sample SalMarSW160140MG_FD_203099 | JGI IMG/M metagenome (GOLD analysis project Ga0315553, IMG submission 203099) | Salt marsh sediment microbial communities from the Plum Island Ecosystem LTER, Massachusetts, United States - Salt Marsh Sediment SW1601-40 ... | reverse complement strand
ATGCTGAATGATCCGGATATGATAGATAAACACATTGATGTTCCAGTGAGAGAGGCTACAGAAGAGGAGTTGCTCTATATTCATTCAAAGGACTACATTGATTTGGTTGCATCGACCGCCGGCAAGCCATCAAGTTACCTCGATGCAGACACACAAACCTCTCCCGGTTCTTATCTGGCTGCCCTCCTTGCCGCAGGGGGCCTTTTAAATGCCATTACAATGGTAAATGGCAATGCGCTCGACAATGCATTCGCCCTGGTGAGACCGCCGGGGCATCATGCTGAAAGAAACAGCGGAATGGGGTTTTGTCTTTTTAATAATGTCGCAATAGGAGCTGTCTATGCCCAGAAAAAGCTGGGCTTGAAAAAAGTTCTGATTGCTGACTGGGATCTGCACCATGGTAACGGCACCCAACACTCTTTTGAAAATGATCCTTCCATCCTCTATTTCTCTACCCATCAGTATCCATATTACCCTGGAAGCGGCAGCTTTAATGAGGTAGGAAAAGGCAATGGAGAAGGGTATACAGTTAATGTTCCTCTTTCAACAGGATATGGTGATGCGGAATATATCGCTATCTTTCAGCAAATCCTTCAGCCTATCGCAAAGGAGTTTAAGCCCGATCTGGTGCTTGCCTCTGTAGGATTCGATATTTATGAGGGTGATCCCTTAGGAGGCATGTCAGTTACTCCTGATGGATTTGCTGGTCTGACACGCACCCTTATGGAAATTGCCCGCTCAAGCTGTGATGGTAAACTTGTCTTAACCCTTGAAGGCGGATATAACTTGCAGGGTTTAAGGGATTCAGCAAAGGCAGTGTTAAAGGAATTGAGAGGGGAATCAACAATAGAAGGCCGAGATTGGTCTGATGAAGAAAACCAGAGGATTTTAGCCCCTGTGCTTGATAAGGTAAAATCAATTCAAGGGAAATATTGGAAAATCTGATTGAATGGCGGAATATTGGAGCAATAGAGTAATGGAAAAGATAACAACACCAAAATCCTCTAAGCTACATCTCTCCAATTATTAAAAATTTTTTCGAATATACTCTACTGCATTCCTAAAGATGATAATCCCTTCACCCTCTTCGGTTTCAATCTTCTTTCCCATCCGTGCTAACTCCTCTCTTTTCCGTGTCCAATCTGGATGGTTTGTGTAATGATTGTAGGCCTCTGGATGGGGCATCACTCCAAATATCCTCCCTGTAGAGTCGCACACTCCAGCAATATCATAAAGAGATCCATTTGGATTAAAAGGCCATCTGCCTTGAGCGGGATGGCCTTCTTCGTCTGCATATCGGATAACAACCTGGTTTTTTTCTATTAATCTATCAATAATCTCTTTCTTTGCGTAAAACTTCCCTTCGCCATGCCGTACAGGGAGCTCAAGGGTGGAAATCCCCTTGGTAAAAACACATACGCTATTTTCTTGCGCCCTGAGCGTGACCCACCTGTCAACAAAATTTCCCGAGTCATTATACGTCAGGGCAACTTTTCTGGAATGATAATCACCATCAAATCCTGGTAGAAGCCCTAAGTTTACAAGGGCCTGGAAGCCATTACAGATACCGATAATGAGTTTACCCTCTCTAATAAACTCCTCAATTTGTTCACCTATATTGTATCTCAACTTTGAAGCCATAATAACACCAGCTCCGTGATCATCTGCCCAACTAAAACCACCTCCTAATACCAGGATATGGTAATTATCAAGGGTTACCATGGCATCAGGCTTTTCAGATGGTATCAACTCATTTATGTGCACCCTCTCAGAATGTGCACCAGCCAGTTTTAAAGAAAAATCTGTCTCATAATCGCAATTGAGACCATATCCAGTAAAAACCAGTGCTCTGACTGTTTTCATATCAGATCTCCGAAAGGTTCCTTCCAAGCACCCTTTAAATCACGTATTGTTTCGGTAACAATAGTGTTACCATCAACACCTGATACGTGAAGGATATCAGCATCTGTAATTCTTCCTATGCAGGCGTAATTCAATCCACCCATAATATCCTCAAATGCTTTTTTCTTCGTTTCATCAATGGTAACTATAAACCGACCCGCTGACTCAGAGTAGAGGAGCCTTGTGTTGGAAAGCTTCTTCTCAACTGGAACAGACCTGAGGTTGATATCCATGCCCAAATTACCTCCTATTGCAGACAGGGCAATATGAACACCTAATCCACCTCTCCCAACAGCATGGCAGGAGGCAATCAGTCCATCCTGTATCGCTCGATACAGTGCCTGATAAAGTGGGAGTACCTTTCTCGAATCAACGACTGGGACATTACATCCTACCCAATTCATCATGAGGTAGTACTCACTTGCCCCAAGCTCATCTCGTGTTTCTCCGAGGATATAAACACTATCACCAGGTATTTTTACATCCATTGTCACGCATTTCCCTATATCCTTTACTACCGTTGTGGCGGTAAACTGGAAGGTCGGTAGCCCCGATATTTTTTCACTCTTTCCATGAGGTCCTTTTACTTCACCATCGGTATACATGCTATCTTTACCGGAAAGCAGTGGTATCTCAAAGGCACGTGTATAATCCCGCAACGCCCAACATGCCCTAACAAGTTGAGCCGCCTTATATTTTCCGTCAGGGTTTTTAACAGGATCATAGATAATAGTCGGCCAGCAAAAATTATCGACACCCCCGATACAGGATAGATCACCGCCAACAGCAATACAGCGTCTGACTGCCTCATCAATAGTGACTGCTACCATGTGATAGGTGTCAATAAGAGAATAGAATGGATTTATCGCCTGGGTAATAGCAATCCCTCTCTTAGAGCTTAAGACTGGTCTCACCACTGCCGCATCGCTCACCATATCCCGCTCTTTCCCTACCAGTGGTTTAATAATGCTCCCGCCCTGGACCTCATGGTCATATTGCCTTTGAACCCAATTTTTGGCACAGATATTTGGCCTCTTCAACATTGCCTTAAGCAGAGAACCCGCTTCTTCTGGTTCATTCCAGACAGGTTCTTTCAACCCTCTGGATGACGGGGGAAGCCATTCAGCATCAAACGTCCACTGAGGAAATGATGATTCAAGAAGATCCATCGGTATATAGGCGCATGTTGTTCCGTTAAACATAAGGTGGAGAAATCCACTGTCATTGTACTGGCCAATAACCGTAGTTTCTACTGTATGTCTTGTTGAAAGCTCCATAAACCTGTCAATATTGTCAGGTCTTACCGCTACAGTCATCCTCTCCTGAGATTCACTCACCCATATTTCCCATGGATCCAGTCCCTCATATTTACGAGGGACCTTTTCTAAGTTTACATGACAGCCGTTAGACCACCTGGCTGATTCTCCTATTGATGAAGAGAGCCCGCCGCCGCCATTATCGGTAATAAATTCTATAAGTCCCTCATCTCTGGCTTCAAGCAAAAAATCATGCATCTTTTTTTGGGTATAGGGGTCTCCAATCTGGACATGACCGGCAGGGGTCGTTTCACTATAGGTCTCAGAGGCAGCTGTAACTCCGTGGATGCCATCCTTTCCTACCCTGCCACCACACATGAGTATCAAATCACCTGGATTCGTCCTCTTTCGGTGGGACGAAGCACCCTCCACTGTTGCAGGCATAATGCCCACAGCGGTTACATACACGAGACATTTTCCCATATAGGAGTGATCGAAAAGAATCTGTCCAAATGGGGTGGGAATACCACTTTTGTTTCCACCATCTCTCACACCCTCAATCACGCCATCAAGAAGTCTCCTTGGGTGAAGGTGTGGTTTGAGTTCTCCTTTATAATCCCTGGGCCCCACACAGAACCCATATGTGCCCAGAATTAATTTTGACCCTTTTCCCGTTCCCAGAGGGTCACGGTAAATCCCCACTATACCTGTAATAGCCCCTCCATATGCCTCGATATTTGATGGGCTATTGTGTGTCTCTCCAGTAATAACGTAATAATAATCTTCATCAAACCTCCCCACACCTGCATTATCCCAGAGCACAGAGATAACCCAGTCTTTTTTCTCTTTTATCTGCAAGGTAGGTTCTTCAATGCATGTTTTAAAAGGATTATCAATGATCTCTTTATGATGAGTAGCCGTATCATGGTATCGAAAAAGCCCCCTGAATGTATTGTGGTTGCAATGATCACTTCTCGCCTGTGATATATACTCAAGTTCCACATCTGTGGGAAGATCAAGCCCAAATGCCTTTCGTTTTAAAAGTACATCATCTTGTAAGAAATATTTTCGTATAATCGGTATATCGCTGTTCTGGAGTGCGAGACTCCTTTCTTGTGATAACTTCTGTAATTCTTCATCGCTTTTAATTGAAAATGTTCTTACCTGGGGTAGGTTATCAAGGGCAACCTTAGGGATATTCATGCCGATCCCTTTTTTATCATCCCACTCATCTATTGTATATATTTTCCATTGCTGGATGATGTCATTTGCCAGTATTTCTCGTGCTATTGTTTCCACATCATCTTTTTTTAGATCTCCTCTTATTTGATATATCTTGGATGTGTACACCGATTCATCGCGTTTGAACCGTATACCTAAAAGGTCTTCTATAGCCTCAACCGCTGTGCTGCCTGCAGGGTCCCTGACCCCTGGCCTGAGGCCTACCCATATTATCCAGTCGAAATTATTCGCCAGGGGGAGAAAAGAAGATTTCTCGGTAACGGGATTAGTGAATATCTCCGTCCTGATCCTTTCTAACTGATCACCCTTTAGATCAGCGTCAATGGTTAATACCCTCATTACTCTGGTGTCAGCAACAGTGAGCCCAAAGTAGGCAGATGCCTTGCGGCTGATGCTCATTCCCTCTGCATCAATTAGCTCTGGCTTTAATTGTATTTCGAGTCTGGCTGGCACAGCGTATTCCCTTACAATATCTCAATTTTCTATGACAATTATAGAATCCTTAATCTATGTGTTTTTTATGAGAAGTCAATGAGAATTTATGGTGTAGGGTTGTGATTTTTTGTTAAAAATTTTAAAATGCTATGAGGTATATAATCATAGGAGGCAATCATATGGAAATATATCTCATGCAACATGGCCCTGCCCTCCCCAAGGAGCAGGATCCTGAAGAGGGCCTGAGCCCTGATGGAAAAGCAAGGATTCATGCAAGTGGAAAAGCGCTTAAAAAAATGGGAATTACCTTTGATGTGATCCTTTCAAGTCCTAAGAAACGATCTCAACAGACAGCTTCCATTGTAGCTGAGGAGGTTGGGGTTCCACCTGATAAGATTATTCAAACAGACAAGGTCAAAGCCCTGACCAACCCGGAAGAAACCCTTGCAATCCTAGCCAAATATCCTGGTAATCGAAGGATTCTGATAGCCGGTCACCTCCCATCAGTAGCCGAGATAGCATCATTTTTATTAACAAAAGGCTCTAAGGTAACAATTGAATTTGAAAGGGGTGGTTGTTGTATGATTGATGTTGAAAATCTCCCTACACACTCAGGCCATCTTAAATGGTACCTAACTCCTGAGCAATTAGAGTTACTCGCTTCCTCAATGTAAAATGTAGGCAGATAGTTGTCCGTTGTCCATTGGTTTACATCATGAGTTTTGTGTTTGTCCTTGTTTCGCTATTATTCTTTTCAACTGACAACGATTCCCCCACAACATACACATCGCTATACTGAATCCATATGTCTCCTTTTTTACTTTATTCAGGCGATGTATTCACTTCTTCCCCTTTCTAATTACCTTTCCACCAAATTTGGTTCTTATCGCATCCATGGCCTCATCCACCTTTCGGTTTTTGTCTGTTTTATCTCCTTTCATAAAGAGAGACATTTGAGATTCCTCTTTACCCACATCCAAGTTGGAGACAGCAACCCCTATAAGCCGTACCTTTTTCTTTAATGGGTTTTCGTTAAGCAGTGCAATAGCACAATCCGATATGATCTTTGTGATATTCGTAGCGTGGTCAACGGTTCGACTCCTGCTTATTTCAGAGAAATCCTCGAGCTTTATCTTGAGGGTGATAGTCTTCCCCTTAAGTCCCTTTGCCCTTAATCTCGTGCTCACCGTATCTGCATGGGAAACGATCAAATCCTTTAAACAAGTGAGGTCCTTGGTATTTTGTTGAAGGGTCTCCTCTGAACTAATGGACTTGGTCTCTCTTTTTGTAACTACCTCCGAGTCACCTCTGCCTTTGGCAATGTGATAGAGCCTAAGGCCAAATTTTCCAAACTCTTTTAAAAGCTGCTCTCTGGTGAATTGTTTTAAATCCCCAACTGTTTTTATATTGTGACGGCTAAGATCTTCTAACGTCTTTTTCCCAACACCAGGGATTTTTTTGACCGGCAATATGGATAAAAATTGATCCACCTCCTTGGCTACTATTATCGTTAAACCATCAGGTTTGTGCATATCAGATGCAATCTTGGCCATAAGTTTGTTAGGAGCAATACCTATGGAGCACGTTAATCCTGTCTCCTTGCTTATCCGTTCTTTTATTCGCCTTGCTATCTCCTCAGGGCATCCAAAAAGATTTTCCGTACCAGTAATATCAAGGTAGGCCTCATCAATGGAAACCGGTTCAACAAGTGGTGTAAAGTCCTTTAACAGGCCCATTATTTTTCTGGAGACCGTTTTGTATTTATCCATTCGTACTTGAAGAAAAACTCCATGAGGGCACTTTTCCTTTGCCTTGAATAAAGGCATCGCAGAATGAATACCGAACTTTCTGGCCTCATAACTTGCAGTGGAAACAACACTCCGCTTGCTTAAGCCGCCAACAATCACGGGCTTGCCTCTTAGTGACGAATTATCCAACACCTCGATCGCTGCAAAAAAGGCATCCATATCAATATGGAGAATTGTTCTTGTCAAGGTTTAGGAAATGTCCGTAGTTGATTGTTAGTAGTCAGTTGCACGTGTATTTCTTAGCGCTTCGAATCGCAAATACTATAACGTATTTTCATGAGTATTACTTTTGTTCGACCCTGAGCGATTCGACATGAGCTCGTCGACATGTCTCAGGCCGAAGGGCTCACTGCCGAAAGGCTCTAGGTCGAAAGGCTCGTCGCAGGAAGCACTTAGTCCCGCCCTCGGCCATGAGCTCAAGCCGAATGGGGTAAATAAATATGTCATCAAATTTATGAATAGAGGGACTTAGCAACGAGTGCCTTGTTGCGAGTTGCGTGCTAAAAAAAAGGAAGTGACGACACCATACGTATAACAAATACCCATGAATTTAATTGTGCTATTGTGTTTATTTGCCTTAACTTTAGGCACTTTAGCACATTTTAGGCACTTATTTAGGCTTTATCATAATGAGAAAATTGCATAGTGAAGGTAGCTCTCCCCTGAGAGACAGAGCGTAGAGCTGTTGAATAGCCAAACATTTTGGAAAGGGGTGCTATAGCCGCCAATATCTTGATTGTTCCTTTTGCTGTAATTTGCTCAATTCTGCCACCCCTTGCATTCAAATCACTAATTACATCGCCTACAAACTCTTCAGGAACAATTATTTCGAGCTTCATAATGGGCTCCAGAAGCAAAGGCGAGGCAAGCTCACAGGCTTCTTTATAGGCCATTGATGCAACAATCTTAAAGGCCAGCGGAGAAGACAATAGCTCTTTTACCTTGGCATCCAGAAGAGTTGTTTCCACATCAATCACTGGATACCCCATCACAACCCCACTTTCTGACGCCTCCTTTATGCCTTCCTCTACAGAGTTGATAAACTCTTCAGTCATGAGGGGGTCTGACATTTTATTGACAAACCGACTCCCTTTTCCCCTTTCCATAGGTGAGACCTTTACTATAATACCTGCAAAGTGCATTTCGCCGCCCCATTCTCTGTCGAAAACCGTCTCGATTTGTGCCTTTTTGCTTATAGTTTCTCTGTAGACAACCTGAGGTTTTCCGGTGTTTACAGCAAGAGAAAATTCCCTCTTTAGTCTTTGGGCTAAAACCTCAAGATGAAGCTCGCCCATACCAGAAATTATAACCTGGCCAGTATCCTCATCTACTGTAAATTTGAATGTGGGGTCTTCATCGGTAATTTTTGTAAGATTGTCTAATAGCCGTTCTTGATCCTTCAAATGTTTTGGTTCCACAGCCATGGATATTACTGGCTGATCAAACTCCATAGACTCAAGTACTATAGGATGATCTTTGTCACAAAGAGTATCGCCAGTAGAAGCCTCTTTTAAACCCATAACTGCAATGATATCACCGCTTATGGCCTGATCTATTCTTTCTCTTTTGTTTGCATGCATCCTCATGATCCTCGCCACCCGTTCTATAATATTTTTTGTGGTATTATAGATTGTAGAGCCTTGTCTCATTACTCCGGAGTAGATCCTGAGAAATGTCATTTTTCTTCCCTGATCCATTGCAACCTTAAAGGCCAAAGAAGAGAAAGGTTCTTTTACTGTTGCAGACCTCGTTTCGAATTCTTTTGTTTTCGGGTTAATCCCTTTCACTGGTGGAACATCAAGCGGGGAAGGGAGAAATTCAATGATTCCATCCAAAAGGGGCTGTATCCCTTTATTTCTCAATGCTGCCCCACAGTATATGGGAACAAGTGCGAGCTTTATGGTAGCCTGCCTAATAGCCCTTCGAATTGACTGAATATCTATTTCTTCTTCAGATAGATACCTCTCCATAATATCATCATCATTATCGGCTAACAACTCAATCATTTTTTCCCGGTGTCTGTAAGCCTCTTCTGCATAGTCTTCCGGGATATCTGCTTCCTGAAAGAAGATCCCAAAATCATCCTCGCTCCATTCAATGGCCTTCATCCTAACTATATCGATCACACCCTTAAAATCTTCTTCCAGCCCCCATGGGATCTGAAGGATCAATGGAACCGTACCAAGTCTTTCTCTCATCATCCTTACAGTACCATCAAAATTTGCACCAAGCCTATCAAGCTTATTGATAAAGGCAATCTTGGGAACTTCATACTTATCTGCCTGATGCCATACCGTTTCTGACTGTGGCTCTACACCACCTACTGCACAAAATACTCCGATGGCTCCATCCAAAATCCTTAAGGATCTCTCAACCTCAATGGTAAAATCCACATGCCCTGGCGTGTCTATGATGTTTATGGTGTGATCAAGCCATTTACAGGTAGTAACAGCAGATGTTATTGTTATTCCCCTTTCTTGCTCCTCAGGCATCCAGTCCATGATAGCCTCACCATCATGAACCTCTCCCATTTTATGAGATCTTCCGGTATAGAAGAGTATCCGCTCAGTTATTGTAGTCTTCCCGGCATCTATATGGGCTATGATACCTATATTGCGTATTTTCTTAAGTTGCTGCATTGACATAGTGATTAAATCTAAGTTATCTAGTAATTACTGTCAAGTTAGTAGAGAAATAATGGAGAGAAATTAATGATTACAGCAACTGGCAAGAACTTGATAGAGATATACAATCTCCTTCTTTCTTCCTTTGGCCCCCAGAACTGGTGGCCAGCAGAGACAGAGCTTGAGATGATGGTTGGTGCTATTTTGACCCAAAACACCAGCTGGAACAATGTGGAAAAGGCAATCCTGAATCTGAAAGAAAAATCTCTGTTATCAATACAGAAGCTCAGCCGAATACCTGCATCTATCTTAGCTGAATACATTAGGCCTGCCGGTTATTATAATCTTAAGGTTAAGCGCCTAAAAAATCTTATTCATTTTATTGTCGATAGATACAATGGTGATATAAGCAACCTCTTCTCCCGTGATACCGAGGCTATCAGGGAGGAGCTTTTAACGGTAAAGGGTATTGGATTGGAAACAGCAGATAGTATTGTCTTATATGGGGCTGGGAGGCCTATTTTTGTCGTTGACACCTATACACACAGGATATTAACACGGCATGGTCTCATTGAAGAAGAAGCAGGGTACAATGATTTACAATCGTTTTTTATGGATAATCTTTCTCACGATGTTGAACTCTATAAAGAATTTCACGCCTTGATTGTAAAGACGGGAAAAGATTATTGCCGGAAACAACCACGCTGCTCTGAATGTCCTCTCGATAGTTTACATCAGGTGCAACATGATTAAGACATTCCTCAAAGCATTACGACTTCCATTTCTGGCAGGTTCAATAATACCCGTAATTACTGCTGCTGCCTTTGCATTTCACAGGGGCTCATTTTCCCTTCTTCCTTTCGTAATTGCCATTATCGGTGTCGGAGCACTCCACCTCGGTTCAAATTGTATAAATGACTACCATGATTCGAAAGGGAGCGACCCTATTAATACCAAACTTACCCCATTCAGCGGTGGAAGTAGGGTAATCCAGGAAAATGAGCTGCAACCCAATATTATCCTTGCCTTATCTATTGTATTTTTTTCCATTGGGATAGCATGTGGGCTCTGGTTTACCTTTTGGGGCAGACCCTATGTGCTGTTGATTGGGCTTTCCGGTCTTTTTGCTGGTTGGGCATATTCGAGCCCACCTTTGAGCCTTATGTCTCATGGCTTAGGCGAGATCTTGATCTTTTTCGCCTTTGGCCCTTTAATCACCTTAGGCACCTATTATGTTATTACGAACAATCTTTCCTGGCCTGCTTTCTTGCTTGGTATCCCTCACGGATTCCTTATAATGGCCGTTATCTGGATAAATCAGTTTCCAGACTATCAGGCCGACAGGGAAGCCAATAAAAAAAACCTGGTGGTAAGACTTGGCCTCAGCAAGGCGCGCTATGTATATAGCCTGATGATGCTCCTTCCTTTCCTGTTCATAATTCTTCTTATCTATTCAATAGGCCTTCCTTTCCTCGTAATAATTTCATTAGGAGCCTTTCTTTTGGCCAGCAGGGCAATCCAAATACTGTGGAGGAGATACCTTTCCTTTCAAGACATAATCCCAGCGCAGGCGCTGACTATTCAAACACTCATTTGTATGGGCCTCCTTGTTTCAGGCTCACTCTTCATAAGTAGAATTTTCGGTGCATAATATGTCTAAAAGTGGTTTGATCTTTACATTAGCGCTATTAATTATTATCCTTCTCTCATTCATAGCCCTTTACTTTGGGTATTTTTTGATAAGCCCTGCAGGCATTGATAAAAAAGAGACGATCTTTATAGTAAAAAAGGGGACCGGACTCAGGACTGTTGCGAATGAACTTCGAAGAAAAAGGCTTATCAAAAGCAAAGATTTGTTTATTCTCTGTGCTATCCTGAAAGGAGGAACAAAAGATATAAAGGCAGGCGAATACAGCCTAAGCCAATCCATGTCGCCGGTAACAATATTTAATATTCTGTCAACCGGTGCAATCAAAACCTACACGTTAACAATACCTGAAGGACTTACCGCTCAACAAATAGCTGATTTATTGGCTCCAAGGAACCTGGTTAACCTACGTGAATTTATTTCCTTAGTTATGGATAAAACTCTTGCAGCCTCCTACCATATTGATGGAACAAACTTAGAGGGTTATCTTTTTCCTGATACCTATGTAATAAGCAGGGATACAGGCGCACGGGAAT
>Ga0315553_10003889_pt1 | contig 11455 bp, 7 predicted proteins | sample SalMarSW160140MG_FD_203099 | JGI IMG/M metagenome (GOLD analysis project Ga0315553, IMG submission 203099) | Salt marsh sediment microbial communities from the Plum Island Ecosystem LTER, Massachusetts, United States - Salt Marsh Sediment SW1601-40 ... | reverse complement strand
TTGACGAAGTTCCACACCCGTTCAAGCGTGTCAGCCACCAACCTATCAGAATCAACATCCATAGTTTTACCTCGTGTCAAACTGCTTCCACTCGGTCGTCCCCCGCCGCCCCGCTTTCCGCTTCTCTGTTCGTGCGCACGCACACCTGCGCCGCCAGGTTGCCCGCGACCACCTGAATCGCCTCGCGTGCAGCCGGGTCCAGTCCGTCCAACAGCACATCGGGCGTGCCCGCATCGCACCCTCGGCGGATGGCGACGTTCAGCGGAATCGAACCCAGAAACGGCACGCCGCAGCCCTCGGCCAGCGCCGCCGCTCCGCCCTTGCCGAACAAATCGTACTCCTTGCCGGTGTCGGGTGCGACGAAGTACGTCATGTTCTCGACCACTCCCAAACACGGAACGCCGAGCTTCTCATACATCTGCATGGCCCGTCCGGCGTCGAGCCTGGCTACTTGCTGGCCTGTGCATACCACCACCGCGCCGGTCATGGACATCGACTGCGAAAGCGTCAGCGGCACGTCGCCCGTTCCGGGCGGCAGGTCGACGATCAGATAGTCCAGCTCACCCCAATCCACGTCCGACAGGAACTGCTTGACCACCCCGTGCACCATCGGGCCCCGCCAGACCACCGCGTCGCCCGCCTCCAGCAGGAACCCCATGCTCATGACACTCAGGCCGGCTACCTCGACGGGCAGAATCCTGCCGTCTCTGGCAAGCGGCTTATCGTTCGGCACGCCGAGCATCGTGGGGATGGACGGGCCGAAGACGTCCGCATCCAGCAGGCCCACCCGCGCGCCACTACGCCGCAACGACATCGCCAGCATGACGGCCACCGTGCTTTTGCCCACACCGCCCTTGCCCGCTCCCACCGCGATGATGTGCTTGACCTGCGGCAGCACAGCTTGCGGTTCAGGCGGGCCCTGCACCCTCGCACCCAGATGCACCTGCACGTCGGTTACGCCTGGCAGGGCACGCACCGCACGTTCCACGTCGGCGGCGATCCGGCTCTTCATGGGGCAGGCCGGTGTGGTCAGTTCCACCGATACCTCCACGCGGCCGTCCTGCACGACGACGTCCTTGATCATGCCCAGGCTCACAAGGTCGCGGTCGAGCTCGGGGTCTTTCACGCTGCCTAACGTTTGCAGCACCTGCTGCCGGTTCGGTCCGCTCGCCATAGCACATCTCCTCGCCAAGCTGTTGCTCGTGACAATATAGCCCTCAGCCGGTGCGTTTTCTAGCTGATGGGGCGGCTCGCATTCATCGTAAGGCGTTGTCAATGTGATTCTTAGTGCCACACCACCGTCCAACGTGGGTGCTGTCCAGGCCGCTGCTTGACCGCGGCAGTGGAATTGGCCATCCTTTCCCCCCGTGAGTGCACAAACATCACCTTGGCAGCCCCGGCGGGGCGCGGTCCTATTGGTGTTCGCCGCGGCTGTGGGCACGTTGTTGCCGCTGGCAGGTGGTCCGCCCCTGGGGGATCACGAGTGTCTTCACGCTCAAGTCTCCCGCCAGATGCTTCAGAGCGGCAACTGGCTTGTATCACACTACGGCCGAGCGGTTTATGGCAACAAGCCACCGCTGAAGAGCTGGCTGACCGCTCTGGCGGCCCGTTGGCTCGAGCCGCCGAGCGACATGCCGGTCACGTGGTTCAGCGCCCGACTGCCATCGGCCGTGGCCGGCTTCCTGATGGTGCTGATTCTGTGGCGACTGAGCGTTTCCATGTTCGGCGCCGGCGTCGGGCTCACCACAGGCCTGGTAGCGGCCAGCACGTTCGGCGTTCTCTTCTATGCCAACAACGGCATGATGGAGATGACGGTCGCCGCCACGGCTGCCTGGGCTTTTGCCGAGTTCTGGTGGGCGAGCCACGCGGCAACGCGTGGCCGTCGACGGCTCCATTTCTTCTTGTTCTACGTCGCTCTTGGGCTGGGCGTGCTGACCAAAGGGCCCGTGCCGCTGGCGCTGGTGGGGATGCCTCTGGCGGTATGGTGGTTCGTGCATCGACCCGTTCGCCTGGCCTTGGGCGGCGCGTGGGACCGGCGCTTCGCCGTAGCCACCGCAGGCCAGCAGTTCGTCCGCGCGTTCACTCGCACGTGGCTGCTGCCCGGCGTGCTGATATTCGTGGCTTCGTTCGGCTGGTGGGCGGTAGCGGCATACCTCAGGCAGCCCGACATCATATGGATCTGGCATGCCCAATTCATCGGCCACGCCACCGGCGAGATGCTGCACAGCAGTCCGCAGGCCCATTTCTATTACCTGCCGTATGCGTTCGCCCTCACGGTGCCCTGGCTGCTGTCGGTACCCGAGGCCACCGTCTCACCGTTTTTGACGCGGTATCGCCGCTACCGGCGCCCGCTGCTGTATGCGTGCTGCTGGTGGCTGGTGGGCCTGCTGGTGCTGTCGCTCGTGGTAGCGTCCAAACGCCCACACTACCTGCTTTCGAGTGTCGGCGGCGCGGTTTTGCTGCTGGGGGTCGTGTTGCATCGGCTTTTCGGCCCGGTTCCGCAGCCGTCGCGCAAGCTGCTGACGACCATCTGCGTCGCAGTGCCGACGTGTTTGGGGGGCGGCCTATTGACGGCCTGGATTTGGGTGCGCTACAACGCGCCGGCGGCTTCCGCTTCGGTGGCCGTTGTGGCCTTGCTGACGGTGGCGGGCTTCACGGCCTCGGCGTTGGCGTATCTGCGAGGGCGTCGCACATTGAGCTTTGGATTGATGCCGGCCACGATGATTGCCGTCTTCGTGTCCGGATGGCTGTGGATCGGCCCTCATCTGGGATTGGACACCCAGGCTCGCGACGTGCTGGCGGCCATCGAGGCGGCCGATATCGACGCCGGTGCCGAGATTTACTGGGGTGATCGGCGGCCCGACGCGCGCGTGGTCTTCTACGGCCAGCGCGACATTCGATACATCATGACTCCTATGGAGGTGGAGGCTGAACTCGAGGGCAGGCCTCGCGATCGCCACGCTCTCGAGTTGAGGGTGGCCGATCGGATCAGAGACCTCCTCGAAGGCGACAAGCCGGTCTATATCATCATGCGCGCCGGCAATTGGGGCCGGTTGTCCAACGTGCTCGGTGTCGAAGGCCACGTTCTGGAGGTGGTCGACAGTCCTCCAGACGATCCGGACCACAATCTGGTCATCGTCACCAACAGGCCTGCCGGATAGCCTGACCTCAGGCTTGCAGGAGCCGGGCGAGCATGGTGTAGTCCGAGCGGTCGCGACATATGGTGGGGATGGATCGGGCGATGGGAACATGAACTCGACCCGCAAGCACAGACAGCCGGCCGACGATCAGCCGCTTACCCGGACGATCGAGTTGGCCATCCTCATCGCGATCCTGCTGGCGGCTGTGTTGCTGAGGGCGCTCTATCTCCGTGAAGCTGTGGCTGACCCGCGCTTCGAGCATCCCGGTATCGACGCGGGCTACCACGATTACTGGGCGACGGGCCTGGCCACCGACGACTGGACGGTCCCGCGAGGCCACGAAGACCCACACATTCGCACCACGCCGTACCTGCGCCCACCCGGGTATCCCTATTTTCTATCTGCGGTGTATCGTGTGGCCGGTGTCGGGCCGCTCTCGCCGCGCGTTGTGCAGATGCTGTTGGGGCTGGGCAACTGCGTGCTCGCCTTCGTTTTGGCCAAGCGATGGGGTGGGCAGATCGTCGGACTGATTACCGCGGGCCTGATGGCGTTTTACTGGGTTTTTGTCTACTTCGAGGGCGAACTGCTCGCGCCGGTCCTGCTGGTGGGATTGACGCTCGCGTTGCTCAACGTTCTTGCCCTGTGGATCGACAGGATCACCGTGACACGGGCCGTCGCCGCCGGGCTGCTGACGGGCGCCGCCGCGTTGGTCAGGCCGAACGTGCTGATCTTCTCGCCGGTCGCGCTGATCTGGGGGCTCTGGCTGGCTGGGCGCCGCAAGCAACTGCGATCCGCCGGCGTGCCCCTGCTGAGTTTTGCCGTGGCTGTCATCTTGTCGGTTGCACCTGCTGTGATCCGCAACTACCGGGTGTCGGGTGACTTCGTGCTGATCACGGCGAACCTGGGCATCAACCTGTACATAGGCAACAGTGAGGTCGCCGACGGCTGCGTCGTCGACGACCTGCCCGGGCTCGGACGCTTCGCCACGTGCTTCGACTACCGGTCGGTCGTCCGCAGCGTCCAGCGACAGACAGGCCGACCGCTGAGTGACTCGGAGGTGTCCCGTTACTTCGCCGGCAAGGCGCTTCGATACATCGCTGATCATCCGCTCCATACGCTGGCGCTAATGGGTCGAAAAGCTCTGCTGTTCTGGGGCCCGATGGAAATCTCCAACAATAAGGTGATCCACTACGAGCGCGAGCACTCGCCCGTGCTGCGGAATATCCCCGGCAACTTCGCGACGGCTCTGGCCGTCGGGGTAGCGGGCTGCGCGATGTTCTTCGTCGACTGGGCGGGGCAGCGGCGGCGCGACCCGCCGGCGCAGGTGCGGCGTCGTTATCGAATGACGATCCTCATTCTGCTGTTCGTTTTGAGCTACTTCGTTTCGTACCTGCCGTTTTTTGTGGCGGGCCGGTATCGGGTGGCGATCATCCCCTTCCTGCTCCTGTTCGGTGCGTATGCAATTTGGCAAATCGGACGTCTGGTTCGTCTTCGCCGGCCGATGCGTGCCGCCCTGTGGCTGGGCGCGGTCGTGTTGCTGTATGGGCTGAGTTCCAGAAACGCGGCAGGCTATCAACCCAACCAAGCCCGCTGGCATTACGATCGCGGCATCGCCTACCGTTCGGCAGGTGATACCGACCACGCCATCGAACAGTACCGTCAGGCCATCGCGATAGATCCTTCCCACAGCTCCGCTCTCTACAACCTTGGCTTGGCTTTGGCCGCGCAGGACCGGCTAGACGAGGCCATCACGCAGTACCGCCGGGCGTTGGCGATACGTCCCGACCACGCCGACGCCCACAACAACCTCGGTAACGCGCTGCTTCGTCAGGGCAAGCTCGACGAGGCCATTGAGCACTATCACCAAGCCCTTGAAATCTGGCCGGACTACGCCCTGGCCCATCGCAACCTCGGTCTGGCGCTGGTGCGAAGGGGGCAGGCCGATCAGGCCGTCGTGCACTTCCAGCAAGCGGTGCAGATCGACCCCGACTATGCCGCCGCCCATCAGAACCTGGCCGACGCCCTCTCACGGACTTCGCGCTTCGCGGAGGCAGCCGACCACTACACGGCGGTCCTGCGCCTGGCGCCCGACCACATTCGCGCGATGAACGACCTGGCCTGGTTGCTGGCCACCTGTCCCGACGCGGCGATTCGTAGCGGGCCCGAGGCTGTCCGGCTCGCCACCGAGGCCAACCGCCTACTCAACTACACCCAGCCCTTGCCGCTGGACACGTTGGCCGCCGCCTACGCCGAAGTGGGCGACTTCGATCGTGCCACCGCCGCCGCCCGGCGCGCGGTCGAACTGGCCCGGGCGCACAACCAATCCGAACTTGCCGATCAATACGAAGCCCGCCTGCGGCTCTATCGAGCCCGCCAGGCCTATCGCCAACCCGCCCCGTGACGAGCACGATCCGGATGATGGGTGAAATGCCCACGCTTGTGCTGAACGAGTAACGCGAGCCGAAGCGCCGCCGTTCACGGTGAGCCCTTCGACACGGTCAGGACCGACATGCGAGGTCGAACCACTGCGTGGGCGTGGCCTTATCGACATATCAGATCGACTAGCCCACGTTTCCCGGATCTTGAATAGACTCGCAGGACGGGTCACTGACCCGCCTCGGCATCGGTATCGGACAGGCGGATCAGCGCCACGCTATCAGCCGGCAGCAACACCTCACAAAGCAGCTCGTCGCGGGCGCAAGTGTCGCGCTGCTCGACGGGATGCAGACTCGTAGGGTGGGTCATTGACCCACCTGAGGGCCCGACGGGATGCAGTTCGAGCGATTCGCCGCACGAGCGGCGCTGCGAGTCGATGCGGTAAACCGTGACGCGCTTAGGCCCGACCACCAGGTTCGAGAAATGCACCGCAGCGGTCCGGTCGGCGCTTCCGTCGAGGCTGTAGTTGACGGCCAGCGAGCAAATATCCGATCCGCTCCGGCCGGCGAGCACGCGGACGTCGCGGTCGTTGCACGAGGCGGCGACGCGCTCGTCGCCGAGTTGGGCGAGCATCCAATACACGAAGTACTGCGGGCGGACTTCGCCATTCACGCCGAACAGGCCCAGGCGGTGCGGCGTCTCGTTCCAATGGCGGACCATATTGGCAACGCCTCGCGCCGAGAAGAATGGCTCAAAGTCGGTCGGGAAGCACGTCTGATCCCAAATGTGGTAGTAAAACGACCCGTCGAGCCCGGCGCGGCGCATGTCGAGGATGGCTGCCGCCACCGCGGCGGCGCGGCGTGCGTCGAAGGCGGCGTCCTCGGTCGAGCCGCCGAGGCGGCGGTTCCATTCGGTGACGAAGAACTCGGGTCGGCGCCCGAGCAGCTCACGGCAAAGGATGTCGGCCACCTCGACCAGGAAGGCATGACGCCCGGGGTCGGAGTGGTACAAATGCCACGAAACAAAGTCGAGCCGGGCACCCGTGCGTCGACAGTACTTCAGGAAACCCAACAATGGCTCGTCGTGCATGACGGCCATGGCCGGACCGCCCACCTTCGCCTGCGGAAAGGTGCGCAGGATGGGCTCGATGGTCATCGAGTAGTACTGCCCGTACTCCTCGCCGTCGCGGATCAGGTAGGGACAACCGCCATCCTCGCCGATGTCGGGCTCGTTGCCGATCTCCCAGTGGGTGACGATGGGCTGGGCGACGCTGTATCGGCGGACCAGTTCGGCGATGACCTGCTGCCACTGGTCGACATCGTTCGGCCGCCACACGCGTTGATCGACGGTCGGGTATAGAGGCTTCGGCTTGAAGGTGATGGCAGCCATCACCTTCGCCCCGGTGCGGGCCAGGGCCTGCATGTACGGATCGAGACGCGAGAAGTCGAATCGCCCGCGCTCGGGATAGATGTTGAAGAACTCCTGGATGAAGATGCGGACGAGGCGAGGGCCCAGACCCCGAACGCCATCGACCACGCGGTCGGGCAGCGGCAGCGAATTGATCCCCCCATGGCCGAGGCTGTGCCTCCATAGCTCCAGCGCGCCCTGCGCGTCCCCCGCATCGATGCAAATCCGTGCAGCCGCGTGCGGCCCATATTCGTTCGACATGACAGGCTCTCCACGAAGTCAGCGTGATACCGGCGGCATTGTACCGGTCGCAGCCGTGCGGCCAAGAGCGGCAGATGGCACGCCCAACGATCGCCACGTTTGGCCGCGCCGCCCCTCTGCCGGCGTACCGACCGCCAACAGTAGCAACGCCGCTGGGCGGTGTGGCACCGGGTGTCGATCAGTGAGTCCGAACCGCACAGGGCGTCTTGGCGGAGGCCGGGCGAAGCGAACGGCCATTGCAGCGTGTCCCCAACTGGCGGATAATAATGTGTGGAGGCCCACAGCAGTTGCTGCTATTTGGCCATATGATTAATGTCGGGGCCCTGAACGGGCACAGCGACAGGACATATGGCATGGCGACCCGCCGGAGATCGTAAGAAATGAAGGCTAACAGAATCATACGTGCGGGGATGCGAAGGTGGGTGGTCTCGCTGGTCGTTCTGGTCGCGGCCGCGGCGGCTTTGGGGGCGCTGGTGTCGGGCCGGTCGGCTCGCGAGGGCGACTCGGGCGACAACACCCCGCAGTTTGTCGTTCAGCGCGGACCGCTGACCATCAGCGTAACCGAGAGCGGGACGATCAAGCCGCGCGAGCAGAAGATCCTCAAGAGCGAGGTCGAGGGGCAGACGACGATCATCTACCTCATTCCTGAAGGCGCGCTCGTGAAAGAGGGCCAGTTGCTGGTCGAGTTGGATGCCAGTCGACTCGAGGATGAAAAAGTAGATCAGCAAATCCGGGTCCAGAACGCCGAGGCCGCCTTCATCCGCACCCGCGAGAACCTGGAGGTGGTCAAGAGCCAAGCCACCAGCGATATCTCCGCGGCGAAGCTGGCCGATCAGTTCGCCCAGGAAGACCTTGCCCAGTACCTGGAAGGCGAATTCCCAAAGGAGCTGAAGGAAGCCGAGTCACGTATCACCCTGGCCGAAGAGGAAAAGCGACGAGCCGAGGATAAATTCGAGTCGTCGAAGGTGCTTTCGGAAAAACAGTACGTTTCCAAGACCGAGTTGGAGGGCGACAAGCTCGCGGCGCATCGGGCGCAATTGGACTGGGAGTTGGCTGTCGCCACGCGCGACTTGCTGAAAGACTACACGTACAAGCGCAAACTTGCCCAGTTGCGGAGCGACATCGACCAGACCCATATGGCTCTGGAGCGGGTCGAGCGCAAGGCCATCGCCGACACCGTTCAGGCCGAAGCCGACCTGAAGGCCAAGGAGGCCGAGTTCCGGCAGCAGCAGGACAAGCTCGACAAGATCGGACAGCAGATCGCCAAGGCCAAAATCTATGCGCCGATCAACGGCATGGTGGTCTACGCGACCTCTGCCCAACGCAGTCGGCACGGCAGTACCGAGCCGCTGGACGAAGGCCAGAGCGTACGCGAACGTCAGGAGTTGATCTACCTGCCCACCGCCGACGCGATGATGGCCGAGATCAACATTCACGAGGCAAGCCTGGACAAGGTCAGCCTCGACCTTCCCGTCCGGGTGACCGTCGATGCGCTGCCGGGGCAAACGTTCACCGGCCGCGTGTCCAAGATCGCACCGCTTCCGAACGCCCAGAGCATGTGGTTGAACCCCGACCTGAAGGTCTATAGCGCTCAGATCGATCTGGCGGGCAGCGGCACGGGCCTTCGCACGGGGATGAGCTGTCAGGCGGAGATCCTTGTAAACCGGTACGAAGACGCGATCTCCGTGCCCGTGCAAGCGGTGATACGCGTCGGCGGCAAGCCGACCGTCTTTGTTGTAGAGGGCAACCAGGTAAAGCCGCAAACCGTGGAACTGGGTTTGGACAACAACCGAATGGTGCGGATCGTCAATGGCCTGGAACCGGGCGAGACGGTCTCACTCACACCGCCGCTGGCGGACGCCGGCATCGTGGAAGAGCCGGTGGCTGAGCCGACCGGAAGCGCCGAGTTGGCCGGCGCACCCGACGCGACTCGCACCCTAACACGTCCCCCCGATCGCGCCGATGAGCAACCACGCGCCCGACGCGGCGACGGCGGCGACCAGGGCGACGCCGAACGGTCCGACCGTCGCCGACCGTCGCGGGAGATGACGCCGGAGCAGCGGGAGCAGCGGCGCAAGCGCTTCGAGAACCTCTCCCCCGAGCAGCGCGAGCAACTCAGGCAGAGACGCACGCGCCAGCGGCAGGAGCCGACGCAACCCGCCGCCGACGAGGGTCGATGACGACGGCACCGACCAGCCTGAATCAGCAAACGGCAGCCACCGACGGTATTGTCCAACTGCACGACGTGCACAAGGCCTACCAGATGGGCGCCTACCAGGTGCACGCGCTGGCGGGTGTGACGGTGTCGTTTTCTCGCGGCAGTTTCTGGGCCATCATGGGTCCCAGCGGCTCGGGAAAGAGCACGATGCTGAACCTGCTGGGCTGTCTCGACCGGCCCACCGGCGGCCGTTATCTGCTGGAAGGTCAGGACGTGGCCGACATGGACGACAACGCCCTTAGCGAGTTTCGGCTGCGGCACCTGGGGTTTATCTTTCAGAGCTTCAATCTGATCCCCCAACTGACGGTGTGCGAGAACATAGAAATGCCTCTCTATTACCTCGGCTGGGATGCCACCGAGAGTACCCATCGGGCGGCCGAACTCGCCGACCGGGTGGGCCTGGGCGACCGTTTGGAACATAGGCCCACCGAGCTTTCGGGCGGGCAGCAGCAGCGCGTCGCTATCGCCCGAGCCCTGGCCAACGATGCACCGATCCTGCTTGCCGACGAGCCGACGGGAAACCTCGACACGGCCACGGGCGTGCAAATCATGGCTTTGCTGACTGAACTCAACGCGCAAGGCAAGACCGTCATTACCGTCACGCACGAGTCTACGGTTGCCGAACATGCCTCGCATAGCCTGCACCTGCGCGATGGTCTGATCGAGCGCATCGAAGGGCAGGGCTGATGCGCCAACTCCGCCTCGTCCGCAACGTTCGCCTGGGCATCAAGAACCTGATGCTCCACAAGCTGCGATCGTTCCTGACGATGCTGGGCGTGGTGTTTGGCGTGGGCAGCGTGGTGGCCATGCTCGCCGTCGGCGAGGGCGCCAGCAAGGAGGCGCTCTCGCAGATTCGAAAGCTCGGCAGCCACAACATCATCGTCACGTCGATCAAGGCCGCCGAGGACGAAGCCAGCGGCACGGTCCGGACGCGGATGAGCCTCTACGGACTGTTGTATGACGACGAACTGCGGGTGCAGGAAAGCTTCGACGCCGTGGAGCACACCGTGCCCGTCAAGCTGGTCCGCCGCGACGGCCGCCTCGGCGAGCAGGTGCTCGAGCTGCGCATCGTGGGCACCATGCCCGAGTGGTTCGATCTGGTGCAGAGGCCCCTCATCGCCGGACGCGTGCTGTTGCGCCGCGATGTGGACGAACACGCCAACGCGGTCGTGCTCACCGAGTACGGCGCCCGGCGGCTGCTGGCGACCCGAGCCACCCTCGGGCAGTCGCTGCGGATCGGCAGCGATTACTTCGAGGTGGTCGGCATCGTCAAGAGCGAGGACATCCAGGCCGGCGGCATTCAGACGCCCGACCAGGAAGTCGACGCCTATATCCCACTCAACGTCGCTCGCGAGCGGTTCGGCGATATGACCGTCCGCCGAAGCGCCGGGTCGTACGAGCGCGAGCTGGTCGAGCTGCATCAGATGATCGTCCAGGTGCGGTCGCTCACCGACGTCGAGCCCGTCGCCGCGGGTATCGACGCCATGCTCAAACGGTTCCACAAGAAGGCCGACTACCGCCTGAGCGTGCCGCTCGCCCTGCTCCGCCAGGCCGAGGCCACTAAGCGAACGTTCAACATCGTCCTCGGCTCGATTGCGGGAATCAGCCTGCTGGTGGGCGGCATCGGCATTATGAACATCATGCTGGCCTCGGTCACCGAGCGGACCCGCGAGATCGGCATTCGTCGGGCCATCGGCGCCAAGCGCAGGCAGATTATCGGTCAATTCCTGATCGAAACGGTCGTCCTCTCCAGCCTCGGCGGGTTGATCGGCATCGGCATCGGCTTGCTGATCCCCTGGCTGGTCACCTACCTGGCCGGCATGCCCACCGTGGTCACGCTGTACAGCCTGGTGCTCTCGGTGGGCATCAGCATGTCGGTGGGCATCGTCTTTGGCCTGTACCCGGCCGTCCGCGCCGCCACCCTCGACCCGATCGTCGCACTTCGGCACGAGTAAAATTGCGACATATGACAGACGTCGGGTGGCATGCAACGCCGTTAACTATCTTTTGCTGGTAGTGGGTTGAGAGCAATGAGAAACGCTCCCTTTTGCCG
>Ga0315553_10003888_pt1 | contig 11456 bp, 9 predicted proteins | sample SalMarSW160140MG_FD_203099 | JGI IMG/M metagenome (GOLD analysis project Ga0315553, IMG submission 203099) | Salt marsh sediment microbial communities from the Plum Island Ecosystem LTER, Massachusetts, United States - Salt Marsh Sediment SW1601-40 ... | reverse complement strand
CTCTCGTATCTCGGTACTTAGAGGGGATGGCTTAGATAGGAGAGGGGACCTGATACATCAGACCCCTCTCCTTCTGATGTGAGAACATGGATTTGCAGGATTAACGGATCGGGATGGCGGGTTTCCCCGATTTTGAGGAGGTATGTATGACGACAGCCATCTTTCTTCAGCACCTGCTCAACGCAATGCAGTGGGGCAGTTTTTATGCCCTGATCGCCCTGGGTTATACGATGGTCTACGGTGTCTTGTTGCTGATCAACTTTGCCCACGGCGACATCTTTATGGTCGGCGCTTTTATCGCCTACTTTATCGCTGTCTTTTTGCTGGGGGAAGGCGCTTTCAGTTTGCCGTTCGCTTTGCCCTCGTGGCTCATCCTGGTGTTGACCATACTGGGCGCAATGATCCTGACGGCGGGGGTGGGCGTGACCATTGAGCGGGTGGCCTATCGCCCCTTGCGAGAACGAGGCGCCCACCGGTTGTACCTGGTCATCACCGCCTTGATGATCGGTATCTTTTTGGAGTATTTGAACCTGGCCTCGCTGGGTGGCGCTGCCCGAGGTTTCCCGGAACTGATCGAGACCAAGATTTACACTATAGGGGGCGTGAGCTTTACCAACGTCAAACTCATCGTTATCGGGCTGGCCGTGGTGGTGATGGTCGGCCTGGAGGTGTTTCTGCGCCGCACCAAGATAGGTCTGGCTATGCGCGCCATCTCCTACGACAAGGTGGCCGTGCCACTGATGGGCGTGCCCCTGAATACCATCATCGCCGCCACCTTTGTCATTGGCTCCTCGTTGGCGGCGCTGGCCGGTGTTATGTTCGGCTCCGCCTATCACAGAATCAGCTTTGACATGGGCATTCTCATTGGCTGGAAAGCGTTCATCGCCGCGGTGGTGGGTGGGATCGGGGAGATCAGAGGAGCCATGGTGGGCGGTTTCCTCCTGGCGTTCATCGAGATTTTCGTCGTTGCTCTCGGCTCGGTCTCCGGCTTTGAATGGCTGTCCTCCACCTACCGCGACCTGGTATCCTTCACCGTGCTGCTGGTGATCCTGACTATCAAACCCACCGGCATCTTTGGCGTGGCAAGAAGGCAAAAGGTGTAACCAATGAAAAAATTCTACCTACCCCTGATCGTTCTGCTACTATTTGTGGCAGTCATAGGCGGCTCCTGGTTGCGCCTCTTTAACGAGTACTGGGAACTGGTCCTGCTGTTTATGGGCATCAACATCATCCTGACGGTCAGCCTGAACCTGGTCAACGGCTACATGGGCGAGTTCTCCTGCGGGCACGCCGGCTTTATGGCCGTGGGGGCCTACGTGGCTGGAATCTTGACCGTCTGGCTGTTCGCCGATGACAAAGTGTTCGGCTTGCCCGTCCTCCCCGCCGCCTGGGCCATTCCGCTGTTCCCCGTGGCCTTGATCATCGGCGCTATCGCTGCCGCTCTGGTGGGTTTGCTCGTCGCCATTCCCTCCTTCCGAACCCGAGGGGACTATTTAGCGATCATCACCCTGGCCGTCAATTACATTATCAAGAGCGCTATCGAGAATATGGAGGTCATCGGCGGCCCCCGGGGCTTTGTGGGCATGAAGCGGGTGATGAATGGCATGGCCGACGTCTTTGACGCGCCGTGGCTGCTCATCTGGACGTTCATCGGGATGATCGTCACCATCCTCATCATCCGCAACTTTGTGTCCTCCACACTCGGCAAGGGCGTGGAGGCCATCCGGGAGGACGAGATCGCAGCCGAGTTGATGAGCGTCAACACCCACCGCGTCAAGCTGATCGCCTTTATGCTATCGTGCGGGCTGGCCGGACTGGCCGGCGGTCTGTTCGCCCACGGGCCTGGCGGATACATCAATCCCGGCACGTTCACTATCCTCAAATCCACCGAGGTCATGGTTATGGTATACCTGGGTGGGATGGGTTCTATCAGCGGCTCTATCATCAGCGCCATCGGCTTTACCTTGCTGTTGGAAGTGTTGCGCCCGCTGGGGCTGTACAAGTGGGTGGTCATCCCTCTGCTGTTGGTAGTGATGATGCTTCGCCGTCCCACCGGCATCCTGGGAAACAAGGAACTGACCGACGTCTTCCCCAGGTTGCGGGTGATTTTCGGTTCCAAGGAGGAGAGTTATGTCTCTGCTTCAAATTAGAGATATGACTCACTTTTTCGGTGGGCTGCGGGCCGTTTATGACTTTAACCTCAACCTGGAAGAGGGGGAGTTGGTCGGCCTGATCGGTCCCAACGGGGCAGGCAAGACGACGATCTTTAACCTGGTCACCGGGGCGTACAAACCGAGCGAAGGCCAGGTGCAGTTCAACGGCAACAACCTGGTCGGTCTGCGCCCCCACCAAATCACGGCCCAGGGCATCGCGCGTACTTTCCAGACCATCCGGCTGTGGAACGAACTGACCGTGCTGGACAACATCTGCATCGCTCGCGCTTCCCGTATCAAGTATAGCCTACTGGATTCGATCCTGCACGGCCCCAAGTATCGGAAAGAAGAAAAAGAGATCAAAGAGCAAGCAATGGCGTTGCTGGCCGTGTTCGGCCTGGAGAAGGATGCGCAAGAACTGGCCAAAAACATGCCGTATGGGGCGCAGCGGCGGGTAGAGATCGCCCGTGCGCTGGCTACCGAGCCACAACTGCTCCTGCTCGACGAGCCAGCAGCCGGGATGAATCCCGGCGAGATCGGTGACCTGATGGATTTCATCCAACGAATTCGCCAGGAATTTGATCTGACCATCTGGATCATTGAGCATCAGATGCGGGTCATAATGAACATCTGCGAGCGGATCAAGGTGATTGACTTTGGTGAGACCATCGCCGGAGGCACACCGGGGGAAATACAGGACAATCCCAGGGTGATCGAGGCGTATCTGGGCGAGGAGGTGTTCTGATGCTGCTTGAGGTGAAGGATCTGCGAGTCAGCTACGGTAACATCGAGGCCCTGCACGGCGTCTCATTCGGCGTGGACGAAGGAGAGATCGTGACCCTCATAGGGGCCAATGGCGCTGGCAAGACTACCACCCTGATGACCATCTCCCGCCAGATCCCCCACGTGGCCGAACTGGGTGGAACGGTCACGGGCGGGAGCATTATGTACCAGGACGAAGACATGCTCCAGTACAAGCCCCACCAGGTAGTGGGCAAGTTCGGTATCGCCCAGGTGCCCGAGGGACGCCGCATCTTTGGCAACCTGTCGGTGCTGGAGAACCTCAAACTGGCGACCTATGCCCGCAAGGACAAACCCCAAATCGAAAAGGACCTCAAGCGCGTGTTCGAGATATTTCCCCGCCTGGAGGAGCGCAAGCGCCAGAGTGGCGAGACCTTGAGCGGCGGCGAGCAGCAGATGTTGGCCGTGGGCCGGGCGCTTATGACCCGGGGCCAACTGGTGCTCCTGGATGAGCCTTCGATGGGGTTGGCTCCCGTTCTGGTAAGAGATATTTTCGAGACCATCAAAGAGATCAACGCCCAGGGCACAACCATCCTGCTGGTGGAGCAGAACGCTAACATGGCGCTCAAACTGGCCCAACGTGGGTACGTGTTGGAAACGGGGAACGTTGTCCTGGAGGGAACGTCGGCGGAACTGGTCGCCAATCCAGAGGTGAAGAAGGCATACCTGGGCGGATAAGTCAAAGGGGCAAGAGACAGGATCAAGAGATGGCCCCCTCGTCTTGGGCGCAGGGGGCTTTTGCGTCCGCTAATCCTGCCAATCCGTATTCAAGGGAGCAAACGTGGAACTGGACGACGTTCTAACCTGGGCAGAGATTGACCTGGACGCCATCGCCTCCAACGCTGCCGGGCTGAAAACCCGCGCCGGGGGGAAGGCGGAACTGATGGTCGCCGTCAAGGCCAACGGGTACGGCCACGGGGCTGTACCGGTGGCGCGGGCAGCGATGGAGGGCGGCGCGACACGTCTGGCAGTGCATCGCGTACTGGAAGGGGTGCAACTGCGCCAGGCGGGAATCATGGCCCCCATCCTCGTCATGGGCTACACCCTACCCACCGCGTCGGAGCGAGTCGTGCACTGGGACCTGACCCCGACGGTCAACAGCAAGCCCCAGGCCGAGGCATTGTCGTCGGCGGCGCAGGGCAAGACGCTTCCCGTTCACGTCAAAGTGGACACCGGGATGGGTCGCTACGGCCTCCTGCCCGGCGAGGTGCTGGACTTTGTGCGCTTCCTGAGCAGGTTGCCGGGTTTGGCGTTGGAGGGGTTGTACACCCACCACGCCGTGGCCGACCTGGCCGACAAGGCCTTTACCCACCGCCAGTTCCGCATTTACGTGGACGTGGTGAAGCAATTGGAGGAGGCGGGCTTCAGCTTTCCTCTCAAACACGTATCCAACAGTGCCACCACACTCGACCTGCCGGAGATGGCACTGGACATGCTGCGCTGCGGTATCGCCCTGTACGGATTGCGCCCGTCGGACGAGGTGGAGCCGGCCATTCCACTGCGCCCGGCGTTGACGCTCAAGAGCCGGGTGGCCCGCGTGCGCACATTGCCAGCCGGAGCCAGCATCAGCTACGGCCGAACGTACATCACGGACAAGCCCAAGCGCGTGGCGCTCGTCCCTGTCGGCTACGGTGATGGCTACCACCGCATCCTCTCCAACCGGGGCGCGGTGCTCATCCATGGCCAGCGCGCCCTCATCCGGGGGCGGGTGTGTATGGACCAGTTCGTGGTGGACGTCAGCCACATACCCGACGTCCGGCTACACGACGAGGTGGTGCTGATCGGGCGGCAGGGGGAGGGGCACATCTCAGCCGAGGAGGTCGCCCGCTGGGCTGAGACGATCAACTATGAGGTAACGACCGGCATCTTACCCCGTCTGACGCGGGTGTTCCTCAAAGGCGGAGAGATCGTCGAGGTGCATCCGTTGGTCGAGGAATGAGCGGGGGTGGCGTTGTCCGAGCCGGCGAACAGCAGGCCGACGATTACGACCACGGGGCAGTGTCGGTGGCGTGGGCAAGGCGATGGGAACTTGCTGCAAACACACCGGGTTGGTATAATTGGCGGCAGTTATGGTTACCCTGCATCCGCTCTGAACAGGTTTGACAGGGAGACGCAATTAGGAGGAACCCTGAAGAGGAGAGACTACACCCACCTTTTGGCCGACCTCACGGCGGCCTATGTCAAATACTTTCCCAACTCTGCAGCCCTGAACGAACAGGCCGAAAAGGTCCTGGTGGACGGCGGCAGCCACGCGCTGAGACTCACCAAGCCGTTCCCACCCCGGATCATCTCCGCCCGAGGCGCGTGGCTCAAGGATGAAGACGGCCACGACATCCTCGATTTTTGGCAGGGGCATCTGGGCAACATCCTGGGTCACAATCCCACGATCGTCACCTCGGCCCTGACCACCGCTCTCGGGAATGAAAATGGCTTTGGTCTCCAGACCGGGTTCACCGAGCGATTGCAGGTCGAAAATGCCGAGATCATCTGCCGGCAGACGGGGGCCGAACGGGTGCGCTTTACCACCAGCGGCACTCTGGCGACTATGTACGCCATCCTGCTTTCCCGCACCTTCACCGGTCGTGACGTGGTAATGAAGGTGGGTGGCGGCTGGCACGGCGGGCAGCCCTGGGGGCTCAAGGGAGTAGGCTTCAAGGCCAAGGATGGCATCGGTTTCCAACAGGCGGACACCGAAGGACTCCCTTCCACGCTGACCGATGCGGTCGTAGTCACCAGGTTCAACGACCCCGATATGCTGCACGACCACTTCCGGCAGTATGGCGACCGGCTGGCCTGCTTTATTGTCGAGCCAATGGTCGGCGCTGGCGGCGTGATCCTGGCGACCCCCGAGTATCTGCAGACCGCCCGAGAGCTAACGCAACAGTACGGCGCGGCGCTCATCTTTGACGAGGTGATCGCCGGTTTTCGCCTCCGCGCTGGCAACGCGGGCTCCCTCTATGGTGTGAGACCTGACCTGACCACCCTCGGCAAGATCATCGGTGGGGGAATGCCTGTGGCGGCTGTGGCTGGCCGCTCAGACATAATGAATCTCGCCGGGAGTGAGAACGATCACCGCGTGAAATTCTCAGGCGGCACCTACTCCGGGCATCCCAGCGCTATGCTGGCCGCCAACACGGTCCTGACCTATCTGGTCGAGCACGAGGCAGAGATCTATCCCAGATTGGCCAGATTAGGCGACAAGATCCGCCACACGCTGGAGACGGCCTTTACCGAGGAGGGCATTTTCGCCCGCTGCACTGGCTATGGCAACGAAGCAGTGCCTGGCAGCTCGTTGTTTATGGCACACTTTCCCTACGATGCGGATGCCTCGTTAGTCAGTCCAAATGATGTGGCAGATCCATCCGTGTGCGACACCACACTGAATAGAGAAGTGCTGCAGATGGCCCTACTGCTGGAGGATGTTTATCTGATCCACGGCCACGGCGCAGTTTCCTACGCCCACACCGAGACCGACATAGATATCCTGGGCAATGCCTGCCGCAAGGTGGCACGCCAGATCAAATCTTATACCTAGGATGGCTCCGCGCAAATCCGCATTCTGGGGGATCTGACTGCTATGACACAAAAGATTCGAGTGATCCAATACGGGCTTGGCCCCATCGGCAGCGCCGTAGCGCGCCACGTCGTGGAACGCGCAGGGCTAGATCTGGTCGGCGGCGTGGACATCGATCCGGCCAAGGTCGGCCAGGACGTCGGTCAGGTCATTGGTTTGGACCGTCCCTTGGGCTTTACCGTGGCCGAGAAGCTGGAGATGGCCCTGGCGACGTCCAAAGCCGACGTCGCACTACACACCACCAGTTCCTACTTTGACCTGTTCAAACCCCAGATCATCCAGCTCCTGGAGGCAGGACTGGACGTCGTCTCCACGGCCGAGGAGCTCTCCTTCCCCTGGCTAGCCCACCCCGAGGAGGCTGCCGAGATCGACGCTGTGGCCAGGCAGGCCGGCAAGACCGTGCTCGGCACCGGCGTCAACCCCGGTTTTATTATGGATGCCTTGCCACTCGGCTTGACGGCCATCTGCCAGCGAGTGGATCACGTCGAGGTGACGCGTATCATCAACGCCTCCACACGGCGCGGACCGTTCCAGGCCAAGATCGGTTCCGGTATGACGGTGCATGACTTTGAGACCAGGATGGCTGCCGGCCGTATGGGGCACGTGGGACTGCCCGAATCCGTAGATATGATCTTTCACACGCTGGGCAGGGCGCTGATCCGCTACGAGTCCGGCGTCGAGCCGGTAGTCGCCGATCGGCCCATCAGGACCGAGTACTTTGAGGTTCAGCCCGGTTACGTGCAGGGTCTCCGGCAGGTGGCCCGCGGCTATGCCCCGGAGGGCGAGTTCGTCCGACTTACCTTTGTCGCCGCCTTGGAAACCAGAGAGGAAGGCGACACCATCAAAATCACCGGCCAGCCGAACCTGGAAGTCAAGCTCACGGGCACCAACGGTGATATTGCCACGGTGGCCATCGCCGTCAACGCCATTCGCCGTGTCGTCGAGGCCGCGCCAGGTCTGATCACTATGCGCGACCTGCCTATCGTGACCCGTTGGTGATTCACCCGACTGGTTGGGAGGTGTGGATCGCTCGGCTGATGCGCCTCCGTCGGCCCCTCCGCTGCCTTGACACATTTGACTTGACGCATAGGGTGGGATGAGTATAATCTAACTGCCAACAGCCAGCATTGCTTCTCTTCGCATCCCGGCCGAGGACGCAACAACCATGATTCCTTACTAAACCGGTGGGAGTCGACATCCGTCGTTGAGATTCGCGCATGCGGACGGGGTTGAAGCGATAGGATAGTCCAAATGCCCGTCGTGGCGCTATCAGGCATCCCATACAGCGCCGCATCAGCACTGGATCGATCCAGGAAAGGAGGTGGAGCGCCACGGATTTCTCGTCTGTTTACCCGCGGTATTCGTATCCCATGTATGACCTAAATAAGGAGGAGAACTGTGAGTCGAAAACTGTTTGCACTGCTAGCTGTGCTACTAACTCTGAGCATGGTGCTCACTGCTTGCGGGCAGCAGGAGTGCCCCGAGTGTCCCGATTGCCCGCCCTGCCCCGAAGCAGGCGAGTGCCCCGAATGTCCTGAAGTCGAGGAGTGTCCTCCCTGCCCCGAGGCGCCTGCCGCTGGCGAGTCGCGTCTGCAGATAGTCAAGGATCGCGGCAAGGTCGTCTGTGGCGGCCGTACCGATCTACTCGGTTTTGGCTACCTGGACGCAAGCGGCAGGAACATCGGCTTCGACATTGACCTATGTCGGGCCGTAGCTGTCGCCGTTTTCAACGACGCAGAGGCCGTCGAGTTCGTACCCCTGACAGCGGCCGAGCGTGGCCCGGCCTTGCAGACCGCCGAGGTGGATATGCTGTCCCGCAACTGCACGTGGACCTCCACCCGCGATGCGCAATGGGGGAACTTTACGACCGTCATGTTCTACGACGGCCAGGGAATGCTGGTCCGCAAGGAACTTGGCGCCACCGTGCTGGAAGACCTCGATGGTGCGACCGTCTGCGTCACCACCGGCACCACCACCGAGTTGAACTTGGCCGACAACTTTAGGGCCCGAAACTTGGAATACACGGCGGTCACGTTCGAGGACACGGCCTCAGTGTACAACGCCTACGAGGAAGGCCGTTGCGACGCCGCCACGAGCGACAAATCCCAGTTGGCGGCCGTCCGGGAGGGCTTTGCCAACCCTGACGATCACGAGATCCTGGACGTCACGATGTCCAAGGAGCCCCTCACGCCAGCGGTCCCCGCCGGGGACGATCAGTGGTTTGACCTGGTCAAGACCGTGATGTATGCCCTGATCAACGCCGAGGAACTGGGCATCACCTCCGCCAACGTTGATGAGATGATGGCCAGCGACAGCCCAGAGATCAAGCGACTGATGGGTGTAGAGGGCGAGTTCGGCCAGGCTGACCTGGGTCTGGATGCCGCCTTTGCCGCCAACGTCGTTCGCGCCGTGGGCAACTATGGCGAGATCTATGACCGGTACATGGGCCCCGACGGGGATGCCTTTTCCCTCCCCCGCGGCCCCAATAAGCTATGGAGTGATGGTGGCTTGATCTACGCGCCGCCACTCCGCTAGTCCAAAGCCTTGGAAGTAGGGACCAGGTTCCTGGTGGGGGACCTGGTCCCATTTCCGGGAGAAGAAAATGAGTCGCGATTCTCGCATTCAGGTGATCACGAGAAGCAGCATCCCTCTTTGGCGGGACGAGCGGGTGCTCCAGGGAATTGCACAAGTCGTCTCTGCCGTTCTCGTGATAGGCTTTCTGATCTTTTCCATCAGCAATGTGCTCAAAGCCGCCGAGGCGAGGGGATTGGGCCTTGGGTATGATTTTGTAGATGAGGCTGCCGGTTTCCCCCTGGCCGAGTCGGTGATCCCGTACGATGAATCCCGTTCCTTCGCGTATGCCTTTCGAGTTGGCATCCTGAACACCATCAAGGCCGCGCTGGTGGGGGTTGTCCTGGCGACAATCGTGGGGACAACGACGGCCCTCGCCCGGCTGTCCACCAATTGGCTGGTCAGCAAGATCGCCAGCGTCTATATCGAGGCCATCCGCAACGTTCCCCTGCTGGTTCAGCTCTTTATCTGGTATTTTGCTGTGTTTCAAAACCTGCCGGACGTCAGAGAAAGCGTACAATGGCCTGGTCCTATCTATCTCAGCCAGAGGGGCGTCTACCTGCCGGCCCCGGTGCCGACCTCGACCTTTCGCCCATGGATCGTTTTTGTAGCGGTGGCTATTGGTCTGGCCATCCTGTTGCGCATTGTGCTGGGGCGTTATCAACTGAACACGGGGCGCACAACCTATCCCGTGGCGACGGCGATCGTGGTGCTCCTGGCACTGCCCGTCGCAGGCTGGTTCCTGGTTGGCGCAAGCCCATTGGTGACCGACATACCGGTCATGGGCAAGTTCAATTTTGGAGGAGGTTTGCGCCTCACGACAGAGTATGCTGCCCTGTTGGCTGGGTTGGTCATCTACACCGGGGCCTTTATCGCCGAAGTGGTGCGCGCCGGCATCCTGGCAGTTGATCGAGGTCAGTTCGAGGCAGCCCGGGCAGTCGGTCTCAGCAATACGCAGGTCCTGCGCCTGGTCGTCTTTCCTCAGGCAATGCGCGTCATCATTCCGCCGCTGATCAGTCAATACCTAAACTTGACCAAGAACTCGAGCCTGGCGATTGCCGTCGGCTATCCAGATGTCTTTTTTGTGGGACGAACGATCATCAACCAGGCCGGACGCGCGGTGCCAGTCTTTATGATGGTGATGGCCGTTTATCTGTTTACGAGTCTGACCACGTCAGGCCTGATGAACATCTACAACCGTCGCATTCAGTTGGTGGAGCGATAGTATGGACGCCGATTCGACAACCATCATACGACGGCCAGCTCCTCCGGGGCCTGTCCGCTGGCTGCGCAAGAATCTTTTTAGCACCTGGTACAACACACTGCTCACTTTGGTGGCACTGGCGTTCCTTTACTTTGTGCTAAAGGGTGCCCTAAGCTGGGTATTGTTCACGGCTAACTGGACTCCGGTGGCAAACAGCCTGAAGCTATTTGCAGTCGGGCAATACCCGCCGGATCAACTGTGGCGGGTGGGTGCCATTGTGCTTATGGTCTCTTTTCTCTCTGGCATCAGTTGGTGCGTCTGGGGCGGAACGGTGCGCACTTTTGCCCTGACCCTGGCTGTGGCATTTGGCGTCGCTGCTCTACTGCCCTTCGGCATGAAGCCGAGTCTGCGTCTTTTCTTCGCCGCCAATCCGGTCGCGACCGGTATCGGCTATTTGGCAGGACGCACCCCCATTGGAAAGTCTCGCTGGCTGACGCTGGGCTGGCTCCTCTCGTTTTTCCTCACTATCATGCTGCTGACCGGAATCGAAGGCATAAGCTGGCTGCCCAAAGTGGATACGGGATTATGGGGCGGGTTGCTCCTGACCTTCTTGCTGGCCGTGGTTGGCATCGTCGCCTCATTTCCTATCGGCGTCCTGTTGGCCTTGGGTCGCCGAAGCAAGCTGCCCGTTCTCAAGGCCTTTTGTATACTATTCATCGAACTTGTCCGCGGTGTGCCTCTGGTGACTATTCTGTTTATGGCATCGATCATTTTGCCCCTTTTCCTGCCCGAGGGGGTCCGCATCGACCGCGTGCTGCGCGCGATGATGGGTATGACCCTCTTCGCCGCCGCCTACATGGCCGAGAACGTGCGAGGTGGACTCCAAGCCATTTCCTCAGGACAAGTAGAAGCAGCCAAGGCAGTTGGACTCAACAGCTTTCACACCATGGCGCTCATCGTGCTTCCGCAGGCGCTAAGGCTGGTGATCCCCGCCATCGTGGGCCAATTCATCGCCCTCTTTATGGATACCACCCTGGCAGTCATTGTGGGGCTCCTGGAACTGCTTGCCGTTGGCAGGGCTGTTCTGGAGAGTAACGTAGAGTGGAAGCTCCTGAACATGGAGGTATACATCTTCATTGCGGCCGTTTTCTGG
>Ga0315553_10003887_pt1 | contig 11460 bp, 9 predicted proteins | sample SalMarSW160140MG_FD_203099 | JGI IMG/M metagenome (GOLD analysis project Ga0315553, IMG submission 203099) | Salt marsh sediment microbial communities from the Plum Island Ecosystem LTER, Massachusetts, United States - Salt Marsh Sediment SW1601-40 ... | reverse complement strand
GGACTGTGGCTGACCGTGCGCGCCCTCCGTCCCGATCGGCACGCCCTGCTCTATCTTGCGGCCAGCGCCGCGATCCGCCTCGGCTTCATTCTGGGCGCGATCGTTCTGGCCGTTCTTTCCGGCGCGGAAGCGCATCATCTGATTGCCGCCCTGATCGGGTTCTTGCTCCTGCGCCAGATCCTGATAATCCGCGTACGCAGCAATCATGACGCGACAAGCGCAACGCCAAGGCTCTGAACGGGGACGCGATGCAGATTTCGACCGACCAGTGGATCCTGTTCCAGCTCGGACCTTACCCGATCAATGCAACGATCGGCTTCACCTGGCTGGTCATGGCTCTGCTCACCGTCAGCTCCTGGCTGATCACGCGCCGGCTCACCACTGGCGCCGAGCCGGGCCGGTGGCAGATCATGCTGGAAGTCCTGGTCGGAGGATTGCGCAATCAGATCGCCCAGGTGGCCCAGCGTGATCCGGGCAGCTATCTGCCCTTCATCGGCACGCTGTTTCTTTTCATCGCCATTGCCAACCTTCTTGCCATCGTTCCCGGCTATCAGCCGCCGACCGCGTCGCTCTCGACCGGAGCCGCGCTTGCTGCTTGCGTGTTTGTCGCGGTGCCGGTCTACGGCGTTGCGAGTCGCGGGGTCGGCGGCTATCTGTGGCGCTACCTTCAACCGACCGTCTTCATGCTGCCATTCAATATTATCGGCGAAATCTCGCGCACCATCGCGCTCGCCATCCGTCTTTACGGCAACATCATGAGCGGCATGGTGATCGTCGGCATACTGATTGGAATTGCACCTTTCGTCTTTCCGATCGTGATGCAACTGCTCGGGATGCTGACCGGACTCATTCAGGCTTACATCTTCGCTGTGCTGGCAACGGTCTATGTCGCCGCAGCGACGCGTGAAGAGCGCGAAGCGAGCATGGAAAATCAGACAGAACAATAGAAATGAGGGATCTGAGCAATGGATAATGTCGGATTGATCGGATCGGTGTCGATCATTGTAGCGGGGCTGACGATCGCTATCGGTTCGATCGGCCCCGCGCTGGGGGAGGCGCGCGTGGCCGCTCAGGCATTGCAGGCAATTGCCCAGCAGCCGGATGAGGCTGGCACGATCACGCGGACGCTGTTCGTCAGCCTGGCCATGATCGAGTCGACGGCGATCTACTGTTTCGTCGTGACGATGATCCTGCTTTTCGCGAACCCCTTCTGGAACATGGTTACGGCGGCGGGCGCGGGAGGTTGAGCCGTGGCGATCGACTGGATTACCATCGCTGCGCAGGTTGTCAATTTCCTGGTCCTGGTCTGGCTGCTGCACCGCTTTCTCTATGGACCGATCACACGGGCCATCACGAAGCGCGAGGAAAAAATCCGTACACGACTTGAAGACGCCGAGCGCGTCAAGAAGGTGGCCGACGCCGAGGCGGCAAAGCTTCGCGAAACCCGTAGAGAGATCGAGGACCGGCGGCATGTGCTGCTCGCCGGCGCAAAATCCGAGGCAGAGGACGTTCGGTCCGAGCTGGAGCGGGAAGCGCGCGAAGAGGTCGGGAAACGCGCCCAAGCGTGGCGGCATCAGGTGGATGAAGAGCGCGCGGCCTTCGTCGCCGATCTGCGCCACCGCTCAACCCAGCATTTTTATGAGCTCGCCCGCGAAGCCCTTGGCGGGTTGGCCGGCAAGTCCTTGAATGACGCGATTGTGGACCGTTTCATCGAACGCCTGTCCGAAGCCGATGAGCACATGGCGTCGAGACTTCGCGAGGAAGCGGAAGGCGCAAATCCGCCGGTCCGCATAGAGAGCAGTTTCGATCTGAGCCCGGTACTCCAGGAACGTATCGAAGCCGTGATCCGTGACGTGATTTCGCCGGAGACGCGGGCCTACTATACGCAAGCGGACGATCTGATTTGCGGTATCCGGCTGAAAGTTGGAGGCCAGAGGATCGCTTGGAGCCTTGGCGATTATCTGGACCGGCTGGAAAGCCGTGCACTGGCCGGGCTCGGCAAAACACCGGAAACCGGGAAAAGGGCGGCGGAGTAAGTCTTGCTGGACCGGATGATCAAAGATCTGCCTGAGGAGATTGCCGGGCTTCTGGATCAAGCGCTGGCTGAGATACGCCCCAGGCTTGAGTCGGAGGAAATCGGCTCGGTTTCCGCCGTCTCGCATGGCGTCGCCTATGTTCGCGGCCTGACCGACGTCAAATCCGATGAGCTGATCCGCCTGCCGAACAGGCTTGCCGGGCTCGCCACCAGCATAAACCGGCGTGAAACCGGCGTCATTCTGCTTGGCGATGGCAGCGGATTGAGGCCGGGCGACGATGCGCGGCGGACCAGGGCGGCGGTCACCACGCTTGTCGGCCACGACCTGCTTGGCCGCATCGTCGATCCGCTCGGCAATCCGGTCGATGGCGGCCCGGCCATCAAACACGCCGAAAGCTGGTTCATCGAACAGAGCGCCCCGGCCATCATCGACCGCGCGCCCGTCATGGAGCCGCTGCAAACCGGTATCAAGGCCGTCGATGCGACGGTTCCGATCGGCCGCGGCCAGCGCGAGCTGATTCTCGGCGATCGCCAGACCGGCAAGACCGCCATCGCGGTCAGCGCGCTATGCAATCAGAAGACAACCGGCGTCATTGGCGTCTATTGCACCATAGGCCAGCGCGACTCCGAAACGATGCGGGTGATCGAGACCTTCGGGAAAGAGGGCGTGCTACGCAATATCGTCATTGTGGCGACCTCCGGCGACGATGCGCCGGGCCTGCAATATATCGCGCCCTACGCGGCGACCGCGATGGCGGAGTATTTCATGCATCAAGGCCGGGATGTGCTGATCGTCTATGACGACCTGACCCGCCATGCCCGCGCCTATCGCGAACTGTCGCTTCTCTTGCGCCGCCCGCCTGCGCGCGAAGCCTATCCCGGCGATATCTTCTATGTCCATGCGCGGCTGCTGGAGCGCGCCACTCATCTGCGGCGCGGCGGCTCGCTGACCGCTTTGCCGATCATCGAGACCCAAGCCGGCAACATCTCCGCCTATATTCCGACGAACCTCATCTCGATCACGGACGGCCAGATCTACCTGTCGCCCTCGCTGTTTCAGAAGGGCATTCTCCCGGCCGTCGATATTGGCCGCTCCGTCTCCCGTGTCGGCGGCAAGGCGCAGCTTCCCGCTTACCGCGCGGTCGTGCAGGCGCTGAAGCTCGCCTATGCCCAGTTCGAAGAGATGGAGTCTTTCGCGCGTTTCAGCACCCGGCTCGATGAGGAGACGCGCCGGAATATCGAGCGCGGCCGCCGCGTGCGTGAAATTCTGAAGCAGAACGAGCGTGAGCTCTTGTCGGTTCCGGAGCAGATCGCGGTGCTGCTCGCGGTGGTCGAGGGCGTGATGGACGAGGTTCCCGCGGACCAGGTCCGCCAGGCCGAACTGGCGATCCGTGAGGCCGTGCGCCAGGATACCAGCGATCTGTGGAAGCGGATCGAAGCCGGCGAGAGCTTCGCCGAGGCCGACAGACAGGCCGCGCTTGCTCTCGTCCAGCGGGCCGTCGAGCCGATCAGCAATCGCGCAGGCGGCTGAGCCAATGGAAACGCTCGAAATCCTTTCCCGCCGAATCGAGTCCACCGAAGATCTGCAATCGCTCGTGCGGAGCATGAAGACGCTGTCCGCCGTCAGCATTCGCCAGTTCGAGCGCGCGGAGGAGTCGCTCCGGCTCTTCCAGCGGACCATCGATATGGGCCTCCAGGTGGTATTGAAGCATCACCCGGTTCGGGAAGGGACGCCTCGCACGCGTCAAACCGGCATGGCGCTGGTCGTGTTCGGCTCGGATCGCGGGCTTTGCGGCGGTTTTAACGAGAATGCGGCCGAGCTGGCTTGCACGCATATCAGCCGGTCCGAAGATGCCGCGCATAGCATTCATATTCTCGCCGTGGGCAGTCAGGTCGCCGCGCGGATGATGACGATGGGGCGCGAGCCCGATGAGGTGATGACTCTGCCGGGCTCTGTGCAGGGGCTCGCCGAGACCTGCGAGAACATCCTGATACGGATCGATCGTCTCCGCCAGACCGAGGGCGTCGAGCGCGTTGGCGGCATATTCAATCAGCGCGTGGATGGCGGCGATATCAGGCCGCGCGCGCATGTTTTCCTGCCCATCCCCATCGATCATCTCAAATCGCTCGCCGGCGCGGCCTGGCTGTCACGGCGGCTCCCGACTTATCGCGTCGAGACCGACCGGCTGTTTTCCTGGCTAATCCGGCAGCATCTCTTTGCCAGAATTTATCATGCGGGTCTTGCCTCCATGGCGAGCGAGAACGCCGCGCGTCTCGCTTCGATGCAGAGTGCCGAACGCAATATCGGCGAGCATCTGGAGACCATGACCGCCGAATTCCGACGCGTGCGTCAGGATGCAATCACGACGGAGCTGATGGACATTGTCGGCGGCTATGAAGTTCTGCGGAACAAGCGGTGACGCGCCGCTATCAGCGCGGCGGCTAGAGCATCGGACCGAAAAGTGGCACCCACTTTTCGGGTCAATCCGATGCCAAAACAAACAATTGGAGTGGCGCTTCCGATTCCGATTAAGAATCCGCCGCTCTAATTAGGCGGCTCGAAGGGGCGGGAGTGCCGAAGCCACAGCCATTCCGCTTGTTCCAGCAATGCTTCCCGGCCCAGCCTTTCGAAAATGACCGGCAACTCCTTGTCCTCGTTACCCGGCGGAACTTTGCTGATCTCTCGCTCGGCCGTCTCAAAGATCTCCCGGGCGGCGGAATATTGCTTCAGCAAGTCCAGGTCAGCGCTTCGGATCAGGAATGCCCGCGCGGTGATGCCGAGCGCCGCCGTCAGGCTGACCGCAACCTGAAGCTGCTGGATGAAATCCTCAATCGGAATGGGACCGAAGGGGTGATTGACGAGCGCCTGCGTCCGCCACGCATGCCACCCATCTCCATAGTTGACGGTCATCAACGCCAGGAGCACCGACGTTGCGAAAGTCAGGAAGATCGCCGCCCGGGCAATCCAGATCCCCCACCAGTAGCGGCGCTCGTGGCGCACCACGGAGCGCTTGAAATAGGCGATCTGGCTTCCGAGCCAATGTTGAATTGCGCCGTCGAGCAGCGATTGGCTGACAGGATTTTGGTAGGCCGGCGACGACCGGCAGTCCTGGGCGAATTCGATCGCGCGCACGGCGTGTCGCAGCCAGCGCACGACCGCGCCATGTTTGGACAGATAGCTGAGCCAGACCTGCCGTCTCAATCCGAGCATGCGCCAGAAGAACAGGATTCTCATGGTCTCCGCGAAGCTCCGATATTCCTGAAATTTGGTGTCCAGCGAACGGCTGGCCACATAGGAGGCAACGATCGCCATCAAGCCCATGGTCCCGAGAAAGGCCCATGACGCCAGCGGTTTCACATCGACGATGCTGAACGCAAACACTGCGGTGACGACGAGCGTGTAAAGAACCCAATCGGCAAGCCGCACGCGATCCGCATAGAAGATCGAAAGCGCGTCCGGGCAGGCCGGCCCTCCCAGAGTGCGATGAGAATTTGCGATTGTTCGGCGATCACGGCGCCGACCCGCGCATATTGAACGTCCCGCGCCTCACCGTCCTTCTTCCAATTCTCGTCCGGAGGAAGCGTCACCTCGAACACGCCCGCGGCTTCATTCAGCAAATCCGAGAATTCCTGCCGCGAGTCCTCCGTCACGAAATCAGCGCAGAATTCGCTGGGGGGAAAGGGGAGGATCGCGATCAGCCTCGCCCCGAGTTCGTCCATTGGAAAGCTGCGCTGATATCCTGGCCAAAGGCTTACCTATATTCACGCCGTGGAAGACGATGAGCCTGAAATACCCGCCGGAGGGATACGAAGAATACAAGCCGGCGGGCGCGGAGACTATTGCTGCACCGCGTCCAGATGAATGGTCTTCCGCAGAAGGGGGAATGGCGTGCGTCTTTGAAAGACGTAATCGACTAGGGCTATTCGCCCGAATATCTACGCGGCTGTTTCCTTGATCTTCGTCAATGACGCACCTCGCGCATGTGCGATTGAATGTCGCTATTGGTCGGCGGAATGTGCCGTCGGGAAGTAACATCGGAAGGCTGAGCTTGATCCCGACGGAGCGCTGAGCAACTCACTTGATGCGAACAGGGGAGATATTGAAATGGCTGAGAAGCAGCGGACGCCAGATGATCCGTATGCGCGGGATTCGTTCACCCTACGGCGCATGACGCGAGGGCAGGTATGGGCAATATCGATCGTTGCCGTTGTTATCGTGGTAGCACTTGTGCTTTACGTCAGCGCGTGACAACGGGCCCAGACTGTCTTGAGCGTGTTTGCATTGAACGGGGTCGAAAGGGGACCGCCCTTTCGACCCAGCTCAAGATGAAGAGGCCCGAGATCGGACAATGCAGCTGTTAGAGTCCATCCGAGATCATATTATTTTCTGACAAAGCTTTCGAAGCATCAGCCTGATAGAGGGCCATCGCAGGAAAGCCAGTGCATTCCGGTTGAAACATTCCCAGTCTTTGGTCCGCTCGACGATCCAGCGCTTGGGCAGCACGATGAATTTGCCGACGTCGGAGCGTTTGACGATCTCCAGATTGGTCTGACGGCAGACACGCTTCAATCCCGTCTGGAATTTCGGCCCCTGATAGCCACTGTCGGCGTAGAGTTTGAGTAAAAAAGGAAACAGGCCGAACAGCGCACTCATCAGCAACACACCGCCGTCGCGGTCCTGGATGTCGGCAGCATGGACGACGGCGCACATCAACAGACCTTGCGTGTCGACCAGGATATGCCGTTTCTTGCCGTTGATCTTCTTGCCCGCATCAAAGCCGGATGGGTCGATCGAACGCCCCCTTTTTCAGCGCTTTTGACGCTTTGGCTATCGATGATCGCGGCAGTCGGGCTGGCCTCCCGTCCGGCTTTCTGCCGGCATTTCACGTAAAGCCTATGGTGAATGCGATCCAGCGTACCATCATGATCCCAGCGGCGGAAATAATCATTCACCGTGCTCTTCGGTGGCAAATCTTTGGGTAGCGCGGCCCATTGACACCCTGTTGAGAGGATATACATCAGCCCGTTGATGATCTCTCGTTCGTTGACCGTGCGTTTGTTGCCGCCCCGTTTGGCGGGGGGGATCAGAGGGGCGATCAAGACCCACTCTTCGTCGGCTGCCGCCTTCATGCATGTCGCAATCCTCAAATCCCAGCTGTTCATCTGCTCCCTTCAGAATCGTTCCGGCCGATGAGATTTTCTAGCCGATTCCGGCCGCCTATAACAATCATTGGTTGAATTATTTTAACTATGCCATCAATACGAGCACAGCAGGCAGCATATCCGCTAAGTAATCGGGAAATCGTTGTGTGCGATTTGCGGCGCGTCCGTTAAGATCGTCAGAAGCTGAGTCCTTTCTGCGCCAATGCCGCCGGCATCCCATAAGAGACGGCCCGTGCCGCAGTCGTAAAGCAGCGACGCGGCGGAGGACGATGTGTGGAGCGCATTTCCGCAAGTGAGCCGGATTTGCGCGGCCGACTTGAAGGTGCAACGAGGTTGATCGTCGATTCCGAGACCTGAAGCGGACAGCACGATCTTGTCCGCGCTGGCGAGGAGATCATGGCCTCCGCCCTGACGCGCATCGACACTCGCTCCGGGCGGATCGTTGAAAGAGAGGCCCTTATCGGGAACACGCCCTTGCGCTTGCGTTGCTTCAGCCAGATCCGGAGCCCAGAGATCGACACGGAAGTTGGCGGGGCTCAGCAGGGAGGCGTCGGCGTTCAGTAATGTCGCGATCGTTACGAAGCCGTCGCCGCCGCCGTCCGCATCGACCTGGACCAGCACATTCGCGCCGTCCTGGACAAAGTGCACATAGCCGCCGTCGATGGGATTGCCATTGCCCCAATGCATTCTGGCAGCGATCACGGAGAGATCGATAACATCGCCGGTCTTACCAGCCTGAAAGTCGATGACGACGTCCCCGCCCTCGCCTACCGAATGATAGGCGAAACGGTCACGCCCGGCATCTCCGGTGAGGGTGTCCGCGCCGGCCCCGCCCCAGATATAGTCGTCCCCGGCGGCTCCGATGAGCGTGTCATCGCCTTTGCCGCCCAGCAGCAGATCATTGCCCGACGAACCCGTTATGACGTCATTGGGATCGTGTCCGGCGCGGACATAGACCGTATCCGTGACAGTGACGAAATCCTTGGCGGCATTATTGCCGGCGCCGTAGGATTCAAAGAAGGAATTCATCAACCGATTATCGGCCGGTTTGTTGATCGCAATCGTCGAATAGTGCTGCGTCTCTTTGAGGGTGATGTGATCAAGAGTGATGCCACGGGCATCCTTGTGCCCCCATTCGTAGAAGGCCACGCCGCGCAGATTGCCCGCACCGCCGCTGTCAATCATCGAGCCGCCAATCCCGCGCGCCATCATGAAGCCATAGCTGTCGAACGCCAAAACGTTCTTGAAGCTGCCGGCCACCGACTCCGAATGCCATGACCAGGCGAAATTGCGTGTGCCGTAGGCAACGGAATCCGAGACGCTTAAGCCGATATCGGCGCCGAATTGCCCGAGATAAGGCCAGCCCGGACGAGAACCGATGGCGTTCGCGTCCGCCGCGTGCGTGACGTTCTCAGCATAAAGACCTTGCACCGTGGTTCCGGTCGAGCTGAGCGAATGCACGGCGATGCCCAAGGTGGTGGAGCCATCTTCCAGATTCATAACGGAGAGGTTCCGAAGATCGGCGTTGACGCTGTTGACCACGCCGACGCCATAGCCTCGCCCGTCGTGAACGGACACATTCTTCAGATGCGGATTGACCGCCTCGCGGAACTGAACCAGCGCGGGTGCGATGCCGGTGAGGTGCCCGTCGCCCACGATCCCGCCGTTCTTGATCGTGAACTTGCCGCTCAGATAGGCCGCCGCCCGGACATTGGTCTTGTAATGCGCCTGGTCGATCAGCGAGCCGTTGAGGGTGACAACATGACCGTCGATGGACGCAACCCGCAGGGCTTGTCCCATCAGCGTCGGCGCGGGACCGACGATCTTATCGCCCGGCAACGCATCGTCGGAGACGATCTTGACCCAGGCGCCCACTTTAAGGTCGGCCGGAAGGCTGGCATAGGAGACCGTCGTATTGCCCTGGACATCCGTGCCCAGGCTGACGGTTTTGGCCGGCGTCTGGCGTCCTTTTGCCAGAACCACGTTGACGGCGCCGACCTGCCGCAGTGTCGCGCCGTTCAGATCGAGCGTGATGTTGCGCGACCAGACGTCCACCGTCAGACCTGTGCTGATCGCGATCGTCTTGCCTGCCGGCAGGATTACCGTGCCGCCAGTGTCCAGAGATGCGAGCGCTTCGACAATATCGGCCTCGGTGGCGCCAGAGGAGAGGCGAACTTCCTGTATCAATTTCTCTCCTTAAAAAATGTCTTGCCGAGACGCCGCCGCGGCTTGCGCCTCCAAAAAGCCGTCCCACTGAACATCAATATTGGTGCGAATGACGCGGGCGGGGGCTCGCGGACAAAATGAATGCGGAATTTTATATAATCATTATAGTGATTTAAGTTTGACCGGCAGCGAATGTGCCACCTCCAGCCTAAACAGACGCAATGCCAACCCCGGCTCTACGGACCAGAAGTTTACGGGATTATCTTGCGCCACGCTGATGAGCGGACGACTTTCCCCAGCTAAATCGGTGGCAGGCCGGGCAGGATCTTGTCGAGAGTCAGCGGGAAGTCCCGCACGCGGACGCCGCAGGCATTATAAATCGCGTTGGTGACGGCCGCGCCGGCGCCGCTAATGCCAAGCTCGCCAATGCCCTTGACGCCGATCGGATTGGCGTAGCGGTCCGACTCCTCGATGAAATAGGCCTCGATCTGCGGGACGTCGGCATTGGCCGGCACATGGTATTCAGCAAGATCACGGGTCACGAAAGCGCCCGTCCTGGGATCGACGACGCCCTCCTCGTGCAGGGCGTAGCCGAGGCCCCAGATCATGCCGCCCACGGCCTGGCTGCGCGCGGTTTTCCGATTGAGAATGCGGCCGCAGTCGAACACGCCGAGCATTCGCCGCACGCGCGTCTCGCCGGTCACCGCGCTGACGGCGACTTCGGCGAATTGCGCGCCATAGGATGCCTGCCATGTGCTGAGCGCATTCTTGCCCTGGCTGATCGTGCCGAGCGCCTCGATCGGCTTGCCGTTCAGAAGCTCGGTGATCGGCACGCGGCGGTTCCGCGCCGTGGCCATCCCGTCCTGAAGCGTCAACTCGTCCGGGGCCGCGTCCATCCGGCGGGCGAGCTCGCGTGCGATTTCCTGACAGGCAAGCGCCACTGATGAGGCCGTGCTGGCAGCGCCGAACGATCCGCCGGAGCCTGCGCCAGGCGGCAAGTCAGAGTCGCCAAGCTTGACTTCGACCTGGTCGATCGGCAGTCCCAGCAGCTCGCCGGCGGTCTGGGCGGCAATGGTATAGGTGCCGGTTCCGATATCGGTCATATCGGTTTCCACGACGGCCCGTCCTCCGGCGGTCAGCCTGACCCGCGCGTGACCGTCGACGAGCAGGTTCTTCCGCGTCGCTCCCGCCATGCCGATGCCGATCAGCCATTCGCCGTCGCGAATCTGGCCGGGAAGCGGATGACGCCGATCCCAGCCGAAGCGGCGCGCGCCTTCGTCGTAGCATTCGATGAGCCGGCGGGATGAAAAAGGCACGCCGCGGAGCGGATCGATGTCCGGTTCGTTCCGCTTGCGGAATTCGACCGGGTCGAGGCCGAGCTTTTCGGCCATCTCGTCCATCGCCGTCTCCAGCGCCAGCGCTCCGACCGCATCGCCGGGGGCCCGGACCGGCCCCGTCGCCGGGAGGTCGAGCGAAACCAGGGACTGCGTGAAGCGCCGCGCCGCGCCCGCATAGAGCGAGAAAGAGCCGGCAGCCACGGGCTCGACGAAATTGCGGCTCGGCTTTTGCGAGACGACGTTCTCATGCCCGATGGCGAGAATATGGCCGTCCGCAGTGCAGCCGAGCCGTACATGCTGGCGGGTCTCGGAGCGGCGATGCACGACATGCGCCGTCTGCCGCCGCGTCAGCGCGATCTTGACCGGGCGGCCAGTCTCGCGCGCCGCGATCGCCGCGAGGACGGCCTCGGGGCCGACCCCGGTCTTGCCGCCGAAACCGCCGCCGACATAGGGCGCCAGCACGCGGACCTTGGCCGGGTCCACATTGAGCGAGGCCGCGATGATGACATGCGCGGATCTGAGAATCTGCAGACTTGAGTGGATCTCGAGGCCGTCACCGCGCCAGATTGCGATGGCGGCGTGCGGCTCCATGGCCGCGGCGAGATGGTGAGGGGTGGTATAGGTGACATCGAGCGTGACCACGGCTTCGGCGAGCGCCGCGTCGAGATCGCCAAGGTTCTGATTGGGGGCGAGGCCCGTGACGGGCTCAGGATCGGCCTCGGCGAGATGCTCGGCCATGACGAAACGCCCTGCCCCGGC
>Ga0315553_10003885_pt1 | contig 11464 bp, 13 predicted proteins | sample SalMarSW160140MG_FD_203099 | JGI IMG/M metagenome (GOLD analysis project Ga0315553, IMG submission 203099) | Salt marsh sediment microbial communities from the Plum Island Ecosystem LTER, Massachusetts, United States - Salt Marsh Sediment SW1601-40 ... | reverse complement strand
TTGAGAGGTGCTTTTGAGTGAACCAGCGGCTTGGTTGCGGTCGATAGAGATTATTGAGTCGATAGGGCCCCCCCCAAGATGGGTGCGGGCGGAGTAAGTCAGCATGGCAGGTTCGACAAAGGGCGGATCCGGGGGTGGGTCAAGTCTGCGAGGCCGTCGTCCGAGCATTTGCAGTTTCTGCGGGAAGAGTCACCGAGATGCCGGTCCGATGGTTGAGGGGCCTAACGACGTGTTTATCTGCGCGTCGTGCGTGGATTTGTGTCACAACATCATTAAGCAGGAACGACGGAAGCTGTCGACCGGGCGCCCGTTGTTCTCGTCGGTTCCGTCGCCGCGAACGATCAAGGAGTTCCTGGATCAGTACGTCATCGGGCAGGATACTTCGAAGAAGACGTTGGCCGTCGCCGTGCACAATCACTACAAAAGGCTCACGCATGTGGATGAGGCCGAGGGCGACGACGTGGAGATCGACAAGTCCAACGTTTTGCTCATCGGGCCGACGGGCGTGGGGAAGACCATGCTGGCCCGCACGTTGGCGCGAATGCTCAACGTTCCGTTTGCCATCGGCGACGCGACGACGCTTACCGAGGCCGGCTATGTCGGCGAGGACGTAGAGAACATCCTGCTGCGACTGTTGCAGAACGCCGACTACGATCTGGAGGCCGCCCAGCGGGGCATCGTCTACGTCGACGAGATCGACAAAATCGGGCGGACGACGCTCAACGTGAGCATTACGCGCGACGTCTCGGGCGAAGGTGTCCAGCAGGCTCTGTTGAAGATGCTGGAGGGCACGGTAGCCAACATCCCGCCCCAGGGCGGTCGGAAGCATCCCGAGCAGCAGTACATACAAATTGACACTTCGCACATTCTGTTTATTTGTGGGGGTACGTTCGTCGGGCTCGACGAGATCATCCGCCGACGGATAGGGCGGCAGAATATCGGGTTTGCCGGCGAGACCGAGTCGACGGACGAGATCCAGGAACTGGCCGAGGTGCTTCATCAGGCCACCCCCGAGGACTTGATTGCCTACGGGATGATCCCTGAGTTTGTCGGTCGGGTGCCGGTGATCTCGGCGCTGGAGCCGCTTGGCGTCGACGCTTTGGTGCGCATCCTGACCGAGCCGAAGAACGCGCTGGTCAAGCAGTATCAGAAGTTCTTCGAGCTGGAGGGTTCGCAGCTCTCGTTTGAGCCTGGAGCCCTGCAAGCTATCGCCGAACGGGCCATGCAGCGCGACACGGGGGCCAGGGCGCTGCGGGCGGTGATGGAGGAACTGATGCTGGAGACGATGTACGAACTACCGGATCAGAAGCCTCCGGGTTCGTACGTAGTTACCGAGCAGGTTGTCCGGCAGGAACAGGCGCTTCTGGCGTCGAAGACCCGACGGCGGAAAGAATCGGCGTAAGCCCTTTGTTTACAAATAGATAGCATCGAAGAGCGCCAGGTGTGTGCACTTAGGTCAACCCGCTGACTCTGCGCGCCGATAGCAAGAGGGGTAATTCGTTAGGCCTCGTAGGCATGGGTGTTTATGTGAGTGTCACAATCGTCTGCACCAATTTGAAGTGCCGTGCCATTCTCAGCGTGCCCGATTCGGCTCGCGGCAAGAAAGTCCGTTGCAGCCGGTGCGGGCAGGCCTTGGTCATTCCCGCCAGGCACGACCTGCCTGAGTCGCAGCCGCAAGCTGAAGCGACCGAGCGTGAGCAGCAGTAGGCTCCAGCGCGACGTAGCCAGCCAATGTGGACCACCCTATCCGGGGAGAGCAGGCCGGGCCTCGACGCTTTGCCTCGCGCCGCGCAGGAGTTACCTTCGGGGCGGCGGCAGTCCTCGTCGGCGGCGCCACGCCGGGATCGACCGATAATAGCGCCACCCCAGCCAACCGCCCATAATCAAAACCACGCCCATTCCCAGCAGGCTGAACATCCGCAGGATGGTTCCCAGTGTGAAGATCGCGTCGGCCGATACCGCTGGTTGAGCGTCTGCGAGCCCACCCAACGGCCACAGTGCGACCGCGACGACCAGGGCTCCCACCATCACGGCAATGATCTTCCAGGTAGGCCATGTGTCACGTCGGGCCATATGGGTTTTGCCTCCAGCGTTGTCTGTCCGCAGCGTGTCTGGTCGGCTAGAAGGGCACGTCCGCGGATTCCTCGGCCGACGCTACGGTGTAATCGGGCTCGGGCGCGACCGCCAGGTTGTCGAAGCGCGTGATGTGCTCGTCGAAGTGTAGCTGCACCAGGCCGGTCGGGCCGTTGCGCTGCTTGGCCACGATTACCTCGGCCACGCCAGGGTTCTTGTTCGGATCGTAGTAGCAGTCGCGATGGAGCAGCAATACGACGTCGGCGTCCTGTTCGATAGCGCCCGACTCGCGCAGGTCGCTCATGCGAGGCCGGTGTCCCTCGCGCCCCTCGGATGACCGATTCAACTGGGCCATGGCTACGACGGGGATGTTCAGGTCGCGGGCAAGGGCCTTGAGCCCGCGACTGATTTCGGCGATTTCTACCTGACGACTCTCGGCCCTCGGCACGTACATCAACTGTAGATAGTCGACGAAGACCGCACAGATCTCGTGGCGCAGGGCCAGCCGCCGGGCCTTGGCCCGCAACTCCAGAGCCGTCATGCCGGGGGTGTCGTCGACGAACAGCGGCGCGTCGGCCAACTCGCCACAAAGGATGCCTAGCTTTTGGATTTCGGCTTCTGAGAGCATCCCGCGTCGCAGTTTGCGCGAGTCGATTCTTGCCCGGCTGCACAGGACTCGCTGGGCGACCTGCTGCTTGCTCATCTCCATGGAAAAGAAGGCCGCCGGTTTGCCTTCCTCGGCCGCCACATGGGCCGCGATATTCAAGCCGATGGCCGTCTTACCCATGCTCGGGCGCCCGGCGATGATGATCATCTCGCCGCTCTGAAGTCCGGTGGTCAGGTCGTCCAATTCGATGAATCCTGTGCCCAGCCCGGTTATGAGGTGTCCTTCGCGGGCTTCGATTCGCTGGAAGGTTTCGGTCAGCGCGTCTCGGATCGGGTCTGGCCGGTTGCGGATGCGCTGTTCGGTGACCTGGAAGAACTGCCGCTCGGCCTGATCGAGCAGTTCCTGGACGTTTTCCTGTTCCTGGTAGGCGTCGCGGTTGATCTGATCGGTGCATCGTATCAGATCGCGCAGGAGCGACTTGTCACGGACGATCCGCGCGTAGTGCTCGGCGTTGGCGGCCGACGGTACGCTTTCGACCAACTCGGTGAGGTAGTCGACGCCGCCGACCTCCTCCAACTGTCCGCGTCGGCGGAGTTCGTCCAGAATGATGCGGACGTCGATCGGCTCGTTGCGGTCGTACAGGTCGACCAGTGCGGCAAACAAGGCTCGATGGTCGCCGCGGTAGAAACGCTCGGCATCCTGGCGAGGGAGGATCTCGAGCACCGCGCCGATGGCCTCCCGCTCGATCAGCATCGAGCCAAGCAGGCTCTGTTCGGCGTCGATGTCCTGTGGCGGAACCCGCTCGCCGCTACGACTGGTCCGCGGGCTCTGCGGATCCCTTCTCGTCGGGCTGCTGCCCGGTGGCGGCTGACTCATCTTCCAGCGTCCCTGCCGTCTTTTCAGGTACGACCCAGACCTTGATCTCCACCCGAATGCCTTCGTCGAACTCGACCGATACTGCAACGGTGTCGAGTTGCCGGATGGGGTGTTCCAGCTTGATTTGCTGTGCGTTGACCGCGTGCCCCTCGTTGATCAGGGCGCGGGCGATATCGCGCGTGGTCACCGATCCGTAGAGGTGCCCCTCGGGATTGGCCGCAGCCGGGATGGTGACTTCCGTTCCCGCGAGACGGTCGGCCTCCTGCTTGAGATTCTGGAGGCGTCGAGCGCGCTCTTGGGCAGCACGTTTCTTCTCTTCCTCGATCTCGCGCAGGTTCGCGGCGTTGGGCTCGACAGCCAGGCCCATCGGGACGAGATAGTTCCGACCGTATCCTGCAGCCACGTCAATTACATCCCCGACCTGGCCCAGCTTCGGTACGTCCTTGCGCAACAACAACCTCATTGTATTGCTCTCCAGTTGTCTTGTCGGTGCCTTCGCCCGACTTACGTCGTGTACGGCAACAGCGCCAGGAAACGCGCGCGCTTCAATGCGCGTTTGGCCGAACGCTGGTGCTTGGCGCAGTTGCCGCTTCGCTGACGCGAGTAGATCTTACCCCGAGCAGTCAGCAGCCGCTGCAAGGCCGTCAAGTCCTTATAGTCTACTTCGCGAATGTGTTCACGACAAAACCGGCAGACGGTTCGACTTCGCCCCCTGGTCCGCTTGCGGGTGGGCCGCCGTCCGCCGCCTCCTCCTCGCTGCATAGCACTCATGGTTCGCTAACCCTTTCTTCGGCTCTGGTTACATGCATCCTGTCCGGTTGCCAACAGGCTGGGACAGGTGTTGCCTGGTGCGTTCCGCCCTTTCAGAACGGGATGTCGTCGTCCCCGCCGGGCGGCGGCACGTCCTCTTGCGACGGTGGCGAAGGCCTTTCGGTGCCCCGATCGGCCTGCTGGGGCGACCTGGAGTCGCCGCCTCGACCTGATCCGAGGAACTGAAACCGCTCCACCACCACCGAAAGCTTGCTTCGCTTCTGTCCGTCCTGCGTTTCCCACTGGTCCAGACGCAGGCGACCCTCCACCAGCGCCGACCGACCCTTGTTCATATACTGGTTGAAGGTTTCGGCCTGCGGGCCGTAGAGCCGGCAGTCGACGAAGCAGGTCTCTTCCCGGTTCTGGCCGTCCTGACCGCGCCATCGCCGGTTGACGGCCAGACCGAACTCGCAGACCGGCGTATTGCTCGGGAGGACGGTCAGTTGCGGGTCCCTCGTCAGATTGCCCGCCAGAATCACCCTGTTGTAATTGGCCATGTCGCTGCTCCTCTGTCTGGACCCTTGCGAAATCACCTTGCGTCGACTTGGCGCGGCGTCCGACGACTTTCAGAAGGCGCCTGGTCGCTCACGGCAACGGGGTTGGCTCCTGCGAATTCGCATCGCCGGCGGCGCTGGGTGGATCATCCCTCGTTTGCTCGTCGGCGGGCGTCTCGTCGGTTGTAGGGGGTACGGCTGGCGCCTGTGAATCGGGCGCGACGTCGGCCTCGGGCGCCTGCGAATCAGCCGGGACGTCGGCGACCGGTGGCTTCTCGCGCTCGGGCGTATCGCCCTGCGCGTCTGCCGCGGTCGATTCGACCTTCTCGGTGGCGGGCTTGTCCTGGCGAGGCTCTGCGGCTTCGTGTGTTTCTTCGCGGCCTCGCATCACCGCTGCCTGTTCGTCCCCCGCCTGCGCATGGCTGCGAATCTCTTCTTCGCTGACGTGGTCCGCTCGAAGCACGAGAATCCGCAGGATATGCTCCGAGAGTTGTACATCGCGCTCCAGCCCGACAATCCGCGACGGATCGGCGCGGAGATACGTCAGGACGTAGCATCCACGCTTGTGTGGGCCGATCTCATATGCCAGCCGACGCTCGTCCCACTTGCGGCAACAAAGCAACTCCGCTTCAGCACGACCTGTCAAGCGCTTGATCTCTCCCTCGACAAGTTGCCAGTCGGCGGCCATTCCCGAATCCATAACGAACATTGCTTCGTAGGTATTCAACGCTGACTCTCCTGCTTTGCGCTCATTCGCCCACCGTCGCGTCGGTCGGGCCATTGTAACGGTTCATCGCCTGTTCGATGCCCTCGGTGATACAGCACTCCACGGCCTCGGCCGCCCGTTTCACAGTCGGCTGGACGTGAGGCAACTGGTCGGGTCCGAATCGACCCAACACATGTCCGACGGCCTCGCCCTCGACACTGGATCCGATGCCGATCCGCAGTCTTGCGAAGTCGTCGCGTCCCAGCATCAGGATGATATTGTCCAGCCCTCGGTGCCCGCCGGCGGATCCGGCCGCGCGCAGGCGAATCCGCCCGAGTGGCAAGTCCATATCGTCAAGAATCACGAGCAGATCGTCGGCCTCCAGCCTGTAGAAGCGCCAGGCTTCTCCCACTGACTGGCCGCTGTTGTTCATGAACGTGGTGGGTTTGAGGAGCAATACCGACGTGCCGCACGCGTGACCCTCTCCGAGCAAACCGCAAAACTTTTCGCGTCGACACGGAATCGCCCAGCGTTCGGAGAGTCGATCCACCACTCGGTACCCGACGTTGTGCCGGGTCTCGGCGTATTGGCTTCCGGGATTGCCCAGTCCTACCACGAGTTTCATTGCACCTTATTCGGCGCCACGAGTCGGGGCGCGGATGCGCTGCGGGGTCACTCAGCCTTATCTTCAGGCTGCTCCTTCTGCTCGCGCCCGATGACCTCGGGTTCGGCCTCGCCTTCCTCGGCGGGTTTTTCCTCTTCCGGCTCTTCCCCGAGCGGCCGGACCGTGCACACCGGATCGTCCGGCTCGGCCAGAGGTCTGACCGCCTCGGGCAGTTCCAGATCCTTGACGCGCAGAGACTCGTTCAGCCCCAGCGACGTGATCCGAATGCGGATCGTCTCGGGGATCTCGGTCACGAGGCAGTCCACCTCGATTTCGCCCATGATCTGGTCCAACACACCGCCTTCGTTGACGCCCGCCGGCACGCCGCGCAGCTCGATCGGCACGACCACCTGTACGCGCTCATCCAGGCTCACCCGCACCAGGTCGACGTGGACCGGGTCTTCGTCGAGGTGATCGTATTGCACGTCCTTGATCAGGCAACGGGTCGACGAGCCCTTGACGTCCAACTCCAAAAGGTGTGCACCGTGCGTCAGCACGACCCCAAGCTCGTGCACGGGCAGCGAGATCGCCACGGGCTGCTCCTTATGACCGTAGAGAATGGCGGGCACTTTTCCCTCACGACGCAAAACGCGAGCCGCCCGCGTGCCGTGTGGTTGCCGCATCTCCGCCTTGATTTTGCTTGCCTCAGGCATTGTCTTCTCCTCGCCAGCCTGGCTCGAACTCGGCGGGGCCTATGTTCTGTGCGAGCACGTTTCTGTTCCGTAAGACCCGCCGACCGTACGCTACACTTTGCCGCTACGAACCTGCCCTGTCTGCATCTAATCGGTTTGGCCCTGTCCGGGCGGAGGGTACTCACCCTTCACGACGGCGCCCGGATCGAGGCGCGTGCCGGCCGCTACGTGGACCGGCGCGACAAGGATCGATCCGCTACCTATGTACGTATCTGAATCCACCTGCGTGGGATGAATCTGCTCTCCGTCGAAGTTTGCCACGATCGTCCCGGTCCCGACGTTGACGCGTTGTCCGATCGTCGCATCGCCGATGTAACTGTGGTGTCGCGCCCGGGCGCCCTCTCCCAGCGTCGAGTTCTTCAACTCCGTGAAGACCCCTACCACGACGTCATCCCCGAGGACCGTCCCATGACGCAGGTAGGCAAAGGGCCCGACGCTACAGCGACGTCCGATTTTCACCTTGCCGTGGATGTACGTGAACGGATGGATCACCGAGTCCTGGCCGATCCGAGCCCGCGCATCGATCCATGTGTTCGGCGGGTCTACGATCGTCACGCCGTTGTCCATCAGCTCCTGCTGAATCCTCTGCTGCATCAGCTTGCTTACCTGCGGGAGCTGGTGCCGCGAGTTGATCCCCATTGCTTCTTCGGGCCGTACCGCCGTAATCGCTACCGCGCGATGCCCGCTGCGAACCAGAATTCGCAGGGCATCGGTCAGGTAGTACTCGCCCTTGACGTTGTCGGGCTTGAGCTGCCCCAGGGCCTCGAACAAAAGATCCTTATCAAAGCAGTAGTAACTGGGGTTGATCTCCTTGACCGATCGCTGCTGGTCGTTGCAGTCGCTCTGTTCGACGATGCCCTGGAGGTTGCCGTAGGCGTCGCGGATGATGCGGCCGTAGCCCGTGGGATCGTCGAGCACGGCCGTGGCCAGTGTGGCCGCCGAGTGCTCCTCCTCATGTTTTTCGAGCAGCAGCTTCAACGTCTCAGTACGTAGCAGGGGCATGTCTCCAGCCAGCACCACCAGATTGCCGTGATGCTCGGCGAGGGCTTCGCCGCACACCTCCACCGCATGTCCCGTGCCCTTTTGCTCGCGCTGTTCGATCCACTCGACGCTGTCGTAGTCGCGGAAGGCTTCGATGACCTCATCTTTGCGGTAGCCCACTACCACGAGAAGTTTCTGGATTCCCACGAGACGGCAGGCGTCGAGCACGTAAGCCAGCATCGGTCGACCGCACACCTCGTGGAGGACCTTCGGCAGGTCGGTGATCATCCGTGTGCTCCTGCCCGCTGCCAGTATCACTGCCGCTGTCGGTCGCATTCGCATCCTTCCTGGGACGGACCTGGCTGCCGATCCATCGGTCCACCCGTGCCCAAGGAGAGCCTGACTACCCGGCCTGGACTCGAACCAGGAATGCCAGGACCAAAACCTGGTGTGTTACCAATTACACCACCGGGTATCGGACCGGCCTGCCGCGTGGAGACGGCACGTGCCAGCTTGCATATCTTCACAACCTCTGTGACGCTGCGACGCAGAGTGGTCACGGCCACACGGGACCCTTTCACGAGGCTTGAACTCCCTGCCGCGAAACGGAAGCCCACCGGCCGGCTTGGTTCTCTGCCGCCGACCTACCCCTTGGCGAAAGGGCATACACGCCAAGTCGCGGGCGCCAATGCCCGCAGCATGACCTTACCGCATCGGCTCGCCCAAGTCAAACCCCTCCGCGCCCGATGGCCGCGGCAAAGGCCTTGGCAGCCCGGACGGCAGGGCGTATCCTGCCGAGTACCACGCCAGACGCTCTGAGCGGGGGTCTTAGGCCATGCCCCAGCCGTTGGACGCCAGCCAAATCCGCCAAGCCCTGCCGGTACGCCGCGTCGGGCGATTCGTCCGGGTGGTCGCCGAGGCCCACAGCACCAACGACCTGGCGTTCGCCCAAGCCGCCGACCCTCGCCACGACGGGCTGGCCGTCTTTGCCGACTATCAGACTGCCGGTCGCGGGCGCATCGGGCGACGATGGCTCGCGCCACGAGGCGCTGCCGTGCTGGGCAGCGTGCTGTTGTTCGAACCCGATGATCCCGCTCGCGTGGGCCGGCTGGTTCTCATCGCGGGTATGGCCGTTTGCCGGGCCGTTACCGCTGTCACCGACGACGTCGAGCCGGTCATCCGCTGGCCCAACGACGTCCTCGTGGGCGGGCGCAAGCTGGCCGGGATCCTGGTCGAGTCGAGGCCGCTTCCGCAGCGACGGGCGTACGTGGTGGGCATCGGAATCAACTGCCACCAGACGCCCGGGCATTTTCCCTCCGAGCTTCGTGAGCATGCGACGTCGCTGGAGATCGCGTCAGACCATCCGATCGCCCGTCTGGACGTGGCCCGTCATCTGTTAATCGAATTGGACCGCTACGTGGCGCCGGGGGACGTCCTGTCGGACAGCCAACTCTGCGATCAGTGGCTGGCCCATGCTCAGTCGATGGGCCAGCGGGTGCGCCTGAAAGAGGGGGGGCGAACCTATGTCGGTCGAACGCTGCAGATCGACCCGACCGGCTCGCTCACCATCGAGTTGGAGCCGGGCGGGCGGCGGGTGTTCGATGCGGCCACGACTACCGTCCTGCCTTTTCCTTGGCCCGCGGATCAGGGGGAAGGCTCGTCAGCATAGCCGTGCATGCGGCCGCAGCCCAGTCAGCTATCGCTTGGGTGGGACGACTGGCAGGGAGAAGTGGAATGTGACCCCTCGCTCGGGATTGGGCGTGACCCAGAGCCGGCCGCCGTGCGATTCGATGATCGATCGGCTGATCGACAGTCCCATTCCCATTCCCGTCGGCTTGGTTGTCACGAAGGGCTCGAATACGCGATCCTGTAGTGTCGGCGGGAGCCCACCGCCCGTATCGGCCACAGCGACTTCGACGCGTTTATCTGCCAATCTCGATGTCTTCACGACCAGTCGACGCTGGCCCGGCTCGGTCGCGCCTATCGCCTCAATGCCGTTGCGCAGCAGGTTGAGCACGACCTGTTCGATCTCGATCGGGTCGGCCAGCACCAGAGGCAGATCCTTTGCCAGCTCAAAGTGCAAAGACACGTTGGCTTGCCGGGCATCCGCTTCGTCCAGCGCGGCGGCCTCGCAGACGAGTTCGTTGATATCCACGGTTGAACGGTGCGGGTCGGTTCGTCGCACGAAGGCGCGAAGTCGCCGGATGATCTGCCCCGCTCGCTGGGCCTGCCTGCCGGCCTGTTCCATGGGTTCGATCAATTCATGTGCATCACTGTGCGCCGAGCGGAGCCGCCGTATGCACCCCTGCGTGTAGGCGGCAATGGCCTCGAGGGGCTGACTCAGCTCGTGGCTCAGCGCCGACGCCATTTCCCCCATGGTATTGAGTCGGGCTACATGAGCCAGTTCGGCAAGGTGGCGCTGCGCTTCCTCTTGCGCCTGTTTGCGGTCTGTGATGTCGCGCACCACCGTGACCACCTGGGTAACCTTGCCATTCTCCAACACCGGAGCCTTATGGGTTTCGGTTACGATCTGCTCGCCGCCGATCCTGGTGGTCTCTTCCGTGACCAGCGAGGCGCCGGTCTCGAAAACGTGCGTATATTCCTCGCGCACGTGCGGTGGCAGAAAGGAAAACATCTCGAACACCGTTCGGCCCAAGGGGTCGCCGTCGATGCCCAGGCGTTGGCACCAGCGAGCGAACGACGCGTTGACCAGCGTGATTTTCATGTCCTGTCCGACCACGTGAATCATCTCGCCCAACGCATCGATTGTTGTGCGGTACTGCAACTCGGATCGCCGCAAGGCTTCCTCGACCTGCTTGCGCTCGGTGATGTCCTGCCCGAATTCCGTCATACCCACGACGGTGCCTTGCTCGTCAAAGACGGGGTAGCTACGCAGTAGGAAGGTGCGACCGTCGGGCGTGGTCGCCTCGCCTTCCTGAGGCTGTCTGGTTTCCATGGCCTCCAATACAGGACAGCCGTCGCACGGTGTAGGGCGCTGATGCCAGATCTCGTAGCAATGCCGGCCGATAAGCCCTTTCACCGGCGAGCCCACAGAGTCGGCTGCTGCTCTGTTGGCCCAACGGACGCACAACTGGGTATCGTAGTAGGCGAACATCTCGCCGGTCGATGCGAGAATGTATGACAGGTCGGCGTTGGCGGCATCGAATAGGCTGGGCGGTAGGGCGGAAGTAGTCGCCACTTGAAGGCAGCCGTGCGCCCGTAGGAAACCGCCGCCTTCATCCCGCACGGCGCGGCCGCTATAGTCCGCCGTAACGACCGTTCCGTCCCGTCGTACCAGGCCTACACGTACGTCGCATGCCTCGCCCTCATTCTTAATGCGTGCGAGGGCTTCGGTGAAGCGATCCTGACTTTCAGTGGTGAGGAAGTCGCCAAACCAGCGGTCCTCCACCTCGCTTGCCGAATATCCCAGCATCTCAAGCCAAACGTCGTTTACCGTTACCAGGTGCCCGCGGGGGTCAAGCAACTGATATGGGATCGGGAGGTGTTCGTATGTTTCACGATACCAGGATTCACCGGCTTGAGAACTCATAACTTCTTCCT
>Ga0315553_10003882_pt1 | contig 11469 bp, 12 predicted proteins | sample SalMarSW160140MG_FD_203099 | JGI IMG/M metagenome (GOLD analysis project Ga0315553, IMG submission 203099) | Salt marsh sediment microbial communities from the Plum Island Ecosystem LTER, Massachusetts, United States - Salt Marsh Sediment SW1601-40 ... | reverse complement strand
CCGCCCAGAAAGGTGCGCCAGATTTGTTTGCCGGTGAGCGGATCGATGGCGCGGGCGTAGCCGTTCTCGCCCGCGATGTAGAGGCGGCCGTCGACGACGCAGGGTGAGGAATCGAGATCCCTGCCCGTATCGAAGGTCCATACGCGGCGACCGGTCGCGGCATCGAGACAGCGCAAGAGGTTGTCGGTGTTTCCGATGTAGACCTTGTTGTCGTAGATGCACAGTGAGCCCTTGAACATCCCGCCGCCCTTGTGCGCCCACACGAGGCGCCCCGAATAGGCGTCAAAGCAGTAGACGTAGCCGCCCGCCGAGCCGACGTAGACGTAGTCGCCGAGCTTGGAGGCCGTGCCGGTCCAGCCGGTGCCGGCCCACGTCATTGGCCGCCCATGCACGACGTTTCTGATCTGCGAGGTGCGGAACTTCCAAACAAGGCGCGGCGCTGCGGGAATAGGGCCGGTGCCGTAGAACGTGTGCGCGGGATTGCCGCGGAACATGAGCAGAGTGTCGGTCGCAAAGCTGCCCTTGCCGTAGGGCCACGGCGCGAGCTTTGCCACGTGGGACGCCGCCTGCACCTCATCTGAGGCGAACGGCAGCGCCAGCGCGCCGGCTCCGGCCGCAGCGTTCACGAGAAACTCCCGGCGAGTTGGCTGCATCGGATTACTCCTCTTCACACGTGCTGGCCGCCGTTGATATGCAGCTCGGCACCGTTCACGTAGCTCGACTGGTCGCAGCACAGAAAATAGATCGCCTTCGCCACCTCCTCGGGCTCGCCCAGCCGGTGCAAGGGGATTTGCTCCTCGACGATCTTGCCGGTTCCCGGCGACAGAATGGCGGTGTCAATCTCGCCCGGCGAAATGGCATTGACGCGGATGCCGCGCCGGCCGAAGTCGGCGGCCATCTCGCGCGTCAGCCCCATGAGCGCCGCCTTGGACGTGGCATAGGCCGCTCCGGCAAAGGGATGAACGCGGCCGCCGGCGATCGAGGTTACGTTGACCACCGCACCGCGCGCGCGTTCGAGCTCCTCGATCAAGCCGCGCGCCAGCAGGATGGGAGCGAAGAAATTGACCTGGAACACGTGGCTCCAATCCTCAAGCGTCGTCTCGATCGAGTTGAGCCGCACCCCGCCGGGCCCCTTGGGGCTGACGCCGGCATTGTTGACGAGCGCATTGAGGCGCGAGCCCTGATCCTTCAAGCGCTCCTTGAGCTCGGCAATGGCCCGGGCGGTGTCGGCAGGATCGGAGAGGTCGACTTGAATGTGGTCCTCAGGCCCCATCTCCCAAGGGCAATTGTCGGGAAATGCATGGCGCGAGCAGGTGATCACGCGCCAGCCCGAGGCGGCAAAGCGCTTGACCGTCGCGTGCCCAATGCCGCGCGAGGCGCCGGTCAGCACCAGGGTGTTTCGCTTGGCGTTCGCAGGGCTGGGCATGGTCTGCACGATCGCTCGCGGACCTTGCCTCAGGGGGCAGGTCCTGGCGTTCGGGTTTGCCCGCCGCCAGGCCCGGGGTCAAGTCGAGCGGCCGCCGTCCGGCGCCCTTACGGGTAGAGCCGCGTTTTTCGCCAGGGCTCGGCGGCCGTGTCGCGGCGAAAGACGACGCGCTCGTGCAGCCGCGAGAGGCGGCTGTGCCAGAACTCGATCTCGAGGGGGGTGACGCGAAATCCGGACCAATGCGGCGGCCTGGGGACAGCCCTCACGTGGAATTTGGCGGCGGCAAGGGCGACCGCCTTTTCGAGCGCAAAGCGGCTCTCTAAGGGCCGCGACTGCTGCGAGGCCCAGGCCGCGAGCTGCGCGCCCCGCGGACGCGTCGCGAAATAGGCGTCGGCTTCCTCGGAGCTGACCTGAGCGATGTCGCCGCGCGCACGCACCTGCCGGTGCAGGCTTTTCCAGTAGAAGTCGAGCGCCGCCTTTGGCGTTGCCAACAGCTCCTGGCCCTTGGCGCTTTCGTAGTTGGTATAGAAGACGAAGCCGCGGTCGGGCCTGTCTGCGGGGTCGAGCGCTTTCAACAGCACCATGCGCACGTTCGGGCGGCCCGAGGGATCGACCGTCGCCAGCGCCATCGCGTTGGGATCATTCGGTTCATGGCGCTCGGCATCCTTGAGCCAGCGTTCAAACAACACGAACGGCTCGGCGGCCTCGGCGAAGTCGCCGGGCTCGACGCCCTCGAGGTTCGTCTCCGGTCCGGCGTCTTGGCTCAATTCTCAATTCCTCGTTAACCGCCGCTCCGGGCCAAGACAATTGGCACGCATCTTCAGTCCCCCTTAACCATGCCGGTCCATACTTCCAAAAGAGCGTAACCGCGCACGGCGGAACGTAGAGTCGTCAACTGTCGAGTGAGCGTCATGAGTACGCACCCCTCCTTAGTGACCCTGGCCGCGGTTGTCATCACGGGCTTTGTTTTCGTCGGCCAGATTTTCTTGGAATCGCATACGGCCATCGCCGACGATCCCCAATGGGAGACCCGCACCTACCCGTCTCCCGCTACGACCGAGCCCGTCTCCCCGCAGCCCAAGCTCGATATCACCGACGAGATTGCCGCCCTGGAGCGCATTCAATACGCGCTTTCGGAGGTCGGCGACGGCGCCACGTATGTATGGCACCGCTGGCACGGCCGCCTGTCCGGGATCGTGCACCCGACAACGTCCTTTAAGGATGCTTCCGGCCAGGTCTGCCGTCATCTCGTGGTGCTGTTTACGACGGGAAAGCGCACCAAAAGGATTGAGGGCATCGCCTGCCGCCTGCCAACCGGGCGCTGGCAGCTCGACGGCTGAGCCCCGATCCCTCCTCTGATGTGACGCCGCATAGCCGATCGGACCCTTGATGGGGCCATCTGGACCCGTTGGTCCTTTTGTGTAGGATGCGCGCCGACAACGCGGAGAAGGGATGAAGACCCCATGATGGAACCGGCGCCGAGCGCAGGGGTTGCAAAGGGCAACCTGATGGCTGGCAAGAGGGGGCTCATCATGGGCGTGGCCAACAACCGGTCGATCGCTTGGGGAATCGCCAAAGCCGCCACGGCGCAGGGCGCCGAGCTCGCGCTGACCTACCAGGGCGATGCTTTGAAGAAGCGCGTGGGGCCACTGGCGCAAGAGCTCGGCTCTCAGCTCGTTCTTCCGTGCGACGTGATGGACGCCGGCTCGATGGACGCTCTCTTCGAGGAGTTGCGACGCGTGTGGGGGCGGCTCGACTTCTTCGTGCACGCCATCGCCTATTCCGACAAGGCCGAGCTCGATGGGCGCTACGTCGATACCAGCGAGAAGAATTTCACGCAGACCATGCTTGTGTCCTGCTACTCCTTCACCGCGCTTGCCGCCCGCGCCGAGAAGCTCATGTCGGCCGGAGGCGCGATGCTGACGCTCACCTACTACGGCGCTGAGAAGGTCATGCCGCACTACAACGTGATGGGCGTCGCCAAGGCCGCGCTGGAGGCGAGCGTGCGCTATCTCGCCGCCGATCTGGGCAAGAACGGCATCCGCGTCAACGCGATCTCGGCCGGCCCCATCAAAACGCTCGCCGCTTCCGGCATCGCCGACTTCCGCTACATCCTCAAGTGGAACGAGTACAACTCGGCCTTGCGGCGCACCGTAACGATTGAGGAGGTCGGCGGCGCCGGCCTTTATTTATTGTCGGACCTGGCGCGCGGGGTGACGGGTGAGGTGCATCACGTCGACGCCGGCTACCACGTCCAGGGCATGAAGAACGAGGATGCCCCCGACATATCGGTGACGAAGGGCGAGGACGGGTGAACCGGCGTGGTCGGACGCGATGCGCGCGGACGTGACGATTTATTTCATCCGCCACGGTGAGACGGACTGGAATGCCGAAGCCCGCTACCAGGGTCAGGCCGACGTCCCCATGAACGAAAAAGGCCGCGCCCAGGCTCAGCGCAACGGTGAAGCGCTGCGCCCGTTCCTGCCGGGAATCGCGCGTGCCGATTTCGTGGCAAGCCCGCTTCAGCGCGCGTGCGAGACCATGGAGATCGTGCGTGCCGCGTTGGGGCTCGACCCCAAGGAGTTCCGGATCGACGCGCGGCTCAAGGAAGCCCACTACGGCGATTGGCAAGGAACGCTCGCCACCGATCTGCCGAACCTCGATGCCGAAGGCATGCGCGCGCGCACCCGCGATCCCTTCCGCTGGCGGCCGCAAGGCGGCGAAAGCTATGAGGACCTCATGGCGCGCACGCTGCCTTGGCTCGAGGCGATCGCGCGCGACACGGTTGTGGTCTCGCACGGCGGCGTGAGCCGTGTGCTGCGCGGGCACATTCTGGGCCTCGACCTCAAGTCGGTGCCGCGACTGGACGTGCCGCAGGACCGCGTGCTGGTGTTGCGCCACGGCGGCGCGGAATGGTTGTGATGCATTCCAGTAAGAAGAGCCGAAGCAGCGGCCGCTCCGGCTCTTCCCACGCTTCGTGATCTGGCCAGTCGATGCCGGTTGCTCAAGCCGGCGAGGACCAGCCCATGTTCGGGCACGACCAGACAGCGGTCGTCCCGCGACGCACGACCATGATGCGACACGCGACTGGCGGCCCTAAAGCCGTGACGCTCAGAAACGGCGTTCTTAAACCTGTGGTCCCAAGGCTTGGCCTGTCGGCGACCGGCGGTTCTCCGCCCAGTGGCGGTGTTGCACAGGAGGTGTCGCATCGCAGATGCGAGCGGTTCCCCCTGTTGCTGTCTCCTTGCAATTGTCGCGTTTCGCGACGCAGTACTTGCGCCCACATAAACTGTGTCGCGCGGCGTTGTCACGGGCTTTACCAAGCAGAGCCCCTTGCGAGCGTACGCTTGCGCTCCTAAGACTGGCGCATCGGCCACGGTCGAATCATCAGGGTTGCAAGCGCTACTTGTGAAGGCGTTCGGCCCCAACCTTTGCAGATCCGCAAAAGAACGCGATGTCTCACAATACGTTCGGTCATCTTTTCCGTGTGACGACCTGGGGAGAGAGCCACGGACCCGCGATCGGCTGCGTCGTCGACGGCTGCCCGCCGGGGCTGCCGCTCGCGGCGCCCGAAATACAGAAATTTCTCGACAAGCGCCGCCCCGGCCAGTCGCGCTTTACGACTCAGCGCCAGGAGCCCGATTCGGTCGAGATCCTGTCGGGTGTCTTCGCCGACGATGAGGGCCGCCCGGTCACGACCGGAGCACCGATTGCGCTTCTCATTCGCAACGTCGACCAGCGCTCCAAGGACTACGGAGACATCAAGGACAAGTTCCGACCCGGTCATGCCGACTACACCTATTGGAAAAAGTACGGCGTGCGCGACTATCGCGGGGGCGGCCGCTCCTCCGCGCGCGAGACGGCAATGCGCGTCGCCGCCGGCGCCATCGCCCGCAAGATCATCCCCAACGTGTCCGTCCGTGGCGCTCTTGTGCAGATCGGGAACATGAAGGTCGACCGCTCGCTGTGGGACTGGGATGCGGTCGACGCCAATCCGTTCTTCTGCCCCGATCCCGCCATGGCGGTCGCCTGGTCCGATTATCTCGACGAGGTGCGCAAGGCCGGCTCCTCCATCGGCGCGATTATCGAGGTGGTCGCCGAAGGCGTGCCGGCCGGCTGGGGCGCGCCGATCTACGGCAAGCTCGACCAGGACCTCGCGGCCGGCATGATGAGCATCAATGCCGTCAAGGGCGTCGAGATCGGCGCCGGCATGGCGGCGGCCGAGCTTACCGGCGAGGAGAACGCCGACGAGATCCGCATCGGTCCCGACGGAAGCCCGCGCTTCCTCACCAATCATGCCGGCGGCATCCTCGGCGGCATCTCCACGGGCCAGCCGATCGTCTGCCGCTTCGCCGTGAAGCCAACGTCCTCCATTCTGACGCCGCGCAAGACCATCGACCGCAATGGCGGCGAGACCGATATTATCACCAAGGGCCGTCACGACCCGTGCGTGGGCATCCGCGCGGTGCCCATCGGCGAGGCGATGATGGCCATCGTGTTGGCGGACCACTGCCTGCGCCACCGCGCCCAATGCGGCTGAGACGCGCCCGGCGGTCATTTGCAGCCGCGGTGGCCGCCATGATGCCGCGGGCAACTTAACGGCAGACATCCGCATTCCTATTTCTCTGGCGCCCAGCCCGCCGCACCCACCGCGCAGCCCACCGCAAGCCAAGAGGTCATCGCCATGCAGTACCGTAATCTCGGCGCCTTGAAGGTTTCCGCCCTCGGTCTTGGCTGCATGGGAATGTCCGACTTCTACCTCGGCGGCAGCCAAGCCGACTCCATCGCCACGATCCATCGTGCCATTGAGCTCGGAATCGATTTCCTCGACACCGCCGACATATACGGGATGGGCGCCAACGAGGAGTTGGTCGGCCGCGCGCTCCGCGGCCACAGAGACAAGGTGATTATCGCCACGAAGTTTGGAAACGTGCGCGGGTCCGACGGCGCCTTTCTCGGGGTCAACGGCAAGCCCGACTACGTCCGCCAATGCTGTGAAGCGAGCCTGAAACGGCTTGGCATAGAGACGATCGACCTCTACTACCAGCACCGCGTCGATCCAGAGACGCCGATCGAGGAGACGGTCGGCGCCATGGCCGAGCTGGTGAAGGCGGGCAAGCTCCGTTATCTCGGTTTGTCGGAAGCGGCGCCGGCGACGATTAAGCGCGCGCACAAGGTGCACCCGATCACGGCGCTGCAAACGGAATATTCGTTGTGGAGCCGCGAGCCGGAAGACGAGATCCTGGCAACCGTGCGCGCGCTCGGCATCGGCTTTGTCGCCTACAGCCCGCTGGGGCGCGGTTTCCTTACCGGCCAGATCAAATCCGTCGACGACCTGGAGCCCGGCGACTACCGCCGCAACGCGCCGCGCTTCCAGGGCGGCAACTTTCACAAGAACCTCGATCTCGTCGCGACCATCGCCGAGATTGCGGTCGAGAAAAAGTGCACGCCGGCGCAGCTCGCGCTTGCTTGGGTGCTGTCGCAGGGCGACGACATCGTGCCGATCCCGGGAACCAAACGCCCGCGCTACGTTGCCGAAAATATCGGTGCTCTGGCGCTCACGCTTTCGCCCGCCGACCGCAAGCGCATCGAGGATGTCTTTCCCACCGGCGCCGCGGCCGGCGCGCGCTATGCCCCGCAAGGCATGCAGACCGTCGGCAGGTGAGGATCGTGCGAGCGCGTCGCTTATCAACCAATGTTGCGGATTGAATCAACTGAACGCTAGCCAACGATCCCGCGCTGAGTTATAGTGAAAAAACTGAAGCCCAAGAGAAATCTTGCGACTTTGACTGCGGAACTCTAGGTCTGCGCGGCCTCGTTCCTTCGAAGAGGGGCGAAAGAGTGCGCACGGCCGATCCGCGGGCCGGATGGCTGCGTCGGGTTGGGTATTTGTCGCGTATCGACGAAGCAATTCTCCGGCCGAAGTATTGTGGTGTCCGGGTTGGAGGCGAGTCAAAACGTGCTGAGAGTCGATAATCGCGAGCGTTTAGCGCCAACACTTCCAATGCTTTCCAGAGAGGGCCCGAAAGAGGCCCCCAGCGACCAGCGCCTCGATGAGGGGCCCTCCGTACCGCTGATCGCGCGCGACAGCTTCGTGGCCGAAACCGCCACCAAAATCGAGCAATTACAGGCAACCATGCGGCTGCTCTCGCGCGATGTCGGGGAGCTTACCGGCAAGGTCGCGGAGCTGCAGGACGCGACCGCCCAGGACCACCGCTGGTATTCCTTCCAGCAAAGCGAGCGGCGCGCTCGCGAGGTGAGGCTGGAGGAGATGGTCCGCTGCTGCCGCGACCTCAAGGCCCGCCTAGATCGGATCGAGCCCAGGAGCGGCGGCGACTACCACGCCTACAACAGCTTTGAAGCGGTCAGCCGCAAGCTCGCCGAGCTCGAGCACTTCAAGGTCGAGGCGCAGCGGGTGGAGCGCAATGTCACGCTCAGGGCGTGGCTGTTCTGCGCCGCGCTGGTGGTCGCGGCATCCATCATCGTGGCCAGCAACGTCATCGCAGGCTAGCGAAGGCCAAGCCGTTCAGTGCTTCCGACGCGCCATGACCTTCGCCAGGAAGGCGGTCGCGGTCGCCTCCGGTTCTAGGCCCATGCCAGTGAACATGGCGTCGAGGTCGTCGGCCGCATAGTGCGCAAAATACGGCTCGTGGAAGCGCACGGGGAACGCCTCGAGCAGGCCGTCCCAGCCCGGCCGGTCGCCCATCTGCAGGCTGTCGACCATCACGAACAGGCCGCCCGCCTTCAAGACGCGGGCAATCTCGGCGGTGACGCGGCGGCGCACCTCGCCCGGCAGCTCGTGAAAAAGGAAGACGCCCGTGACGATGTCCTGGCTCGCGTCGGGACATGGGATCTGCTCGGCGTTGGCGCAGAGAAGGTCGGCGGGCCGCAAGTCCTCCAGATGGCGCCGTGCTTCATCGAGATAAGCCTGCGACAGGTCGAGCCCTGCAAGGCGCAGGGCGGGATAGGCTAGGCGCACGTCGCGCAGGAAGCGCCCGGTGCCGCAGGCGACGTCGAGCAGGTGCGTCGCCCGCTGGTCGCGCCCGCGCATGAAGGCGGCAATCGGCTTGAGCCCAGCGCGGCGCATGGCTCCCGCCGCCCCGTAGAACAGGGTGTCGACCTGCACGTCGTAGAGCTTGGCCGAGCCCTCGCTCAAGTAGCCCCCGGTCTGGAAGTGGAAATCCTGGGTGTAGTAGTCGGGCAGACCCTCGGCCGAGCCGTCTGCCTCTGCGCTTTGAGTGTCGTCGGCCGCACGCCGCTGCAAGATGGCCGGCAGGTCGGCGAACATGGCGCGCAAGGTTCCCAGGTGCTCAGCCAGGCTGCCGGCGGGCTCGGCGGGGGCGTAAAGCCCGTCGCGCACGGCGGCGGCGTCGGCGAGGAACAGGGCGCGCAGGTCGGCCATCAGCTCGGCCTGGCTGGGAACAGGCAGCTTGGGCCGGTAGCGCGGGCGCGGGCCCAGCCGCTGGGACTCGCGGGCCAGCAGCCAGTTGATGCCCGAGTACCAGCCGAAGCGGACCGCGTTGCCCGCAAGCTGTGCCGCCATGCCGAGCGTATCGGCCATTTTCGTCTCCATTCTAGGCCTTGCGCGTTAGTCTAGCGGAGAATGTGGCGCCCGGGCGCCCGCTATGCAATCACCGCCGGCGCGCCCCCGGCACGCGCCGAACCGGTCTTGGCCTTTTCGCGGCGCTGGAGCAAAATGGCAATAAGCGTCGTCATGGGATTGAAATGATCCTGACAGCGAAAGCCCCACTCCGACTCCTCACGTGCGTGGCAGTGGCTTGCCTCGCCGCCGCGAATGCAGCGGCAGCCGATCTGCCGCTGCGCCAGATCGTGGAGATGCTGTTTAAGGCAGCGCCCGCCAGCCACCCCGATCTTGCGGGCAAGGATTTGCGGTATCTCGACCTGAGCACGCTGGATTTCAAGCAGGCCAACCTGGCGGGGGCAAATCTGCTGGGCGCCAACCTCTCGGACGCCAACCTCTCTTATGCCAACCTCGCTGGCGCAAAGCTCGATCGCACCCAGCTCAAGCGCACGAACCTCGACCATGCCGATCTGTCCGGCGTCACGCTCTTTCACGCCGTCGGCATCCTCAACTTCGCGGCGCCCGGCCACAACGCGCCGAGCCTTGCCGGCGCCGACCTGTCGGGTGCGCGCATTATGGCCCGCTTGAGCCGGGCCGATCTGCGCGGCGCAAACCTCAGCGATGCGAAGCTGGGCCCGCCCGAGCCGGGCAACGAGCTAAAGACGCCGCAGCAGACCGACCTGTCGGGCGCCAATCTGGCCGGCGCCAATTTGCACAGGGCCGACATGGCGCGGGTGAACCTGTCGTTCGCCGATCTCACCAACGCCGATCTCGAAGGCGCCAATCTCGCCGGTGCCGATCTTTCGCGCGCGGTCCTGACGGGTGCCAATCTTGCCGGCGCTAATTTCGATGACGTCGAACTTTACGGCGCCAATCTGCAGGGCGTCAAAGGCATGGACCAAGTGCGCGGATGGGACAAGACGCGCAACCGCGACAAAGTCGTCTTTTGAGGCCCGAGAGCGCGCCAGCGCCTGCGCAGGCGCAAGCCGGATAGGAAGACGGCGGTGCGATGCCTATCCAGGCTCACCGCTTTTTGGTCTCGCTGGTCTCTTTCATCGGCGCCTTGCAGGGCCGCGCCACGATCTCGCAGCGATAGGTGACCTGGCCTGCGATCTCTCCGATCGAGGTGCGCCCGCAGCGGCTCTCGAAGTCCTTGGCATTGGTCAAGTCGAGATAGGACTCGCCGTGGTCATAGCGCACGCGCTCCATCCAGTCCTTCTTGGCCGCGTCCATGGCCCCTTGCGTGCCGATCCATTGCGTGCCCAGTCCGCGCACCTTTGCAACGCACGTGGCGCCGTGGTCATCTTTCGCCTCGGCCCTCTCCATCTCCTTTTCGCGCCTCTCGTAGGCCATCACCTTGGGCCGGTAGTGGCGGCGCTGCCGGTGACGGGCATGGTGCCGGGCGGTCGGGTCGCCTGATCGCAGGCCCCAGTCCCAATAGTCCCCGGCGGACGATGGGACGGCGCCCACCATCGCGAGCGCAAACGCGAGAGCGATGAATCGGATCATTGTTTTGCCTCCCCAGTGCGTTCGTGACCGTCCCCCGACGCCGCGCGAATAGGGACTTTGCTGTCAGGCCCCTCGACGCAAAACACGACCCAACTCCAACGCAAATGCGACGCGAATCACACGCCACCTTGCATATCCTACTAAGGCGGGGAGGGCTGTGCTGGTGCGCGCCGGCCCTTTCCACAGGTGTCTGGGGTCAGGACCCCTCGCCGTTGCGCGAGCCATCGTGCGGCACGGCGAGCACGAACTTGAGCCGGCCGCCGCACAGCTGGCAGGGGACATCGGGGATCAGCTCCGGCATGACGTAGTCGGGCCCCGCGGCTTCGATCAGGCCGTCGAGATCGAAGATGGCGAACCAGCCGCAGCCGGGGTCCAGGCATTGGCCCTCGAGCTGGAACCCGCGCGCCTTGATGGCGCCCAGCGTCCACGTGGTCGGCTCGCCATCGTCGTCGGTTGTCATGTGAGTGCTGTCATGGGTGGGCTGTCATGGGTGGAGGCTGCCTTGCTGCAGGGAAGGCCGGGCGTTACCCCGGCACCTATCGCAATGGCGAGTGCTGGGCCATCAGTCCAGCCTGGGCGAGCGACTGCCGTTTGCGCTTCAGCCCGATCGTATCGGCTTCCCAAAATGCATCGCCGCTCGTCGCAAGATCATACGCCCACCGAACCACATCCGTCATCCCCGGGGGCGAAGCGCGCGCGTCTTTGGCCTCGCGGGGCGCTGCCCCCGAGGGTTTGGAAAAGTGAGGGGCTGCGGGGCGGGGAGCGCCGCAATCCGAAACTTTTATTTGGCGGCGCTGCTGCCGCCCCGCGCAGGATTTTTTCGGTCTACCCGCAGCAATTAAGCGGTTCTCGCACCCCGGGGTTTCACCGGGGCGAGTGCGGCGAGCCCCAGGCAGTCTGCCGCGCGTGACGCCAGAGTACCCGGCCTGCAGCCCGCCCTCGATGCAGGACG
>Ga0315553_10003880_pt1 | contig 11473 bp, 5 predicted proteins | sample SalMarSW160140MG_FD_203099 | JGI IMG/M metagenome (GOLD analysis project Ga0315553, IMG submission 203099) | Salt marsh sediment microbial communities from the Plum Island Ecosystem LTER, Massachusetts, United States - Salt Marsh Sediment SW1601-40 ... | reverse complement strand
ACGGTGGCGCCATTGTCACGGTCAACGGCAAGGAAATCGCCCGCCGCCACATGTCCGGCCGTGGTGCGAACGCCCTGGCCGAGCCCTACCCGCTGGAGACCTACGTCGGCCCCGACGGCAAGCTGATGCATTACCGCAGGGCGAGCGCCGAGGCGAGGCGCCGGATGGCGATGCGCGTGAGGCGCTGCGAACTGACCATTCCGCCGGCTGGGCTCCGCAAGGGGGTCAACGTTCTGGCGATAGAGATCGTCCGCGCCCCGTGCCACAAGGTGATCGAGGAGAAGACCTCCTCCGGCGAGAACCGGGGCAAGCCCTCGCCTTACGACGTGAACTGGAACACGTGCGAGGTCCGGTCCGTGCGGCTGGCGGCGGCCGGCGGCGCGGGGGTCTCGGTCGAGTCCGTCCGCCCGGCGGGGCTGCAGGTCTGGAACAGCAACATGCTGGCCGCCGATTTCGACCTCGACTTCGCCGGCCCCAGTGAGCCATTACGGCCTGTCCGGATGGTCGCCGCGCGCAACGCCGCGTGCAGCGGCAAAGTCGTGGTCGGCTGCGACAAGCCGCTTCGCAAGCTGCGTGCCTCGATGAGCGACCTGACCGCCGCCGGAAGGCGCATCCCCGCCTCGGCCGTCCGCGTGCGCTACGCGCTGCCGTGGGGATGGCAGCACGTCGTCGGGCGAACGTTCGGGGGCCGGACCAGCCCGTACCGGGCGGCGCCGGCGTTCCTCAGCGCCTTGGTCGACCCACCGCCTACGGACGTGCCCGGCAAAGCCACGGCCCCCGGTCGCAGGAGGAACGATCCGCCGCGGCCGCTGGACGCGGTCGTGCCCGTGTGGATGACGGTCAAGGTCCCGGCCGACGCGGGGCCGGGGACCTACACGGGCAAGCTGACCATCCGCGCCGAGGGCGCCCAGGCCATCACCGTGCCGGTGGAGTTGAAGGTCATCGACTGGGTCATGCCCGCCCCCGACCGGTGGCGGACGTGGGTCGAGCTGATGCAGTCGCCGGACACGTTGGCCATGGAGTACGGCAAGGAGTTGTGGTCCAACGAGCACTTCGAGCTGATCGGCAAGAGCTTTGACTACTTCAAGGAGGTGGGCAGCGGCGTGGTGTACGTCCCGCTGATTGCCGAGAGCAACCTGGGCAACGCCGAGTCGATGGTGCGATGGATCGACAAGAGCAACGGCCGCTGGGACCATGACTTCTCCGTCATGGACCGCTACCTCGATGTCGTCCTCAAGCACATGGGCAGGCCGAAGTTCGTGGTCTTCCCTGTTTGGGACGTCTACATCATCCCCGATGAGCGTTTCGCCAAGGCCACTCACGCCGAAGCCAATGCCATGAAGTACCTCCGCGAGCACAAGAATCTCCTCGGCGCCGGCCCGGCCGTGACCGTCGTCGACCCGGCGACCGGCAAGACCGAGAAGCTCCACCTGCCGCACTACACCGGCCGGCGGTGCAAGGCCATGTGGAAGCCGTTGTTCGAGCGGTTGCGGCAGCGGATGAAGCGTCTGGGCCTGGCCGACCGGATGTTGCTGGGCATGATGAGCGACGCCCGCCCGACGTCCGAGGAGATCGCCTTCCTCAACGACGTCTCCGGGAAGCTGCCGTGGATGGTCCATTCCCATCACGGCGCCGGCGCCGAGGTCCGGGGCGCCAGGATCGCCTACCAGGCCCGCGTGTGGAACATCTCCTTCGGCGACTATGACCCCGCCAGGGGGCGCATCTACGGCTGGCGGAAGGCCACGCTGATGGCCTGCTACGAGCGGCGGGGGACCCTGAACAGTTTCCCCCACACGCACTGGCGCAACGCCGCCGAGATCTGCATCACCGGCTCGACGCGGGGCCTGGCCCGGATTGGCGGAGACTTCTGGCCGATCCTGAAGAACCGGGACGGCCGGCGCGCGATCACCCTGGGTCACCGCTACCCTCACAGCAGTTGGCGGAACCTCAATCTCTACAGCTCGGTGTTGGCACCGGGCCCAGACGGGCCCGTGGCCACCAGCCGGTTCGAAGTCTTCCGCGAAGGCGTGCAGGATTGCGAGACCCGTATCTGCCTCGAACGGCTCCTCGCCGACAAGGGGCATCGCGGCAGGCTCGGCGCCGATCTGGCCGGTCGCTGCCAGGCGGCCCTGGACGAGCGCCTGCGGTACATCATGGTCGGGCTGGCCAACCTGCAACTGACGGGCGCCCGCTGGCAATACACCCAGCGGTGGCACGACAGTCCCGGGGTGGCCGGCCACCTGTGGTACATCGGCTCGGGGTGGCAGGTCCGCAGCGAGAAGCTGCTCCGCCTCGCCGCCGAGGCGGCGCGGAAGCTGGGCGCGAAGAGCGGCAAGCCGGGACAGTGAGCAGGCGGGCCGCAACTCTGCGGGGAGAAGGGGAACGGGAGGTGCTTGACCGCGTCGATCAGGCGCAGAGGGTAGTCGAGGAACAGGTCCAACACGTTCACGACGAAGCCCGGCTGGTCGTATGAACGATTCGACGCATTCGTTCACCCACGCCCGACCCAGCCCGATGTAGAGCGTCTGAGCGTCCCACGCCTTCAGCCGCGTTCGCCCAGCTCTTCGTAGAGGAGGCATCGGATGCGCCGGCCCTGGGTCTCGGTCTGGGCGGGAACGACCTCGCGACAGCAGTCCATCGCCTCGGGGCAGCGGGGGTGGAAGACGCAGCCGCTGGGGAGATCGGAGGGATCGGGCACCTCGCCGTGCAGAACGGCGCCCAGATGCTCCGCCTCGGGATCGGGCTTCGGTGACACGGCCAGCAGCGCCCGCGTATAGGGGTGCAGCGGCTCGTCGAACACCTGCCGCTTCGTGCCTTCCTCGACCAGCCGCCCGGCGTACATCACGGCAACGCGGTCGGCAATGTGTCGCACCACCTCCAGGTCGTGGGCGATGAACAGGTAGGCGAGGCCGTGCCGTTCCTTCAGGTCCATCATCAGGTTGAGGATCTGCGCCTGAACGGAGACGTCGAGGGCCGAGACGGGCTCGTCGCAGACGATGAGCGCGGGATTGAGCGCCAGCGCGCGCGCGATGACGATCCGCTGCCGCTGGCCGCCGGAGAACGCGTGCGGGTAGCGGTTGAGGAACTGAGCGCTGAGGCCCGCTTCTTTGAGCAGCCCGCGGACGCGCTCCCGCCGCTCCTTGCTCGTGCCGACGCGGTTGACCTTGAGCGGCTCGGCCACGATCTGCTGCACCGTCATCCGCGGGTTCAGCGACGAGAAGGGGTCCTGGAAGATCATCTGCATGTGCCGCCGCAGCGGGCGAATCTGCTTCTGGCGCAGGGCCGACAGCTCGTGGACGTCGCGGCCGTCGGGGCTGAACTGTACGCTCCCCTCGCGGGGGGCGATGGCGCGCAGCACGGCGAGGCCGGTCGTCGTCTTGCCCGAGCCGCTCTCGCCGACGATGGCGAGGGTTTCTCCGCGGCGGAGTTCGAAGCACACGTCGTCCACGGCCTTGACCCACGACGTGGGCGCGCCGAAGAAGCTGGTCTCCTTCGGAAACCACACGCGCAGGTGTTCGACTCGCAGAAGTGGATGCATCGTCGCCTATGCGTCTCCTTTTCCGTACAGATGGCAAGCGGCCATCGTCTTGTCGTCCACCGGCTCAAATTCCGGCAGCACACAGTCACACACATCCGGGATCATCCGGTCGCACCGCGGATGGAACGGACAGCCGGCGACGCGCTCCAGCGGCCCCGGTACCGTCCCGCGGATGGTCTGCAAGCGGCCGTCGGACGCCAAGGGCGAGCCGATGACGGACTTCATCAGCGCGACCGTGTAGGGGTGTCGCGGCGACGCGAAAATGGTCTTCACGTCGCTCAACTCCACGATCCGCCCCAGGTACATCACCGCCACGCGGTCGGCCGTCTCGGCCACGACGGCCAGGTCGTGCGTGATGAGCACGACGGCCATGCGCGTCTGCGCCTGGAGCGACCTGATCAGTTCGAGGATCTGCGCCTGGATGGTCACGTCGACGCCGGTGGTCGGCTCGTCGGCGAACAACACGCGTGGATGACACGCCAGCGCGATGGCGATCATGATGCGCTGGCGCATCCCGCCGGAGAACTCGAAGCTGTACTGCTCCCACCGCTTTTCCGCGTCGGGGATGCCCACCTTGGTCAGCAGGTCGCAGGCCCGGTCGAACCGCTTCCGCCGGTCGAGGTCCGTGTGCAGGCGGAGCACTTCGTCCAACTGCGTCCCGATGCGGTGGACGGGGCTCAGGGCGGTCATCGGCTCCTGAAAGATCATCGAGACTTGCCCGCCGCGGATGCGGCGCATCTCACGGCTGTTGCGGTGGAGCCCGGCGAGGTCAACCGGTCCGCCGCCGTTCGGGTGGAAGAGAATCCGGCCGCGGGTCACGCGTCCGGGCGGCTGGATCAGCCCCATTGCGGCGTAGGCGCTCTGGCTCTTGCCGCAGCCGCTCTCGCCGACCAGGGCGAGCGTCTCGTCCGCGAAGACCTCGTAGCTGGCGCCGCGGACGGCATGGACGATCCCGTCGTCGGTGTTGTACTCGACGTGAACGTCCCTGAGTTCCAGCACGGGCTCGGGCATCACACGTCCCTAATCTGCGTAGGGGTCTGCGGCGTCGCGCAGGCCCTCACCAACGAAGTTGAGCGACAGCACCGTGACCACCACCATCGCCGCGGGGAGCAACAGCCACGGCTGGTTCTTCACCACTTCGACGGAGCCGGCCTGTTCGAGCAGGACGCCCCAGCTCACCATCGGCGGGCGCAGGCCGAGGCCGAGGAAGCTGAGCGATGTTTCGGCCAGGATCATTCCGGGAATCGCCAACGTCAGGCTGGCGATGATATGGCTGAGGAAGTTCGGGATGAGATGCACAAAGATGATCCGCCGCTCCGAGGCGCCGGCCAGCATCGCCGCGCGGGCGTAGTCCTCCTCGCGCAGGGCGAGCAGCTTGCCCCGCACCACTCGGCACAGGCCCGTCCAGCCCATGCAGGCCAGGATCAGGGTCATGCCGAAGTAGACCTGGAAGCTGGTCCAATTCTTGGGGATGGCTGCGGCCAGCGCCAACCAGATGGGGATTTTGGGGACCGACTGGAACACCTCGGCGACGCGCTGGATGACCATGTCGATCTTGCCGCCGTAGTAGCCGCTGATACCGCCCAGCGCGATGCCGAGCACGAACGTGAGCAGCACGCCGGTCAGGCCGAGCAGCAGCGAGATGCGGCCGCCGTAGAGGATCCGGCTGAACAGGTCCTGCCCCAGCGGCCCGGTGCCCAGCAGGAAGCAGGGCCGTCCGTCTGCGGCGCCGAACAGGTGCAGGTCCGTTCTGAGCAGGCCCAGGAACTTCCACTCGTGGCCGCTTACGAAGAAGCAGACGGGGATCCGTGTCTCGCGGTCCACGCGGTATTGCCGGCGCAACGTCACCGGGTCCTTCTCCATCACGAACGGATGAACGTAGGGCCGCGGCAGAACGGAGCCGTCTACTCGCCCGACGCGGAGCATCTGCGGCGGCAGGTTCACCGCGCCGGCGTGGATCTTTCGCGGATCGTACGGCGCGAAGAAGTCACAGAACAGGCACACGGCGTAAAGCAGCAGAACGACGTGGACGCACCAGAAGGCGATGCGGTGCTTGCGGAACCGCCGCCACATCAGCTTCCACTGCGAGGCTTCGTAGTAGGCGACCTTCTCCGCCGCCTGCGAGTCGCTCCGCGGTCCCGCTTGTTTGGCTTCGTCCGCCATACCCTCGTCTTACTTGCCGCCGAACTTGATCCGCGGGTCCACGACCGCCAACAGAATGTCCGACAACAGGATGCCGACCACGGCCAGGATGCACTGGATGAACACGATGCTCGCGGCCAGGTAGGTGTCCTGGCTCTTCAACGCCTGGAGCAGCTTCGGCCCGACGGTTGGCAGGCTGAGCACCTGCGCGACGATCACCGAGCCCGAGATGATCCGCGGGAGGATAAGCCCCACGCTGGAGATCAGCGGGTTGATGGCGACCCGGACCGGGTAGCGCAGGATCACCAGCGCGGGATGCAGCCCCCGCGCCCGGGCGCACAGCACGTACTGTTTCTTCAATTCGTCGATGACGTTCGCCCGCAGGATTCGGATCATCCCCGCCGTGCCGCCCACGCCGAGGATAAGGATGGGCACGAGCAGGTGTGCCGCCACGTCCCACACCGCGGCCACGGTCAGCGGCTGGCCGACGAACTGCCGGCTCATGAGGCCCGTGGGGTCGAAGCCTGGCCAGAGCGCCTGCAGGATGACCTGGAAGACCAACGCGATGACGAACGCCGGCGTGGCCATCGCCGCCAGGCCGATGAACGTCAGGATGTAGTCCCACACCGTGTTCCGCTTGACCGCCGCGATTATGCCGAAGGGGATCGCAATCGCCCAGGTGAAAAGCAGCGTGCAGACGCTGATGGCGATGGTCACCGGGAGCAGGTCGGCCAGGACCTCGCTGACCTCGGCGTCGTCCTCGAAGCTCTTGCCCAGGTTGCCGCGAACGAAGCCGGCGATCCAGTGGTAATACTGGATGATGAGCGGGCGGTCGAAGTGGTAGCGGCCGCGCAGGGCCTCGATCTCCACCCAGTCCACCTCGCCTTCCTTCTGCATCGCCTCGATGCGGCTGTCGAGGAAGCTGCCCGGCGGCAGCTCGATGACCAGGAAGACGACGAACGAGATGACGAGCAGGACCGGGATCGCGATGAGCAGGCGTTTGATGACGTAGCGTCTGAGCACGGTCAGCGCCTCTGCTCGATGTAGAAGACTTCGGGGCAACAGTTGGCCGGCTCGTGGGCGATCCAGCCTGCCAGCGCCAACTTCGGAACGTTCTTGAAATCGTTCCGCACGTACACCGGCTTCCCCGGCGACGTCATCAGGCCGATGATGGGCAGGTCCCGCGCCGTACGCTCGGAGAGCCGCTGCCAGGCCTCGAGTTTCGCCTTGTCGTTGGGCGCGGTGATGACCTTCTCCCACAGCCGCTCGATCTCGTGCATGCGGTCGGGCGGCTCCCAGCCGCTGCGGCCGCCGCTCCGCATGTACGCCACCCACTGGGCCCACTGGCCGCACTCGGCCGGGTGCGTCGGCGCGTATCCGCCGGCGCAGAGCGGGCCGAAGTAGTTCCCGCCCTCCTTGTGCACCCCGACGTCGAGGATGCCGATCGAGATGTAGCGGTTGAGCAAGCTGCCGCTGCGGATTTTCACGCGGGCGTTGACGCCGATCTTGCGGAAGTACTCCGCGGCCATCTGGACGACCGGCAGCGGCCGCTCGGGCGCCGCGTCCAGGTTGATGATCAGCGGCCGGCCGTCCCACAGGAGGCGAGTGCCGTCCGCCGCACGCTTGGTCAGTCCCATCTCGTCGAGCAGCCTGTTCGCCTTGTCGGGGTCATGCTTGATGGAGATCTTCGCGTGCATGTCGCTGTAGTAGGGCGAGCCCTTGGGGACGGAGAACTGGGCCGGGGCGCCGATGCCCTTGTAGACGACGTCGATGATCTCCTGTCGATTGAGCGCGAGCGACAGGGCGTGGCGGAAGCGGCGGTCGCCGAACAGCCGCGCGTAGACGGGGTCCTTGTGCGCCTGGAGCGGATAGAAGGTTACCTCGCCGCAGTAGTCGTTGGCCCAGAGGCGGATCTCGTAGCCGCCCTGTTTCTCGCTCTGCTTGAGCACGGTGAAGTCTTCGAACGAGATCTCGCGGCACTGGAAGTGGACGCCCCCGCTGGCCAGCTTCATCAGGATGTTGTTCTTCCGCGTCTCCTTGATCGTCTCGATCGCGTCGATGTAGGGGAGTTGGTTGCCCTGCACGTCCACCTTGTAGTAGTACGGATTGCGCACGGCCACGAGCACCGGCTCCTTCTTCTCGGACACGACACGCCAGGCGCCCAGCGTGGGCATGTGCGGGTTCTCGTCGGGGTGATAGTTCCCCAGCGCCCGCAGTTGGTTGACCCAACTGGTGTACTTCCGCGGGTGACTCTGGGCGGCGCGGTTGAGCGCGTCCTCGCGGTTCTTGGCGACCAACGGCGCGCCGGCGCCGCCGGTCTGGCACGCCGCGCGGAGCATCATCAGATTGAAGCGGAAACGCTCGGCGTCGCTCAGGCCGCCGATGCCTCCCTTGTGCACGCGCGCCAGCAGATCCTCGCGGACCAGGAGTTGCTTGGCGCGGTTCATCCCGGCGCGGTCTCGGCGGAGTTGGGAGAATCCCTTCGCCACGAGTCGCCCGTACTCGGCGGAGAGATCGATCCCCGACCACGCAGCCTCGTCATAGAACATCTTGCTGTTCAGGGCTTTGTTGACGGCGTCGACGATCCCCCGCCGGTCCGCCTCAGCCGGGCCGGCGGCGATCTTCTGTTTGGTCGACTCGTCGAGCAGCGCTTGCAGGCGCCCGGGCGGCGTGCCCTCCTGCTGGATCGCCCGGAGGAAGCCCGGCCAGTCGAGGACATCGACGACGTTGAGGACGGCCGAGCCCTGGGGGTGGTACCGGGACGTGTAGTGCCGGGGCAGCCCGAACAGGCCGCGGTAGAACATGAACGTGGCGGTCTTCTCCAGGAAGATCGCATTGGGCCGCGGGAAGGTGAAGCGGATGATGTGGCTGGTGTCGCCGTCGGCGTCGGGCACGGCCTCGATCTTGACCCGCTTCAACCGCGCGATATCGACCAGCCCCCGATACGCGGCACGAAAGAGCAGCAGGTTGAGCTTGCTCAACTCGGCGGCGCTCAGCGCCGCGACGTCCTGCCTCGCGCGCTCGAACAGGTCGTTCCGTTCGAGCAGCAGAATGAGCCGCTCGAGCTCCTCCGGCGAGAGCCGCGAGGCCCCACGCCGGCGCAGGGCGTCCGGCCCCGCGTTCAAGTCCAGCCCGGCCCAGGTCGCGGCATCGAACAGCTCCTTCCTGCGGAAGCACTTGTTGAGCAGGCCGACGATGCGGTAGCGGGCGGCCTCCGGCGGCGGGCCGCCCCGGGCCTGCTTGAAGAGGTCGAGCAGTCCCTTGCCGCCGACCCCGGCGACCTGCCGGCCGGGTGAGGCCCCCTCAGCCGACGCCTCCTGGACGATCTTCGCCGCGAGGCCCGGCCAGTCGAGCACGTCCGCCACGTACAGCATCGCCGTCCCGTCCGTCGCCTGCATCCAGTTCGGCGGGCTGGGCCAGTGGGCTGACCCGATCAGCGTGTTGCACACACACAGGATGTCCGCCGTGGTGAACGGATGCCCGTCGGACCAGCGGTGTCCCTTGCGCAAATGGAAGGTATAGACGCGATTGCTGTCGGTGACCTCCCACTTATAGGCCACGCCGGGCTGGACCCGGCCGGACGGATCGAACCGCACGAAGCTCTCGCTGCCAATCTTGCGGTCGATGTCGTAGTAGGCGTTGGTGCAACGCCGCCACACGCCGCCGTACTGGCCGATGCCGTCGGGGCCGCGAACGACGGCGGGGTTCCGCGGCAGCCGCTCCGCCACCGGCGGGAGCGTCTCGGGGTAGTGCCGGCGCCAAGCCTCGGGCATCCGGCCGCGGTCGGTCAGCATCGGCGCCTGGCCGAACCGGGTGATGACCACCTCGGGCCCGCCGGTGGCGTCGGGGAACGCATCCCGGTAGCTGAACCCGGGGAGCGACACGCGGGTCAGCACGGGGGAGGGGATCTTCGCCGCGATGACGTCGGCCACGGTCACCTGCCGCGTGGGCGGGCGGCCGTCCGCCGCCCCGGACGTGTCGCCGGCCTCGTCGCGGGTGAGCGCGTGCTGCGTGATCACGAGCGCGGCGACGCAGACCGCGACGACGATCAGCATCCTCACCAGGAATCTCAGCACGCTCGCGCTCCGGACGGGGCCGGCCTACTCCGGCTTGGGCGGGGCCGCTTCTTCGTCCACCATGACCGCGAAGCCGCCCTTGCGTTCGCCTTCCAGCGTCGATGGGCTGAACTTCCCCGTCGCCGCCTGCCAACCCCAGGTGTCCTTGAACTTCGGCCCGGTCACCGTGATGGTTGCGCTGTCCTGGCCGGCGGGCTTGAACGCGACGTCCAGCTTCGCCAGCCCCCAGGGATTGTAGGCGCTCAGCACGCGAAGCGACTTTGTCTTGGCTGTGGCCTGGAGCTGCTGCCAGCCGAGCGGCTTGCCGCGGTTGTCGGCGGTCGAGACGGCGATCTTCGAAGCGAGGGGTTGGTCGGCGAGGATTTGGAAGGCGCAGAGGGCTTTGTCTTTCTTGAGCCGATACTTGCCCGCCGTCTTGTCGACTTCTTCGAGCGTCGGCCCCTGCATGAGCCAAGTGACCTCGACCTCGCTGGGGGCGCGGATGTCGTCGAGCACGAGGATGTAGCTGCCCTTGACCCAAACGAACGTCCGACGGTAGCGGCTGAGCCCCGGCCGGGACCGGCCCGTCTTTCGGTCGGTGTACTTGAGGTACGACCCCGCCGCCTCGCCCTCGACCACGACCACGTCGCCGGCATCCTTGTACGCGGTGACCACGGCCATCTTGGTCATGTCGCCCCTGCCGGGCTGGGTCCAGCCGCCGCCTTCCGGCCGCCCGACTGACATCTGGCCCATGCGGTTGATGAGGATGGTGTTGTGGTTGCTGCTCTGCTTGTGCTTGGAGTAGCCGTCGGTTTCGGCCAGCATCGCGCCCTTCGCGTGGAGGATGAACGTGTTGGCGTCGGGGTCGTCGTGGGCGACGTTGATGTACTTGAAGTTGCTCTTGTTGCGGAACTCGTTGAGCTTGTATCCGCCGAACGGTCCGCACTTGAACATCGCCGCGACGTCGTTCACCTTCCAGCCGTCGCGCGCCACCATCACGCCGACGTCGGGGAAGAACACGGTCTTGGGCAGCTTGTCGACCGATCCGCCCGCCTGCGCCGGGTCCAGCCACACGAGCGACATCCATCCGAGCCAGAAGGAGCCTGGGTTCAACTCCCGCATCTTGAGCAGTCCGGCCAGTTCGTCCGCCCGCTGGTGGTGCGAGGCGGCCTTGAACAGGAAGTTGCAGTAGCCGCCCATGCCGGGAGCGTCACCGAACGGCAGAGACTGCCTCATGCCGGGGGCGAGTGTATGCAGGCGGAACGCGGCGGTATTCTTGTAGAAGGGCTGGTCGAGGTACTTCGTGCCGAGGCAGCGATCCGACGCTTGCAGCGCCAGGGTCAGGTGCGCCCCGCCGAAGATGAGGTAGCCGGGGCCCTCATGGCTGGTGCCGTCGGGGGGGAGCCACTTGGCCACGTACTGGAGGTCCTCGTGCGTTCGCTTGAGGATCCAGTCTTCGCTTGCGTTGCCTTCGTAGGCGGTGAGGACGGAGAGCGCCATGCCGGCGTTGCGGTGCCAGCGGTGGTTGTTCGCCGGATCGCCCTGCCAGTAGCCCACGGACCGGTTCTTGTTGAGGTGGCCGCCGTGGTATTGGGCGCGGGCCTGGAGGATGAGCTTCTTGCGGAACGCCTCGCGGAACGCGGGCTCGAGCGCGTCGTACGTCCAATCGTAGGCGAGCGCGGCGCCGATGGCGATGTTTGCCTTGGACATTCCGCTGTCGAGTTCCTTGCCCGTCTCC
>Ga0315553_10003879_pt1 | contig 11474 bp, 15 predicted proteins | sample SalMarSW160140MG_FD_203099 | JGI IMG/M metagenome (GOLD analysis project Ga0315553, IMG submission 203099) | Salt marsh sediment microbial communities from the Plum Island Ecosystem LTER, Massachusetts, United States - Salt Marsh Sediment SW1601-40 ... | reverse complement strand
CCGCCGCAAGGGCCATGCCGTGGCCGTTGGGGCCATCGCTCGCTATCTGGCCGAATCAACCTATTGGGTTCTGAAAAAGAATGAGCCCTACCGCGAACCTCCACACTGGTCGCCCGCAGGGAGCAAGTCCCCTGACTCGCTCAGCCAGGCTCAGGCCCGCGCCTAACATGGGTCCATTGAGATCCGCGAGATGATTGGGCCGCCCCTGGCGAATGTACTCATGCCCCACTGAGGGCGAATAGATGTTTCCGGCGAGACCGGCTGGGATTTGAAACGCTGAGGTCAACCGAAGAGAAGAGCGCTCCCCATGGGAGGAAGGCTTTATTTAAGAGGACTGGTTCTTGACAGGTGCAGTGCTTTCATAGATGTTAGGCTGCTGTTTGGTCCACACTTACTCGGGTTTTCCATGCAAAAACACTCCACCCCAGGAGTAGAACAACCGTTGTGTAGTACCCTCCATAAGCGTACACAATGCCGGGATGGCCAAGTGCGATGTAGCCCAGGTTAGCCAAGATCCCAAACACAATAGCGAGACTAAAATCTGTTTTTATCAGCGGCATTACACTGATCGCAATGAGCGCCAGGAGACTGTTTCCCGCAGCGTATGGAGAGAGAAGGAGTGAGGCAGATATCAGTAGCCCTGCCTTGAAACGATCAAGAACGTCGATGGTTGTTATGGCGATTTTGAGAGTCGCCCACAATAGCGCAATCCAGAGTCCCCAGGACAACACTGGTGGCGCTTGGAGCCGGGCCATGGTAGAGAAAAGACTTATGTCCATAATGCTGCCTCGTTGCTCGATGTTTAGAAGCGCAGAAATCCATTCCTTTCCAAATAGTAGAGAAGTGCCTAGGACAACAATAGATATTCCAAGGACCGCTGGCAAGATCCGTTCGCGTGGCCAGGTTCGCATCACAAAGAAAGCAGACACCATAAGCAGCAGCCAGGTCGCCTGTGGTTTACCTGAAGCTATCAAAACTCCGCCAGCCAGCAACCATGGGCTCTGTCTTCTAAAAGAATATAGCAGCAAGAGCACACCGGCTATCGTTAGCAGTTCCAAGTTACCATCGGCGATGTTTCGCAGTGAAGGATAGGAGAACACGAGGAAGATGGTCGCAGGCAAGTCAATCTTGTTGGATAACTTACGCGGGACGCTGATGATTTCTACGGCGATGGTTGCCAGCGTAAGAGCTGCCCAGCTGTTCCTAAATGAGAGCAACCCCAAGGGGAGCACCGGAATAAGACTCCATGGGGGGTTCCGCAAGCCTGTTCCATAGCGGGGCAGCCCACCTCGAAGTCCGAGCCAGATCCCGTTCCAGTCAATTCCGAGGGAAGAGCTGCCTATTGGCCAGGCCTGAAAGAAGAAAAACAGAAGGGCGACAGTTATCCCGAAGATGCTGCCTGCCAGCAAGAGCCTAAACAACGATGTCTTCAATAATCCGTCCAAGTAATGCGTGCCCTCAATTTCATCGGGTGGAGGTATAAAAAACGCTACTAAGATAAACCTTGCAACATTATTATCATCAAACGCCGTTGGGAATCCTGCAGCGCATCTTCAATTATTGGCCGCATAACATTTCGAGCTTGGGCGCCGGGGCTACCCCCCCGGCCAGGAATTCCCGCCTCGGACTCTAGCTCATTTGATAAGAAATCGCGCCGCATCCCCGGTCGCCTCCAGCGAGAGTCTGTGTGAAAAGTCGACAAAAAGATTAATGGTGGGTCTTAAACTCACGAATGAGCCCATTTTCCGTGTGTGAAACCGTAAATCAGCCATTTCCCGATCCTTTTCAAGGGCCCTATCCCGTCGCTTCTCGAAAATTCGGACTTTTCACACAGTCTGGCGAGACGTTAGGCCGCCATCGAGGTCACTGCTCGGGGATTGGTTCCCTCAGATGGATGCGACTACCCATTCTGAACCATGTCATTTTGCCCGATTCATCTCGGAGGATGTTGCAGACAGTGTCCTTGTACTTGCCATCGGAGATGACAAGCCGATCGGGCTCAGTGAGCTCGAGAGTATAGGGAGGCGGAGACGGTTGCGGGGGTGTGTCTTCTGTTGGGAACCCGCCAGTGTTGATGTCCTGCCCAATGAGCTTACCTGCAAGGCTACTGATTTCCGTGAACCCCAACCTGGGCAAGACATATCGACCTTCGACCTCTTTCATTTGTTTAGCTGTCATTGGTTGGAATTCGTCCTCAGGCAGCGAGACACCAAGGTACTCTCGGAGCGCTTGCTTGCGGACAGAACGCACCAAGTGCCTCGTCGTGTCCGCATTGGCGAGTATGGCGAGTGCAAATGCGCGCGACGGGCAATACTCCAGCCAAGCGCCTTGGCCAAGGGTACTACCGCCGTGATTTACTAAGGTCACACCTCCGTACTGGTCGATATGCCAGGCAAGGCCGATGGTCTCTCGGTCTCGCCAGATGGCCTTCTGGGGGGTTTGCATGGCGTGGACCGTTTCCTCCGTGAGTACCTGTGTGCCGTCTGTGGTCGAGCCCCGAGCGAGCATCACGCTCACATAGGAGAGAAGATCCGGAACGTTGGAGAGGATTGCCCCCATCGGAGCGCCATATCTTGGGATGCCCCATGGGGTGGCGACTTCGGGTGAGTCGGCGAGAACAATATGGCCGACTGCGAAGCGCTTCGTCATAATATCTTCAGCCTTAAAGTGGCTGTCGGAGAGGCCAATAGGCTTGAACAGAGATTCGGCGACTATCTGTTCGAAAGGCTTATTCTCTACAACTTCAACAAGGTAGCCGAGGAGAGCGAAAGAAGCGTTGTTGTATGAGTAGTGAAGACCAATTGGCGCTACTTGGGGAAGGTCGGCCATTCTTGAGGCGTACTTGGCAAGGGCGTCTTCACCGGCCCCAGTATTTATGAACAGATCGCCAAGCCACCCTGCGGTGTGTGTAAGGAGGTGCCATATCGTTGCGACTAAAGTTGTCGAGGTATCTGCTACGCACCAAGATGGGATGATGTCCTTCACAAGAGTTTGAAGAGTGAGTTTGCCCTCCTCAACAAGATGCATGACGGCGGCGCAAGTGAACGTCTTCGTGATGGAGCCGATCTGAAATAGGGTGGTCGATTCGACAGGAAGTGGATTATCGAGATTTGTCACACCGAGACCTGCCAAGAACAGCTCGCCGTCCAGCAATACGCCCAAGCTTGCGCCGGGAATGTGGTGGCGGTGCATCTCGGACTCGGTGAGCCTGCAAAGATTCTCCCACTTGTCATTAGTGTTGGAAGGCATTCAAGATTCCTTTCCTTGTAGGGTGGCCATGACTAGCGGCCTAGTATTGAACGGAGAGTCCCCGTTAAACACGATACAAAACCACGCAAAACAGGTGTTCTTTTTACTTTTAGTAGATTATACGGAGATAATCCATATAACCCATGGGCTATACGGAGATGCCCTATTTAACAAACCTGGGATAACGTTCTGTTTCTTCTTGATCCTACTATATTATGAAAACTGACGGGTAAGAAGCACCCTGTTGGTGCTAGCGGTAGTCTCTCAAATATATACGTTTCAGAGTCCGATCCGTTCTTCACCCATCGCGGCAGTACATCTTCTTGAATCTCATACAGGCGATCGATGTTCTGAATCATCGACCTGAACTCTCTTACCACACCATCAACATGGGCATCCAGTGGGGATGAGCCGCTGTCCAGGTTAAGATCGCGTTGGACGCGACTGGAATCCTCGCTTGCGGGCTCGGACGGCTCTCTCTTCTGGACGATATACTTCCCATTCTCCGGCGTCATTTTGAAATCCCCTTTCCCCAAGATCTGACACGACCAAGACCCAAGGTGCTTCCCATCAAGGGTGATTCGAGATGCAAAGTCGGCGTTCGCGGGCCTGTTCACTGAGACGCTTCGTCGGCTCAGTTCATAAACAGCAGCTTTCGTGAACAAGAGAACCGGGTCATGTTCGGAAGCAAACAAGCGTGGCAGGCCAGCGTGCATCAGAGAGTGCCGGTCGAAGTTACGGGTCTGTTGAAATGAGTCTTCCGTTGAGGTGGGGGGTCCCGTTGTTTCATCCCACCTACTCTAGGTGGTAACGTGTAAAAGGACACTCGGAAGGCTGATTGGGATCATGCAACCCGGCCGATTTCATTCGATGACCTCTCTGTCAGTCTTCTGTATGCATGCAAGGTCCTCCGCGCAACGGAGAACTGTTGTCTGATCTCCTTTTCGACCGCGTCGTCACCCAACAAGAGAATTGCGGCTGAAGCCCTGACATCGTTGATGGTGACTCCCCGATTTTCCCCAATCACTTTCCTGACATAGTTCGCGCAAGCCTTTCTCACGCTTCGCGCGCTGAGACGAGCGGCATCCTTCGAGGGTGCCTCACCCTTTCCCACAGACACAAAGACCGCAGGGTTCGACCTTGCGAACATCGTCCGCAGGTTGAGCCACCTATCCATCCTCGCCAGGGCATACGGAGGCATCCATGCCGTTGTCGATTCACCGATGTGAACGGTCGCCGCATCGAGAGACACCGACTCTGTGTTCAGTCCCGATATCTCCTGGCTCCGCATTCCGCAAAGGATGACTAAGGACATGATGGCCGTGTCTCTGGCGCCGAGAAATGTCTTGGCATCGGGACGCTCCAGGATGTTCAGTAGCTCATCCTTCGAGATGCGCTGAAGTTGTCTGTTCGCTTTCGACTCGACTGGTCTCTTCCTGACTAGAGCGATTCGGGGGATGGCACCGTCGTCAGCCAAGTACCTCAAGAGAGAGTTGACGCCAGCCACCTTCCTGCGAATGGTACTGGGGGCGTACCATTGGGAACTGCCGATGCTCAAAGGAGAACTGAGGATTGAGTCGAAGGCCCGACTGGCGGCGCTCAAGTCTAGGTCATCTTTTTCACAGCCCCGTCTTTCAAGTTCACTTACGAATTGCGACGCATCGCAAAGGTAAGCCCGGATGCTCGAAGAAGAGAGGCCCTTCCTCTCTAGATATTGGCGGTAGTCATCAAGAAGTAGCTGCCACTCCAACACCATGCCCCCTCTGGCACATTGTGCTGAAACTGCTAGGTCAGGAAGAGCTGGAGGCCCAATTGTCTGCAAGTGAGAAGGCTGGTCAGGCAGGGAACAGCACACCGGCTTCTTCAGCCGGCAAGGGGGCGAAAAACAAGATCAAGCGGATTGAAAAGCAATCACGCCGACACCCATATTGCCGGCATTTCAATGCCTGCCCGTGGCCACCAGTTGCACGGGCGATCTCTTCCTTTTCCCTCTCGCGGCAATTATGTGACGCATCCCCATCCCGGCGAGCAACTCGCAACTCGCCGAGAATCGCTGTATATTGTATATTGTGAGAGGGTGCCGCTGTCTAATGCGGGACCGAGTGACTCAAGGAGGTACTTCATGTCTGCCGACACCGTGGAAGAGATCATTCGCAAAGCCGTCGTAGATGGCGAGTTTCGGGAGGCCCTATTCTCCGATCCAGACAAGGCCCTGGAGAGCTATGAATTGACAGAGGAGGAAGCCGAGAAGTTGAGAGGGTTGGAACCCGACTTCTTCGATGCGCAAGCCGGCGAACTCGAGGAACGCATTTCGCGCTGGGGAGTCCCTATGGGCGGAGGTATCTAAGCACCCCCCAGATCCTGATCGCAACGCCGGCAGGGCGCTTGTTGGCTCCCGGCGTTCGCTATCCAACTGGCCATTCCAGGTACCCCTGCCGCGCGCCCATCAGATTCCCACAAATCTGCGAACGTAGCCGTACAGGGAGGATCCGTACAGTTTCACCGTTGCGAAGACGACGAATGCTGTCCATGCAAGTGCCAAGACGCCAAACACCGCGAATATTCGCTCTTCGCGGCTGAATCTCTCGAGCCGGATGAGTTTCCCCCACAAGTCCCTTCGGACAAAGCCAATCGCTCGCTCGCGAAGCCTGGGCATCTCCAGCATGTCCATGAGGATGTAATAGCCATCCAGTTTGAGAAGCGGATTGAGATTGAGGGCCGAGGCGAAATAGCCGAAGGCGGCGAGTTGGTACAGGTAGCCGTACCAGGGCACTGGGGGGTGCGTCAAGAGGGCCAGGCTGGCCAGGCCGCCCAAGATAAAGCCGGAGTAAGGCCCCGCCCATGTGACAGCCACGCGCGGCCCGCGCGGCTCCATCCAGATATCCGTCGTATCCATGAAGAAGGAGGGCAGGCCGAAGTACAGGCCCATTCCACCCCGGCGAACGGTGCGTCCGTAGCGCTTGGTCGTGAGGGCGTGAGCGCTCTCGTGCACAAAGATCACGACGATCTCAGAAACAATCAACCCGGCAATTCCCGTTCCGACTGATCCGCCTGCCTTCAGGATGCTAGAAAGGCTGCCTTGCGGTGTGACAAGGTAGAAGGCGGGTAGCCCGGCAAGAGCGACCAGCAGCATCAAGACTTGCACGGGCCGAGAATAGAGCAAGGGCCCGATCGTCTTGTAGATGACACCGTAGAAGGAATCGACCCATTTGATCGAGACCTCAGAACGGAGTAGCAGATTTGCCAGCCTTAGACCCCAGTAGCGGATCGTGCGCTGCCAGAGCTGCTGCTTGCTTGCCTGATAGACATTGACGTCCTCGGAAGTGAGAAAACCGTTTGATCGAAGCTGAGCCAGCCATCCTGCAAGCGACGCGAATGAAAACGTCCCGTACTTGATGAAGACAGCGACTGCCAGGTCTTCGACAGTGTGCCCTCCGTCCATCAAATTCCACACATAGGCTTGTTGTTCGTCTAGCCTAAGATAAATGTCCCGGCGTAGATTCTTGAGAACGAATTGCTGTTCGTTGCTGGTCGTCGTGAGTTCCTTGAGGGCCCAACCTGGTGCACGCATTGGCTTGAAGTGGGCCAGGTCACGGATCTTGGGTGCACCTGGTTTGTTGTCTTCGGACTTTGGAAGAACAAGAGTTTCTTCTTGTACTTCATCCCAGACGTCGTCTCGCTTGGTTCCGAGGATCAGAGTCTCGTCTGTCAGTTCTTGGGAAGCCCCCCAAAGGTTGTGAATGCCGTCACGATCCAAGATGAGCGTTTCGTCGTTGGCCTCGTCCCAGATGCTCCCTCGATCCTCACGCGCGCCTCTTAGGAGAAGTGTTTCTTCACGTGCATCTCGCCAGATGCCAGTGGGCCGAAATCCCATCTGGCCCCACAGACCCTTGTCGGCCTTGAGAGAGACCGGGTGCTCAAGGTCGGCGTCGAGCTGCTCCCACACCCCTTCTCCGCTCATCTTATGTCTTACCCTATCCCTGCCTTCATCCTGTGCCTCCCAGCAGCTACCTGGCTCTGAACAGCAGAGTCGTTTCTCCCAACTCGATTACGTCACCGTCCCTCAGGATAGTTGGCTCTTCGATGACACGCCCATTGACCCGTGTCCCGTTGGCACTTCCCAAGTCTGTGAGCACAAAGCCTTCTTCCCGTTGCTCGATCTGCGCATGGGGTCGGGAGATGCCTCTATCCTGGAGCGACACGTCCCACGTATCTCTTGACGTGGCTCTTCCGATCTTGATTGCTCCCGCCGGCAGTGTGATCTCGCGGCCTTCTTCAGATCCGGCGCTAACAATGAGATGCGGCGAAGGAGCCTCTGGCGGAACGACGAAGGTGGGTTGTTCTCCCTTAAGGATCTGGTCTGGTGGCCACCCTGATTCGCCCGATTCCGGACCAAGCGCAAGAAACGTCAGTTCCACTTCATATACTCGCATGACGTCGCCGTTCTGCAGCCGATGTGGTTCTGCTATGAGCCGATTGTTCACCCGGGTGCCGTTGGTGCTGCCCAGGTCGGTTATCTCGAAGCCACCTTCTCGCCATGCCAGGATTGCGTGATGGCGAGAAACTCCGGCATCGCTCAGGACAATATCGCTGTTGGTCTCTCGACCAATCTGCACTGTCTCACCTTCCCGCAGGTAGAGCGCCTGCGGGCTACCGTTTTCGTTGTTCCATCGGAGGACCGCGCGAAGGGAGGCGCCCAGTTGCGTGGGTTCTCCTCTTGTCTCCGGAGCCATAGTGGGTCCTCCTAAGCGAGGTAGGGCATTTCGAGAGGCTCTGGCTGCGGTTTGCAGATACCGCAGAATACGGCATCCGCCACAACCAACGACTTGGGGACATTGTCAGAGCCAACATACACGGTGATGATGTAGTTCATTTTCTGGATGTGATCATTGCAGACGGCCCGACCGCAGAAGCGGCATACGGCTTGCGCAGTCTTCTCACAGCGAACGCAGTTCATTTGGGCTACTCCTTGGTCTGGGAAACACCCTGCCAGGCCAATGCCGCCTGACCCTAGAGGTGAACCCCGATGCTCATCGTGCTGTCCATCCGGTCGGTAGGACGTTTATGGAAAGATGATAGATGTAGAAGGGGGTTAGGACAAGCTGGAGTTACCCCGGTTTGGTGGACAGCCGAGGACTATCTGAATAACTCTGCATAAGCATTTGCCATTTCATACATCACGGGCGAAGCATAACCGATTGAAGAATGCCGCCTCACTCGTTGGGTAGATGAGGATCTCCTGGATGAGATGGAGCGTCGGGTGAGGGGCGATCCGGAGAAGATGAAGCTGCGTAAACAGCTTGCCGAGCATCCCTTCGGGACGATCAAATATCATTGGGACCAGGGAGATTTCCTCACCCGCAAGCTGCCCAACGTCAGGGCCGAGATGGCCTTGACGGTCCTGAGCTATAACATCATGAGAACGATCAAGATCCTGGGGGTGCCGAAAATGATCGAAGCCCTGACTTGATCAGGGTTTCTTTTCCATCTTTCAATTCTGGTGTGATTTTCGCTTCCAAGTGAGCTAACTACGCCGTCAATGGCTAGAAAAGGACCTTTTACTCCACTTTTCACACGGTCTGGCGAGTAGTTAGACAGCCCTGAATGGGCTGTGCTTGGCTAGGTGACGAGCTTCCCTGCAGCATATCGTGAGACAAGAACGAATGAACCCAATACCAGCATGGGGAATAGAATCCAGACTGTTTCACCAATCTTGAGGGAAACTGCAAGTATGCCTACACTGAGAAGACTGATCAGCAATGGGAAAGAAACCACTGCCACGAATGATCCTCCAGCCCGATCCAGTAGCGCCATTCCTGCAAGCATCGAGGGAATCAATATGACCATCTCGTAATTCAGGAGGTATGGTGTTGATGTCAGAGAAAGTGGGATCACAATGCCGCTTAGCCATGCGAGTTGGGCATCCGGTTCCTTTCGTGATACTAGGCGAACACCAAACAGCAAGAGCATACCACTTAGGATCGCAGCCAGCAGCAACCACGGCCTTTCTGGTCCAAATAGCGACACAAACAGACCCGATAAGGTGGGAACTTCAGGCCACATTTGTGCTGGTTTGGCGAGTGCGATTTTCAACCAATCACCGAGCCATCGCGGTTCTACCACCCAAGCAACCGCGATGGCTGATGTCACCGTTAGAGAAACTCCAGCAAGACCTCCCCACTTCCTCAGCAGAATCAGCCAAATGATCGCGGCAAAGACGAATGTTCCCGCACCCGTTGGTTTTAGAATCAGCAAGCCAAGCGCAAGACCACCTTCCACCCACTTCTGTCGCGACCAAAATAGGAACGTCAATGCAATAGCAACGACAAGAATGCTGGTGATTTGGCCATTCATGACCGTATACATGGCCGGCACGAAGACGATTAGACTCAACATAACAATTGGTAGCAAGGGAAGGCGATTACGCCGCCATTCTTCAGTGAATATGCATATAGCAGCTGCTCCAATGATCATGAGTTGTGAGAAAATGAGCCAAAGATCTCGCGCGAGGGATTCCGGCACGAAACTGAATGGCAAGAAGGCTATTGCGGTCGGGAGGGGATACAGGAACGCAGTGTCTTGGCGAGGCACAGCGGGAATCTGCAGATAGATTGCAGCCCAGTCATTAGGGTTGTAAGGGCTCTGGCCATGCCTCACTAGCCGTGCACTTGCCCAGTAAACTGAGAAGTCCGTGGCGGCAAGAGGGTCTCTTCGGGTAACAATGCGCATGAAGTAAAAGGCAACTCCAACCAAGATCAACAAAGCCAACAGGTAGACAGGTAGGCGGGACCACTTTTTCAACTTCTGATGATGCAGTCTCATATTGGCTTCGTCTCAAGAATGGTGTTGTGGCTGCCTAAGTAACCTTGTGTGGACAATCATCCTTATATCCCCTGCGACGGGTTTTTTTCCAGCTAATACACACGATTCGCCCCCGAATCGCGATTCATATAGGAAGAATGTCCACATAACAGGTGGAATCGCGAGTGGAGTTGACCCGGTTACGTGGACACCTTTATGCTAATGCGAAAGGAGTTCACAATGCCAAGAACGCGTTCCCCATACCCGGAAGAATTCCGGCGGAAGATGGTAGAGCTCGTTAGAGCTGGTCGCAGCCCGTATGAGCTTTCCAAGGAGTTTGAGCCAACGGCGGTGACCATCAGCAGTTGGGTCAAGCAGGCCGATCTGGACGAGGGCCGCCGCGCGGATGGTCTAACCACCGACGAGCGTAATGAGCTGGCTCGTCTGCGACGGGAGAACAAGCAACTCCGGCTTGAGCGAGAGATCCTGGCAAAAGCCGCAGCCTGGTTCGCACGGGAGACCGACTCGATACCACCCGAGTCTTCGAGTTCGTGAAAGCCAATCAGGCAAACTATCCTATCGCCACGATGTGCCGGGTTTTGGGTGTCTCCACCAGCGGGTACTACGCGTGGCTGAAACGTCAATCTTCCCAGCACTCTCGGGAAGACGCAATCTTGACAGATCGGATTCGTTGGATCCACCTTCGTTCGCGAGGAACCTATGGATCTCCACGCATCCACGCTGAATTGCGTGATGAAGGGGTGCACGTGGGTCGCAAGCGGGTGGCTCGCCTGATGCAAGCAGCCGGCTTGCAGGGTGTCAGTCGACGTAAAAGCACTCGAACAACAATACGACAGCCTGGTGCGCAGCGGGCGCCTGATCTGGTAAACCGTGATTTCGATGTTGCCGGGCCGAACCGGCTCTGGGTGGCGGACATCACCTATATCCGAACTTGGGCCGGGTTCTTGTATCTGGCGGTGGTTGTGGATGCCTGGAGCCGAAGGGTGGTGGGCTGGGCGATGGCCAACCATCTACGTACTGAACTTGTGAATGACGCTCTGGAGATGGCAGTTCGGCAGCGGCGGCCGAAAGGAGTAATTCACCACTCTGATCAGGGCAGCCAATATACCTCCCTTGCTTTCGGGAAACGCTGCCGGGAAGCGAATGTGCGCCCTTCGATGGGATCGGTTGGTGATTGCTACGACAATGCGCTCTGCGAGAGCTTCTTTGCAACTCTGGAATGCGAGCTGCTGGATCGTCGCCGATTTGGTTCTCGAGAAGAAGCTGGAAGAGCAGTGTTTGAGTTTATTGAGGGTTGGTACAATCCGCATCGGCGGCATTCGTCAATCGGTTATGCTTCACCCGTGAGGTATGAAATGGCAAATGCTTATGCAGCGTGATTCAGATAGCCCCCGACTGTCCAC
>Ga0315553_10003875_pt1 | contig 11478 bp, 5 predicted proteins | sample SalMarSW160140MG_FD_203099 | JGI IMG/M metagenome (GOLD analysis project Ga0315553, IMG submission 203099) | Salt marsh sediment microbial communities from the Plum Island Ecosystem LTER, Massachusetts, United States - Salt Marsh Sediment SW1601-40 ... | reverse complement strand
ACCTTTGGGCAGGGTTTTCCCCAGGCAAAGGTTATTCGGGTGGATATTGAACCAACAGAGATAGATAGAAATAGAGCTTCGGATATCGGCCTTGTTGGTGATATCGGGCTTACGTTAAAGCAGCTAAATGCTGAGGTGGGTAAAAAAGACCATAGCGGCTGGGTGAAAGGCATAAGAGATATGTATTCTCCTTTGATTGCGGATGAGGTCAAGACAAGGGAAACGGCATCAGAGCCGATACATCCTGGCCGACTTGTAGAGCAGGTGAGGAAGACTATAAAAGACGACGCTGTCTATGTAGTTGATGGTGGTGATGCCAGTTACTTTGGATTAGTGGGGCTTAAAGCTAAAGGAAAATCCTCGGTGATAGGAGCGGCCAGCGGTCTTATGGGATGCCTTGGGACCGGCGTTCCCTTTGGTATAGCTGCTAAGCTAGCCAGGCCGGAAAAGACTGTGGTGGTGCTAAACGGGGACGGTGCCTTTGGTTTGAATGCCATGGAATTTGATACTGCGGTTCGTTACAATATTCCCTTTGTTTGTGTGATAGTGAATGACCAGGCATGGGGGATGATCAAGCATGGCCAGGAAATGGTTTATGGTAATGAAAGAGTGGTGGGTTCGGAACTTGGGGTTGTTCACTACGAAAAGGTAGTTGAGGCATTAGGGGGATATGGCGAATTTGTTACCAGGGATGAAGAGATCATTCCAGCGCTCGAGAGGGCGATTGCCTGTGGCAAGCCAGCCTGCGTAAATGTGCTTACCGATCCTGCGGTGACAAGCATGGCGACCCTGTTATTTGTCGACTCACTGAAGATGGAGGAATAGTATGAAAGCGTTGCAGTTCTTTGTTTCAGTTCCAAGATTTGTCGTATTGAAATCTTTGGGGGCCATAAGTAAGAGACTGTTCTATGATGGCCCCCTGGCAACGATAAAGCTCGTTGATGCACCAGAGCCAAACTTGCCTTCCCCGGATTGGGTTAAGATCAAGACCCTTCTTTGTGGCTTTTGTGGAAGTGACCTTAACCTGGTCTTCCTGAAGGAGTCGCCAACGTCTACTCCGTTTACATCGTTTCCATGCATAATCGGCCACGAGCTCTGCGGAGAGATTGTTGAGGTTGGCGAGGATGTAAAGGGGTTGAGTACTGGTGACATTATCACTATCGCTCCTCATCTGGGTTGTGCTACCAGGGGGATAAGTCCTGAGTGTAGAAGTTGTAGTATGGGAAGGCCTGGGAATTGTGAAAACTTCGCCAGAGGTAACCTTTCACCGGGCATGTTTACCGGGATATGTCATGACATCAATGGTGGTTTTGCCCCATACCTTGTGGCACACAAGACTCAGGTTTTTAAGTTACCGGAAGGGATATCATATGAATCGGGCGCTATGATAGAACCTCTCGCCGTAGCCTTGCAGGCAGTGCTTGATAACAAGCCGGATAAGGACGATAAAGTCCTGGTAATAGGTGGAGGGGTTATAGGCTCTCTTATTGTTCAGTCAATAAGGGCGTTGGGTATAGATTGCAATATCACTGTTAGTGAACCTTCACCGTTTCAAGCCGAGTTTGTGGCAAAAGTGGGGGCGAATACTGTCATCACTGATGGAGACATTTTTGACCATACCCGAAGGATAACCGGGGCGGAATCTTATCAACCGATGCTGGGGGAAAAGATATCAATGGGTGGGTTCACAAAGATTTTTGATACTGTAGGAAATTCTGAAACGCTGAATAACAGCATGAGGATAATGGCGGCAGGCGGGGTCTTGAGTGTTGTCGGTATTACCAGTGAGGTGAAGCTCGATCCAACGCCTTTATGGCTTAAATTACAGACTTTAAAGGGAGTCTTTTGTTATGGCTATAACACCTTTAACGGGAAAAAGAGGCACACCTTTGAAATAGCTATTGACCTTGTTAAGGAAGGGAAGATTAAACTTGATGATATGGTGACCCATGAATTGCCGCTACAGAGATATAAAAGGATGATCCAAATAAACGCGAACAAAGGAAAGAACAAGGCGATAAAGACGATGATTTCCTTTGTTTAATAAGACGCCAATCTTCTAAGTGGCTAGACTATCTGGTAAATCACCTGAATCTGGACAGTTATTTCCAGTTCTCCAGGGCTAATCGGAGTGGTACCACCAGCTTCAGGGTAGACATTATAGGAATCCGCACGCACCGGCAAATAGACAGCACCTTCAGAAATATAAGTTGCTTTGCCCAGTCCAACGTCGGCTAGCTCGGCCAGTTGCGTTGCCTTGTTGTTCGCATCTTCCACCGCTTTCGCTCGTGCCTGTTCATAGTACGGAGTCTTGTCGTCTACATCGAAGCTTATGGCCTGAATTCGGGTAGAATCACCACCAGCCTCCGTTACAGCATCAATAATAGCACCGGCCTCGTCAACGTCCCTTATCTTGGCAACCACTATATTAGTCACCCGATAGCCAACAATCTCCTGCTCATCTCTGTCGCTAATCCATTTCGTCACGGGATAGATGCTGTATTGCTGTGTCTGGATGTCTTTCTCAGCTACACCGTTGTCTTCCAATGCCTGCTGCACTTTATCCATTGCATCGCTTGCCTGTGTTTGAGCCTCAGCCACGGTATCCGCCTGAACCTCAACACCAAGGCGCAACTCAGCTATGTCAGGGACCGCCATCGCTTCACCCTGGCCAGTAACCCATATTCCAGTTTGTTGCTGTGGCGTAACAGAAACGTTACCTCCCTGGGCGCAACCAGCAGCACCGAATGCCAGCACCACTACCAAGCACAAAATCAACCACCGGGTGTTCTTCATCTGGACCTCCTTTCCTCATATTCTATTTAGTTTTTCCCAGGTAAATCAAACTGTCATCGTATTTTAGCTTTCCTTGGCATAATTTACCATGACAGTTCCGCCCCCATTTATTCATTATAGATGCTTCAATCCAGCCTCTTGTTGTCAACAATTCGCTATCCGTACATACACACATTGTATTCCAGCGGCAAGGTCAGCGCGTGCGGAGAGAACGCTTCAGGTTTCGCCTGGTTTTTAGTTAGCCGGGAGCGCCTAGAACATTAATGTTACTCATTCTGGAATGAACTCCACTTTAACTGACGGGTTTGTTGACAGAGCACAAAGTATGGTATAGTATACTCAAGGCAAACACACACGAATAGCTAACACGAAATTTATAGCAGCTTTCCCACAACTACATAAGCTTGGGAGTTCGGGGTGAAGTAAGTACTTATCCTGGAGGTAAAAACGATTAAGCTTTGGAGATTCCTCTCAGTTCCAATTGTACTTGCGGTCTGTTTAGGGTTTTTATTGATGCCGGGAGCACCGCCGCAGGTAGCTCTGGCACAGGGGAATGCAGGTGTGGAGGTAGTGCCCAATATGACCGTAGTGGGTTTCACAGGGGACTTTGACCTGGAGATATGGGCAAGGGTACCTTCTAACCAGAGTTGGGATACCGCGGATGTTCACCTGGACTTCAGTCCCACTTATATGCAGGTGAATAGCATCACGAATAGTGGTGTCCTGCCGACCGTTCTTGGCTCAAAGTTCAACAACACTCTTGGAACCATTGACCATACCTGTGGAATTCTCGGGGGGAGCGTTACTGGCAACCAGTTGATATGTACTGTCAACTGTACCAGCACGAGTGCCGACGGGATTTCAACGATAGACTTCGTGAACATCTGGCCGTTTAGGGTAACCGACATCATAGATGGAGGAATCTCCCTCATTAACTGGACCCTGGTGGTAAACGGCACGCTGATAGTGCCTGGTGTTCCCATCCTGTGGGTAGATGTAATCCCTAATGGCTCGGGAAATGTAATGATAAATGGAACGCTCCCACCCGCCTATCCCAACACCACCAACTGGATCTGGGGTGCTGTTGTTGAGCTGGAAGCGTTTCCAGCGGCAGACTGGGAGTTCGACCACTGGGGTGGCAACCTCACTGGCAGCACCAATCCCGACAACATAACCATGAATGACAATAAGACAGTAACCGCTAACTTTGCCATGAATTGCACCTGTGGCGATATTTGTGTCAATACCATTGGCTGGTGGAGAGATGGAGGTAATTTTAATGCCAGCAGTACGCCCATTCAGGATGCGGTCAATAATGCCACCAGTGGGGAGACAATTTGCGTTAAGGACGGCTTATATCACGAGAACGTGGATGTGAACACGGCTGGTTTAACCATTCAATCTGAAAATGGCACTGCGAACTGTGTGGTGAACGCAACGAATCCAGATGCCCATGTGTTCAATGTAGCCGCAGATTGGGTGAACATCACCGGTTTCACGGTGGAAAATGCCACTGGAACCGATAAGGCTGGAATATACCTTGGAAGCACGGACCACTGCAACGTTTCCAGCAACAATGCAACAAACAACTACTACGGCATCTCCCTGTATTCTTCGAACAACAACACGCTCACAAATAACACAATGTCGGGAAACAACTACAACTTTGTTGTTCAGGGCTCCGGCCTTTCCCACTACATCCAGAAGATAGACACGAGCAACAAAGTGGATGGAAAGCCAATCTATTACTGGGTCAATCACCAGGATGAGCAAGTTCCCGGGGATGCAGGCTTTGTGGCAGTTGTGAACTCCACGAACATAACGGTGAAAGACTTGACGTTAACCAAGAACGGCGCAGGGGTGCTATTGGCATATACTGAGAATTCAAGGGTAGAAGATGTCACCGCCTCGAACAACGAACGCGGGATTTATCTGACTTGTTCGAGCAACAACACGCTCACGAACAACACTGCTTTAAACAACTACAGCCCCAGCAGCTTGTGCTATGGCATCCTCCTGTCTTCTTCGAGCAACAACAAGCTCACCAACAACACCGCCTTGAACAACGGCCGGGGCATTTACCTGTCTTCTTCGAGCAACAACACACTGATGAGCAACACCGTAAAATACTCGTACCACCACTACAACATCTGCCTGGGGTCTTCGAGCAACAACAACACGCTCACCAACAACACTGTCTCAAACTGCCAGTATGGCATCAACCTGGATTCTTCGAGCAATAACACCCTGACCAATAACACCGCCTCAAACAACTGGGTAGGTATCAACCTGTGGCCTTCGAGCAGCAACAACACGCTCAGGGACAATACCGCTAACTCAAACAGCGCCGCCGGCATCTACCTGTGTTCTTCGAACAACAACACGCTTAGGGACAATACTGCGTCAAACAATACTCAGTACGGCATCTACCTGGATTCTTTGAGCAACAACACCATTACCAACAACACCGCAAACTCGAACAACGACTGCGGCATCAGCCTGTATTCTTCGAGTAACAACACACTCAGGGACAACACCGCGTCAAATAATACCAACTACGGCATCTTGCTGTATTCTTCGAGCAACAACACGCTCACCAACAACACCGCTAATTTGAACGACTACTTCGGCATCTACCTGTATTCTTCGTGCAACAGCAACATGCTCACCAACAACACGGCGTCAAACAATACCAACTATGGCATCTACCTGGCTTCTTCGAGCAACAACACCATTTACAACAACTACTTCAACAACACCAATAACGCCTATGATGATGGAAACAACACCTGGAACACCACCAAGACATTTGTAACCAATATCGTCGGCGGGCCATATCTTGGCGGCAATTACTGGTCGGATTATGCCGGGAACGATACCAATTGGGATGGACTTGGAGACACGCTGCTTCCATATAACTGCACCGGGAATATAACGAACGGCGGGGATTATCTGCCATTAATGGTTCCGAGCGGTGCAACTCTAGAAGTGCATGTTAGCTTCACAGGAAGGGGTAGTGCTCCTTGTGGTACATGGATGGAGCCGTTTGTAGTGAGGTTTTTCCAGAGCGGCAATGAGACGGCATGGTCACCGATAAATACCACCACCGACAATAACGGGGTTTTCATCATGATCGGTCTTAGTCCGGGGACCTATGATATCGGGATTAAGAACTGGACCTGCTTGAGCGAGCTGGTGACTAATGTGCCGTTGACTGTCGGTAATACTACTGTGGTCGATTTTGACACAACACGTGAGGGGGATTCCGATGGCAACGATGCTGTTACCGGCATGGACTTCTCACTGCTTAGCGGTGTCTTCAATACAGCACCTGCTGGTAATCCCAATTGCGACTTCAATCGCGATAATGCAGTGACTGGCACGGACTTCTCACTGCTTGCTGGCAACTTTAACGAGGTAGGAGACCTGCAACCATATTAAGAGGTACCACATCCTGAGTGGCAGCTTTCTAACTGGAAAGCTATGGAGTCGGTTCACTCCTGGCAATTTCCTTGCGGCTGCTAAAGCGCAGTAGTCAGGGAATATAACTAACCTCCTTCCACAGGAAGGGGGTTAGTCTTATAACCAACAAAATGGGACCATCTAGATTACTTGTCGCTATATTTGGTATTAGCGGCAATCGTTGTCCTCCCTCTGCATATAGCTCTGGCGCAGGAAGCCAATCCAGAGTCGCTTTGACTGATGGATTCCTCCACCCTTGAACAGAGAAACGAAAACCTATCTTCGGAGATATTTCAGGTTAATGACCTCGGCTAGCACTGGTGCCATACTGAGTGCACCCGAGGACCAGTAAGCAGGAAGAAATGCCACGGGGGATGCCTCTGCCCGCCTCGGATGCGGACTCTAATGGCCAAATATGGACCCTAATTACACTAAATGACGAATTGTGCAGTTTTCTAGTTAGCTAAGTCCGAGAAATCCCTGGCAGCGCGCTCTTTATGGCTTTATTCCCGCTCTAAATCTGCCTCAAGCGTGGAGGTAAAATCCTGATATTTGCCCTCCCTTGGCGCTGTCACAAGTGCATTGATGAAGTTTATGAAAATAAAATCAATGGATGTTGTACCGATGAATCCTATTTCTACGTTTCTGGTGTTCCTAAATGCCAAAATGCACGGTACGACTGCACAAACACCCCCCATCCTATAGAATGAAGCTTGTAGAAGGTTAACATTGCTCGCGGTAGAACAAAGCTGGCGGATAATTGTTTTCTGAAAAATGTAGGAAAAGTTAAGTAAATGCTATGGATATAACATAGATGTTAGTGGTAAAATAAATCTATACGAAGGCCTGGGAAACGATGAAACGGGCCCGTAATTGGTCGCCTTTGGGTTCCGTGGAGTAAATGGCGAAACCGACCCAGTAAGTTGGTTTCGCTTTTTTGTTTGAGGATGACATGGAAACTCTGAGAGTGGGCCTGCTGTTTCACGCCCGTGAGAAAATACGGGGGGAAATGGTGATGCGTATTGAAATAAAAGACACTCAGGAAAGGCTGGGAAGGAAATTTAAAAGGGAGGACACAAATGACTAAAACAAAATGGTATGCCAAGCCGCTGTATATAGTGATGGCATTGGTGCTGGTGCTGAGCTTCAGCCTGGTGACGGCAGTGCCAGCAATGGCTACGGGCAGCGCCGCCATCGACCCAATAGCCGCTAACTACGACCTGTATACTCCCGCTGATGTAAATACGACCATCACCTGGAACAATGCCACATCGGTTGTATCGGTCGATGATGATGTTGGTGCTTTAGCTACCCCTGCTGACTACGAGGTAGTCAGTGACAACTTGACCATCCGGAATGCGTATCTTGCAGCCAAGCTGCCAGTGGTGGGTGATAATGTAACGCTGACCATCAACTTCGATGTCGGTGACCCTGCCACCTTTAATATCACGGCAATCTGGACGGGCCCTGCAACGTATCCGGTAACGCTGCTGCAGACAACAGACATCCATTCCCATGTCTCAGGAGTCGTCCCGTTTGAATCATACACACCAATGACACCCGGTAATGGTAGTGTCATCACAGGTGGCTTCCCCAGGTTAGCGACCGTGATTAATGAGACCAGAGACGCAAAAACCGCCAACGGATCAGCAGTACTGCTTGTTGATTCCGCGGATTGGAGCATGGGTACGGTTTATGACTTCCTCTGGAATACAGACCCTCCTTACTTAAAATTTCTCCAGGCGATGAAATACGATGTGACAACACTGGGCAACCATGAGTGGGATTACGGTCCTGATAAACTTGCCACTATTATCACTGCAGCTCAAAATGCTTCAGGATTTAATGTTCCTATTGTTGCATCCAATACGTTTTTTGACAATGTAACCGGTCTTCTAGCTCTCCAGGCAAATGGTTCAATTGTCACAACCTATGTAAAAACTCTCCCTAACGGCCTCAAAATCGGATTTATTGGCCTGATTGGTGAAGGTGCTGTTGTCGATGCACCTAATGCGCCTCCCGTAACATTTAAACCCGATTGGGCCGGAGAAGATAAGGCATATATTCAGGGAATAGTTGATGATCTTCGCAATAATCAGTCGGTCAATGTGGTTATAGCCCTTTCGCATTCAGGTATAGATCCGACAACGGTTCCGGTTTCCGGGGATGATATAGAGCTGGCTAAAAACATAAACGGGATTGATATCATCGCTTCGGGCCATTTACATTTTATGACACATGTAATCATAGACCAAGCCAACATAAACACACCAAATCCGACAAACATAACCCATATAATCTGCTCCGGATCATACACTACAAATCTGGCTCAGCTTGACTTTACAGCAACAGCAAATGGAGTAACGGATCTTGTTCTGACAAACCATCCCATAAATGACTCAATTCCTGGTGACAGTGCAATTAATGCCATGGTACTTGACATGGACACAGAGATAGATACCTTAATTGCCCCCCTTGGAATAGGGATTGCTGATGTTGAAGCAACGATGGGTAATTTCTCACTTGAAGGAGCATACTCTGGCTCATCTTCCGTGGGTGAAGATGGACTGGGAAACCTGATCGCCGACTCCGTGCGTTGGGCAGGTACTGAACCGTCTAATTTCACCATCGGCACCTACGCGCAAGGTATGATCAGAGATCCCCTTATTGCGAATCAGAATGTAACCTTTGCTGACCTCTTTAAAGTGGTTCCGCTGGGAATTACTCGAGCAACAGATCAAAACAATTCTTATCCGGGATACCCGCTACTTAAACTATATATTAACGGCACTGAAATATGGGGTGTGTGCAGACTCAATGGTCTATTAGCGGCAACTCATATGTACGATGAGGCCTTTATACACCTGTCCGGGATTCAGTATTCTTATCACTACGCCGCTTTCCCCTACATAGCAGTAGTAGACAGTGTTAAGGCCTATGCCTGGAATGATTATAACTGTACAGGAACACCTACAGAAGATGTAGCTCAGGATGCCGCATTATACCCGGTTATAATTGACTCTTATGTCATTGATATGCTGCTCTCTCCAAGCATACAGGACTTATTATCATATTTCGGACTTTCAATCCAGCCAAAGTTCGCTAATGGTACACCTGTAAATGCGAGTAACATGCTGACGGCCCGTCTGGATAAAGATGCTGGAACCGGAGGGGTACAGGAGGAATATGCCTGGTCAGCACTTCTTGATTATCTCACTGATCCTATTGCTGATGGTGGATTATTCGGAGCTATACCTGCCGATCCGTACGACTTACTGACTACATCGCACAAAAGGGTTATTGTCCATGGTGAAGCTGTTAGCTTCGTCTTTGACACGATAGATGACCAGGAAGCCGGGGTGCCGTTTGAAATTACCATCACCGCCCATGATGCCGAGGGCATCGTGGATGCCAGCTACACCGCGAAGGCAAACCTCACCGACCTAACGGGTACCATCAGCCCTACTACTACTGATAACTTTACCACAGGTGTCTGGACGGGTGAGGTCACCATCACTGAGGCCTATGTGAATAATACCATCACTGCTAGTCATGGTAACATAACCGGCTCCAGCAATGACTTTGATGTCGATTACACCCTGACCATGGCAGTGAATGGCATTGGGACGATAACACCAGCGGTGGGAAGTCATAATTACGCCGCGGGAACCGTGGTAAACATAACCGCCACGCCGGGTAACATGTGGCAGTTCGTGAACTGGACCACCGCGAATATGAGTGAGATAGCCAATGCTACTGCGGCATCGACCACAGTAACCGTGGATGAGAGCAAGACGGTAACGGCGAACTTCGCTCTGCTTCCAGGGTGGTACTGCAAGCCGGGTAACTGGACTGACTATGCTCTGAGCGGCATGCCTGACTTCGACCAGAAGCAGGATAACTGGACCGATGATGGGACTGCGACGGGGAACTGGACGTATTGCGGACCGGTGGCAGTGGCTAATTCCCTGTGGTGGTTCGATTCTAAGAATGAGCCTTCCCCTGTCCCGCCACCTACCATCAATGACCACTACGGTCTGGTGACAAACTTCAGTCAACCGTGGGACGACCACTGCGCACAGAATGTGATGCCGCTGGTTAACAACCTGTCAGCGCTTATGAACACATCTTCGAGCGGCACCAACGTCACCGACATGCAATGGGGAATAGAGAAATACCTCAACAATACCGGCTACGCTGCCAATTACAATGAGACGACAGTGCTATGGCCGGAGTTCGACTGGATTGAGGAGGAGGTGGAGAGGTGTGAGGATGTGGTGCTGCTTCTCGGCTTCTGGCAGTGGAACGGCACCTGGTGGCGCGTCGGCGGGCACTATGTCACTGTCGCCGGGGTGAACTCTAATACCTCTCAGCTCAGCATCAGCGACCCCTATTTTGATAGTGTCGGGAACGCAACACCAGGTATGCATAACGATACTCAGTATGTTTCCCACGATATCTACAATGTTACTTGGGATCCATGCCCCGTCGGCAACTGGTCCCTGGCAAACTATACCGACGGGAAGGAGGGTTACCTTTACAACTTCCAGGGTCAGAACTCGGGTCCCGGCCTGATACCTCCGGGAGCGTACAATCAGTCGCTGCCGGTGGTGACCATTATCGACTACGCCGTTGCCGTGTCACCGATCACCGCTACCCTTGAAGGGCACGTTAGTTACCTTTCAAGGGGTATTCCTCCTGATGCCAGATGGATAGAGACGTTTCTGGTGAGGGCGTTCGAGTCTAGTAATCTGACCAACGAGCTATGGACAACCAACGCCACCACCAACAATACCGGAGTGTTCACCATCACCGGTCTTACTCCGGGCACCTACGATATCGGGATTAAGAACTGGACCTGCTTGAGCGTGCTCGTGACTAATGTGACGCTTAGCGCCGGCGTGACCACTGTGGTTGATTTTGGTTATACGAGTGAGGGAGATTCCAATGGCAACGATGCTGTTACCGGCATGGACTTCTCACTGCTTAGCGGTGTCTTCAATACAGCACCTGCTGGTAATCCGAATTGTGACTTCGACCGCAATAATGCAGTGACTGGCATGGACTTCTCCCTGCTTGCTGGCAGCTTTAACGAGGTAGGGCCCCTGCAACCATATTAAGAGGTACCACATCCTGAGTGGCAGCTTTCTAACTGGAAAGCTATGGAGTCGGTTCACTCCTGGCAATTTCCTTGCGGCTGCTAAAGCGCAGTAGTCAGGG
>Ga0315553_10003873_pt1 | contig 11485 bp, 8 predicted proteins | sample SalMarSW160140MG_FD_203099 | JGI IMG/M metagenome (GOLD analysis project Ga0315553, IMG submission 203099) | Salt marsh sediment microbial communities from the Plum Island Ecosystem LTER, Massachusetts, United States - Salt Marsh Sediment SW1601-40 ... | reverse complement strand
GACCTCCTTTTTTGTTGCACTGCTCCAACCCTAAGGAAAGTGGTAAAATTTAAAGCGGCGCTTTAAATATTGCTAGAAATCCGAGGTTTATGGAGTAGTTGCCAAAAATCACTCCCCCCGTATGGATAAACAGGAAAATTTAAAGGTTCGCTTTAAATTTTCCACAGATCCCTATAACTTGTTCATAAGCGTAACCGAGAAACCTATGGAACGAACCATCATTCCCTACATCCCCTTCTCCTGTGCCCTACTGCAGAAGATAGTTCCGGCCGACCGCGATTCCGGGTTTAAAATCCACTATCAGTTCATACCCTCCTGGTTTACAGAGCGCAGCGAGCTGCGCTTTGACAAGCCCTGGCATACCGATCCCTTCCATCGCTACCGGAGCTTCGTCGCAATGGCCAGATTGCTGAACAGAGCGTTTCCTGATTTGAATTTGGGGGGAGAGATCTCCCGGATCAAGGGAAGCATCTCAGGGGTTCACTCCTGCGCGCTGCCCGCGGCATTCTTCGGCCAGCAGATTCTCTACGAACCCGGTGGATGGCCCGTGAACCAAGGCGAGCCGCTGACCGACGGCGAGGTGGAGGAACTGGAAGTTCCGGATTTCCGCAGTCACCCCGCCTTCGAGAATCTGATGCTCCAGATGGATCAGATCGAGCGGGAATGGGGTGTCATCGAGGGGGAGCTCAATTTTCAGAGCGTTTTGAACACCGCCTTCCGTCTCCGGGGCACCCACCTGTACCTCGATATGTATGACAATCCTCAGCGGGTCCACCGTCTGTTCGATGTCATTTACCGGATGCTGGTGGATTTCATCGAAGAGGTTCACGGCCGCCAAACCCGCTCCGGCGCGGAAAGGCCGTTTTTCATCACCGCCAACTGTGTTGTGAACATGATTTCAAGAGAGCACTACGAGCAGTTCCTGATGCCCTTCGACAAGAGGCTTGCCGATCACTTTCCCTATTTCGGGATTCACAACTGCAACTGGAGCGTGGATGAGTACGTCGACAGCTACGCCAAAGTGGGGAAGATTCTTTATCTCGATTTCGGTATGGACTCCGATTTGCTGCGTTTGAAGCGGACCTTCCCCGCTACCACCCGGACCGTGTTTTATCGCCTGACCGGAAAAGAACCTCAGGACGTGGTGGAGGATCTCCAAATAATCCGGAGGAGCGGCTCCTGTTCGAGGATCTACCTGTCCGCCGTTGGTGCTGACACGCCGGTTTCACTGGTGCACCATTTTTTCAACACGGCCTCCCGTCTGTGGAACAAACCGGTCCGGGAGCTTCTGGCCGAACCGCCGAATTACTGATCGAAAACCTGAACAATCACCATTGCGCATTGCCGCGGTTTCGGGCTATACTATGAGAGAACCTGATTGGGAGGGGACACTATTTCTCACAATTCATCTGTCGCCGAGCGGACTTGCTCTGGGGGTGTAAAGCCTCAAAATCGGAAGTACCTGGGCTCGAAGTACAGGCTGATCGATTTCCTCACCCAGACGGTCCTGTCGCAGGTGGGCGAGATCGATGTTTTCGCCGATCTGTTTGCCGGCACCGGCGTCGTGGCCGCCGCTTTTCGCGCCCGTACCTCGAAAATCATCGCCAATGATCTTCTGTACTCCAACTACGTGGTGAATCGGGCTTTCCTGACCTCAACGGATAAAAACGTGGACCTGCACAGGGTGGCCGGCCTGATAGAGGAGCTGAACGACTGCGCTCCCATGCACGGCTATGCCCACGCCAACTACTCGGGTACCTACTTCACCGAAGCAAACGCGGCCCGGATCGACGGCATCCGGGAATCGATCGATATTATGGTTGCCGAACAACGCTGCAGCCAGCAGGAACGACTCATTCTGCTGACCAGCCTGCTGTTTGCCGTGGACAAGGCGGCCAACACCGTCGGCCAGTACGATGCCTTTCTCAAGCACATAGACCAGCACACAGACCGGCGGAAATCTTGCCCCCCTGTGGACAGGCATCTCATCGACAGCAATGTCCACAAGCCGCTGCGTTTGCGGGTTCCTGAGATCGAGCTGGCCGGAAACACGGCCAATGAGGTCTTCAACCTGGATGCCAATCGGCTTATCCACCGGCTGGAGGCGGAGGTTTTGTACCTCGATCCCCCCTACAACAGCCGGCAGTATGTAGACTGTTACCACGTGCTGGAGAACATCCTCCGTTGGGACAAACCGGCGCTGAAAGGCAAGACCAGGAAGTTCCAGAGGGATCACCTGAAAAGCCGCTACTCCCGCAAGACCGAAGCCGCCGCAGCTCTAAACGAGCTGATCCAGGCGGCCCGGGCAAAGCACATTTTTTTAAGCTACAACAACGAGGGGATCATCCCCGAACCGACGATCCGGGAGATCCTGGGCCGGCGCGGGAGCGTGGAGGTCTTCTCCCGGGAGTACTCGGTGTTCGGTAACGGGGCCGGAAGCGCCCGCAAGCGTACCCTGACCGAACGCATCTTCTACTGCCGCACAGCCGCCAATCCCCGCTCGACGGTCCAGCTGTCGCTGCAGGGCCAAAAGATCGAGCTGTTCGACGAGCAGGGACGGAGCAGGGGCTACTATTCCCCGCGAAACCGGCTCAACGATCTGACCGGAAAGGAGTGGGTGTACTGGAGCAAGAGCGTCATCAACAAACCGTATCCCCCCAACCTGCAGCACAAGCTACGCTCCGGCCACGGAGGGCAGAAGCCTCCCGATCTTTGCGGCGACCTGATCGAGGTATTCACAAAGCGAGGGCAGTGGGTGCTGGATCCCTTCGCCGGTGTGGGCGGAACCCTCCTGGGCGCATCACTGCGCGGCAGGAATGCGGTGGGGATCGAAGTCAATCCAGAGTGGATCCGGATCTACAGTCGGGTCTGTTCCCTGGAGAGAATCCCCGAGCAGAAGCTGATCTGCGGGGACAGCCGCATCGTGCTGAACGACCTGGCCCGGGAGGCTCGTGCGTTCGATCTCATTCTCACGGATGTGCCCTACTGGGCAATGGACAGAGCCCGGAAGAGCGAAGGGAGCTACAAACGGGTCGGGGAGCGGCGCAGGCAGGCTCGGCAGTCCAAGCTGACCGCTTTCAACCGCAGGAGCTACGGGAGCAAGGAGCAGTGGCTTGGCGAGATGGCCGTCATATTCGCCTCCGCTGTTGCTCTGCTCAAGGAACGGGGATATCTGGTTGTGTTCATCGGTGACATGTACAACGGTGGCCGCTACCACTTCCTCAGCTCCGATCTGGCAGTGGTCTTGAGCCAGCTCGGCCTGATCCCCAAAGCCAACCTGATCTGGTACGACGTGAGCAAATCCCTCCACATCTACGGCTATCAATACGAATACATCCCCTCGATGATTCACCAGAACATCCTGGTTTTCCGCAAACAGCTGTTGTAGAATGGTCCCCGGAGGAAACCATGGCCGGAGTATTCAAGACCTATGACATTCGAGGAATCTACGGGAAAGGCATAGATACGGCCCTGGCCTACAAGCTGGGCCGGGCCTTCGCCCGCTGGTCGAAAAAAGACAGCTTCATGATCGGTTACGACGCCCGCACCTACTCCGAGGAGCTGTACCAGGCCCTCGGCCACGGACTGGTGGCGGAGGGAAAGATTGTTCGGGGCATCGGTATGGTCTCCACCCCGCAGCTGCACTACTACCAGATGGAGGAGGGGTACGCAGGGGGGGTCATGGTTACCGCATCCCACAATCCTCCCGAATACCACGGATTTAAACTCTACGACGCCTGGGGCGGATCGGTCAGCTACGAAAAAGGTCTGAAGGAGATCGAGGCACTGGTCGCCGGAATGGGAGAAGAACTCGCGCGGCCCGGCGGCGGCTTCGAAGAGGTGGACCGCATCGATGAATACATCGATTTCGTCATCGCTCCCCTCAAAGGTGAGAAAATCACCAGCAAGGTTGTCATCGATGTCGGAAGCGGATCCGCGGGAAGGGTGTTCCGCGGTATCAGTGACAGGTTGGCTCTTCCCAGCTACATCCTCAACGAGCAACCCGACGGATCCTTTCTCAATCGGGATCCCAATCCTCTGAAACCCGAGAGCAGGATGCACGCAGCGGCCAAGGTGCTCGAGCATGGAGCGGATCTGGGCGCCCTGTTGGACGGGGACGGGGACCGGATGGTGTTTCTGGACGAACACGGGGAGAGCGTTGCCAACTACTACATCGCCGCCCTGATAGCCGAAGAGCTGCTGAGCCGGCAGCCGGGAGCGGCTGTCGTCTACGATTTGATCTCCTCCCGGGCCCTGCCGCAGCGCATTACCGAGTTGGGAGGCAAGCCCGTGGTCTCCAAGGTCGGCTACACTTTCCTGTACGACGCGATGATTGCAGAAGGAGCCGTGTTCGGGGCCGAGACATCGGGGCACGTATACTTCAAGGTCACCGACAGTTACTACACCGAATCCGCGGCTTACGCCCTGGTGGTCCTGTTGAAGCTTCTGCACAAACGCCGCAAACCCCTCTCGGAGCTGTTGGCGCCGCTGCGCGGACGCTATCATCAGTCCGGAGAGATCAATATCGAGATCGCAGACAAAGAAGAGGTGTTGAGGCAGATCGAGAACCGCTATCGGGAAGCCGGGGGCAGAATCGGCAAGCTCGACGGTGTGAGCGTGGATTTCCCCGATTTCTGGTTCAACGTGCGGCCCAGCAACACCGAACCGTTGATCCGCCTGCGCCTGGAGGCGGTGACCCGTGAGGTAGCGGAAAAGAGGACCGAAGAGGTGGTTGAGTTTCTGAAGGAATTCGCCTAGTACCGTGGCAAGAACGAACGACGACCGCCCGCAGCCGGGCAATCATCTCGACGGCACTACCCTGCAGGAACTGCAGCAGCTGCTGCAGGCCTCCCTGGAGGCCACCGGAGACGGTATCCTGGTCGTAGACCACGACGGTCGTATCATCCTCTCAAACCAGCGATTCGCGGAAATGTGGCGAGTCCCGCAATCGATGATTCAAGAGAAGGATGATATCAAGCTGCGAGAGTACGTCATGAGCCAGCTGCTGGATCCTGAAGCCTACATGGACAAGATCCAAGTGCTCTACGGCAAGCGCGAGGAGTCCACCGATATCATCTCTTTCAAGGACGGCCGGGTTTTCGAACGCTACTCCGCCCCTCTTCTGATATCGGGGCAGTTCGTGGGCCGGGTATGGAGCTTTCGGGATATGACAGCCTACCGGGAAGCCCAGCGCCGACTGGAGAGTAGTCAACAGAAGTATCGGGACCTGGTTGAGAATGCGGGCAGCATCATCCTGCGTTGGGACAGCAATGGTATCATCACCTTCATTAACGATTACGGGCAGCGCTTTCTGGGTTACACTGAAGAGGATCTGCTTGGTAAGTCCGTGATCGGAACGATCGTTCCCGTCCGTGATTCTGCGGGTCGAGACCTGGAGGCGATGATAGAGGGGATCACCAACAATCCAGACGAGTATTCCTACAACGAGAATGAGAATATCACCAAAGACGGGCAATCCATCTGGGTTTCCTGGTCGAACAAACCGGTCTACAACGAGGTGGGGCAAGTGGCCGGTATCTTGAGTATTGGAACCGACATCACCGAGCGCAAGAAGCTTGAGCAGCAGCTGTTTCAAGCCCAAAAGATGGAGGCCGTGGGCCAGCTGGCCGGGGGGATCGCCCACGATTTCAACAACATGCTGATGGTCATCAACGGCTACTGTGAGCTGCTCCTCGACGATATGGATGAAACGAATGATCTGCGGCGGGATATCGAGCAGATCAAGGGTACGGCCTCCCGGGCCGCGGCTTTGACCCGTCAGCTGCTCGCCTTCGGGCGCCGTCAGGTGGTACAGCCCAAGGTGGTCGATCTCAACGGCCTGCTGTACAACAGCCAGGAAATGATAGAAAGACTGGTTGGACCGGGGGTGAGGCTGAAGCTGCAAACCCGCGACGACCCGCTGTATATCTACGCCGATCCGGTCCAGATCGAGCAGGTGATTCTCAACCTGGCCGCCAATGCGCGGGACGCCATGCCCGGGGGAGGCGAATTGACAATCGAAACCCGTGGAACCCGGATCGATAATCCGGACTCCGGCGAGCGCTATATGATTCCCATGGGTTCCTATGTGCTCTGTTCGGTCAGCGATACGGGAACCGGAATATCCGCCGAGACCCTGGCACACATCTTCGAGCCCTTTTTCACCACAAAGGTTCCGGGAAAGGGCACGGGGTTGGGATTGTCCACGGTGTATGGAATCGTCAAGCAAAACGACGGCTACATTTTCGCAGACAGCGAAGTGGGTGTCGGGAGCCGTTTCACCATGTACTTCCCGCTGGTCAGTGAGGAGGAGTTGATTCGCAGTGAGGAGCCGCACACCCCGGAGGAGAAGCTGCGGGGAACCGAGAGGATCTTATTGGTCGAGAGCGAGGCCAAGGTTCGCCGCTACACCAAGACCGTACTACGAAAGTACGGCTATAGTGTGGTCACCGCAGCCGGCGCCTCCGATGCCCTGGGCCTGGGCAAAACTCTGGAAGTGGACCTGCTCATCAGCACATCCGAGCTTCCGGAGATGGGCGCGTTCGAACTGGCTGAGAAAGTGCGGGACATGCAGCCGGGTATAAAGGTATTGTTCATTTCCGACACTGCGGAGCAAGAATCGGTGGAAAGATTTTATACGATCAGCAAACCCTTCACCAGCGAAGCCCTGCTGCGCAGGATCAGAAAGATCCTGGAATGAGGATCCGCTACAACGCGCCGGTAATCCTCACCTTTACCCTGCTGTGCACCGTGGTTCTGATCCTCGATCAGATCCTGGGCGGGTTCACGGAGACCTTCTTCGTCTCCTATCCGGAGTTCAGCGGTTCGGTCCTCGATTTTCTGCGCCTCTTTACCCATGTAATCGGACATCAAAACTGGCTGCACTTGATCAGCAACTTCAGCTTCATCCTGCTGATCGGACCGGTGCTGGAGGAAAAGTACCGCTCAGGTCCGCTGCTGCTGATGGTCCTGGTGACGGCCCTGGTCACCGGGATTTTGAACATCCTCTTCTTCTCCACCGGCCTGATGGGCGCCAGCGGTATCGTGTTCATGCTCATCCTGCTCAGCTCCTTCACCAACATCCGATCCGGAGAGATCCCGCTGACCTTCGTCCTGATAGTGGTCCTGTTCCTGGCCAAGGAGTTCATCGATGCCTTTGCCCAGGACAACGTATCCCAGTTCGCCCATATCATCGGCGGCATCTGCGGCGGCATGTTTGGATTCCTCTTTACCAAAGCGAAGAGCCCTCCAATTGCAAGGGGAACGGATTTGTAGTATTTTAGCTTGAAATGATCGACAAGCTTGAGCAGATGACCGATCGCTACCAGGAGCTCCAGACCCGGGTCTCCGACCCGGCGATCATGAAGGATCAGAGCCGCTACAGGGAGCTGATGCGGGAGTTGGCCGGACTGGAGGAGGTCGTCGAACAATACCGCAACTTCAAAAAGCTTCAATCGGAGATCGCGGATACCGAAGCGCTGATCGAAGAAGGGGGCGAAGGGGAATTGGTCAAGCTGGCCCGGGAGGAGCTGGAAGCCTTGAGAGAAAGGGAAGAGGAGATGGAGAGTGAGCTGAAGGTTTTGCTCATTCCCAAGGACCCTCTGGACCTGAAAAACATCATCATGGAGATTCGTGCCGGCACCGGGGGGGAGGAGGCCGGTCTGTTTGCCGCCGATCTGTTCCGCATGTACTCCAAGTACGCCGAGTCGAAACGCTGGGCCATCGAGATCCTCTCCTCCCACGAAACCGAGATCGGGGGATTCAAAGAGGTCATCTACTCGATCAGCGGCAAGAACGTCTATGCCAGCCTCCGCTATGAGAGCGGCGTCCATCGGGTACAGCGGGTTCCGGTCACCGAGGCGGGGGGCCGGATCCACACCTCGGCGGTGACCGTGGCGGTTCTTCCGGAGGCGGAGCAAACCGAGATAGAGATCCGTCCGGAGGAACTGCGCATCGATGTCTACCGCTCCTCCGGGCCGGGCGGACAGAGCGTGAACACGACCGATTCGGCGGTACGCATCACCCACATCCCCACCGGGCTGGTGGTGACCTGTCAGGATGAGAAATCCCAGCACAAGAACAAGGCAAAGGCCCTGCGCGTACTACGGGCCCGTCTTTTCGAACGGGAGGAAGACAAGAAGCACGAGGAGCGTGCCGCCGCCCGCAGGTTGCAGGTCGGCTCGGGGGACCGTTCGGAGCGGATCCGCACCTACAACTTTCCTCAAAACAGGGTTACCGATCACAGGATTAACCTGACCCTCTATCGTTTGGAAGAGGTGATGCTGGGGGATCTGCAGGAAATCATCGACGCTCTCCGACTCAGCGCCCGGGAGGAGTACCTCAAGAAGCTGGCCGTATGACCGTCGGGGGTGCCCTGAATCAGGGCAAGGAACGTCTTTTTTACGCCGAAGTCGACACACCCATGCTCGATGCTACCCTGCTGCTCTCCGAAGCGCTAGAAACAAGCAAAGAAAAGCTTTTGGCCAGCCTTCCCGATCCGCTGGATCCCGACCTCTGGCAGCGTTACTGCGGCCTTCTGGATCTGCGCTGTGCCGGGCAGCCTGTCTCCTACATCCGCAGGAAGAAGGAGTTCTTCAGCCTCGAGTACTACGTGGATCCGCGGGTTCTGGTTCCGCGCCCGGACACAGAGGTATTGGTAGAGGAGGCCCTCCGCCTGCTGGAGGCGGGTCCCCTCATCCAGAGGGTGCACGACGCCTGTACCGGGAGCGGCTGCGTGGCCATTGCCTTGAAGCACAGCTTCCCCACGGTAAAGGTATCCGGCTCCGACATCAGCCGGGAGGCGCTCCAGGTGGCCGCGGAGAATGCTCGACGGCTCCTGCCGGAATCCCGGATCCGTCTGTACCGCTCCGACCTGCTCGCCCGTGCCCCGGGCCGCTATGACCTGATCACGGCCAATCCGCCGTATCTGACCGACGGTGAGGTCGAAAACATGGAGAAGATCGGTTGGCCCGAACCGGTCCTGGCCCTGCGAGGAGGCGTGGACGGTACGGACCTTCTCCGCCGTCTGATCCGTCAGGCTTCCCGAAAGCTGCGTGCCGGCGGAACCCTGCTCCTGGAAGCGGCGCCCACCCAAATGACCCTCCTGGAACGGGAGCTCATCGACCGGGGTTACGGGGGCATCGCAGTAGTCCCGGATCTGGCCGGACGGGATCGGGTCATACGGGCCCGACGGTGAGGGGAAGATGGACGGTTCGGCCAAAACGCTGATTAGCCAGTTCTCCCAAAAACTCGAACGCTACCCCGAGGAGGAACGCAAGAAGATCCTATCGGCCCTGCGTTGGGCCGAAGGCCTGCACCACAAGCAGCTGCGCGCCAGCGGCGAGCCCTTTGTCGTCCATCCCCTGATCGTGGCGGAGATCCTGGTCGATTCCCACCTGGACTACCAGACCGTGATCGCGGCGATCCTCCACGACGCCCTGGAGGACACGGGACTGTCCCCCCGGGAGCTGCGCAAGGAGTACGGCCGGGAGGTGGAGGCCCTGGTTCAGGGAGTGACCAAGATATCGGTGATCCGCGGGCGCAGCAAGACCACCCAGGCGGCCGCCACCATCCGCAAGATGCTCTTCGCCATGGTCAAGGACATCCGGGTCATCATGATCAAGCTGGCGGACAAGCTGCACAACATGCGCACCCTCGAGTATCTTGAAGCCCGGAGCCAGAAGCGCATCGCTGACGAATGCCTGGAGATCTACGCCCCCCTGGCCGGGCGCCTGGGTATGTCCCGGATCAAGAGCGAGCTGGAGGATCTTTCCCTGCGGGTGCTCCATCCCCGGGCATACGAACAGATCGATCATTTCGTGCAGCAGAAGAAGGAGGATCTCCACGAGTTCCTGAGCTCCATGGAGAGCGCGATCCGTGCCGAGGCAGAGGCGGCGAAGATCCCGATTCAGATCGAGAGCCGGATCAAACACTACTACTCGATGTACAGGAAGATCAAGAAAAAGGGCAGGATGGTCGATGAGATCTACGATCTGGCCGGGATACGCCTGCTCTGCGACACCTCCGGCCAGTGCTACGAGCTTCTCGGGATCCTGCACAGCCTCTGGAAGCCGATCGAGGGGCGCTTCAAGGACTTCATCGCCATGCCCAAGAGCAATCTCTACCAAAGCCTGCATACCACGGTCATGGGTCCGGGGGGCAAGATGCTGGAGATCCAGATCCGCACCCACCAGATGCACCGCACCGCGGAGGAGGGGATCGCCGCCCACTGGCTGTACAAGCGTGAGCAGGCCGGAGAGCGGATCAAGCCGGAGCAGCTGACCATCATCAACATGTTGAAGAGCTGGGATTCCAGCAGCGTCAGCTCCCCCGACTTCCTGGAGGAGATCAAGCGGGAGCTGCTGCGGGACTCGATCTACGTGTTTACGCCCCAGGGAGACATCATCGAGCTTCCCAGGGGCGCCACGGCCCTGGATTTCGCCTACTATATCCACACGGATATCGGCAACCACTGCATGGCCGCCAAGGCCGACGGCAACCTGATCCGGCTGAACGAAGAGCTGAAGAACACCCAGGTCCTCGAGATCCTCACCGCCCCCTCGGCCCATCCCCACATCAACTGGCTGCGCATGGTGCGCACCTCCCGGGCCCGCTCCAAGATCCGCCACTGGCTGGTGCAGAACGAGCCCGGTCTGATCATCGACCGCAACATCGTGGCCAAGAAGAAGGGAAGTGGGACCGGTGGCGGGCGGGAAGCCAAAGCGGGTACTCAAGCTCGGCCGGGAACCGAAGCCGCTGCGGCCGAAATCGCACGGCGGCCGGGCCGCCGCTGGCGGGATCGCATGGAGTCGGAAACCCGGGTCCGGGACATCACCAAGGTGGGCATCCGCATCGGGGAGGAGCGGAACATGATGATCCACCTGGCCGGCTGCTGCAATCCCGCCGCCGGCGATGCAATCGTGGGCTACATCTCCCGCGGCCGGGGAATCATCGTGCACAAGGCGGACTGCCCGAATCTGGGGAACATCAAGGAGTTCGATGAACGGCATCTGGAGGTTGAGTGGGAGATGGTCAGCCCCAAGGCCACCCGCCGCTTCGAAGTCACCGCCCGCAAGACCACCAACCTCTTCTCCGAGGTGGAGGGAGCGATCAAGAAGTACCACGGCCACCTGATCGAGGGCAAGCTGGACGAAAATATCCCCGAAACCCTCCAGGGTTTCTTCACGGTGGAGCTGGACAACGGCCGGGACTTCGACCAGGTGTTGAAGAGCCTGCGCACCATCCCCTCGGTCCTGCAGATCCGTCCTGTGGGCGTTTAAGTTCGGCCAATTTTTTTCTGAATTTCCACGGCTGGTGTGATACTTATTGTATCGGTAGGCAAATCCGGGTTCGGATTAGCCGTGTAGCTTTTAGCAGCATTCCTTTTTCAAAAGTCCTGAAAAAGTAACTATTTGCCGAAACAAGATGTAGAGCAGTAAGGGTACCGCTTTGCGTCGCTGATCGGCAAAAAGGGGGGGATTAGATT
>Ga0315553_10003872_pt1 | contig 11486 bp, 5 predicted proteins | sample SalMarSW160140MG_FD_203099 | JGI IMG/M metagenome (GOLD analysis project Ga0315553, IMG submission 203099) | Salt marsh sediment microbial communities from the Plum Island Ecosystem LTER, Massachusetts, United States - Salt Marsh Sediment SW1601-40 ... | reverse complement strand
AACCCATCGAGGCAGAGCTGCAACTGCCCGTACCGGTCGCTCGCGAGGGGGCCGTGCTCGCCACGCAGGTCACCGATTCGTTCGGGCGGGTGCTGGTCCGTCACGGCGAGCCGCTGCCAGGCGCGGAAGCAACGTGCACCAGCGTGAACGTCCGCGTCGACGTACCCGGCGTGCTGGTGATGCGACACTGGCTGGGCGTGGCGGTCACCGACGCCAACGGGCAGACCCACTATGCGCAGGAGCCGGTCATCTTTCGGCCGGTGCCCGGGTGGCACGACTATCGCGTGGTCATGTGGCAGCGCCACAACGCCGAACGTCTGGGCTACCTGAAAAAGGCCAACATCCACGGCAGCATCTGGCCGGGGGCGAGCGACTACGTGCCCGATCACTTTGTCGACGCCAACTACCGTTGGTACGTAGAGGGCACGGCCACCTCGATCTACGCCCCCTACCACCGGTGGTTCCCCGACAAGAAGGTGGAGCACTACTTCACGCTGCACAAGGAGCAGGTCAAGGCCGACCGAGGCAACCTGAACCGCTTGCAGCGATCGCCATGTCTGTCGGACCACGTGACGAGTTGGATCATCGAGAGGATGATGCTGAATCCCACCCGGCAGTGGCGCGACTATCGACCGTTCTGGTACAGCTTGGCGGACGAGCCGGGCATCGGCGGGCAGGCGGGCGCGTCGGACTTCTGTTTCGCACCTGCGTGTCGCGATGCGTTCCGCAAATGGCTCAAGGAGCGATACACCGACCTGGCCGCCTTGAACGCTGAGTGGGGCACCGAGTTCGGCCGGTGGGAAGACGTGATCGCCCCGACGACCGACCAAACCTTCGCCCGCCCGGGCGACAACTTCAGCCCTTGGTGCGATCACAAGGACTTCATGGACGACGTGCTGATGAAGGCTTACCAGATGGGCGTCGACACGATCAAACGCTTCGATCCCGGCACGTTCGTGGCCATCGGAGGTGCGCAAGGCCCGATGGCCGTTGGCGGATGGGACTTCTGGAAGCTCTGTCAGGTGTTGGACTGCATGGAGCCGTACTACATCGCGAACAATTACGAAATGCTTCGCAGTTTCAACCCGAAGATGCATCTGATCTCGATCAACGGACGGGCCGACGTCGAGGCACGCTACAAGCGGTGGTATCTATTCGTCCATGGCGACCATGGCGCCATGTTGTGGGACGACGATTCGACGTTTGTGGACGACGAGGGCAACTACAACGAGCGGGCCAAGACGTGCATGAAGTGGCTGGCCGAGCTGACCGGCGGGCTGGCCAGACAGTACATGTTCACTCCGCGGATCGACGATCCGGTGGCGATCTACCATTCACAGTCGTCGCTGCGCGTACACTGGGTGTTGCACGTGCGGCCTATCGGCGAGAAGTGGATCGATCGCTACAGCTACCACGAGCGGGTCGACAATCCCTATTCGCGCGTGCGCGAGTCGTGGGTGAAACTGGTGGAAGACAGCGGCCTGCAATACAAGATGCTTGCCGCAGCGCAGGTTCACCAAGGCGAGCTGAAACCGTACGACCCGGCCAGCAAAGAAGGCTTCAAGCTTCTGGTCATGCCGCGAATCATCGCGCTGTCGTCGGAAGAGACCGACGCCATTCGCGCATTCGTCAAGGCCGGTGGCACGGTGATCGCCGACGGGCAGATCGGTCTGTTCGACGAGCACGGCAAGCGACTCGAGACAGGACAGCTTGACGATTTGTTCGGGGTCGAGCGGCCTGGTGAGTACGCGATCGCCGAGACCGGCACCGCCGAGTCGGGGATCGACACGGTCAAGCTGCTGGAGGAGCAGGTAAGGCCCACCTCGGCTGTCGCCGCCCATGCCCGGGCGCCTCGGGCGATGCTGCGCAGGACCATCGGCGAGGGGCAGAGCATATACGTCAATCTCGACCTGATTGACTACCATCGCTGGCGTTTGCATCCGGGTGAGGAGGCCCCAGCCCGGCAACTGCTGATGCCGTCGATCCTTGGCGCCGTCAGCCAACAGCGCCGCACGCCCAAGGTGCTGGCGGCCGACGGACAGGCGCCACTGGCCGTCGAGACGACCGTAAAGGATGTTGGTCAGGTGCGAATCGTCGCCCTGCAACGCAACCTGCAATTGCGCATCAGCGAACTCGGCCCGCAGGAATACCAATCGATCGAAGGGCTGGCGGCGCCGATGGACGTCACGATCCACGCAAATCTGCCCGGCGAGGACCGCAGCTTTGTGTACTACGACATGCGCGCGGGCCGACGCGTCGGCGAGGGGCCAAACGTTCAGGTCAGTGTGGGTCCGCACGAACCGACCATCCTATCCGTGTGGCCGACCGAACCCGAGCAATTCACCGCTACGGGACCCGGGCACGTACGTGCCGGCCAGCCGTGCGAAATTGCGATCAAGCCCGGCTCGGACCAGGCTGATGAGTTTGTGTATCGCGCCCAGGTCGTCCAACCCGACGGACAGGTACACGAACTGTACACCACCAACTGGGCATGCGAGGCGGAAGGCGGACGATTATCGATTCCGCTGGCGCTGAGCGATCCGCAAGGCGAGTGGAAGGTACGGCTGACCGAGATCCTCACCGGCACCGACAAGACCGTCACATTCGAGTTGCAGCCGTAATCTGCATCCGGGCGATGCGGGCGAAGGTTGCACTGCTAAGAGTGCATTGCGCTCCCCCACAGGTGGTCTGCGCGTAATCACTGCCGATCCGACGTCTCTCAGCAGACCGCCAACCCGTCCCCGGCCGGGCGCGCTGTACCTGTAACGATGTCGGACTGCAACATCCGATCACCGGTTTTGTCCGCGCCATGCCGACCGATAACACGGACTCGTCGCCCGCCGGCATGTTGTGAGGCAAAATCGGACCAGGTTTTCGTACGGCTTCTTTGACCCGGCTTGAAACGAATCGTATCTGAATGAGTAGTCGGCCATCCGTCGCCCGTCGACGGGCAGCCGAGCGACAGCTCTACGCGGCTTCGTGCCCGGGGTGCAGGAAGCGCGCCAAAGGGCCGTTACCGGGCCTCGAGGCCCCAGAGCGCCCGCAGAAGGGGACCTCGCCGACAAGACCTTCTCGCGGAAGGAGGAGTAGGATGAGAGCGGTACGCACGTCGACTCTACTCATACTCTTGTTGACGCCGATCGTTTCGGCCGCGCCGGTTCTGCATGAGCCGCTCGGCGCCGACGTCATCGTTGACGGCAACCTCAACAATCCGATCACATCGGCATCGGTATGGACGGCGGGCGTCGACGCAACAGGCATCTGGCACGGCGTGGACTATTCCAACGCCGCCGGCTATGCCGAGCTGACCTTTGTCGGCTCGGGCGGAAATCACCGGCAGCAGGAGCAGGACCAGCGCTCACTGGTGCAGGTCTGTTTCATGCCGCCACCGGGAACCTATCTGCTGGAACTGCTTGCACAAGTCAGCGATTACACCACTCAGATCGCCTCCTGGCAGGTCCTGCTGCTGGACGATAGTGCGGAACTGTCGCTAACGGGCGACCCACTGGACAAGGGGTTGGGCGGGCATGTCAGGAAGGTCGACAAAGGGCGCGTGAAGCGCAAAGAGGCCGACGGCCAATGGCACACCTTCTCCGCCGATTTTGCGATCTCGCCAACGGACGCCGCATCGTACGAGTACCTCGCCCTGGTATTGACCGGATCCAAGAGCGAGGATGCACAGGCGCTGGGGTTCGACTCGGTGTCGATTACCGCGCCCGGCGGAACCGACGAGGCCACCACCCCCCAGCCCTCGACAATCATCCTCTTTGCGCTTGGCGGAACCATGGCTCTAACGCGCTGGGTGCGGTGCAGGATGGCTTATTCTCACTGAGTTTCAGCCAGTCCCGCCGGACTGTCCCGATCCGTGGCAGGCGCCGGCCAACTCACGTAACAGATAAAGCGGGAGAAACTGCGGCGCGATCGGCCTCAATGGCCTAACGCCGCGTCGTCGAGGCTGATCGTCATCCGGTTGAGTTTCGTTGCATCCACTACGAAGCGGGCGGAACGACCCGCCGGCAGGGGCACCTTTGGCCTGAACGTGGCGGTGCATCGCGGCGGAGCGACCGTGCCGAACTGCGTCACACCAATCGGCTGAGGCTCGGTCAGCGCGCAGGCGATGATCTGCGCGGCGCCTTGGGTGGGGACGACCTCCACGAGCGCCGGACCGGCAAGCTTCGTCACGTCGGCGAAAACGACGATGGTCTCGCCTACCTGGCAGGCAGCATAATCCGGGCCACGACCAACCAACTCGACCCCGGCCACAACATGCCCGCCTTCTCGGCCGAGGCACATGGCCACGAGGAAGTCGTGCGATTCGGCTGCCTTGGCGGGCTCGAGTTCGGCCCGCCAGTTGCCCAGATCGAAGTAGGATCGCCTCGACCGTTCTTTCATCCCACCGACAGCGTTTCGGCCATCGAAACCATCTGACTGGTCACCGTCGTCTTCGACGTAGAACCGGTGACTGGGCCCGCCGATCAGCAGCCACCGTGACGGTTCCGGCAGTAAAGCGCGAACGGTCATGGCGCCGTTGCCGCTGGTCACCTGGAGGTCTCTTGCTGTCGTCGCAAGAATTCCGTCATCCTGCTCGCCTTTCAGAACCGTCGTGTCAGAACAGGCGGGCTTTTCGATCGTGTGCAGCAGCCACTTCTTTTGGTAATCACGCGATGTCGCAGTGATCCGATCGTACACGAGGAGGGTCTGGCGGCCAAGCAAGTAGAGCAGCCCGCGCAGGGCCCGCCGGATCTTGGGCTTCTGCTCGGGCCAGGAAAACAGCGTGCTGTTGTAGGCGGCGGTCAGATCGGCTGCTACATAGCCGAACACATTGGGCTGGTGGTCGAAGCCGACGACTTGACCGCCGGCATAGGCCTGTCCGGGCTGTGACAATCGGCGCCACTCCGCCGTTGACGCAACGTCGCTGCCGGTCGGAATGGTTATCCTCTGACCGCCGGTGCTGGCCGTCGGATGATCGTAATGACGCCGCGTGGCCAGCCGTTCGCCGGGCATGAGGACGAGCGGGCAGTTGGCGGCCACCGATCGAACGTAATAGTTCTCGCGATGTTCGGACCCGAAGCCGAAGTACCCGCCGGAGAGAATCGCCAGCGGAGCATCTTTGTAGACTGTGAACGTACCCGCATTGTAATGGGCGTGATGCACCTGAGACGCCCCCGCTCGAAACGAGATCATGGTGCTGTCGGCCTGCCATCCGGTGCGAAACACGGCCAGGTTGTAGGCACCTGGACCGAATAGTTCGGCACCGGGAAGGGCATTGAGAGCCGCAAAGGGGTCTTTCGGCGTAGAGCCCTTCGGCAGATGCACGTCGGGATCGAAAGCCAAAGCAGCCACCCAGCGAGTGCGCCTGAAGTAAGGCGTATCGGAGTTGGCGTGGCCGTGCAGCGCGAAGGCCTGCAAGTACGGGTCACGCGTGATGCGGGCATAATAGTCCATCGTCTGGGCGCGATAGCCGTAGTCGATCAGCACACCCTGGAACACATCGCCGTAGAGGAGGAACTTGTTGTCGGGCCTCATGCCGTAGACGTGCCACATCCCCGTCCGACGGAGCATCTCGACCAGGTCGACGCCCGCCGCCGTGCTTGCGCCCGTGGCCGTCCGCCAGCAGTCGACCGCCAGCGCGAATGGAAACGATCGATTCCCCAGCCAGTAGGCGTACCCCTCGGGCCAGCCCTCACTAATCCGCAGCGCCCGACATGCGTCGCCAAAGAAGCGGACGAGTTGCGCCCGCAGCGCGTCGGCCTCGGGCGAGGTCTGGAGTGTCAGGGCTACAACCATCGCCAGGTTGGCAATCTTGGTTCGCCCATGCCATAGCGACGGTTCGAGGTCCCACGACTCATCGTTGAGCAGGTCGAGCGCGCGGCGAGCGTTGGCCACCAGGAAGCCTTCAATCGTTCGGCGCTTTTCATCCGTGATGTCGGGATGATCGTACAGCCAATCGTAGGCCAGGGAGTATTCCCACCCGTCGCTGTAGTACTCGTGGCCGATCTTCTCCATGGTACGGGTCTGCAACTTCTCGATGGCCTGTCGAGCGGCAGCCTCGTCGCCGGTGAGTCGATATCGCAGTGCGCTGGCGGCCGGCGACGGATCCTTCGAGACAGGCTCATCCAGCCAGGGCTTCAGCAGCTTGCGGAAGCGATCGTGGGTCTGGTATCGCTGCCGGAGTTTCTCGAACGTCCACGGCCAGTCGGACCCGTCGGGCCTGAAGATCAGCCTGGGCCGATCGGCCCGCAGCGACGGCATCTTGACGTCGGGCAAGTCGGACTGGGGAGGCCCGGCCGACGCGTTGCGTGCGAGGCCCAGTAACAGAAGGATCGCACCCAGCCCAATCGAACATGCCATCCAACTTTCGTACCGGCCAAACCGTATGCTCTGACATCGAACCAGCATCGGTTTTGTCCTTTCCCTCCTGAAGGTTTGCCCGAATCGGCGTTGAGGCGCGCCGCTAACCGTCCTTGGCAAAGGCAATCAGATCGCTGATCTTGGCCGTCGCCAGGCACATGCACGTGTCAGCGCCGCCGTAGTAGATTCGCACCATGTCGTTTTTGTGATCGGGCAGGGCGGCGCAGACAAAGCACACATTGTCCACGTCGCCGTGCCGCTCGTAGTCGGTCTGCGGGGTCAGCAGGTACTGCTCGGCCCGGGCAACCACTTTCCATGGCTGTTCCAGGTCGAGCAGCACCACGCCCAGTCGATACACCAGGCCGTTGCAGAACGGCGTTGTGCCATGGAAGATCTCCAGCCATCCCTCGTCGGTGCGCAACGGCGGTGCGCCCGGACCGATCTTGCCGCGGTCCCAGCAGAAACGCCGGCTTTCCATCACGCAGCGGAACTGTCCCCAGTGGATCAGGTCGGGCGAGAACGAGATCCACATGTTGCCTGCAACACCTTCGGAGAACGGGCGATCCAAGCGCGCGTAATACCCGCCGATCTTTTCAGGGAATAACACCCCGTTGCGGTTGTTGGGCTCGGCCTGCATGCCCACCTTCTCGAAGGTCTTGAAGTCCTTGGTCTTGCTGAGGCCCAACTGGGCGCCGAAGCGGTTCTCGGAGCAGTACATGATGTAGTAGGTGTCCCCGATTTTGGTGACACGCGGGTCGTAATTGGCCTCTTCGTAAGTCAGGTAAGGCTCCTCGGTCGGTTCGAGCACCTTGTGCGGCTCGGGATCCCAGTGGATGCCGTCGTCGCTCCAGGCCAGTTGCATGGTCTGCTGGCCGGTCTTGATTTCCACCCGCATGACCATGACGTAGCGCCCGTTGTACTCGGCTACGCCGCTGTTGAAGACCGAGTGAGCACCGGGGATGTCCGCGGCGGTCAGAATCGGATTGCCCGGGTAACGCGTGATCACATCGTTTGGATCCATCATCGTCTGGCACTCCCGTATAGCCTGCTGCGAGTCTGGCTCTCAACGGCACGCAGGCCAAGGTGTATAGCAGACCCGCAGCGAAGGTTCAACTCTGCCGAATACAAGGCCACCCACCAACCCGGGCGGTGCTCATGTCTTGCAGCCTGCCGGTAGCGTCCGCATGATATGCGCTCTGGCCCAGGCCCCCACCGCGTAGTAGGAGTTCGGGCAATGCGATTCGAGTTCGACGGTGATCGCTACACAGCCGCGTCGTCGCACCAGAAGCAATGGGGCGCAAGGCTCATCGCCGAGTTGGGTCTGACCGGCGACGAGCGGGTCCTCGACCTCGGGTGCGGCGATGGCGTGCTGACGGCGCAGTTGGGCCAACGGCTACCCCGGGGCAGTGTCTTGGGAATCGACGCCTCGAAGGGCATGATCCAGACAGCACAAAACCATGCCCGCGCCAATGTCTCGTTCGAGTTGATGGATATCAATGATCTGACTTTTACCTCCGAATTCGATGTGATCTTCTCCAACGCAACCCTGCACTGGGTCAAGGACCACCGAAGATTGCTGGCGAACGCTCACCGGGCGCTCCGAGGCGATGGCGTGCTGCGTTTCAACTTCGCCGGCGACGGCAACTGCCGCCACTTCATACGCGTCGTTCAAGAGGTGATCAGACAAGATGCCTTTGCTGCGTCTTTCCGGCAATTCGACTGGCCCTGGTACATGCCGAACGTAGAGGAATACCGCAGCCTGTTGAGCCCGACCCCGTTCCGTGACACACGCGTTTGGGCCGAGGACGCCGACCAGTATTTCCCATCGGCTGAGGCCATGATCGGATGGATCGAGCAGCCCAGCATTGTGCCGTTTCTCCAACACCTCGACGAGCGGGACGGCCGGCGCTTCCGCGATAGGGTTGTCGAGAGTATGCTTGAGCAAACGCGGCAGGCGGACGGCCGATATTGGGAGACCTTTCGCCGAATCAATGTGTTCGCCAGGAAGTAGTAAACATAGCCGTCACCTTGTTGATAAGGGCGAAGCCGCATGAACGCCAAGGAAAACGCCCTGCGAATTCTCCGGTTCGACCGGCCCGAACGAATTGTCTCGGGACTGCCGAGTCATGGTGTGCACTACCGAGGCTGCAACCACGAAAGCTACGAGAACGGCGGCCACGACTGCCCCGTCGGTACGGTGTGGACCGACGTGTGGGGCACGGTCTGGAAGAAGGAGATCGAAGGTGTGATGGGCTTCCCGCAAGTCCATCCACTGGCTGAGATCGAGGCGCTCAAGAGCTACCGCTGGCCTGACCCCGACGACGAACGAATCAGCAGATGGATTTACGAGAAGGCCAGGCAATGCCCCGGCGACGATGTCTTCCTGTCCGGCAGCCACCGCGAAACGCTGTGGGAGAAGACGTACATGCTGGTCGGGATGGAAAACATCATGACCTACTTCTTCACCGAGCCGGGGTTCGCGCGAGAAATCCTGCATCGGGTGATGGACTTCCAGCTCGGTATCGCGCGGCACTATCTGGCCGTCGGCATCGAGGTAGCCGGCCTCGGCGACGATCTTGGCACGCAGGCCGGCCCATTGCTCGGGCCTGATCTCGTCGAGCAGTTCCTTGTTCCCGAATACCGCCGCCTGTTTGAACTGTACCGCAAGCACGGTGTCATCATCGCCTTTCATTCGTGCGGCAAGATCGAGTCGGTACTCGACACGTTCATGGAACTGGGTGTGGACGTGCTGAACCCCGTCCAGGCCACGGCGAACGATCTGGACAGGGTGCGATCGGCCACGCAAGGCAGGATGGCTTTGCAGGGCGCGGTATCGACAGACACCATCATGTCGGGGCCGATCGAACGTATCGTCGCCGAAGTGCGGCAGCGCATGTGGCAACTGGGACGACAGGGCGGCTATTTCTGCGGCCCGGACCAGGGCATGCCGTTTCCCGAAGACCATATCCAGGCCTTTCGTGAGGCCGTGGACCGCTTCGGCGTCTATCCGATCCAGCCGCCGGAGTGATGAAACCTTCGCAGGCCAGCCAAGTCACACTTGGCCGGTCGGTCCAGCGCGGTGCGCAGTGCGGCAAGACCATCGTTTGGCGTGGCCACAGATCGCTGGCTGCGCGGGGAGATATGGAACATGTCTGACGTGTGGAGATGTTATCGCTTTGGACTTCTCTGTCTGCCGTTACTGGCGGCCATGGCAGGTTGTGCGGCGACCGGCAGCGGCGAGGCGGCGCGACCCCGCGAGTTGGCGCCGGGAGTGCTTGCGACGCGTCTGCCCGAGGCGCCCGTGGTGCGCGTCCCCACGGCCACGGCTATGGAATCGGATGGGCTGTTACACGAGGACGCTTGGCGAATGTCGCGGGCGTATACCCGCTTCGGACTGGACAACGGCCTCGGGCTTCTGGACTTCCCGACGTCGTTGCGGTTCCTTCGCGTCGGTCGATCGCTCTGGATCGGGCTCGACTGCCATATTCCGCCGGGCAAGGACGGGCAGGTCGTTGCAGACGCGATCGAACGCGAGTCGTTGGAACTGTGGCTGGACAACGGCCATACTCGCCACAGCTTCCACCACATCACGGCGGGCCTCAACGGCAACGCCCAGTCACCCGGCATTGCGCCGGACGTGATGGCTGAGGCGTTTGCGCTGAAGGCGGTCGCGTCGGCCACCGGCTATACGGCTGAGATTCGCATCGACCTGGATCGCTTCGATCAAATCGCCCGACCCAACGCGCGACAGATCGGCTTGAATCTGGCCCGTGCCTGTCAGCGCCGATGGGCGTCGCTGGCTGGGATCATCGGGCAGGCGCACAAGCCCGATCAGTTCTGGACCCTCGATTTGTCGGGACAGGCCGGCGAGCGCCTGCCAGACGAGGCCTACCGCCAGCCCTTCGAAGTCGGCACCGACATTCGAAAGCTGGCCAAGTCGCTCGTGCAGGAATGGCGCGATCGCGCGCCGACGCGCGACTCGGCGGGCTGGGCCCTTATGGAGAACTCCGTCCGACGGCTGGAGCGTCTTATCGAGGCCGACGCCGCCGACCCCTGGGGGATGGACAGTCAACTCGCGGCCGCCTGCTGGCGGGGGCTGAAGATTCGCCAGGAGACAGGCCTGTTCGACGCCCAACCCACCTTCGCGCTGGACGCGATGCGACGCCGCTGCGCTTACGAGGGAACCGGCCCCTACCGACACACACCTTGGCGCGAACAGGCGTACGTCTCGCAGGTTGACGGCTCGGCCCAGCCGTACACCCTCTATGTGCCCGACGACTACGACGCGCGTCGCGCCTATCCGCTCATGGTCTATCTGCACGGATCGGGCAATCCACACTTCGGAGACGGCGTGGTGTTCGAGCGCTACAGCGCCGACGACAATCGCTACATCAAGGTGCGCGTTTGCGCCCGCCAGGCACGACGCTACGGGCCGTTGGCGGTGCGCGATGTCTTCGACGTGATCGACCGCATTGAATCGAAGTACAACATCGACGAAAAGAGGGTGTACCTGTATGGCTACAGCGCCGGCGGATTCGCGACGTTCGAAATCGCGGCGCGCTATCCACACCGATTTGGGGCCGTTGCTGTTCTGGCCGGCGCCGGTCTTAACGGCAACGAGGAGAACCTCGTCAACCTACCGACGCTCATTCTCCACGGCTTGGACGATCCCATCGTGCGCTACCACGAAAGAACGTCGATCAATATCGCGAATCTGCGGAGCGTCTCTGCACCCGTGACGGCGGCCGCCGTACCCGCTATCGGGCACGGGGTGCCGCTTGCCGGCGTGGAAGACTGGCTGCTGAAATGGCGGCGGGTGTCGGCGCCGACCCGCGTCATCTGCAAGACCGACGAGGCCAACCCGCAGGCCATCCGAAACTATTGGGTGTCGCTCTTCGGGATCGCCCTGCCGCATCGGCAGGCGGCTGTCAGAGCAGAGATCGTCGGCAACCGACTCGTGGCCACGACGGCCAATGTAAACGACTTCACGCTCGATCTGGGCGACCTGCGAGCCGCGGGCATGAAGGTGTCCGAACTGGCGGTGGACGGCCAGGTTGTCCAGGCACCCGAGTCGGCCTACTGCCGTTTCAAGCACTCCGGGCTGGAATGGCTGATGGAGGAGTGGGCCGTCGCCA
>Ga0315553_10003871_pt1 | contig 11486 bp, 10 predicted proteins | sample SalMarSW160140MG_FD_203099 | JGI IMG/M metagenome (GOLD analysis project Ga0315553, IMG submission 203099) | Salt marsh sediment microbial communities from the Plum Island Ecosystem LTER, Massachusetts, United States - Salt Marsh Sediment SW1601-40 ... | reverse complement strand
CAGCCCGCCCTGATCGACGTACGATTTGGCCAATGCAATGTTGTAAAACTCCTCGATCGCCGCCTCCCGCTGGTTGCGATCCACATCCTGAAGCGAGGCTACCTCACGCGTGATATCCTCAACGTCGTCCTCCAGAAGATGCTGGAGAACCTGCGCCGCGACATGTTCGTCGAGAGATACCAACAGGACGGCCGCTTTGCGCACCCCGCTCAGCGATTGCGGCTCGGCCGCGCCGGGGGCTGACGACGTTTTGGCCACTGCACCTGCTCCCATTCGCCTACCCGTTCTCTTTCTCCATCCACCGCTTCACCAGACCCGCTGCCGAGGCCGGGTCTTCGCGCACCAGGTCGTTTAGCTGGTCGATCATCTCGCCCGTCCGCACGCTTTGCTCATCCAACTCTTGCGCGACCAGAATGCCCCGGCCCTCTTGCGCATCGCCCACGGGCGGCGCCTCACCGGCCAGCACTTCCGCCGTCGGAATCTCACCTGCCCCCAGACCGGCCAGAACCGTGCCATCGGCCCCGACCGAAACCGGTGCTCGCCTGCTCAGCAGCAACATCATGAACAGACTCACTACCGCCAACGCCCCCAACCCCACCTGCTGACCATATGTCTTCGTCAGGTCCAGAGCGCCCATCGAGGCCGCCTCGGTCACGTCTCCCGAGAGAGCCGGGGCGCTTACGTCGTAGTACATGGTTACCTGAACCTGTTGCGGATCGTTCGCATGAATGAGCGGCATGACCTGCTTGCGGATCTCGTCCAGTTGCCCGGTGCCCAGCAGGGCCACGTCATCGGCCTCTTTGCCCTCGTTGCCGGGCTGCTGGAGGAACACCGCCTTGAGGTAGCTGCGAGGCACATTAACCGCGGCGTTCAATTGCCGTATGGCCCCCAGTCCCGTTTCCGTTCTGACCACGCGTTCGTCAGCCGGTTCCGACTTGATTCGCTCCGTCTTCTTCTCGCTCTGGTCCGACGGACTACTCACCGACGCGACGGTTTGCCCAACGTTGGGCACCACCCCCGGCTCGGCGCCGCCACGGCTGCGCGTCTCGATCTGCTTGGTGCTCTCGATCTCCAGATCGATCGTCTTATCCTGCGTCCGGTGATATTCCTGGCGTGCCGACGACTCGAGCTCGGCGAAAATGTTCACCACCACACCCGGAATCGCCCGCAACTGATCGCGGACCTTCTGCGTGTAATGCTCCTCGGCCTTCTTCGCCAACTCGAGCAGGTCGGACGCCGCTGCGCTCGCGCTGTCGTGGTCGCGTACGCGGTACGACTTGCCCGTCCGCGCATCAGTGATCCCGACCTTGGTGGCGTCCAGGCCCGCCACGGCTCCGGCCACGAAGCCGGCAATCGCATCCACGTTCTCGGCGGCCAGCCCCCGCCCCGGCTGGGTCCACACCATCACACTCGCCGTCGGGGTCGCCGTGACAGACCCCAGGCCCCGTCGCATCGGCTTGTCGATCACGACCTTCGCCCGTTGAATTCCCCGGAAGTCGCTCAGCATCTTCGAAAGCTTGTTCGCCTTCGCGTAGGCCCAGATTCGATGGCTGTCTGCCTGACTTCGGAACGGACTGTCGTCCTCGATGATCTTCTCGATGGTCAGACTTGTGTCGGCCGGCAGCATCTGACGTTCGCCCAGCCGCGCCAGGACGCGGTCGCGGTCGCTGCGCCCCACAAAGATCTTGCTGCCCTCCACCTGGTACGGGATTCCCATGCCGCGCAGCTCGTTCTCGGCCGACAGCAGTTGGTCCGGCGAGGAAAACCCCTCGAAAACCACCGGCACCATCTCGGGATGCGCCGCCCATTGCAGCAGCCACACCATCGAGAGCACCACCAGCACCGCACACAGCCCAATGGCCAGACGCTGTGAGGTGGTCAGCCCCGACAAATGCTGGGCAACCTGTACCAGGCTTTTGCGAAGGAATTCCATCCGATCAGCTCCATATTACGGCAGGTCCCGAGTCGGTCCCGACCGCACTAGACGCGCATTTGCTGAATCTCCTCATACGCGTCCATCAGCTTGTTCCGGATCTCCATCAGCAGCCCAAACGCCACCTGGGCTTTGCGAACGGCACTGAACACCTCAGCCATGTTCTCCGTGTCGCCCGTCGCGAGCCGCTCGACGCCGGCTGTCGCCTCCTGCTGAAGGTCGTTCACCTGATTCAGACTCTCCAGCAGCACCGTCTTGAAGTCCTTGCCCCCCGGCGCCGAGTGCTGGGGTTGATCGGGACGGGCGATCGGCGCGGGGCGAGTCAGAGGATTGACATTGCTTACGTCCATCGAGTCCGGCATGATCCGTCACCTCTGCCTTCGGCCGCCGCTACGCAAGCAACCGCAACGTGTTGCTCACCATGGATTTGGTTATCTGCATCGCCGTGATGTTCGCCTCGTAGGCCCGTGCCGCCTCCAACGCGTTGACCATCTCGGTGCTTACCTGCACGTTCGGATACCGAACATATCCGTTCGCATCGGCGTCGGGGTGTCCCGGCTCGTGAACCAACCTCGATGGCGACGGGTCCTCGCCGATCCGCCCCACGTGCACGCCCGCGCCGCCGCCACCGTCGCCCTCGGCAAACACCACGAAGCGCCGACGATACGGCTCGGCCTGCCCGTCCGCGTTGCGCGTGGTGAATGCGTTGGCCAGGTTCCCCGCCACCGTGTCCATGCGTATACGCTGCGCTGCCAGTGCCGAAACGCTAATGTCGAGTGCATCAAACATCGCTCAGTTCAACCCTATTCAAGTCGCCCTCGAATGGCCGACATCATGTTGTTGTACCGCCCGCGCAGCAGCTCCAGCGCCATCTGATGGACCATTGCGTTCTTGGCCAGTTCGCTCATCTGCCGCTCTGCCCGGGCGTTCGTCCCGTCGTGAAACAGCACGTTCTGCGGCTCGACTTCGACCGGGCGCACTTCTACGCGTCCGCTCGGGTCTACTTGCCAGCCCGGCCCGTCTTCCACCTCCAGGCCGGCTTCGCCCGTTCGCGTCCGTCGCGCCAGGGCCTCGGACAGCGCCCCCCTGAAGCCCGCCAGATCCACGTCCTTCGGTCGATAGCCCGGCGTGTCCAGGTTGGCTATGTTGGCCAGCAGCACGCGATGGCGATCCTCGGTGAACGCAGCCAGCTTCTCCAAAGCCACGACCGACCCGCTGTTGACAACAGAGTTCAGCAGCATCGGATCCTCTCCACCGCACCCACCAAGCGGGCACACCGGCGGCGCCCGGTCGCCCTAACCGAATCACAGCCTGTCGTATCTGCTGCAATCGCCATACCAGCCTCGGTCACCGCCCCGCGATGCCCCGCTAACGCCTGTCGACGCTCCTGCAACGCGCAATTCCTGCGCTTCGACCCGGCGATTCCTGCGCCGGCCGCATCATCCCGCACGCAACGCCTCCTCTTCCTCGCGCCAACGCTTCAACTTCATCCCCAGCGTCCTCAAACCGATCCCCAACGCCTTGGCCGTCCGCTCGCGGTGCCCGTTGAACCGGGCCAGGGTCTCCCGAACAAGTTCTCGCTCTGCATCTTCGAGAATATGGCCGGGGCGTTGATGGCCCGGGAACTTGACCGACCGAACCCGACCGGCCAGCCACGTCTCAATGTCATGGGCCTCCACCGTCTGACCGCTGACCAGAATCGAGGCCCGCTCACACACGTTCTCCAACTCTCGCACGTTGCCCGGCCAATCGTACTGAAGCAGCAGACGGTGCGCTCGTGCGGAGAATCGAAGGGGTTCGCGCCCCTCACGCTTCGCGATTCGCTCCAGGAAATGCTCGCTCAGTTGGGAGATGTCCTCACGGCGGTCGCGAAGCGGCGGCAGCACGATCGGCAACACGCTGATGCGGAAATACAGATCTTCGCGGAACCGATCGCGAGCCACCCATTCGCGAAGCGCGCGATTCGTTGTGGCAATCACGCGAACGTCCACACGCCGCGTCATGCTGCTGCCCACACGCTCGAACTCACGCTCCTGGAGAACTCTCAACAGCTTGGCCTGAAGATTCAGCGGCACCTCGCTGATCTCGTCGAGCATCAGCGACCCGCTCTCAGCCAGCTCGAACCGCCCCTTGCGAAGGCGATCCGCTCCCGTGAAAGCGCCCTTCTCGTGCCCGAACAACTCGCTCTCCAACAGCCCGCTGGACAGCGCAGCACAGTTCAGACACAACATCGGTCGGCCTGCACGCGGGGAGGCGGCGTGAATGGCCCGAGCCACCATCTCCTTGCCCGTGCCCGACTCACCCTCGATCAGGACCGTGGCGCTGCTGTTGGCGACGCGTTGGATCTGATGGCGCACCTCCTGCATGACCGGCGAATCTCCCACGAGACTTCGCCCCTGCTCCCAGTCCAGCAACGACGTTCGCAGGGCCTCGTTCTCCGCCCGCAGACGCCCGTCCTGGATGGCGCGCTCGGCCAGAATCACGATCTCCTCACCCTGGAAGGGCTTCTGTAGATAGTCAAACGCCCCCAGCTTCATGGCTTCCACGGCCGTCGCCACGGTCCCGTAGGCGGTCATGACGATCACCGGCGCCTCGACGCCCGCTGCGCGTAGCCCGCGCAACAAGGCGATCCCGTCCATCGCCGGCATCTTCAGATCGGTGATGACCAGGTCGAAAACACGCTGACGCGCCGCCTCCAGGGCGTCACGACCATGTTCGTGGATTTCTACCTCGTGGTCCTCTCGGCACAGGATCGCCTTGAGAGAATCACGCATCAGCTCCTCATCATCGACGACACAAACTCGCGCCATCCTCAACCCTCCCGGTCAGCCGCCTGCGACCCGTTCAACAGGGGCAAGCGTATCGTGAAAGCCGCGCCGCCCCCGGGCCGATTCGCCGCCCGGATCGCGCCACCGTGCGACTCGACAATCCGGTGCACGATCGCCAGGCCGAGGCCCGTACCCGTCTCCTTTGTCGTGAAAAACGGGTTAAAAAGGCGATCCAACGCCCCGCCCTCTATGCCGCTACCTCGATCCGTTACCTCGATCTCCACGTGGTCGGCGTCCACCCTACGGCTCGACAAACACACAAGCCCGCCGGCCGGAGATGCCTCCGACGCGTTCACCAGCAGATTCAGAACCGCTCGCTGAAGTTGCCCGGCGTCGGCCCAGAAGTCCTGGTCCCCGACCGTGTCGTCCACTTCGACTTCCACGCAGCGCTGCACGAAATACGGTCGCGCCATCTCCACCGCTTCTGCAAGGATCGACTCAAGCAGCGCACGGCGGCGCTGCAACGGTCTTGGATGGGCAAACGCCAGCACGTTGCTCACCACCCCATCCAGACGCCCCACGCCCTTCTGAATCTTGTGCACCAGATCGAGTGATGTCTCCGAGCCCCGGCAGTCCTGCTCGAGAAGGGAGGCGAACAGCGAAATCCCGCCAAGAGGATTGCGGATCTCGTGCGCCAGACCCGCCGCCATCTCGCCCAACGCCGCCAGACGCTTTCGCCTTTCCAGCTCGCGATTCTTGGCGGCCAGTTCCTCGCGCAGCCGCGACACTTCGCTCTCGAGCCGCTCGTACGACACCTTGAGCTTCTCGGTTACCTCGTTGTACGCGAGGATGATGGCCCCAAGTTCCCGCTCTCGGTCGGTAAGGCCTTCGGCATTCGAAGCGGCCGCGACGACCGGCGAACGCTCCAACATCTCGGCGGGCGACGTCATCGTCTCACTCATCGGTCTGGTCCAGGTATCTCGGCCCATCAACCGACTTCGACGCGTACGCTCGATGGGCCTGCTGCCCCGTGGCCGCTTGGTGAAGTTCCTGTTTGATCCGATTTCTCCGCAAGGACAGAGCCTCCGTGTCGCTTTCGTCACGCTTCAATATCGTCTTCAGCAGCTCATTGACCTGCCCTACCAGGGTTCGCACCTCATCCTGCTGCGGCGGCGACATCATCGCCAGGATTTGCTCTGATTGGGCGCGGATCGGCGCCAGCGACTCGTCCAGACCCATCAGACGATCCACCAACCCCTGTCGACGCGACAGCAGGCTCAACAGGCCATCGGTGTCGTTTGAAGCAATCAGCGACTCCTGCCGGTGCGCCAGATCGTGGAGTTCGCGGTATAGATCCCGCTGCCGCGTCAGCAATTCCGTCAATCGTCGCCCGTCCTCGACGAGTCCAGAAGCGTTCATGGTGCGCTCCCTTCTTGTGATGCCAGAAGACCCGAGTCCTCAACCCACGCAAGCACATCCTGCCAGCGCTGACGGTCGATGCCGGTCGGCCGCTGGGCAAAATCCGAAGGCGGCATTCGCCGCAGAAGCCAGCGGGCTCGCCCGACGGCCGTCCTCGCCCGCTGCTGCTCACCCAGACGAAAATAGCAGTTGATAATCTGTAAATAGGCCGACAACGACACAGGCTCGTTCTGATAGCGATAGGCCGCCTGCTCGTACAGCGGGACCGCCTGCTCGTACTGTCCCAACTCAAAGGCACATTCCGCCCGATACAGGTACCCAAGCCGAAGATAGAGATGCTCGCGCGCCGACAGCGAATCCTCAGGCCTCGCGCCATAGGCCTCGACCACCTGTTCGTACAGCCTCGCTGCCTCTTGCAGACGCGTGCGGAACTCGCCCAACAGCGCCTCGCGCGCGTTGAACTCCATATCGCCCCCTGCCCGGCTGCGCAGCGCCAAACCGGCCTGAAGGTACGAGTCGGCTAACAGGAACTGCACCTGCGGTCGGCGCCCGTCTTGCGGATAGTACTCCAGGAAGTCCGCCAGACGCGCAATGGCGTCGGTATGCCTGTCCATGTGGCCGTACAACTCGCCCAACCTGAACAGCGCCTCCCGGAACAGCGGCGCTTCCGGCGTATACAGCCCGGGTTGGCTGGGGTCTTCCTCCAGCACGAGCAAAAGCACCTGCTCGGCCTGTTCGTAGAAGTCCACACCCAGCGCCACGAAGCACTGCGACAGCGGCACCATCGCACTGAACGCCGACAGAGTCCGAGGGTGTTTCTGCACCAACGTGCGATACGACTCAATCGCCGAGTGGAGTTCGTTCTGCGCCTGGTAGGCCTGCCCTAAACGGAACCGCGCCTGCGGCGTACGCGGACTGCTCGGACGCTGGACGATGAATTCGCGGAGAATCTCGATCACACTTTCCGTTTCGCCGGCTAGATCGAAGTCGTCGGCCGCCCGCCACGCAGCATCCTCGGCGATGGCGTCCCGCAACGTGTTGGCCTTCGCCAGCTCGAGCCACGTATTGGCCGCTTCCCGGAAATGCCGTTTGGCCTCAGCCAGCCGTTTTGCGCCTACCCCTTGGTGCGCGTCGCCTCCGAGACCATCCGCCTCGCTGCGCGCTCGCCGGGCCAACTCCTCATGCAGGCGCGCCACCACCCCCAGGTACCAAGTCACCTTCTCCAGGTCTTGCCGGCTGGTCAGCTTGAGTGCCAACTTGATGAACCGCAGCGACTCGACCGTACGCCCTCGCGCCCGCAAGTCGTAGTAGAGCCCCGTCAGGCTGGTACGCACCGCCGCCCCATCCACCAGACGCCCATGCCGTCCGCGCTCCAGCAGCGCCACGACCTGCTCGTACGCCTCGCCCGCCTCGTCATATCGCTCGAGAGCGGCCAGGCATTCGGCCCGGCCAAGCATGCACCCCGCCACGTACGGGCCCGACGCGAACGATGCCAGCACATCGTCAAACACCGACAGCGCGTACTGAGGCCGATCCTGCTGGTAGTCCAACCGTCCCAAAAGCCAGCCGGTTTTGGCGCTGAGCTCATCGCTGACGCTCAACCTCGCACGAAGTTGGCGTATCAGCGGCTCCGCCTTGTCGTAATCACCCGCATAGAAGTCCGTCAGCGCGGCCAGGTAATCCAACTGCCCGCTGAGTGCGCCGTCGGTAACGCCCCGGCGCGTGCGGGTCAGCAATTCGCGGGCCTCAACCAATTGGTCCTGCCGCAGCAGCAGCTCGGCCTTGCGCTCGACGGCCCACACCAGATTGCCCGGATCATCCTGGCTGTGTGCCAGTAATGAGTCGATCTCTTTCGCAAGCCGGTCGGGTGGAACGCCGGGCATAGTCCCCAGCAGCTCGATGAGCTTGCGGCGAATCTCGTTGGGTTGCGATGGGGCCAGACCCAGTGCCTGACGGTATCGGGCCACCGCCTTGTGCCGCCGGCCCATCCACTCGCACGCCATGGCCACCTGCTCGACGTCCTCAGCCGTTGGGGGCAGCCCCCTTTCGGTGGCTTGGCTGTGGTTGTAGATGATGCGTTTGGCATTCTCGGCGTCGTGCTCGGCCAGGGGCTTCTCGACTGCGAAAATCGTGCGAGCCATGAGCCGACGCAGCCGCGCCACCTCTTCGTCGGGTCGCTCCTGTTCGAGCAGAGACTTGATCAGTTCGGCAGCCTGCGTGTGGAAGCGTCCCTTCATCAGAACTTCCACGCGCTTCACGTACGTCTCGAAGGACACTTCCTCCTCGTCCGGACCCATGCGGACCAGGCCGACCGCCAACAGGACCAGCGCGCATGCGAGCACCGGCACCTGCCACTTGCCGGCTAAGGACTGCCGAAGCTGCCCCGGTCCAACAGGCCTGCTCATCCTGAGCCTCTTTCCAGCCGGCCCTCCTGGCCGACCAAACTTACAAGCTGCTACGTGGCGCCGGCTGCGGCGCCGGAAAGGTCACCTGCGAACGTCTCACCCGCCATCAAAGATCGTATTTCTGCAAGCCGATGCGTTTTCTTCAATTCGCCGATGCGGTGCAACCTCTCGAACACCGACTCGTCGAAGAGACGGTGCCCGCCGGGCGTCCAGGTGTGCTCGCGTATCAGGCCCATGACCGCGTAATTGTGCAGGGTCTTGCGGGACAACCCGGTGTGCCACACCACCTCCTGCACGCGGTATAGCTTCGGGGGAATTGTGCATCGCCCCGGCCCGTCGGGCAGGCAATCCCGCCGCGAGCGGTTGGCTGGAGACACCGCACCCGCCGAAGCCAGTCCCATCTCCTTGTGCCCTTTCAGCAAGACGTAAAGACATTAGACGAAACGTCTATGAGCTTTATGCGCTGGACCGATAACTACGTCAATAGGCAATCCCTCAAATTGTCGAATTTTTCTTGGACCATCCCCTCACTACGCCCCGATACAACCATCGCGACCCGACTCGCCACGCCGCACACAAGCCTGGATCGCCACCATGAACGACCCCTTCTGCAAGGTCCTCGCCGTAACGCCCGATAATACACTGGTCCGCTCGCTCCGCGCCGAGCTAAGGCGGGCCGGGGCTGCCACACACGTCGCACACCTCAAGAGCCCCGACGCCATCGCCGGCGCAGCCGGCCTCCAGGACTGGCTCGTCGTCGATGTCGATCGCTTCGGACACGCCGTCTGTCGCCACGGCAGCGTGGTCGCTTGGCCGGGACAACGGCTATTGGTCTGCAAAAGCGACTTTCGAACACCTTTTAATTGCCTCGTGGTCGACCGCCACAAGGCGGCTTCCCGCCTCAGCACGCTTGTCAGCGGCGATTTCCCGTCACCGAAGCGCCTGCCACGTACGAGACAACAGCAGAAACGCAAACACAACACCCTCGACGGCTCGCAGACATGGGAGCTTCTGGCAGCCGCCGCCGAGCTCAATCGACTCAACCGAAGACAGTTGGCCGAGAGTTGCGTGCGGCACCTGCCGCCCGTGTTCGACATGAGGCTCGCGTCCTACTACAGCTACGATCCCAAGGCCGGCGCCTTGGTGCTGGAGTGCTGCAACCATCCCTATGAAATCAACACGCTCATTGACCTGGGGCGCGATCCCGGCCACCCGATGGCCTGGGCTATCGAAAAAAACCACCCCTGCCTGATCCGTGACTGGGAGACAGCCGCACGTCCCCTGCCCGACCGACCCTACGCAAGCCGCTACAGCACAAGAAGCTGCATCATCATTCCGCTGGCGACGGGTGAGCGCCTGGCCGGCGTCCTGAATCTGTCCGACCCGGCCGACGACCGACCTCTCTCGACCGAGCAACACCAGCCTCTGCTGGGGATGCTGGCCGACATACTCAACGGCGCCGTAGCCAACATCGATCTGTTCGAGCGCACGCAGCAGCAGGCCCTTACCGATGCCCTGACCGGCCTGGGCAACTACCGGGCGTTCAGCCAGCAGCTTCGCAACGAGGTGATGCGCTCGCGACGCTACGGCACCCCACTCAGCCTCATGCTGCTGGATGTCGACGGACTCAAACAGGTCAACGACAGCCTCGGGCACCCAGCCGGCGACCGTCTGCTCCGCACCGTGGCTTCCAGGATCGTGGCGGCTGTCCGCCAGATCGACCTGCCCGCTCGCTGCGGCGGCGACGAGTTCGGCGTCATTCTGCCCAACACCGAACTGGAAGCCGCCAAGCGCGTAGCCCAGCGGGTCCTGGCCGATATCCGCCAGAAGTCAATCATGTGGCGCCGCAAGCCTTTACCGGCCTCGATCAGTGTTGGTGTGGGCCAATATCAGGGCGAGCTGACCACCGATGAGTTCATTCGCAGCATCGACAAGGCGCTGTACACCGCCAAAGTCGAGGGCAAGAACCAAATGGCGGTCAGCCACGAGGTGCCCCAACCGGCGTAACGCGCCCCTGCGTCAGCGCCCCATCCTGCACTTGCAGCACTGGCAACCCGTTACCACACGTGGGACGACCGCCGGCCCGGCCTAGTCGGCCCCGTCATAGCAGCCATGTCGCCGCACCAGCTCGATGACCCGCTGATACTGCTGGAAGCTCACGTTGTCGGGCACCGAGTGGTCGCTGTGGTAGATGTAGCCGCTGCCCTGCTTGGCGACGGCGAACTTCTCGGCGATCTCCCTCTCGATCACCATCGGATCGGGATCGCTCATGGAGCGAACATCGATGCCCCCCATGAAGGAAAGCCGATCGCCGTACTGCCGCTTGAGTGCGATCAGGTCCATCCCCGCCTTGACCTCCAGGGGTTGGAGGCAGTCGAACCCCGCCTCGATGAAATCGGCCACCCGGTCGCGGACGCAGCCGCAACTGTGCAGCAGCACCGGCCAGTTGTGCTCGTGCGCCCAGCGGCACAGCCGGGCGTGGTGCGGCATGAGCAGACGCCGGTACATGTCCGGCGAAAATAAAGTGGTATTGCGGTACCCGTTATCGTCGTAGGCGAACACGCCGTCGAAGTGATAGCCCGCCCGGTGCATCGCCTCGCCCGCGTCGATGGCCAGGTCGATGCCCATGGCGAACATCTCCTCGGCCCAGTCGGGCTCCATGGCCATGGCCATCAGCAGGTTCTCACTGCCGACGATGCCCTGCGTCTTGTCGTAGCCGATCGCCGCCCCGTAGTTGCAGAACAGCCCACGCTGGTGAGCCGCGTGGTTGCCGGCCAGGCCCTTGTCGGTATCGATCCGCGAATCGTTGTAGGTGTAGCGGTCCCTGTGCTCGTTCCACACCTGGCGGCTGGTGATGGTGAAGCCGCGATACTCGGGCGTGCTGGTAGCAGCTTTGAAGTTCATCTCGATGGCGCCGTTGGCGTTGCAGACGACGGTGTAGTCGTCGGTCTCCTCGATGGT
>Ga0315553_10003870_pt1 | contig 11486 bp, 12 predicted proteins | sample SalMarSW160140MG_FD_203099 | JGI IMG/M metagenome (GOLD analysis project Ga0315553, IMG submission 203099) | Salt marsh sediment microbial communities from the Plum Island Ecosystem LTER, Massachusetts, United States - Salt Marsh Sediment SW1601-40 ... | reverse complement strand
CTTCGAGAAGGAGGAGTTCGACGAGGCCGTCGAGACCGCGCGCAACGAGAAGATCAACGCCACTGCGGGCTACCTCTTGGGGATGCCGCTGCTCGCCGATTATCTCGAGGAGGGCCTGGAAAAGATGGGCTACTCGGTCGAGGACAGCGAAAACGACGTCCTCGGTCGATGAGATCTGAGGCGACCTGCTCTAGGCGTCGCCACCGGCCCGCGTGAGCCAGGCAAGCACTTCGCCCGCGTGTGTCTCGGGCTGATGCACAGGGTAGAACAGGTGGCGGAGCCTCCCGTTCTCCACGATCAGCGTCAGACGCTTCAGGTACGGCACCCCGCCGGCCGTGAAGGTCGCAAGCCCGAGCGCCGCCTGGAAGGCAAACGCGGCGTCGCTCAGAATCGGAAAGGGCACTCCCAGCCGCGCGCACAACTCGCGCTGGTGAACTGTCGGCTGCGTGCTGAGACCGAGCACCTCAAAGCCCAGCGCTCGAAAGCGCGGGTAAAGGTTGCGAAAACCCGCCGTTTCCGGCGTCGAGCCGTGCGCGCCGGGAATGTCGTCCCAGCCCGGCGGATCGGCGAGGCCGGGACGTCCGGTCCACGGATAGACGTAGACGACAGAAGCGCCACGGCGCGTACGCAGATTGACGGCGCCACCCGTCGTGGCAGGAAGTGCCAGATCCGGCAGCAGCGTGCCGGACTTCAGGTGCGCCGCCCCGCCGTCGTCGATGGGCGCTGCGGCAGCCGGCATCACCCCTTCTCCCGCATCAGACGCGCCTTCTCGCGATTCCAGTCGCGCTTCTTGGCTGCCTCGCGCTTATCGTGCAGCTTCTTGCCCTCGGCGAGCGCGAGCTTGAGCTTGGCGATCCCACGCGCGTTGAAATAGAGCTCGAGCGGAATGAGCGTCATGCCCTGCCGCTCCACCGCGATGGCCAGCTTATGCATCTCCTTCTTGTGCAGGAGCAGCCGGCGCTTGCGGCGCGGCTCGTGCTGGAAGAAGCGGCCCGCCCCTTGATACTCGGGGATGTAGGCGTTGACGAGCCACAAGCCGCCGTCCTCAGAAGAGGCATAGCTCTCTGCGATGTTGGCCTGGCCCCTGCGCAGCGACTTGACCTCCGTGCCTGTCAGCTGCAGCCCGGCCTCGACGCTGTCGGTGATGAAGTACTCGTGACGGGCCTTCCGGTTCTCGGCAACGAGACGGCGGCCGTCATCCTTTTTGGCCGCCATCGCCGGAAGCTCCTTGTGGCCGTCCGCGTGCCGGGACTACTCGGCCGCCTTGGCCGGAATGAGACCCACGCTCGCTAGCGCGGCATCGACGCACTTCTTGGACGCTTCGGCGATCGGGGCGAGAGGCAGCCGCGTCTCCGGCTCGCACAAGCCCAGGCGGGACGCGGCGTATTTCACCGGTCCTGGGTTAGCCTCGCAGAAGAGCGCGTCGTGCAGCGGCATGAGGCGGTCCTGCAGCGCCAGCGCCGCCTTGAAGTCGCCCTTGAGGCAGGCCTTCTGGAAATCGGCGCACAGGCGCGGTGCCACGTTCGAGCTGACGGAGATGCAGCCCTGACCGCCGTGCGCCATGAAGCCCAGCGCGGTGGCATCCTCTCCTGAGAGCATATTGAATGTGGGCCCCATGGCCGCGCGCTGCTGAGAGGCGCGCGCCATGTTGGCGGTGGCATCCTTGACGCCGACGACGTTCTTCAGGGCAAAACAACGAGTCATCGTCTCTACCGACATGTCGATGACCGAGCGGCCCGGAATGTTGTAGATGACGATCGGGATATCGACGGAGTCGTTGATCGCCTTGAAGTGTTGATAGAGACCTTCCTGGGTCGGCTTGTTGTAGTAGGGCGTCACCACAAGGACTGCATCGGCGCCGACCTTTGCTGCGTGGCGGGTGAAATCGATCGCCTCACTCGTCGCATTGGAGCCCGCGCCGGCAATGACCGGCACGCGCTTGTTGGCCACGTCCACGGTTAATTCGACGATGCGCTTGTGCTCGGCGTGCGACAGCGTAGGGCTCTCCCCCGTCGTCCCCACCGGCACGAGCCCGTGCGTGCCTTCACTGATCTGCCATTCGACGAGGCGTCGGAACGCCGGCTCGTCGAGCTGGCCTTGTCGAAACGGCGTGATCAGTGCCGTAAAGGACCCTGTGAACATCTAGCCATCATCCTCGAGCTTGCGGCTCTTGATTTGCGTCTTATTGCCCGATCGCGGTGGATTTGGCGTCCCAAGCGCCACGCTCTCGCCCTATCCGGCGGCATCTTGCGGCGTAAGATCAGAGGGCGCCTTGTCCCTCGCGTCCCTGATTGATATTTTCGCAGCGCGTCAGTGGTATCCCGGAATCGCAACGTTCTGTCGAGCGCGACATTAGGACCTTGATCTATAGCCCGCAAGCCAGCCGGCAATCGTCGCGTGTGGAAGGACAACCATTGCCCCTGCGCCAGCAGAAGCGACAAACAAACGACAGCTTGAGGGGCGCTGCCCCCGCTGGATTTCCAGGCACTGCCCGGCGAGGAGCCCCTCTTCTCGTCGCTTTGCTCCTGTTGCTGCTCGCCGGTACGGGCCCGATGGCCGTTGCCGCGGCTAAGGGGCCATCGCAGGCGGCCGCCACGCGCACGGCAGCAACAGAGCCAGAGGCCGAGGGGGATGGATCCAGCGCGCACAGTGCCAAAACGCAGTCGCCGCACGCGCGCGAGGCCGCCTATCTCGCCCGCCTCGACAAGGCGATTGCCCCCTTGCACGACTATAAGGTCTCTAAAGCCGACGCCACAAAGATCTGTGACGCCATAAAGGCCATCGCCGCGGGCAAAATTGACAAGAGCACCGAGATCAGGGCCGGCATCACCGATCCGCTCGGGCGCAAGCTGATCGACTGGTATCGCCTGCGACGCGGTCATGGGGAAGCGGCGGAGTACGCGACATTCCTGCGCGAAAATCCCCGCTGGCCGAGCCGCGCGATCTTGCACCGACGCATGGAGGAGGTGCTCTTCGCCCAAGGCGGTGACGCCGAAACCATCGCCGGATACCTCAATGGCGAGACGCCGCACAGCGCAGCCGGCCTCGCCGCGCTGGCCTCGGTGCATCTGGCCCATGGCGAGACCGAGAAGGCGAGAGCGCTGGCTTCCAAAGTGTGGCGCGAGCACGATCTGCCGCGCGATCTTGAGCATGGTTTTCTCGCCCGCTTCGGCTCGCTTCTGACGCCAGAGGATCACAAGTGGCGGCTCGACCGGCTCCTGGTCGACGACGTCAGATGGAAAAGCGGACGCAAACGGCGTGCGGCACTCGCCAGGCGCGTCATCCCGCTTCTGCCCAAGAAAGAGCAGCGCAAGGCCCGCGCCCGGCTCGCCGTGTTCCTGCACTCGCATGTCGCCAGATCCCGGCTGAAGGCGGCGCCAGGCGCCAAGGGCACCGATTGGGGCCTCGTCTTTCACCGTATTCAGCAGCTGCGTCGGGCAGAGAAGCTAAAGCAAGCCTCCAAGCTAATTTTCGCAGCGCCCACCGATCCGCACGTCGTCGTCAATCTCGACGACTGGTGGACCGAGCGCCAGAAGCTCGCCTATCTCGCACTCAAGGAAAAGAAGCCCAAACTCGCCTACAAGCTGGTGCGCGACGCAGGGCCTCTCAGCGTCAACCCGCTCAACGAGCAGTCCTTCATGGCCGGCTGGATCGCGCTGCGCTACCTGAAGGACGTCGATGCCGCTATCCGCCACTTCACCTCCTACACCAAGACGGCCGACGGCCCCTTGAGCCGCGCCAAGTCAAACTACTGGCTCGGGCGCGCCTTCGAGGCCAATGGAGACCAGCAGAAGGCCAAGGAGGCCTACCGGGCGGCCGCGCGTGAGAGCGACACGTTCCACGGCCTTCTCGCCATGCAGAAGCTGCATCCCGGCCGGCAGCGCATCACCATCACGCCGCCGGAGGTACCGTCCAGCGAGGACATCGCGGAGCTCAATGGCATGGATGCGGCGAGGGCCCTCGCCCTGGCCTACGCCGCCGGCGTCAACCGGCCGGTGACGCGGATTTTCTTGCGCCACCTGGCAACCCTGAAGGACAGCGAGGGCTGGGCGGCGCTGGTCGCCCACCTCGCCGATGACATGGGCGATACGCAGACGGCGGTGCGCATCGCCAAGGCAGCGATCGCGAAGGGCCACAACCTCGTCTACTACTCCTATCCCGTGCACGCGCTGCCCAAGTACAAACCGCTGCGCCCGCCGCCGGAGACCGCCTTGATCCTGGGCCTGGCGCGCCAGGAGACGGAGTTCGACACCGGCATCATATCGGGGGCGGGCGCGCGCGGCATTCTGCAGGTCATGAAGGGGACGGCCCGCCACGTGTGCCGAAAATACCGGATCAAGTGCAGCTACCACCGGCTTCACTCCGACCCCGCTTACAACACCATGATCGGCTCGGCCTACATTGGCGACCGCCTGGCCGAGTTCTCCGGCTCCTACGTGCTGGGGTTGTCCAGCTACAACGCGGGGCCGGGCCGCACGCGCCAATGGATCAGCGAGTTCGGCGATCCGCGCAAGCCCGACGTCGATCCCATCGATTGGATCGAACGCATCCCTCTCGAGGAGACGCGCCGCTACGTCGTCAAGGTCCTCTCCAACATCCAGATCTACCGCGCCCGCCTCGGCGACGAGGCGACGGCGCTGCGGCTCGAAGAGGATCTGTCGCGGGCGCGCGAGGCCTCCCTTTCGCCGCCCGTGCGTAAATCCGGTCGTAGGACCGACACGGCCGAGTCCGGTGAGTAACCCTGTGGTTCGTAGTCCATTGCTGCGCGCGGCCGCGCTTTGGTCGCATGAGCGGGAAAACGTGATGAGCTCCCAAGACAAAGCCTTCGAGGAGATCCATTTCACCGCCCGCGACGGGTTGAGGCTCTATGCGCGCCGCTATCCGGCCATCGACGGTGCGCGAGGGCGCCCCCTGCTGTGCCTGCCCGGCCTCACCCGCAACAGTCGCGATTTTCACGACCTCGCGCTGGCGCTGTCGCGCCGACCGGGTGCCTCGCGCAGCGTCTATACGGTCGACTACCGTGGACGCGGCCTTTCCGAGTTCGATCCCGACTGGAGGAACTACACGGTCCCAGTCGAGATGCTCGACGTGCTCGATTTCATGACGCTTGCCGGCCTTGAGGACGTGGCCATTGTCGGCACCTCGCGCGGCGGCCTCATCGCGATGGTGATGGCGGCGGTTCAGCCGACGGCGATCGGAGCCGTGGTCTTCAATGATATTGGCCCGGTCATCGAGCACGACGGGCTCGTGCACATCAGCGGCTATGTCGGGCGCGTGCCGCTGCCGATCTCTTGGCCGGATGCAGCGCGCATGGTGCGCGATCTCAATCGCCGGCATTTCCCCGACGTCTCCGAGAGCCAATGGGAGGAGGTCGCTCGCCAGTGGTACAACGAGCGTAATGGGAGGCCGGCGCCGGGCTACGATTCCAAGCTCGGCAAGGCGCTCTCCGTGCTCTACAAGCCGCTGCCGCCGCTTTGGCCGCAGTTCGAGGCGCTGAAGCACGTTCCGGTTCTGGTCGTGCGCGGGGAAAACTCGGACGTGCTTGCCACCGAGACCGTCGATGAGATGCGTCGGCGCCATCCCGCGCTCACGGCCATCACGGTCGCCAATCAGGGGCACGCACCGCTGCTCAAGGACAATCCGACCATCGAGGCGATCCGCCACTTCCTGCTGCAGACCGACGTCGATCGCAACATCGTCACGCTCGCCATCGCCTGACGCCGCCGCGCCACGGCCTACGCCGGCCCGGGAAAGAGCGCGTCGGAGCGCCCCGTCAGCCAGTAGACCAAAAGACCGACCCACTCGTGCATCACCTCATCGAGACGCCTCAGTCCCCTTGAGGGCGCATCGAAGAAGTCCGTGTAGGCCACCGGACCCGATGTGCGATAATCTACGGGCCAAGGCTCGACCGGGAACCCCGCCTTTCGGAACACGCCCATGGCTCTTGGCATGTGGCCGGCAGAGGTGATGAGCAGCCAACGCTCCCCGGGTTTCGGATTGACGAGAGCCTTGGTGTAGACGGCGTTCTGCCAGGTGTTGCGTGACCGGCGCTCCAGGATCAGCCGGTCGCGGCTTATGCCGAGATCCTCCAGAACGAGCGCGCCGGGATCGGCGCCAATGCTGGGCGCGCTGAGAACCTTGACGGAGCCGCTGGTGTAAACAACCTTGGCGTGCGGGAAGCGCCGGGCGAGGACCACCGCCTCCGTGAGGCGCTCCGCCGCCTCGTTCAGCGCCTCAACGTGGCGCTCATCGGCGATGCCCGGATCTTCCGCGCCGCCCAGCACGATGATGCCGTCGATGGGGCGGCCGGAAAGGTCGGCGCGCGTAAAGCGTTCCTCGAGCGGGTAAAGCAGCCAGTCGCTGAGCGGTGAGAGTCCGGCGACGAACAGAAACACCGCTGCGGCAACGACCAACCAGCGCCCGGTTCTCTGATGGCCGGTAAAGAGCAGGACCGCGCCCGCGATGAGCAGGATCAGCAGAAGGCTCGATGGCTGGAGGCAAAACCAGGCGACTTTCGCTACGTAAAAGAACATTTGCCCTCAGCCCCGTTGAACCTGCACCCGCGTTGCAGCTCTCTCGCAACGCTGTGACACGGGTTTGTAGCCCGTTCCGGCTCTCGTTCGAGGCCCCCACCGCCGGCATGGTGGCGGCGAAAAGGAGCGCCCTCAACCAAGTAAGATGTGGATAGCGCCAAAGCGAGGGCGCCCCCAGCGGCAAGCGCAATGTTAGTGAAAGGGGCCATGCAAGAGGTCGCACACCTAGCCAGTCTCGTTCTGGAGGCCACCAGCTTCGCCGTTATCCTTTTCGCGGTCGCCATCTCGACGGTGGTGTTCCTTGCCCACTCGTGGCGCGAGGGCTTCGTTGCCAACTATCGCGATTATCGCGCCAACCTGGGGCGCGGCATCCTGATCGGCCTCGAGCTATTGATCGCCGCCGACATCCTCAAGTCCGTCGTTATCGACCCGACACTCAACAGCATGCTGGTGCTCGGCGGCATCGTCGTGATCCGCACCTTCCTGTCGATCTCGCTCGACGTGGAGATCAACGGCCACTGGCCGTGGGAGACGACGCGGCTGGCGAGAGCCTCCGAGGAGAGCCCCGCGCGCCAGACCGGCGCGTAGGGATCCATCTGTTTCCTGGTGCGGTCGAGAGGACTCGAACCTCCACGGGTCGCCCCGCTACCACCTCAAGGTAGTGCGTCTACCAATTCCGCCACGACCGCATGCCGGGAGAACGACCGCTCATATAGCCAACTCGCTCCCCCGGAACAAGCCGAGCGACGTGCCTCCGCTCTGGGCCCCAAAGGCCCCCGCTGCCGGGCCCCTAGCGGCCAGCCTCGGCGCCACCTAAGTTGGGGCCATGCAGCAGCGTTCGCGCGAGCGCCACCCTGGCGAAGGCGTTGTCGAATGGGCGGTCAGCGGCCAGCCCGTCGACTACCTGGAGGCCGTGCGCGCCATGGAGGCGCGTGTCGCGCAGATCGCCGCCGGGCAGGCGCCTGAGCTCGTGTGGCTGCTCGAGCATCCTCCCATCTATACCGCCGGCACCAGCGCACGCGTTGAGGACCTCATTATTGGCGACCGCTTTCCGGTGCTGAAGACGGGCCGCGGCGGCAAGTTCACCTATCATGGCCCCGGTCAGCGCGTGATCTACGTTATGCTCGACGTTAAGCGCCGCTTTGGCGACGTCCGCGCCTTCGTCTCGGCTCTCGAGGACTGGATCATCGCCGCCCTCGGCGAGTTCGGCGTCAAAGGAGAGACGCGGCCCGATCGGGTCGGCATATGGGTGCGGCGGTCCGCAGTGGAGACAGGCGCGGAGGACAAGATCGCCGCCATCGGGCTGCGCCTGAAGAAGTGGGTGAGCCTGCATGGGGTGAGCCTCAACGTGACCCCAGATCTTTCCCACTACGACGGCATCGTCCCGTGCGGCATCGCCGAGCACGGCGTCACCAGCCTTGCGCACCTCGGCCACGCCGAAGCGTCGATGGAAGATGTGGATAAGGTGCTGAAGGCGCAGTTCGAGCGCAACTTGGCCTGCACACGACCGGCTTCGACGCCCACGGCGGAGCCCCTGAGCACCGCACATCAAGCCCAACAATGAGGCGCCCGGCCCCCTGTTCGCGGGCCGGGCGCCCAAACCATAAAGGTTTTACGCCTGCCTCTACTCGGCGGCGGGCTCAGAAGGCCGATCCGCATCGTCAGCCTTCGGCACCGCGGAAGCGGGTGGCCCGTCGTAGTAGAGGTAGCCGTCCTCAATCGACACCGTTTCGGAGCCTTTCAGCTCGTACTCGTCTTTTTGGTTGTCGTTGAGGCGGACCACGCAGCCCTTCTTACAGATCCCTTTGAGCGCCGCGGATGGAGCCAACACTTGGTCCTTTGTCGTCTTGCCCTCGATGATAGTGACCTTCCAGTCCTTGTCATCGCGGTTGGTGATCGACGACGCACACGCGCTTGGAACCCAACAGAGAGCTACGGTCGCTGCCGCCGCAAGGGCCCTCAAGGACATTGCGGCTCCTTGTTGCCGTCTCCGCAGAGACAGACTACCTCTTCTTCTTCTTCGCAGGCTTCTTCGCCGCTTTCTTGGCAGGTTTCTTTTTGGCCTTCATGATGAGTGGTCCTTCCATTGTGAACCCGAACGAAAAGAGCCGAATCAAATTTGACTCTGTTCGGACATCGCACAATTTGGTTAGAATCAAGGTCAGCATCAAACGGAATTTTCCGGTGACCACTATCGAAAACTTCGATAGATAGAAATCAGCGCTTGTCAGCGGTCAGTCACGCACGATGGACGTCAACCTCGCGCGCACCTTCTTGATGGTAGCCGAGACCGGAAGTTTCATCGACGCCGGGCGCAAGATGAACGTCACGCAATCGACGGTCTCTGCGCGCATCAAGGTCCTCGAGGACTTGCTCGGTCGCCCGCTTTTTCGGCGCTCCAAGTCGGGCGCCGCGCTCACCGCTGCGGGTGAGCAGTTCCAGAAACATGCCCTGGCGCTGGTGCGCGTTTGGCAGCACGCCCAGCTCGAGGTTGGCCTCTCCGACCAGCACCGCGACCACCTCGCCGTCGGCGCGCCCATCGCCTTGTGGGACGGTTTTCTGCTCAAATGGGTGTCGTGGCTGCGACAAAACATTCCAGACATCGCCGTTTCCGCCAGCGCCGGTCTGTCTGTGGTCCTCACGCAGCGCCTCATCGAGGGCACGCTCGACCTCGCCGTCATGTACCGGCCAACACAGCCGCCGGGCCTCCTGATCGAGCACCTGTTCGATGAGGAGTTCGTGCTCGTCACCAGCGTGCCGGCGACGCAGCGGCGCTCATTCGCCGACTACGTCTTCATCGACTGGGGGCCCGATTTCCAGCAGGACCATGCCGCCGCCTACCCCGAGTACAGCAATCCCGGGCTCAACCTCGACCTGGGCTCGGCCGGGATCGATTACCTGCTCGCCAACGAATGCTCGGGCTATTTCCCCCAGCGGCTGGTGCGCACCCTCGTCGCACGCGGACGCCTGCGCCAGCCGAAGCGGGCGCGCAAGTTCGTGTACCCCGTCTACATGGTCTATCCGGAGGCGCGCAACGAGGAGGCCTACGAGCCCATCCTCGCCGGGCTCCGGCGCCAGGCGGCCAAATACGCCTGAGCGCGCCCGCGCCGCCTCAAGCCGTCGGGCGCACCTCGAAGCCGCGAAAGGCACCGACTCCTTCGCCGATGACCTTTAAGCGCGTGACCAGGGCCGCGGGCGGCCCCTCCCGGCAGAGATCGAGCATCGCCTCGACCACGTCCGCAGGCCCCTGCAGCACCGCCTCGACGGAGCCGTCCCGGCGGTTGCGCACCCAGCCGTCGAGCCCGAGCTCGATGGCGCGCACCTCCACGAAGGCGCGGTAGCCGACGCCCTGCACGCGGCCTTCGATCCTGACCTGTACCGTGCGTGTTGCCACCGTCGCGCCGCCCCCCTACGGCTCGGAAGCGCCTCACGCGGCGACAGTCGCGTTGAATTCCGGCGCCCCGTAGGCGTTGGGGCCAGGATCGCCGGGCAACATGCCGAGCTCGATCAGGATCCAGAAGAACCCGATCACCGGCACGAACGCGATCAGCACCCACCACGCGCTTTTGCCGCGATCATGGAAGCGCTTGGCGTAGACGGCAAGTTGCGCATACGCCACCACGATGAACGCGGCGAGCAGATAGAGGGCGCCACCGACGCCGATCTCCTCGGCCGCGGGGCCTGTGCCTGTGTCCAGGGGGATGCCGAAGAGTCCGGCCACGATCCCGAACGCAATGCTCATCAAGATGACAAGCAGAACGCCGAGCCAGAAGCGGGCCCGGCCAATCCGTCCTTCCCAGGACCAAAGCAATGAGCTGATTGACATGACACGGTCTCCTTCCGCAGTCCGTCCGCGAGCCTTGAAAAGGCTCGCGGCAGATCATGGGAGGGCGGGGCAAACGCCCTCCTAAGCAAAAGGATAAAAAGCGGGAGAGACACCGGCGCCGGCGGGCGGCGAAACGGCCTGGCGGGCTTACGCCGCTCAGGCAAATTCCAGGATCACGGCATCGACCGCCAGGCTGTCGCCCGGCTTGGCATTGATCTTCTTCACGGCGCCGTCGCGCTCTGCGCGCAGGATGTTCTCCATCTTCATGGCCTCGACCACGGCCAGCGCATCGCCCGCCTGCACCTCTTGCCCCTCGGCGACGTGGATGGCCTTGACCAGGCCCGGCATGGGGCAGAGCAGGAACTTCGAAGTGTCAGCGGCCGCCTTCTCCGGCATTAGGGCCGCAAGCGCCGCCTCGCGCTCGGTGTAGACGTAGACCGGCACCTGGATGCCCCGATAGGCGAGGCTGACGCCGTTGAGGATGGGGCGCACCTGCACGGCCGGCATGCTGTCGCCCACGTTGCCGGTCCACACGGGCTCGCCCGGTTGCCAGGACGAGGTGATCTCCAACGTGCGGGCTGGCCATCCGGCCGCGTCGACAATTGTCACGCGCAACGGCTCGCAGCTGTTGCCAGACACCTCGAGCAGCAGCTCCACGTCCTTTACTTTCACCACCCGGCGCTTGGCGAACTGCACGCGCTCGCCCGACATCTGGTGGGTGATCTCGCGGCGACGCAGATTGTTGAGGTGGTCGATCACGGCGGCCACCGCCGCCACAACCTCCAGCTCCTCCCCTTGCGGCGTGCGCGGCTTGAAGCCGTCGGGGTACTCCTCGGCGAGGAAGCCGGTCGAGAGCGCGCCCTTCTGCCAGCGCGGGTGCTGCATCAGGGCGGAGAGGAACGGGATGTTGTGCTGGATGCCGTCGATGTAGAAGGCATCGAGCGCGTCGGCCTGCGCCGCGATCGCCGCCTCGCGCGTCGGAGCGTGGGTCACGAGCTTGGCGATCATCGGGTCGTAGAACATGGAGATCTCGCCGCCCTCGAACACGCCGGTGTCGTTGCGCACCGTCACGGCGTCCGTCGTCGTCTCCGGCGGCGGCCGGTAGCGCACGAGACGCCCTATCGATG
>Ga0315553_10003869_pt1 | contig 11488 bp, 5 predicted proteins | sample SalMarSW160140MG_FD_203099 | JGI IMG/M metagenome (GOLD analysis project Ga0315553, IMG submission 203099) | Salt marsh sediment microbial communities from the Plum Island Ecosystem LTER, Massachusetts, United States - Salt Marsh Sediment SW1601-40 ... | reverse complement strand
GTGCTCTTGCCCACCCCCGAAGGACCGGTGACCGCGAGGAGCTCGCCGCGCTTTACGGACAGGTCGAGGCCGTCGAGCACCACCAGCGGTTTGCCCGCCTCGCGATACTCCTTGACAATGCCCTGTGCGACCAGCAGGTCACTCATAGCGCAACGCCTCGATCGGGTCCAGACGCGAGGCCTTGATCGCCGGCCACAGCGCCGCCACCAGGCTGACCGCCGCCGCGGTCAGCGCCATCGAGATGAAGTGCACGGGGTCCTCCACGTGCGGGAGCCCGTCCAGGTAGTAGATGTCGGGCGGGAACGCCCGCCACCCGGTCCACTCGAATATCTTGTCCTCGATCACGTTCAGGTTCGCCGAGATGGTCCAGCCCGCGATGAGCCCGAGCACGGCGCCGACCAGCCCGATCAGCAGCCCGTTCAACAGGAAGATCCGCACGATGCCGCCGCGCGTCGCGCCCAGCGACATCAGGATTCCAATGTCCCGTGTCTTCTCTCTCACCATCAGCCACAGGATCGCCATGATGCTGAACCCCGCAATCACCACCATCAGCGACATGATAATGACCTGGATGTACCTCTCGACGTCAACGGCGCGGAGTAGATTGAGGAGGGCCGGCTTCTCCCGCCACGCGTTCACCGCCACCTTGCAGTTGTCCTCGAACCGGATGTTGGCGAACTCGAGCGGCGCGCCCCGTACCTCGATCGCGGCGGCGGTAATGTCGCTTGGGTCCAGGAGGTCGAGCCCGTCCTCCGAGGCGAAGTTGGCCAGCTCATAAGACGGCGACCGCGCTCTTGCCGGATGCCACCAGGTGGAGAACTGGCGCCCGCCCGAGTCGGTGAGAATGACGCGGTACCCGGTGGGTTGGTCTTCCTCGGTCTGCGTCTGGCGCACGTCCAGCGCTATCGCGGTCGGCTCGTCGGCCCTGCTGAGAATGGGGGCCAGGCCGCGGATAACTACCGTGGCGCTCTGGGAAAGGCCGGAGCCGCCCGGCTTGACCCGGATCCAGTGGGTCTCCCCGTCCTGCTCGACGGTACACGTGCCGACGGGCGTACTCAGCCGCCTGAGATCATCCGGGTCGGCCGGGTCGACGATCGCGGTCGGGTTCCGGATGGCCCTGGTGATCGCCTCCTTGGCCCGCTCGACGCGCTGGATGTCGTGCAAGCGCACGCTGATGGACGTGACCCGTCCGGGCAGCCCGAGCAGGTCCTGTGCGGCCTGGAGCGACACATACACGAGTTGGCTGTCGTAGGTGTAGTGGCCGCACCGAACGCCGCCCACCACCTCGAAGTCCTGCGCCTGGAACTCCAGGATGGCCGTGGGCGAGGTGACGCTGATCCGGTCGCCTGCGGCGAGCCCCCGCAGAAGGACCGCCAGCTCGATGCCGACGATCGCGCCGGGGCCGTTCGGATCTTCTCCGTTGCTGCGCCTGAAATTGAGCGTCTCCCTCGCCAGAGATCTGGCGATGAGGAACTTGCGCCAGTTGTAGTCTTTGCGGCGGCGCGCGTCCGTCCCGGAACCGCCGCCGGCTTGCAGCTCGCCCAGCTCGTCCTGCTGTTCTTCGACTTCGTCCCGGAGGCGCTTCAGGTACGCTTCGATCTCGCTGGTCTTCTTCTCGCGCTCCAGGTCGATGCCGCGGAGCTGGCCGAACCGCGTCTGCTTGCCCCTGCGAATCAACACGAACGGACACTCGACCAGCGGGGCACACGCCTTCACGTCGGGCACTTTCTCGATCCGCCGCATCAGGCGCTCGTAGTCCCCAATCCCAACGAGTTGTCCGCTGTCAATCACGATGTCCGACATGATCCCGCGGATGCGCTGCTGGATGTCCCGCGCGAAGCCGTCCATTACCGACGAGACGATGATCAGCGCGGTCACCCCCAGCGCGACGGCCACGATGGCGATGATGTTCACCACGCGCGACCGCAAGTACCTCTGGCTCAGGAGTACCTGGTATTTCTTCATCCGCTAGGGTTCCGGCGGTGTGGCTTCGCCCTGCGGCTGCTCGGGCCGCATGTGCGGGGGCCGCATGTGCGGGGGCCGCATGAGCGGAAACAGGATGACGTCACGGAGGGATGTTCTCTCCAGTAACAACATCAACAGGCGGTCGATCCCCACGCCCATGCCGCCGGCCGGCGGCATGCCGTGTTCGAGCGCGAGCAGGAAGTCCTCGTCGATCCGGCCGACCGTGCCCTCGTCGCGCCGGTCGAGTTGTCTCTCGAACTCGCGCCGCTGAACGGCCGGGTCGTTCAGCTCGGTGTACGCGTTGCCGAGCTCGAAACCGGCGACGAAGACCTCGAACCGTTCCGACACGCGCGGGTCCTCGGCGCTGCGCCGGCACAGGGGCGCCAGCTCCGCAGGGTGGTGGGTGAGGAACACCGGGCCGGTCAGATGCGGCTCGGCGGCCAGCTTGAAGACCTCATCGATCAACGCGATCGGCGGCGCCGTCTCGGCATCCTCGACGCCGAGCGACCGCGCCTTCTCGCGGACCGCTGCCTCATCGAACATGTCCACGCCGGCGTAGTCTTCCATCGCCTGGCCGAAGCGGAGCCTCGGCCACGGCGCCGCCAGGTCGATCTCCTGCTCGCCGAACCGGACCTTCAGCTTGCCCGTCACGCCGCTCGCCACCCGCGTCACCATGTCCTCGACCAGCTTCATCATCACCTCGTAGTCGGCATAGGCCTGGTAGATTTCGAGCATGGTGAATTCCTGGGTATGCCTGCTGTCGACACCTTCGTTACGGAAGTTGCGGTTGATCTCGAAGACGCGCTCCATCCCGCCGCACAGCAGCCGCTTGAGGTACAGCTCGGGCGAGACGCGGAGGTACAGGTCGATGTCCAGCGCGTTGTGGTGGGTGATGAACGGCAGCGCCGCAGCGCCGCCCGGGATGGGCTGCATCATGGGCGTCTCGACCTCGACGAACCCGCGGTCGATCAGGAACTGCCGGATGGCGCTGACGATCCGGCTGCGGTCGAGCGCCTGCTTCATGGATTCGGGGTTGGCGATCAGGTCGAGCGAACGATGGCGCGAGCGAATCTCGATGTCCCTCAGCCCGTGGTACTTTTCCGGGAGCGGCAGCAGCGCTTTCGACAAGATCGTCACCCGTTCGGCGAACACGGTCACCTCGCCGGTGCGGGTCTGGCCGAGCTGTCCCTCCGCGCCGATGATGTCACCGATGTCGAGCAGCCTGACGAGCGCGTACTGTTCCTCGCCGACCCGGTCGAGGCCGACATGAACCTGGATCTTCCCCGACCAGTCCCGCACGTCCGCGAAGGTGGACTTTCCGTGGCCGCGAATCGCCGCCAGCCGCCCGGCCACCCTGGCACGCGTGCCCTCCTCGTCGGCCGAATACGAGGCGACCAGTTGGGCGGCGGCCGACGTATCGGGGTACGCGCCCCCGTAGGGCTCGACGCCCATGGCCCTCATCTGCTCGAGCTTCGCCAGCCGGTCCGCCCTGAATCTGGACATGTTCGCTTGTCTCCGCCTTTGCCGTCCCGGGCGGGCTGCATCATAGCACGCCCCGTGCACACAATCAAGGACTGCGCACCGGAAACGCTCACCGGAAACGGGTGTTTGGCGGCGCTGCGGGCCCGCCACAAGGCGATAGCGGGACGCAGCCTGCGACGGGAGCGAGATCGGAGCTCGCGATCCGGGGGCGGTTCGCTGTCTCGGCCGCAGGGCGGCGTCGGCCTGTTCGGTCGTTTTCCAACTCCCCGGGCCGGACACAATGTGCGGAATTTCTCCACACTCAATGCCGCATGACACGGCATGATGACATGCTTTCTGCAATCGACGGTGAGGGCGCAGATGTAACACCTTGTTGCTGAGTTGCTTACGCGATCTCGCTTTCTCCTCCAAACGGGCGCAGCACTTGCTATGATGTCCGAGGTAACGGGTGGCCTAAGTGTGTTGGCGGGCCTGTTGCCCGAGAGAGGAGTGGGATGAGCCTGCTGGGCGGAAATGGGCCGGTCCATGGTTGTCAAGGCTATGAGACTCTGCTCAACACGGACACATTGGATCGACCACGTGCTTATCGTGGCGATGGCGCTGTTCGCCGCTTCGTGCTCCCCTGACAACAGACCTCACCCAGAGGGCCGCGGCCGATGCCCCGTGGTGCTGGTGTCCTTCGAAGACGCCGCAGCGTTTGCAGACTGGGCCGGCAAGAAGCTGCCCACCCAGGAGCAGTGGGAGTATGGGGCCCGCGGCACGCAGTGCGGCGAATTCCCCTGGGGCAATTCCAGGCTGCCGCCCGCCCCCAGGATCACTCTTTCTCGGCTTCTGCCAGAGCTTCTCTTGTCACGTCGGCGACCTGCGCCCAATCGACGTCGCTGAGTGACTCCCGGAACTCTTTGCTGGCCAGCGCCGCGATGATGTTCCCCTTCCCTTCGTCGAGCAGTTCCCGAATGCGCTTGTGCTCAAGCACGCGCTGAATGCTTTCTTCCCGGATCACCTTCCGGTACGCGGCCGGGTAGCGCTTCAGCTTCCACAGGTCAACCAGCGCGGACCGCATCGCCAGCCGCGTTTCGGAGCCGATCCAGCGCTCAAACGGGTTGAACAGTTGGGTGGTCCGCCCGGACCACGACTTCCGGACGCGGGCCGTCGCGCCCGGCGCGAGGTCCGGGAACGCTGTAAAGAAGCACACAATCAGCCAGCAGAGGAGGGCCGCCTTGACAACGCTGACCGCCGCGCCCCAGTAGCGGTTCCACGGGGCAAGCTGTGATTCTCCCCCTCCCGCGCGCCGCCTCCCGATCGCATGGTCCGCCGCCCCGCCGATGAGCTTGACGAAGATGTAAATGGCCAGCGCGGCGCCCAGCGACAACCCGATCTTCAGTTTGGTGGCGGCCCCCGGGCCCCAGCCCTCTGCAATGGGCCCCGCCACCGCCACGCCCACCGGCACGGCGAACAGCGCGATCATCACAACCGCCAACAGGCTGAAGACTTGGCGTATCAGGCCGCGCCAGGCGCCCAGGATCGCGAACGCGATGAGGACGACGGCGCAGGCGACATCGACGAGCATAGGCCGAGCACTTCCTTTGCGGGGCCGGCCGGGCGCCGGCTCTACTTCTTTTCGAGCAGCCCTCGGGTCAAATCAATCTGGTTGGGCTGGTTGGCGCGGCGGATCACCTCGTTGACCGCCTTCTCCGCGTGGGCAGGCTTGTTCAGCTTGCCGGAACGCACGCACAGGTTCACGATGGCCCGGGCGCAGCGCTGACCGTCGGGCCAGCCCGAGGACCGCTTCAGCGCGGTATCGTAGTCGGCAAGCGCCTCCGGGTACATCTTCTTGCGCTCATGGATGCGCCCGCGACCGAGGAAACCGTGCCAGGCGTACTGTTTGAACTTGGACCGCGGATCGATCAGCTTCTTGAAGTACTTCAGCGCGTTCGGGTCGTCGCGCTCCGCTTCGTACTGCTCGGCGGCGACCAGGCAGAACCGGGCAGCGAAGTCATCGGTGCCCCGGCAGTCGGTCATCAGTTGCTTCGCCTTCTGAATCGCGAACGCGCGGAACACGGGGACGTCGGCCGCGCTGCGAATGTAGGCCTGCACCCGCTCGTATTCCGCCTGAGCGCGGGCGCTCTTGGGTGCGCTGCGGCGGAACTTGAGGAAGGCGTCCATCATAGCAATGGTCATGATGTTCCCGCTGCCGCCGGTGTGTCTGAATTCACGGGCGGCTTCGACCTCCGCCCAGGCGCAATGGTCGCGCTCCTTGGGCCAGTGCGTGAACACCGCGTTGAACCGCGCCAGCCGGGTGTTGACATCTCTCACCCACTCCGTCCGTTCGCCGCGCTGCTCGTGGGTCGCATACCGGCGCTGCTGCGCCGCGTCCGCCTGGCAGTCGACGTTGGTGTCGAATATCTTACTGTACCGCAGGGCGCGCTTCGCGACCTGGCGATCCGCGTGCGTCTTGAGCGTGATAGAGCGGAGGCTCCGCCATGGCCGCACCGCGAACACCTCACGATAGACTATGTCCTCCACCAGGTATTGCTTGCCGAAGCGGATGAGCCCCTCTATCGACGTCCGCCGCGCGCCGGAGAGCGGCGCGATTCTCCCGGTCTCGTCGAGTGTTTGCTCCAGCCGCGCGATGGTCTTCGCCCACTCGCCGTTGGCGATGGATTTCATTATCGAGCCGGTGCGGATGTCAACGATGGCGTCGCTCAGCTCCGCGCCGATCTTCCCCAGCGCCGCGGCGTTCTTCTTGAGGTAATCCGAGCCGGAGTGCTTCTTCCGGAACGATTCCCACGCGCGGACGGCGTCGTCCAGCTCCCGGGAGCCTTTGACGTTCTTGACCCGCTCGCCGAGTTGCTTCATCTCCTTGTGGGCGGCGATCCCGCCAATCTTCCGGAGTATCGCTTCCGCCGACGCGATGAGCCCCGCACGGCCCGGCATCTGGGCATCGGTGCGCTTCTTGGCCAACTCTACCGCCGCCGTGAGCAGCCGGCTGCTTTGGTCGATCTGTTGCTCGCCATAGCAATACGCGCCGAGACAATACAACGCGTTCGCGTCGTCATCCTTGACCAGCCGCAGCTTCCCGAGTGCGAGGTCGTAGAGCGCCGCGTGGCCCAGTGCCGACCAAGCCGCCTCGGCCCGGCCCGCCTTGGTCTCGTAGATCAGCGCCTTGTCCGACACCTTGGTGATCTTGCAGAGCGTCGGCTCCGAGCGGCCCTTCAGTCGGAGCGGCACATTCTCCGCCGGCAGCCGCACCGCCGAGAACCCCGCCTTCAACGCGTGGATCAGTCCGTACATCGGCGGCAGCTTGGCGCGGAGGGCAACGGCTTTTCGGCGCTCAGATTCGGTCAGCGCCCGGTCCCGCAGGACGTCGGTGATCGCGGCATCCGCCTCGTCGTACTTCCCGGCAGCGAAGAGCTGTTCCGCCGCCTTTAGCTTCGTCGAGACTTTTTCCCCGGCCGTGAACTTATCGATGGCGCCGCTGTACTTCCTCAAACGGTCCGCCACGTAGGGATCCTTGCCAAACCGCTTCTTCAGTTCAAGAGCGGCCGCGCCGATCGCCTTCGGGTCCTTCGGCTTCGCGGCGTCGAGTTCCTTGAGCTTGGCGAAAAGGGGGAGGAAATCCTTGGCGGCGTCGGTCGTCCGGCACAGCGCCTCGGCCTGCGGCTGGAGCGCAGGAACACCCAGGCTTGTCTTCAGTTGCTCGGCCTGGGCGCGCGCTCTTTCCAGCGCGTCGTTGTCGAGCAGGACCCACACGTACTCTCTCCGCTTCTCGACGTGCCGGGCGGCGTGCTCGAGCGTGACCTGGACCCGTTTTTCGATCAAAGCTTCCAGCCGCTTCGTCATCAGTTCTTTGGGAATGCTGGAGCGAAGCGCGTCGATGGCGGCGCCGAAGCGTCCCGTCTTTGCGGCCGCCTCCTCGGCCTTCGAGGCGGACTTGTCGAGGATGTGATCCGCGTTGTCGTGCAGGATTTTCGACAGCTTGCGCTTGTTCTCCTTGCATTCATCGGCGAGCATGCCGGCCGGCGCGGCCGTCGCCACCACATCCAGCCACTTGGCCACCCGCGGGACGGTGGTGGGCTCGGAGACCGCATGCCGCATCAGGTGTTTCATGACCTGACGCGAGGTGGTTCGGATGTAGTCGCGGATAGCGTCGGCGTACGGTGGCTCCCGGGCGGCTTTTGCCGCCACCTCGGTCATACCCCTGATGGCGTCGAACCAGCTCTCCTCGCCGCTTCTGAGGTGCCGGGTGAAGCCGCGCAACGACCCGACCATTGCCACCACCGCCTCCGCCTTTTCGGCGTGGACCTGGAACGACTCGGCCGTCTTCAGCAACGCCCGTGCCCGATCGGCGTACGGGCCCTGCGGGTCCAGCTCGATGCACCGCCTGAGATTGTGGGCGATATCCGCGAAGTTTGTCGGCTGCCTGGTCACCAGCTCGGCGGCGCTCTGGTAGAAAGCCGTGGCCTGGGCGCTCTTCGAGTTCGTCCTGTCCGCCAGGACGTAAACCAGGACGATCCCCAGAACGAGGGTGACCGCGAGCGATCCGCCGATCATCGCGGCGGCGAGCTTCGGCTTTTTGAAGGCGGCGGCCGTGTCCGGCCGCCGGTGACGGCGCCGCACTTTCGACTGAACCGCGCCTGGCTGTTCCCCTCTTGAGATTCGTTCGAACTCCGCGACGAGTTCCGACGGCGTCTGGTAACGGTGCTCCGGTTTCTTGGCCATCATCTTCTGGATGACGCGGGAGAACCGGATGGACAACTCAGGGTTCCGCTGCTGAGGCGGGTCCAGCGGCGCCGACAAGTGCTGGCTGAGCACCACCGCCGCCATGTTACCATAGAACGGCAGCGTGCCTGTGGCCGCGTGGTAGAGCGTAGCGCCGAGCGAGTAGATGTCGCTCCTGATGTCGGTGCTTTCTTCGCCCTTGGCCTGTTCCGGGCTGATGTAGTTGGGCGTTCCGAGCGCCACGCCCATCTGGGTGACCGACATGTCGGCGGGGGCGGAGGACTTCACCAGGCCCAGGTCCGCCAGTTTTGCGACACCGGTGTCGTACTCGATCAGTATGTTTTCAGGCTTGACGTCCCGGTGGACCATTCCGAACTTGGCGGCATGTTCGAGCGCCCGCGCCATCTCGATGCCAATCTCGATGCAACGCTGCTCGGGCAGGGGGCCTTCACGGTCGATGATTCGCCGGAGTGAGTCGCCGTCGACGAACTCCATTGCGAAGTAGTAGTACCCCTTATCCTGGCCTGCGTCGATGCCCTCGACGATGTTGGGATGGCCGAGCTTTGCCGAGGCCCTGGCCTCGCGCAGGAACCGCTCCAGGTATCGTTTGTCGCGGGCCAGCTTGGGCCTCATCAGCTTCAGCGCGACGAACCGGCCCATGTTGACCTGGCTGGCCCGGTATACGGCGCCCATTCCGCCCTGGCCGATTTTTTCGAGCAACTCGAAGCCGCCGAGCGAGATGCGTTCCGCGCCCGAGCGGATGGCCGCCAGGTGCGCCATGTCGCGGAGCTTGGCGCGGTCGCCCCAGCTCTGTCGGGTCAGGATCTCGAGCAGTGTCTTGGGTTGTTTGCGCCCCGCACCGGACTCCGCCTGAAGGCGCTGCGCCGCAGCCAACTGGTCCGGCGTGACCAAGTTGTGCTCAAGAATCAGGCGTTCGTAAATCCTCTGCGTTTCGGGATTCATTCGACAGCAAGCAAACCGGGTTCCGCAACGTACACCGACTCGGGCGGCGTGGGCATCCTCGCCCCCGCACTATAATTATAGCAGCAGCATAGTTGCAGGGCTAATGTTCTTAGCTGCCTTCCAGCACTTCAGCCAAGTGAAAGGACGCCTGACACCTTCTTGCCCCGCCGATGTGGTGCTTCCCGGGTCACATGCACAAGACCACGGCAGTCTGCGGCTTGGCTCAGGCGCGCAGCTCGGCGCCAAACCGGTCCTTCATCGCCCGCGCCACCCGGGCGATGGCCTCGTCGGCCTCCTCGCCGGTGAGCGTGCGGTCCGGAGCGCGGTAGGTGATCGAGAACGCCACCGCCTTCTTGCCCGGCTCGATTTGCTCCCCGCGATACTCGCTCAGGAATGCAATCGAATCGCTCAACTCGCCGCCCTCGGTGTCCGCGCAATCGCACAGCGCCGCCCAGGCGACGTCTTCATCGACCACCACGGACAGGTCGCGACGGACCGGGGGGAATTTCGGAAGCGGGTGGTAACGGCGTTCGAGACTGGCGGACCCCAGCAGCAGATCAAAATCCAGTTCGGCCACGGCCGGCGCGCTCTTCAGGTCAAACAGATTGGCCAGTTCAGTGGTGATCTCTCCGGCCACCCCCAGGGATTGGCCGCCCAGCAACAGCTTCGTCGATCTGCCCGCCGTAAGGTTCGCGTCGGAGTGCTCGGCGTACGCCACCTGGCCGGAAACGCCCAGATGATCGAACAGGGCGTCCAGCGCGCCGCGCAGTGATGCGAAGCCGCCGTCGTCCACCAACCCCAGGCACGTTCGCTCTGACGGCACCCCCGAGGCTGTCTGGTACACCCGCGACAGCTCGAAGAGCGCCACGCGGGGTGTGCCCCGGTTCAGGTTGTGCTTCTTGGCCCGAAGCAGCAGGGGGATCAAGCTTGTGCGCAGGGCGGGATCTTCGCGGCTGACCGGATTGCGGATCACATTCGCCTCCGCCGACCAGTACGTGAACCGCGCTGCCAGGTCGGGCGAGATGAAGCTCGACGTCCTCGCCTCGGAGTAGCCCATCCCCGTGCACAGTTCGCGGACCCGGGCCGCCGCGCTGTCGAACTTCTGCACCGGGACCGCTCGCACCCGCATCCGCGTCTTCTCCGGGATCTTTTCGTATCCGTAGGCGCGGGCCAGTTCCTCGATGAGGTCGATCTCTCGCCTGACTTCCTGGCGGAACGTCGGCACGCTGAGATCAAATTCGCCGGGCCGCTCCGCGACGACCGTGAAGCCGAGCCGTTCCAGCATCGCCCGCTGCTCCTCGGCCGGGATGCTCACCCCCAGCACCAGGTCGGTGCGAGCGGTGCGAAGTGTGACCACCTGCGCCTCCGGCACCGGCTCACCGACCGCGATGACCCCCGGTGCGACCTGGCCGCCTGCCATCTCCGCGATCATCGCGGCGGCGCGAACGGAGCCCCAGTCCACGCCGTTCGGATCGACGCCGCGCTCGAATCGGTATGAAGAGTCGCTGGCCAGGCCGAGGGCGCGCGAAGTGCGCCGGATGTTGGCGGGGAGAAAGACCGCGCTTTCAAGGAGAACGTTCGTCGTGGAGTCACCGATCTCGGTCGCCAGGCCGCCCATCACGCCGGCGACCGCAGTCGGCACCTCGGCGTCCGCGATAACCAGCATCTCCGCCGTCAGCTTGTGGACCGTACCGTCGATGACGGTGATCTCCTCACCGGGCGCCGCCCGGCGCACGACGATCTCCTTGCCGATGAGCTTGTCGAAATCAAACGCGTGGAGCGGCTGCCCGCATTCCATCAGGACGAAGTTGGTGATGTCCACGATGTTGTTCACCGGGCGCAGGCCGATGGACGCTAACCGCTCTTGGAGCCACATCGGGCTGGGCGCGACCTTCACGCCGGTGACGAGGCGCGCGGTGTACCGGATGCACAGGTCGGGCGCGTTGAGGTCGACCCGGGTCAGGCCCGCGACGTTCTCGCCGCCGCACTGCAAATCGACCTCGGGGATCTTCAACTCAGCACCGGTCGCTGCGGCGACCTCGCGCGCTACGCCGATCATCGACAGCAGATCAGGGCGATTGGCCGCAATCTCGAGCACGAACACCGTGTCACCCGCGACCTGGTCGACAGTGTCCACCTCCAGCCCGAGCTCAGGGAGCATCCTGGCGAGCTGGTCGGGTGGAGGCACCGGCTCGCAATACCGGGACAGCCAGTCGCAACTGACCTTCATAACGCACTCTCGTAGAACGAAGGACGGATCTCGAACGATTATAGGCGAGCGCCGTGGAAAGTCAATTCGGCTTGCCTGTAAGGGCGAGGGGCGAGTCCTTGTCACCCACCCCCGTGCCCGCATCGG
>Ga0315553_10003868_pt1 | contig 11488 bp, 10 predicted proteins | sample SalMarSW160140MG_FD_203099 | JGI IMG/M metagenome (GOLD analysis project Ga0315553, IMG submission 203099) | Salt marsh sediment microbial communities from the Plum Island Ecosystem LTER, Massachusetts, United States - Salt Marsh Sediment SW1601-40 ... | reverse complement strand
TATTCTTGTGCAAATTCGCCTGAGGAGGCAAACAAGCACCATGATGATGGATCGCGTTCCTGGAGTCATGATTGTCACAGTTCTATTCATAGGGTCACTCACGGCCTGTGGGCAATTGGAGTTGAACATAGAGAGCTCACCGCAGGTTGAAGCTACAGCGCCACTGAGTCAGGATCAGCAGCCCGGCAGCGTGCCAAAGCCAACCGAACAGGCTGTAGTCTCAGCCGCACACCCCGCATCAGGGCTTGTGTTGAGCAGTCCCGCTGAGACGTGGTACATGGATTCAGCCGGTAAAGTGGTCATGCTGGCAGATCAGCCGAGAGCACAGCTCGCCAGCGACCGGCAGCAGATTCTCGTCGCCAGGCCGGATGAAACAACGGGCTTATCCGACATCTGGCTGCGCAACCTTGCGACTGGTGAAGAGCGCAATTTGACCAATACCAGCGACCGCCATGAAGAACTGCCTACCTGGTGGCCAGCGCACCCCGAGCTTGTATTCTTCATCTCCGGCGTCGAGCAAGGGATGGGCAGCAGCGACAATCCTACAGTAGTTAGGCTGGACGGCGAGGGGTATCGCATCCTCGATCCAGAGCATGGTGGGTCATTCTCACTTGCTCAAGATGGCAGTGCCATCGCATACGGCGGGTTCGAATCTACGACTTGGCTTTATCGTTGGGATGCCGGTGTCGAGGTATTCGATCCAGCCGACTATGGGCTCTACGTTGAAAAAATATTCCAACCATCCTTCTCACCTGATGGTCGCTATCTAGCCTGGGAGGTATCGGGAGACCTTCGCCAGGATGGGAGTTCCGCACTCGGTTTAGCGGTCATTGATCTCGATCTGGGGACCAGCAAGCTGATGCATGTTTTCTCACTTTCCGGGGGTGGAAGCTTCCCACACTACATCTCCTGGAGCCCGGATGGGAGCTGGATCGCCTTTGTTACCTTTGGCGAGGAACCCGCTGCCGGCAGGGCGCCCAACCTGTGGGTCATGCGGTCCGATGGCAGCGAGGAGACCTTGGTCGACAGCGGGTTGGAACCGACCTGGAGTCCAGATGGTGGTTCGCTCGCCTACATTCGTTCGACAACAAGCGGTGAACTAGCATTACGCATCGTCGAAGCGGGTGTGTGGCAGCCCGTGCAGGTTGACGATCTTCCCTTCCCGGCTGCCCCGGACTTCATCATGGCATGGATCACACCTTAGACTTGATATTTGTGATTTTGCACAAGTTAGTGACAGCGGCTTGCGTTGAGCAGGCCGCTGTTGCGGTTGAATCCCACTCGCTGTTGTATTATTGAAGAAACATGTATCGAGAGGAGGACCGGCTATGAATCGACTCTTGGAACATCTGATCATCTACCTGCAGTGGTTTATCGTCACCTCGATCGCTTTCCCTATCGGCATGCTGGCGGGTTCGGCGATCCTCGTCAGTTTCGGGGTACCCTCCGATTCGGAGGGGCTTCTGGTGGGATCCTTTATGCTGACTGGGGTTCTGGTAGCAATCGCCCAACTCCTGATCCTGAACAGGAGCATCACCCGCAGCAGCTTGTGGATCGTGCTCACGGCGATTGGGATTGGAGTAGGGGGTTGGATCGCAGCCCATGTATTGGGTGGTTCGTCCCTCCCGCTGACAGCTCTGATGGCTGGCGCATTGGGCGGGCTTGCGCCGGGTTTGCTCCAGGTTGGTCTGCTTAACTCACCCTCCTGGAAGCGGGGCGAATGGCTGCTGTTGACCGTCGCAGGTTGGGGATTGGCTCATTTCAGCGGCTCCTTATTCATCTTGCAAGGGAACCTGGTCGACAGCGTGCTGGCGATCGGTTTCGCGCAACGCCTGGCCTTGAATGGATGGGCCATCAGCGGTTTAATCGGGGTCCTGCTGCTGCTCTTTTTTACCCCGATTGCCAGGCGCAGAGAGCTCAGCGGACGTATCGCCTGGCTGCCCTGACTTCCAATCCGGCCCACTTAAGAATGCGTTCACGGCGCTGTAAAAGCCTTTTTCTGGGGAGAGGCTGGTTTGAGCCGGTGATCGCATTCTATTGAGGATGCCTGGATCTGGTATGCATCGAACGCTGATATACCTGTCTTGCGGGATTATATTCACACTCGTGGCAGCCTGTGATGTCCTTGCTGTTCTCCCCCAGATGACGGCCAGTCCCTCTGTAGTACTGAATACACAGGTACCCAGATTCCCGTCGCCGGTCTCCCCAGCCAGCCCGAGCCCAACTACATCACAACCGACAGCCACCGAATCTGATGTTCTGCCCACACTGGACGGCACTCTACCGATTGAAGGCACACTATCGCCAACGCCCTGGCCAACGCCGACAGTCCCTTGTTATCGCGCCGAATACATTAAAGACATACGCATCATTGATGGCACGCGCTTCGATCCCGGCTCGATCTTGCTCAAGGAGTGGCGAATTAAGAATACCGGAAGCTGCACCTGGAGGACTGAGATCCATTTCAAATTCCTTTCGGGGGACTCTCTATCCGGTCCAGTCGATTTGCCAGTGATGCTCTTTCAACCTGGAGCAGTCCTGGAACCCAGGCTTGATGAACCACTCTGGCAGAAGACCAGACTATTTGAATTGGCGCCGGGTGAAGAGGCTGATCTGGTGGCATTCTTTCGAGCGCCGGACGAAGAGGGTGAGTACCGCAGTTTATGGCAGATCACCGGCCCGGATGGCTCGGCCATGGGACAGGTCTACCTGTTTATCAGGGTTCCCGAAAACCGGGAGTTCTCTATCCTGGATTGGAGTGGAGCGTGGCGTCATGTACAGCCTGCAACCTGGACCACGGAGCAGGTGCTTGTCATCGCCCAATCTGGGATCGCTCTGCGTGGGTACTTCTACGCTGCAGACGGCGTTCCGCACCTGATCGAGGCGGTCGTCTCACTAGATGGCGAGCGCGTGGAGGGTGCCGTTGGAGAACCGTGGACGGATGGTGCAATCTTCTATCTTGAGAAGCTGACCTCGGGCTATCAATTTCACGGCCGCATCGTCGAAAACCCTTTTGCTCAGTCAGGCTGGTGCGCTGCGCGGGGTTCGGCTCGCATCCCGCTGGACCGCTGCTTGCTAACACCTTGAGTGGTGGACCTAGCTGGAGTAATCTTACCTTCCCTCAGTTCCTCTGCCGATCCGCGGTTTTGAGAACTTGGCTGGAGAGGGTACGTTCTTGCGCTCAGAGCAATCGGGATCAATTCACAACCTAGCCGTCAAACAGGAAAGATCCATCGTGGTAGATCTGCTCGCCATCGGCGATGATCTCGCTCTCAGCCTGCATGTTGACGAGCATATCCCAGTGGATAGCGCTTTGGTTGGTTGAGCCTGTCTCCACATAACCACCGCCAAGGGCGAGGTGGATCGTTCCGGCGAGCTTCTCATCAAAGAGCATTGAGCGCGTGAAACGCTGGATTTGTTCATTCATCCCGATGCCGAGTTCGCCCAGGTAACGGGCGCCCTCGTCCGCATCGAGCGTGGCCAGCAAGTAGGCCTCGTTCTTCGAGGCCTGCGCCTTGACCACTCGTCCGGCCTCGAAGTGCAGTTCGACTCCGTCCACCTCCATACCGTTGAAGATGCAGGGGTAGCTGAAACGCACCCAACCCTGAGCGCTGTCCTCGACCGGGCCGGTGAAGATCTCGCCATCGGGAAGATTGTGCTTGCCCGCGCTCCCAAGGAAGGTACGCCCGGAAACAGACAGTTCTAAATCGATATCCGGACCGAGCAGGTGCAGCTGACCGTATGTATTGAGCCGGCTGGAGAGTCGTTCGAGGTTCGCCGTTATCGCCTCCCAGTGTTCAACCGGATTCCCGGTATCGGCATAGCAGCTGGCGTAGAAGAAATCCTCGTACTCGCGCAGGCTCATCTCCGCTTCCTGCGCATAAGCAAATGTGGGGAATCGGCTGACGACCCAGCGCAGTTCGCCTGTTCCAGAGCGCTTGAACCAGGTGTCCACAACAGGTTTCTGCGCCGTGCGGATCGCGTTAAAGCGGGAAGGTTCGACTCCGCTCAGGGCGCGTGTATTCGCTGAGCTGGAGATGCGGATGTCGACCTCGAACGCTTCTGAGATCATCCTCAACCAGGGGTGGACGTAGGCCAGCTGTTCTTCACTGGCTTCGGTTAAGAGCATTGGTTGCCATTCGTCAAGCTCGATCAAGGCATGCGGATAGCCACCTGCGACCAATACTTCACGGCTGATCTCGTTGATCAGTGGTGCAGCGGCTGGCGTAAGCGGGAAGCCTCGGATGGCAACCCGGTCGCCAGGCTTGACTCTGGTGCTGTAATGGACGATCGTTTTAGCCAGATTTTTGATTCTCGAATCTGTCACAGGATCTCTCCTTTACAAGGTAGCGCACGTGTTCTGTGTGCGATCAGGATGGGTTCAATCTACGCCGCTGGGAATAGGCGTGGTATCCACGCTGGCCTGCCTCACAGCCGCAAGCCGCTGATAGGCGATCCTGTGTAATCGTAAGAACAGCAGGATCGAGATTGCACACAGAAACCCCCCGGCGAACCAGACCCAATCCGGGTCTAGATTATCCATCACCAGGCCAGCAGCGAGCGGCCCGATGGTGGCTGGCAGCGTCCACGTGAGCGAGAAAAAGGCCATATACCTGCCACGCATTGCCTCGGGTGCGAACTGGGCTGCCAGCGATTGTGCCACTGGCACGACGATCATCTCACCCATCGTGATGATCAACATGGCCAGCATGAAGAGCAAGAATCCCGAGACAACGCCGTACATTGTAAATCCGACCAGGTAGAAGGCTGTCCCGAAGGCCATCATCAGCAGCGGCGGGTAGGGCGCAATCCGGCGGGTAACCCAGAACTGAAGCGCCACCACGGTGAGAGCGTTGAGGCTCATCATCAACCCGTACCCTTGCGGGGTAATGCCATGGACATCACGCAGGTAGACGGAGAGTGTGTTGTATAACTGCTGGTAGACGATCAACATGATGATCGAAGCAATCAGGAAAGCGATATATGGCCGGTCGGCGAGCACTTTGCCGTACCCCGAGAAGGTTTGAGCCAGGCTTTGCGGCTTTTCACCCTCACCCAGAGCCGGTTTGGTTTCAGGGATGAAGCGGAAGACGATCAAGGCGGTGATGCTGCTGCTGATCGCATCGAGGATGAAGAGCAGTAGGTAAGAGTACCCTGCCAGGAATCCACCGATACTGGGGCCAAAAATCCAGGCCAGGTTGGCGGCCACACGCAAGATCCCGAATCCCTCGGCCTGTTTGCCCGGTGGTAGCATGTCAGCGACCATGGCCTGGTGCGCTGGTCCAGCGACATTCCAGAGCATCCCGACCAGGATGGCGAGCGGGTAGAACATGCTCAGTTCGTTAACCAAGCCCAGTGAGATGCTGGTGAAGGCACTGGCGATCAACCCGAAAATGACGATCCCCCGCCTACCGAACCGATCTGTCAGAGCGCCGCCGATGGTGCTCCCGATCAATCCGGAGATGGAGAACAATCCGAGCAGTGCGCCGGCCTGGGTCATGCCGACATCGAATTTCTGGGTGATGTAGAGAGCAAAGAAGGGGAAGATTAATGTCCCGCCCAGGCGATCGATGAATGCCGCGCTTACAAGCGCCCAGAACGAACGCGGAAAATCATGGTATGTTCTGCGGAATTGTCCGAGCATAATCGCCGTTTGTGTCGATGGCTTCGATGGGCGCCGGGCCTTGTCGAGAAGCCCAAAGTATAACCCAGCTTCGGTTCGATCCGGGCGATTTAGAGGAAGCGAAGGATTAGGAAAACGCCAACTGGTTTGGCGTATACTAGCAACTACTTATCCCGCAGGAATTGCTGCAGCTCGATCAGCAGAGGAGAGGGGTTGGATGAGATCACCCTCACGTATCGCCGTATTCGCCTTGACAATGCTAAGCATGGGAATCCTGGCTGGGTGCAACATGCCCGGATCTGGGAGCGGCGGGCCTACACCGATCCTGTTTGAAAGCACCAGCTCCCCGGTGTCAGAAACAACAAGCTCGCCAACAATGATGGCCACGGAAATCGTGCCCTCACCGACTGCGACCACTGCCCAACCGCAGCCAAATGTAACGCCGATCCCACACCTGATTCCCGGAACTGCGATCGACCTGACCTGGATCGCGATGATTTCCGGAACGCAGGGGTGGGCGATCGGGGGGACATCCGGACACTCAGACCATATATTCAATACACTGGATAGCGGTGAGAACTGGCGTGATGTAACCCCCCCGCAGGCTGCAGAAGTGGGAATTCCCCAGGCTGCGACTGCGTTCTTCCTTGATGCGCACACCGGATGGGTTGTGTTCCATCCGCAGGATGGCTTGGACGGCAGCGGCTCGATGGCGCTCATCGTCTGGCTTACGATGGATGGCGGGGCAAGTTGGAGCGGGAGCGCGCCGCTTGCTGTAGATCTAAGTGGGGCGACGACGGCGCTGCCAGAGTTGGATTTCATTGATGCTCAGCATGGCTGGATCCTGCTCCAACTGGGGGCGGCGGGGATGAACCGCTATCCGATCTACTTCCTGCGTACGAGCGATGGTGGGGCGAGCTGGCAGACGCTGATTGATCCATACCAGGGTTTGTACCTGCAGAGTTGTCCGAAGACCGGCTGGATATTTGAGGGTGATACCGGGCTGGTGAGCATTGGTTCCTGTCCGATCGACAGCGCGGCGATCGATTGGAGTTCGGATGCCGGGTTGACATGGAACGAAGTGCGACTGCCGTTTCCGAGCAGCTACAGCGGACTGGCGGGCAATGCCGGCTGCCAGGCGCACTCGCCGATCCTGATCCCGGCAACACCATGGATAGCTGCGATGGACTGCCGGACCTTTGATGATCCACCCCAGGACCTGCATTTCCTATATCAGACGACAGATGGCGGGGCGAACTGGTCGATCAAAGATTATCCCGGAGGCTCGCTTTACTTTCTAAACGCGCAAAACGCGTGGGCGTTTGGCAAAGAGATCTACCGCACGACTGACGGGGGGAGCAGCTGGACAAAGATCTCCACCGTGATCTGGGATGGCCAGTTCAACGTCGTTGACAGCCAGACGATCTTCGCAGTAGCCCGCTCAGGGACAGAGTTGGCGTTGGTGAAAAGTCAAAATGGTGGCAGCAGCTGGGCGATCGTGGAGCCGGTGATCGGGCCGTGAGCCGCATCAAGCCGTTTGTTAGAACAGGAGGGTAGTTGAGCATCCGAGCCGAACCTGCCGCTTCTTCCGAATCTAGTTTGCCCTCCCGAGGCTGAGCAGTCCAATCGGGCCATTGAACCCACACACCGCGCTCACGTACAATGCCCACGATGTTGAACATGCGCAGTAGGCGAGGTTCACTGCAAGAACCCAGGCGCAGGATCATCAGCTTTGCCCGCAGATTTGGGCTGGCTGGCTGCGGCTGGATCTTGCTTTCCGGCTGCAGCCCGGTCCAGGCATTATTCGCATCTCCAACCCCGACGCCGACCGAAACTCCGACTTCCACAGCGACGCCCACCCATACTGCAACGCCGACCCAGACCCTGACTCCGACGGTTACACTGACCCCGACGATCACGCTGACCCCGACCCCGACCGCCACCTTTACTGTAACCCCGACGGCGACTTTCGATTTTCCTGACGTCACCGTGCTCATGCCGTCACACTGCCGTTATGGGCCGACGACTGCGTACCTGCATGCCGGCGATTTCTACCCTGGTGACCGCGGGTTGATGTGGAATCGGAACTATGATGCAAGCTGGTACTGGGTGAAGTGGGAGAAACAGCCATGGCCCTGCTGGATCTCCGCCTCAGTGGTTGAGGTCGACGGAGACCCATTCAGCGTTGTCGAGTACACGAGCCAACTCCCGTGGTCAGAACTGTACGGACCGCCAAGTTGGGTGAAGGCGGACCGCCAGGGTGATGAGGTCATCGTAACCTGGGCCAAGGTCGATATGACCCTCGATGATGATCGCGGTTACTTCCTGCGGGCGCGCCTATGCCGCAACGGTTACCTGTATGAGGTCACCGTAGCCACGAACAACACTTCCTACCCATTCCATGATGAGCAGAACTGCAGTTCGCCCTCCAGTGGGAGTGTGCGGGCCGTAGAGAAGCACGGGTATACCGAGCCGGTCAATATCCCCTGGCCGTGATCTACCCCGGCATACCACTGCTTACTTTTCTAAATGAACACTTGCTGGCATAATGCTGGCCGGCTCTCAACGATCCCCAAGGCGGCGGTATGGCTGGACAAGATCAGGCTCCCTCGGTTGAACAATTTCGGCAGACGTTGGACGAAGCGCTGCGCACGCATGACAGCTGGTTGGCGCTTGCTGGTTTGTTCTGGCTGAATGAGGGTGATAACCGGATCGGCAGCGATCCTGACTCGGAAATTGTCTTGAACACGGAACATGCGCCGGCCGCGCTCGGTCTAATCCGCATGCAGGAAGAGGGGGTGGATCTCTCGATCTTCGATCCCTTCCGGGTCAAGGTCGAGGGTCATGATCACACCCGGATGAGGTTAAGACCGGACACGAGCGAGTCTCCGACGACGGTCCATTTTGGCCCGCTGACCTTCATGCTCATCGAGCGTGCTGGCCGTTATGCTCTCCGTCTGTGGGATAACAGTCGGCCTGAACTCCTGAGTTTCCTGGGACGAACCTGGTATCCCATCGATCCGGCATATCGATTTCTGGCGGTCTTCGAACCGGAACACCACCATCGGAACCTGCAAATCGTGAGCACGATCGGCGAGATAACGGATGTACCGTCTGCCGGGCGTCTCACCTTCATGTTTGATGGTGTGCAGGCCAAAGTGCACGCAACCGGTGATCCGACTGCCGGGCTATCGGTACTCTTCAAAGATCAGACCAATGGGGAAACGACCTACGCCTCCGGGCGTTACCTGACGACCGAGGCGGTCGAGGATGGGGCGGTGGAACTTGATTTCAACCGCGCCTACAATCCCCCTTGCGCCTTTACTGAATTCGCCACCTGTCCACTACCCCCTGTTGAAAACCACCTTGGTGTGAGGATCGAGGCCGGGGAAAGGCTCTCGACCTCACATTCAGGCTAGAACGTTCCACAATCTTGATCCTAGAATCTGATATCAGTGTGAAGATGATTTACAGTCGAACGCAGCGAACAGCTGGCCTTGGGGTCCGGCCGCGTGCTGGTCAAGGTAGAGGCTGTGCAGTTCCAGATCACGTGGAGGTTCGAGCAGCCCGCCACGCACGATAGTCGAGAAGGGATCGCCACCGAGTAGATGGAAAGCGAGCGTAAAGTAGAGGCGGTCGAGGATCCTGGCTTCCAGCAGCAAGTGGAGCACGCGCGGACCGGCAGCCGAGTAGATCGTTTGAAAGCCGAGCTCAGATAAACCAGCCGCCATGCGCCTCCCGTCGACCACGTTTGTCCCGCATTCAAGGATCTCAACCGATCCTTGTTGCAGTTTTTCTTTCTGTGTGACATCTGCATCTTCGGTCGTGATCACAACGATCCGCCGCTCGCTCTTGAGCAGAGCCGGTGGGAGGGTAAAGTCCAGGCTTGTGCTGAGCACACCCAGCGTGGGGTAGGGTGGCAGGTCGTGGGCGCTGCGCCACTGCTTCAGGTCTTCAAATTGTGGATCGTCGTAGACCTGGAGGATCTCCTGGGCAGTCCCATCGGCGTAATCGCGCAGGTAGCGCCCGCTGCTGAGCACGAGATCCGCCTGCACGGCCAGCTCCTGGAATAGGCGCCAATCGCGAAAATTTACCATTTGCTTTGGTACGCTCAGTCCAGCACCCTCACCGTCAGAGATGGCGATACGGCCATCTACGCTGCTGATGAAATTTGCGTAGAAATATGGCCGTTCAGTCTCAGGTGTGAGCGATCGCACATCATGTGCCAGGTAGATCCCCTGCAGGGTGAGCCCCGAAATATACTCCGGGAAAAGTTGGGTTATCGGACCCGGTACGCTCGAGTCAGGCATTGGCTTCCCTCCGACCCAGATGCACGTGCAGCAGGCTTCACCCGCACATTGTACCTGCCTTTCGCAAGGTTATTTCCGAAGCGGGATCCGGAGGAGTGTGTGCGCAACGTGGGATTTGTGAGTATTATTTTACGCTGACCATGGCTGATTTGAACCCGGACCAAAATCCTGCCTGGCGCCGGACATTGTCCATCCTCTTCTTTACCCAGCTTGCGACTGCGGTGGGTTTCTCAAGCATCTTCCCCTTCCTGCCTCTATACGTCGAAAGCCTGGGATCTTCAACTGGGATCAATATCGAGTTGCTGGCCGGTGGTGTGTATTCCGCCCAGGCGGTGACGATGATGATCGCCTCGCCGATCTGGGGCATGATCGCTGACCGGTATGGCCGCAAGCTGATGATCCAACGTGCCTCATTCGGGGGTGCGTTCGTAATCCTCCTGATGGCGTTTGCTCAATCCGCCGAGCAGTTGATAGCGCTGCGTGCGCTGCAGGGCTTGATCAGTGGTACGGTTGCAGCGAACAGCGCCTTGATGGCTGCTCAGACGCCGCGCAAGCACACCGGGTATGCGATGGGCATGCTCCAGGTCGGCCTCGGTGCGGGTGTTGCACTCGGCCCTCTGCTGGGTGGGCTGTTGGCGGATCGCCTTGGGTATGCACCGACCTTCTATGCCACGGCGCTGCTGCTCTTGCTGGCTGGACTCGTCGTCCACTTCGGCGTCGAAGAGGAATTCCATCTGCCGGCCTTGGGTGATGGACCGCACACATTGCTCGGAGACTGGCGTGTGCTGCTGGCGCAGACTGGCGTGCGACAGACCTATTCGCTGAGCTTCTTAAGCCAACTAAGTCGGATGATGATGATCCCGATCACACCGCTCTTCGTCCAGGAACTCATGGCTCCCGGGGCGAGTGTCAATACCTACACAGGTTTGATCATCGGGATCAGCTCAGCCGCCATGACGGTGAGTGCAGGGCCGCTTGGCCGCGCCGGCGACCGACGCGGCCAGCGCCGCGTCGCGGCCTGGAGCGCACTGCTCGCAGGCCTATTCTACGTTCCGCAGGCCCTGGTTTCCCACGCCTGGCAGCTGCTGCCGCTGGCCGCGATCGCAGGGCTGGGGATGGGAGGCTTGCTGCCGACGCTGGGCGCCCTCCTGGCGCGCTACACGCGCGAAGGCCAGGAGGGCGCAGCCTTCGGCCTCTATAATGCTGTCCGCGCGGCTGCCAGTTCTGTTGCGCCGATGCTGGGTTCGGCTATCGCGCTCATCTTTGGCTTGAGGGCCGCCTTTCTGGCAGCCGGGGTGGTTATGCTCGTGACAGCTGCCTACGCCCGTGTGGCGCTGCCCCCCTCACTTGCGAAGGATGGCAGCACCAGCGCGGCTGCTGTGCTGGGATCCGACATTAATCCCTAACCCTGATACGCGGTGTAAAACCTCCTTGATCCATTTTTAGATGAACATCCGGGTTCGAGCATCCCGCCAGCTTTGGCTTGGTGGAGGGTATACTTTACGTGGAAATCATGAATGTGCTAAGGAAACTTCACGGAGACCGGAATGCGCAC
>Ga0315553_10003867_pt1 | contig 11489 bp, 3 predicted proteins | sample SalMarSW160140MG_FD_203099 | JGI IMG/M metagenome (GOLD analysis project Ga0315553, IMG submission 203099) | Salt marsh sediment microbial communities from the Plum Island Ecosystem LTER, Massachusetts, United States - Salt Marsh Sediment SW1601-40 ... | reverse complement strand
GGTTCAGGCCGACCAGATACAGCAGCACGTTGAGCCCCATACCGTTCCAGAAGCACATGAAGGCGATCGCGGGCATCGCCCACAGCCGGTCGCCCAGCCAGTTCGGGCCGGCAAACGTGAAGTAGGCCTCATTGGCGCTGACCAAACCGACGATCCAATTGAGGGCGTCTCGCACCAGGGCGATCGCAAGGTTGAATATGCCGTAGTTCGGGTTGTACAGGATGATCCAGATGACGCTGGCGACGGCGACCGAGATGATCACGGGGATAAAGATCACCGTCCGCAAGAACACCGACCCGGTCCGCACGTGGTTCAGCATGGCTGCGATGATCAGGGGGATGATCACGTATACCGGCAGGAAGAGCACGGTGAACTTGATCGTGTTCCACACCGCCCCGCCGGGCCAGTCGAACGTCAGCCAGCGTTTCCACGTGGGGCGGGCGGGATCGTCGCCCGCCCGGAACATCGAACGCCAATCGGCAAGCGTCTGGGGGTCGAGCCCCACCTCTTCATCAGAAAGAATCGCCCGGTAGTTGTCCCAGCCGACGTGTTGGGCGCTGGCCGGATCGAGCAGCGAGAGGTCGGTAAAGCTCCAGACCGCCGCCCGCCCGATCGGATAGATCACGAATGCAGCGAAAATCAGTGCCGCCGGCAGCAGATAGATGTACGCCGGCCAGTTCTTCCGCGTCGCCCGCAGCAGTGATTCGGTCTGTGCCATCGCGATGCCACTTTCAGTCTGCAATCGCAAAGGCTAACAGACTCACGAAGCCGTCGCCAGCCGACCCGTTCTATTGGGCCGTTCCGCCGTCAGCGGGCACGTCAGAGGTCGCCTCGGCCGCCGCCTTGGCCAGCATTTCCTTTTCTATCGCCGAGCCCGGCGCGACGTAGCCTTTTGTGCCGCCACGGGATCGCCAGACCAAGTACACGTTGTACAGGAAGAAAATGGCGCAGGCATAGCAGATCGTTCCCAACATATAGGTCCAGCGGAAAGCGAACTTATCCGCTCCCTTCTGGGTCAGCGCGTCGAGAATGATTCCCAGCAGCGGTGCTGCTAAAATCATCGCCACCGACCTCATCGCCCCGTTGCAGGAACAGAACTGCCCGAATTTGTCCCTCGGGAAAATGACGATGAGCATGGGATACGTGGCCGCACCGATCAGCGACATGAATACCGCTTTGCTACCCTCCAGAACGACGAACGAGTTGAAGTCCCGCATGAAAAAGAAACTCGCGCCCTGAAGCACAACGATCGGGACAACCATCAGTAGCGTAACACGCAGGGCATTGAACTTGTCCACCAACCACCCCGACGGGTACGCCAGAATCGCCGTCGCTATACCGATGACGCCGGCTACCCAGCCTATCTGGCCAAGCGACAGGCCGATGCCATCGGTGTGAAAAATGACGACATTGGCCAGGGCGAGACTCATCCCCATAAACGAAAAGATGGTATACAGGAACAGGCTCACATAAATCTTGTGGCTGAAGCATTCGGTAACATAGATCTTGGCCTGCTTGAGAATGCTTGGGTTCTCGCCGATGTCATCGGGCGGCGGGTACTCGCCTTCCTTGACCATCGTGCACATCACGCCGAAGCCGAACAGGTACAGCAGCGCGATGCCGAAGAAGATTTGACTGAAGTGCGTTTCAGCGTGAGGAAAGATGTACAACATGAACAGCGAGGTCGCACCAACGCCCACCAGCCGGAACAGCGCGGCAAATCGTCCGATGAACGCCTCGGGCACCACGTCGGCAAACAGATACCAGTACACGCAATTCACGAACTCATCCATGCAGTGGAATAGCGCGACGGAGATGCCGATCAGCAGCACCGTGATCATCAGGGGGTCCAGGCCCCACAGCCCGATCTGCGGAGGACTGAAGGAGAGGGTAAGGGCCTTGCCCACCCCGGCGCCCAGGTCGGTCTTGGGATCGGCGGCGAGGGTAATCGTCACATCTTCCTTCGGTTCGCTGTCCAGGACGACGGTGTAGGTGTACTTGGTAGGGTCCTTCCCGTCGTCGCTCCTGGTGACCATGACGCCAGGACGGTCGTTGTCGGCCACGTTCGCCACAACGTCATCGATGGCCATGCCATTGTACGTGGCATCATCGCTGGCCGCGGTGTGCGCGATCGTCGAGACATGCGGACCCTCGGATGCGTCATCGTCGATGGCCGTGACCGTTACCGTCTGAGGCTCGTCCCAGTCACCTTCGGTGAACGTCAGCTCGACGGCCTTGCCAGGCCCCTCACCCAGGTCGGTCTGGGGATCGGCGACGACGGTGATCGTCACATCCGCCGTCGGCTTGGTGTCCAGAACGAGGGTGTACGTATCCGACGAGGTCCCGTTCTCACGGACGTCCGTCGATTCGGGGCTGTCTTTGTCAGCTTTGCTCTCGGTAATGGTGACCCCAGGACGGTCGTTGTCGGCCACGTTCGCCACAACGTCATCGATCTTGATGCCATTGTACGCGGAGTCGGCGCTGGTGACGGTGTGCCTGATCGTTGACTCATGCGGACCCTCCGGCGCGGAATCGTCGACGGCGGTGACTGACACCGTCTGAACCGACCTCCAGTTGTCGGCGGTGAATGTCAGACTGATGGCCTTACCAGGCCCGGCGCCCAGGTCGGTCTGAGGATCGGGCGTGGCGGCGATCGTCACGTCCGCCGTCGGCTCGGTGTCCAGAACGACGGTGTACCTATCCGAAGAGGTCCCGTTCTCGCGGACGTCCGTCGATTCGGGGCTGTCTTTGTCAGCTTTGCTCTCGGTAATGGTGACGCCAGGAAGGTCGTTGTCGGTCACGTCCACGACGAGCAGCAGAGCGACGCCGTTGTACGTCGGATCGGCACTGGCGGCGGTGTGCGTGATCGTTGCTTTGTGAGGACCCTCCGGCGCTTCATCGTCGACGGCCCTGACTTTCACCTTCTGAGGCGAGTCCCAGTTCCTCGCGGTGAACGTCAGGCTGATGGCTTCGCCTGGTCCCTTGCCCAGGTCGGTCTGAGGATCGGGATCGACGGTGATCGTCACGTCCGCCGTCGGTTTGCTGCGCAGGACGACCGTGTACTTGTCCGAAGAGGGCCCGCGCAGGCCCCAGTAGGGCGCGGTCTCGTTAACTTCCGTCGAATCGTCGCTTTCGGTGATGGCAACGGGGCTCGTGTACTTCAGCGATGCCGACACGTCGTTGACCGCGATACCTTCGTACATGGAATCGGCGCTCGCCACCGTGTGCGTAATGGCCGAGCCGTGAGTTGCTTCGATCGTAGTAGCGTCACCGGGGGCCCTCACGGTGACGGCTTGAGTCCTGTACCAAGTGCCAGCCAAGAAGTCGCGAATGTGCGTGCCCAGGCCGATCCCGCACAGGCTGAGAACCAGAGGCACCATCGTCCATGTGATAAACGGAATACGTCGGCCTCGCCGACCGCGGTAGCGATCGCTTTTGAAACTAACGGCCGGGCCGATCAAGATGCCGGTAACGCCGGGTATGAAGCCGAACATGATCATGAACGCAAAGCTGCTGGCGTTCAGGCCGAAGGACTTTTTCTGCAAGAGCAACGGCAGCAACTTGGGCTTGAGAATCTCCATCATCGAGAAGCAGAAATCGCCCCAGAGCAGCCATCCGAACAGGGCGATCAGGCCCATCTTCGTGTAGGTCAGCCCGTTGACGGAGTACTTGTCTCTTGCCGGCGCTGTCACGGTCGGTTCGCTCATAGGTCTATCTCACAAATAGACAAATACTGTTCACATGCCATACAGACCCAACCGGATTCGCGAGTTGTGCTGGCCGGGGCGAGCTGACTCGACGAGAACATCCGGGTGCATCCCGCCCACGACCGCCGTGGGGCAGGAATGACCATTATCGCCCCGCTGGCGAGGTTGGCAAGGGCAGCCCCCCCATGGCTCCCCACGGCCCGAGCCGGTGCGCACGAAGGCCCATCGGACCGGCTGTTTGGCCCACCGTAGACGCCTCGACAACATGGTGCGACACCGTCAGTAGGGCAGCGCCACCAGCGAGTTGCTCAGGGCAGCGATGGCGGCAAACAGACCGATCACCACCCCCTCGCCCACCGCCAGGCCGGCCACAATCACGTTGCGGTTGGCACCGAACCACTCCGGTCCGGTACTCTTCGCGACGCGCTTGGCCACCAGTCCCCCGATGAACAACGACACGGCGAACGGAATGGGCATGACCATCCCCACCGCCAGCCCGATCAGCGAAAGCTGGATCCGCTTGAACAGGCGCCCCACGATGTATACCCCGGTGAAGATCGCGAACGTGCCGAACATCCACTGGAGATTGAACAACTGATTCAGCATCGCCTGGGTGGCTGGGTTGATGTTCTCCATCGACGCCGAGATCCAGATACACAGTTGATTGGCCCAGACCGGCAGGATCACATCGGCATAGGGATAGGCCGCCGACGGGATCGGCGCGATGGCCCAGAAGATGCTGATGAACAGGAGATTGGCCGCCATACCCACCGGATAGGCAGCCAGCTTGGCAATGATGAGACTGCGGGGCGTGCAGCCCACCAGCTCGGCCGTCTTAAAGTCCTGCACCCAGTAGCTCGACCCCAGCGCGATGGGCCACGGGGCAAACCATACGCCGATGTTCTCGGGCCGGATCGCGAGGATCAGCCCCTCGCGTACGTACGGCGGATCGACGCGAAAGCCGGTGGTGCCAATCGCGCGGATATCGATCAGACTGAACAAGAGCGACCAGAACAGGGCAAACGGCGCGATGATGATCCACGGAAACTCTGGTATGAGAATGCGGAACAGCACCACACATCCCACAATGCTGGAGGCAAAGATCAGCAGCAGCGGACCAATCGCCACCGTCCGCTCGGCCCGAGCGCCGCGACCGGTGGATGCCAGCCCTTTGAACGTGCGAATCAGCTCGCGCGGCTGGGCGAAGATGTGCAGCAGGCCCGCCGCCACCATCGCACCGATAAACACCGGCATCCAGACGAAGAGCTGGTTGGGCACCATCTGCTTGACGCCCATGCCTTGCACATAGCGATCGAAGTATTGCCGGCCCGTGGCGTTGACCCCGTCCAGCCAGGGCAGGGCCTGCACCACGCTGCCCAGGCCGATGCGGGCCAGGAAATCGTCGAGCCCGCCGACCGCCCACGCGTTGCCCACAAACTGCACCGCCAACGCACCGATCAGCATGCTGACGACCACGCGGAACGGAATGATGAAGCCTCCGGTGAAGGCGAGAATGTCGGTGGCGATGCCGAACGACGCGCCGCGCAGCTCGTTGTGCAGTCCGCGGTTGAAGTCGATCCAGGGGATGGGATAGTTGATGATCTTCTTGCCCAGGGCGATGGGGAAGTATACGACCAGCCCCCACACCGTCCCGATCAACCCACAGACGGTGAACGTTCGCTTCGGGCCCGGATCGTCGCGGGTGAGGGCTTTGCACGCGTCGGCAGGCGGATGGGCAAAGGGGAACGGAAGCTTCTCCACCTTAATGAACAGCTCGCGTCCGATGACACCCATCGACAGATCGGCGAGCATGTGGAAGATCCACGAGGCCGTGCCCACCAGAATCGGCACAAGCCACGCCCGGTGCAGGAACGACCGTTGCTCGACAACCTCGCGCGGAGGCGCCCACCAGGTCGGGGCGGCCTCGCCGAACGTGACCATGCGGTTGAGCTTCTTGTCGAAGTAGCTGAAGATGTCCGAATTGGCGATATCGCATACACGGAAGTAGGCTGGGTGGATCGCATAGAGATAGAACAGCATCTGACCGGCCGCCACGGCCGACACCGCATACACGATGAACGCCTCGGCTGTAGTCAGCGGGCGTCGGGACAGGCGCGCGGCCTCGACCCACAGAATCAGGGCGATGAAGCTGATCGGCCCGAGCAGGCTCTGTCCGGCCACTAGCAGCAGGTAGATGTTGGCCGGCATGAGGATCAGTGCGCCGTAGAGAATCACCGGCCAGGTGCGCGCGGTCAGCCCGCTTTCCAGCTTCCCGATCAGTTCGGGGGGCTCGGCGTCGGCCATCGCGGTTGTTGCCTGCTCAGGCATGGACGGGCACTCCGCCGAAGAGTTCGCCCGCGCGGTCGGCGAACGCGTCCCACTGCTCGGACGTCATCGCCCGCCAGTTCAGCATATGCTTGCGGAGCGCGTCGATGAACACACGCGTGCCCTTGTGCCACAAGTAGTCGGGTCCGCTGAGCCTGCGAAGCCGCAAGACGAACTGCCAGCGATCGGCCTGCATGGCGACGGCCTCAAGGCTCACGTATTGCGTAACGTTCCTCTCAAACGGCGCGAGCCACACCTCCATCTCGATGCTGTGCCAGCCGTCGGTTCGTCCGGGAGTAGGCGGCGTCTGACAGACAAACCGCCCCGATCGCTCGCCCTGGTGGATCATCAGGAAGTCCAGCGCATAGGTCATGATCCCGTCGAGTTCGCCCTCGCTGGTGGCAATGAAGGGCAGCGGAATCCGCCAGTCGTCGCCGTCCGGCTCGGTCTCCACGCGCCAGGTCCGCTCGAGCGACGGATTCACCGTCCGGGCCGCTACGCTGATCGGGTAGATGCTGCTGAGCAGCATGGCCGCCACCGCCACCAGCGTGGCGATCAGCACGTAGACGCCCAGGTAGTTCGGGTAGAAATTCGGTGGCAGAAGATCGCAGTACGAAAGCGTCCGCAGGATGATGATGCCCACGAAATACCCGAGAACGCTGGCCAGACCCGCATACACCAGCGACTCGATCAGAAACATGCCCGCCACGTGCGCGGGCGCCAGACCCACGGAACTGTAGATATTGATCTCCCGAATCCGCTCGTACACCGTGCCGGTCATGATCGCCATGATCATCAGCACGGCAATGGCCAGCATCAGCCACATCATCCCCGAGCCGCTGACCTGCGTGGCCAATCGCATGGAGATCATCTCGACGCGGTCCTGACCGGTCGCCGAATCGATATAGTGACTGAACACGTCCACGTTGCGTATCTCGTTGCTCAACGTGTCGGCCAGCGAACGGATCGTCTCCAAATCGTGGGGGACCACCACCATCGACATGACCACGGGCGGGAGAATCCGATACTTGTCCAGGAGCCTTCGGGGCAGGATGACCATCTGCTTGCTGGCGGCGTGAAGCGGCCTGAGCGGCTCGGCAGTGCTGGCACTCGCCGAGTCGATCGGCGTGATGGGCAGACCGTCCAGGTCGCTGAGTTGGTCGAGCGGGCCGACTACGGCTGCGATGGTTCCATCCGGCTGCGTGATGGGCTGCTCGGCCTCCCAGATGCCGATGACCTCCAGCGGGAGAGTCTTCAGTTCCACCTTGTCACCCACCGATACGCCCAGGGCCTCGGCGGCGGTATTGGGAAGGAGAATTGCCTCCACGTCATCGGGCCCGATCCATCGACCCGTCATAAGATCATCGATGCTGACCGTCTGCCGCTGTCCGTCGGGGGCCAGGTAGCTGTACCGCAGCAGCGTCTCCTTGTCATCCATGATCTGAAGGTACGGCACACCCACCTTCCGCCCGTTGGCCCGCACGTATATCTGTCCGTTCTTCGAGTAGTTGTCGTAGCCGTAATTGACGTACTCGCGGCGGATCACCGTGGCCTCGTCCTGCAACAGGCCTTCGTACATCTCGACCATTTCCTTCTTCAGGCCCTTGTTGTGGTCCGAGGCGTTATATATCTGCACACCCAGAAAGCTCGACGAGTTGATCTCGACCGGCTCGCGCAGCTTGAACTGGAACGTGCTCGACGTGGTCAGCAGCACAAGCGCAGTGACCAGCACGGTAATGGTCGTAAGGGTCAGGCCGGTGCGAAGGCGGCGCCGGCGCATGTTGGACACGCTCAGAGACAACGCGGCCGAGATCACGCCGGCGCGTTCGGCCTCGCTGCGCTGCGTCAGAAGCGCCTTCGAGCCTATCGCTCGCAGCATCGCCACCCCACGCGTGCTCAGAATAATCAGCGCCGGAATCGTCAACACCACGATCACGAACGCCACCACCGTGACCACAATGTTGGCCGCCAGATGGAATCCCGGGTGGAAGATATAGAGCAACAGCACGAACACGGCGAACACGACAGCCGCCACCAGGCAGGTCCGCAACACGGTGGGCTGCGGCAGCAGCAGACGCTCCACCAGCAGCGAGAAGGGAATCAACAGCACGAAGTAGAAGACCGTCGTGGACACCACGTCGTACAGCAAGCGCCGGACCCGGCTATACGCCTCAGCCTCGTTGTTCCAGGCGAACATATTGTCAGCCAGTTTCCGTTGCCAACCGGTCTGAGCCTGCTGGTCCTCCAGCCGCGACAGGATCTCCCGGGTCCGAGTGTGATACTTCTGCGCGAGCGGGCTGCCGACGTCATACGCCTCGAACTCACTCAGGCGGCGGCGGTTCAGCCTATACAATTGCTGAACGTAGGCGAGGGAATCGGCCTCGCCTTCTTGACCGAACTGAATGGTCTCGCCGCTGCGCACCCGGTAGCCGTGAGGCACACCATCGGTGCCGACGTTGGTCAGCGCCGTGAACTTCGCCAGCGGTGCCCAACAGAATCTCGGCGGCGCTGCTCTCGGCGGCCTCCGCCTTCTGCGATGGCGGCAAGAACACCAAGGCCGTGCCCTGCCACTGTGTATACCCCCAACTGCTCAACTCGGTGTGCGTGGCGATGTTCCGCACTTCGTTCACGCGCACGTATGGATCGACCCCCCGGTCCTGATCGTTGCCCGGATCGCCCCAGTACATGTACCACTGGTCAACCACGTCGGCATTGAAGCGCCGTCGATCGGGATCGATCAGGCTGAACAACTCCACGCTGCCGCACTCAAAGAGCGTGACCGGGACATACAGATCCCAGTAGTCCAGGGGACGATCGGTGCACTGAAAGCCCGGTGCGCCGTCGCCGTGCATGCCGTAGTCGGTCGCGTAGACAATGCGGCCGTCCTTATCCAGCGAGTAAGCCACCGTGTTCTGCGTGATGGTCGGCAGCGGACAGTGCAGCGCATTGAACATGAACGAGGGTTCATCCAGCAGCTCCACGTCCTTGAACATGAAGCACTGGAGATTGCGGTGCCGCAGCCGACTGGGAGCCAGCGGCACATAGAGGTAATTGCGCAGACGCTGCCCGAGGCCACGATACTTGGCGCTCATGGGATAGGAGTAAACGAACGTTCGATAGGAGTTGTCTTTCCCCTGCCCGGGCAGCCGCTCGGCGAACCAACCGGTGCTGGGGTCCCAGACCTGCACTCCGCCTCGCAGGCGGGCAAACAGGCCGTAGTCCCGTTTCTGCCGGAGTTTCGGAAAGACTCGCGGCCACTGCTCTGCTGGGTAGTGCAGCAGTTGCCGCATCATCGCCAGGCTGATCTTGACTTGCGGTCCAAGATGCTTAAAACGCTCGTCGGCGTTGCTGCGCTGGAACGTATCCAACGGCGTGAAGTGCGTCAATCGATACAACCACGCCGTCTGAAACGCAAAGCTTGGCAGGTTCAGCGCGCTCCACGCTTCGTTGGCGGCGGGAAAGCCGGGCGCAAAGGCCATCGGGCTGCGGTCGTCGCGAGGCGCCATCGGGTCGTCCTCGGCAACCGGCAGCATCGGCCTGGTCCCCGCAAAGACCTCCGCACCCCCAACGCGATCGCCAAATCCCTCGAGCACGTTATCCCGCCAGCCGCCGCGATTGAACAGCGCCCGGCGGAGCCACAGATACGATCGCTCCGGCCTGGTGTCCCAGGCGTGCTCGCGCATGAGACTGAGGTTCGGGTTCTCGGTCGAGTAGTCGAGACCGATAGCCAGCTTCAGGCGTCGGCCCACCTCTTCGAAGCCGGGACCGGGGTAGGCAATGTAATCGCGCGTGCATCGCTGCGACTGCCAATGTCCCGAAACGGCGATGAACCGCAGATCGCACGCCGGCCGATGCTGCTTGAAATATCGTACGATCTCCAACAGGGACGATATGCCCCATAGTTCATCGCCACCTAGCGAGAGATCCGGCACGATGCTGCGTGCGTCGAAGTGTGCAGCCACCACGAACGTCCGCGAGCGATCCTCTCCCGGCACGGTCATCTCGACGCACGGTGCGGGCACCTTGGCCCAGTTCAGACGCGTGCGCACCGTCACTCGCACGTCCTGCCCGGACGTCAGGGCCTGCCGCAAAGCCAAGCCGTGCTCGCGTGCGAGCCAGACGCGAGGCATGTAAAGCGGCAGGATTTCGAGGTACTTCAGATCCGCTTGATCGACCGTGGTAAACTCAGGCTCGACGAACACCGCGGCGTAGGCGCCGAGTTCGCGTGCACGAAGCCACGCCTGACCGCTGTTGAAGTCCAGCAGAACCACCGCGTCACGAACGTCCACCTTCTGCCAATGCTCGATTCGACCATCGCCGAGATCTATGAGTCTGCGCGGTTGCTCGTCGTCCGCCCGCGTGCGACATGGCTGAATGCAGTTGGGCATCAGCGCAAAGGCTTGCCACGTCCGGGGTCCGCCGCCCAGACCGCGCACCGTCACGGTGGTATGCTCGCGACCGCCTTCCTCGTCCGTCCAGCGATCCAACGGAACGGTCACCTCGCTGGAGAAGTACCGCACCGTCCCGGCGCCGCCGTCCAGCTCCTCGAAGGCCGAGCGGACGTAATCGAACGTGCGCTCGCACCCGATCTGACCGGTCTGCCGCGACCCGAACGACGCGATGGTAGCCGCATGCTCGCGAATACTCGGCAGCATGGCATCCACGGTGTCGGACAGTGCCTTATAATCGATCGGCGCGGGCTTTCCCGGCCTGCTGGAAGGTCCGCAGCCGGCCAACGCCAACGCCACAACACCGCCGATCACCACACGTCGAATCAAAGCAGAAAGCCCTTACCGATAGCCACGTGCTTGGCCATGAAGACCACGATGCCAAAAATCATGCCACACAACAGCAACACCACCGCCGGCTGTATGCGCTCGCGGAAATAGCGCACCCCGAGCCAGCGGAAAACCATCGACTTGATCAGCCACGCCAGCAGGAAGCTGAACCAAACGTGATACGGTGAGATCATCAAACGATCGTGGCTCCAGGTCTCCGCCGCGATCACGAACCCCACCGGAGACAGCGGGAACCACGTATATTCGCGCCTCAGGTAGAACAGCAACCCCGTCAACAGGATGCCCCACCCGAGATTGATAATACCCTCGTAGCGATAGTAGAAGCTGGATGCGCTTTCGTAGTAGTACACGCGCGAGGTGCTGCGCACCCCGTACGAGATCGCACGTTCGCTCCAGTTGGTAAACGACTGGTAGACCGTCGGCGCCCGCTGATAGCTGTTCTCGAATCCGTAGTTGTACATCAGCGTCAGATACAACGGGCCCGTCACCACCGCGACCACGACCATGCTGATGAAGATAATCTTGGCGATGTCGCGCACGTTGGCCCGCACCTCATGCCCGACCTTGAACGCCTCCAGCAGCATGTTGTGCGGCCCAAAGGTCTTGAGTTGGCCGGCAAATCCCCATTGCATCCAATGGATGGCCCACGAGTTGCCCG
>Ga0315553_10003865_pt1 | contig 11489 bp, 7 predicted proteins | sample SalMarSW160140MG_FD_203099 | JGI IMG/M metagenome (GOLD analysis project Ga0315553, IMG submission 203099) | Salt marsh sediment microbial communities from the Plum Island Ecosystem LTER, Massachusetts, United States - Salt Marsh Sediment SW1601-40 ... | reverse complement strand
CGGCGGGGTCGGGGCGGTCGCGGTCGGCGGGATGCTCGCTCGGCGTGCCGATATAGACAAATCCGGCAAAGCGTTCCTGGGGCTCCAGCCCGAAGGCGGCCTTGACCTCTTCGTCGAAGCCGTACCATTCGGTGATCCATTGCGCGCCGAAGCCCATCGCCTTTGCCGCGTGCAAGAGATTGAGACAGACGGCGCCCGCCGAAAGCACCTGTTCCCATTCCGGGCAAGCCGGGTGCGGCCTCGGCGAGGAGATGACGGCGACGACCACGGGACTGCGTGTGAAGCGCGTGCGCTCGGTTTCCAGCTTGATCGCGGAGGCCACCGGCTCCTTCGCGGCCCAGATTTCGGCCAGCCTCTCGCCGAAAGCCGCCCTGGCAGGCCCTTTCAGGATGATGAAACGCCACGGCGCGAGCTTTTTGTGATCGGGAACGCGCGCGCCAATCGTCAGAATGGCCTTGAGCCCCTCTTCATCCGGGCCCGGCTCACCAAGCGCATTCGCCGAAACCGACCGGCGCGTGCGCAGATGGTGCAGAACCGCCTCGTCCGGCTCGGCCCCGCCTTCTTCGTCATTTGTTGTCGACATCGTCACAGCAACCGTCATAATTCGGCAATTTCGGTCTTATATCGAGTATTTTGGATAGCTCATCACGCAGCACTGGACAAGAAACAGAAAGCTGTGAAAGGTGGGCACGGACGTTTGAACCCCCGATACTGCTCATGCTCTGCCTTCGGATCGCGCGCATTTTCGCTATCGCTCTTCCCGTTGCTCTACCAAGCATTCTTGGTGCAGGGGGTGCGGCGCCGGCATCCCATTTGGCAAGACAACAATGCTGCGCCCAGAGCCGGTTTGACGCCGGTCAGCGGCTTCAGCCGGCGGCCGTAAAAAAATGGAATAGGCCGGCTACGCGCCATTCCCCGCCCCTGCCGGAGACGAATCCGCGCCGGGGTGCCAATGTGCGTCTGAGCGCCGTGCTGGCGACCGGCTCCCGAACGCTGACGGAGGGCCTGCTTTGGCGGGTCATGAAGATCGAGGAACCGAACCAGGCGGACGGCAAGCTCGTCTGGAGCGGCGGCGGCGCCGAACCGGAATTGTCGCTGAAACCCGGCCGGTATTATGCGGAGGCCACATTCGGACTGGCCCGGGACGGGCTTGAATTCGAACTCCCAGAGAATGAAAAGGTCACGCAGATCGTCTCGCTCAATGCCGGAACGCTCCATGTGCACGGTGCCGCCGTTGCGGGGGGCCCGCCATTGGAAAACGTGTTCTTTTCGCTGCGCAAGCAGGACCCCCAGGCGGAACAGCCGGAGGATATCGGCCGGTCGAGCCTCCCCGACGCCGTCTTCCATGTGCCCGCCGGACAATATCAGCTCCTGGCGCGCTACGGCCTTGCCAAAGTGGACATGCCGGTCACGCTCTCGCCGGGTGAGGAAAAGCGTATCGAAGCGGTCATGGATACGGGCGAGCTTACGCTGTCGGCCCACGCCAAAGCGGACGGTCCGCTGATGAGTGGCGCGACCTTCTTCATCTATGAGAATGGCGAAGCCGGCCGGCATCGCGAAATCGTCCGTTCCAAACTTGGCGAGCCGAAATTCAGTCTTCCGGCGGGACATTATCGGGTTGCAGCCGTGCTGGGCCTTGCCCAGGTGGAAAAGGACGTCACGATCAAAGCCGGCGAGCAAAAGCAGCGGCAGCTGGTGCTCAATGCCGGAGGCGTTCGCCTGAAGTCGTCGCTTGCCGGAAATGGAACGCTGCTCGATCGCCCTTTGCTTTACCGTGTCTTCAGCCTGACCGACGACGATGGCAAGCCGGCGAACAAGGAAATTCTGACCTCCACGATTTCCTCGCCGACAATTTTTCTCCCCAAAGGGCGTTATCGAATTGAGAGCCAGTATGGCTGGCACAATGCGCGCCAGACGCAGGAGGTCGAGGTTACGGCGGGCGATGTCATCAATGTCGCGTTCGAGCATAAGGCGAGCGACGTAAAACTGCGCCTCGTGCCGAAGCCGGGCGGCAAGCCGATCGACCGTGTCAAATGGACGCTGAAATATAATGGCGGCGGGACGGTGCTGATCGCCCAGGACGCAGCGCCAAGCCTCGTTCTGCAAGCCGGCCATTATCAGGTCATGGCACAGCATGAGGCCAAGACCTATACGCAAACCTTCGAAGCGGTTTCCAACCGGGAGCAGACGATCGAAGTCGTCGCACAATAGCACCTATGATCGACCTCATGACGAAACGGCCGCGGGATATCCTCGGCGCGGGCCTTTTCACGCTAGCTGCATTCCTGAGCCTTGCGGGGCTCACCCCCGCGCCCGCCGCGGCTCAGAACGAGGCCGTCCTCATTCTCGATCACTCTGGCAGCATGTGGGCGCGCATAGGCGGCACGCCGAAGATCTCGGTGGTGCGCAATGCCGTCGGCGCCCTGCTGAACGAGAAGGCCGGGAAGCTCGACCTCGGGATTCTCGCCTATGGCACGCAGAAATCGAAGAGCTGCGAATCGTTCGAAACTCTGAAAGATGTCGGAGCGATCGACCCGTCCGCCGACGCAAAAACCGTCGATGCCGCCAATCCGAACGGCTCCGCCCCGGTCGCGGCGTCGCTGGCGGAGGCCGGCAAGCTCTTCAAGACCAAAAGCGGCGCGCGCTCCATCATCCTGCTCACCGACAGCACGGATGACTGCAAAGCCGATCCCTGCGCCGCCGCGGAAACGCTGAAGGCTCAGTCTCCGCAAACGGTCGTGCACGTGATCGCATTTCACGAAAAGAGCACCGAAGAGCTCCAGGAGCTGGCCTGCATTTCCGAAAAGACGAACGGCGTCTTTCAAACGGCCAAAAATGCCGGCGAGCTGAATGACTCGCTCCGCAAGGCCTTCGCGCTTGCCGAACGCGGGATGACGGAAAATGAAGAGGGCCGCCAGCTCCCGATCCTGGCGCCGCCGCAGGCAGGCCCTGGCACGCCCGGCGAGAGCGGCTTTGCTTCCGATGAGCCGGGAACGCTGATCCTGTCGGCGATGCTCGCGAATGACACGCCGCCGCTCAACAGCGGAGTGATCTGGCGGATCTATGACGGCCGGGCGCAGGAGGACGGCAGCTATCAGCTGCTGCACCGGTTACGGCAAGCCCGGACCACCGTGACGCTCGCGCCGGGTGACTATCTTATTAACGCAGCCTACGGACACGCCAATCTGACAAAACGCGTGACGGTGTGGCCAGGCAAGCGCAAGGAGAATGTCTTCAATCTCAATGCCGGCGGCCTGCGCCTCTACGCCACGCTGGCCAAGCAGCCGCTGCTCTCGGAGCAGTCCTTGACCTTCGATGTCTTTTCCGAAGAGTCGGATCAGTTCGGCAACCGGCGGAAAGTCGTCGCGGGGGCGAAGTCCGGCGTCGTCCTGCGCCTCAATAGCGGCAATTACCGGGTCGAGAGCACTTACGGCGACGCCAATGCCGTCATGCAGGTCGATGTGACCGTCGAACCCGGCAAGATGACGGAGGCGACGATCGACCATCAGGCGGGAAAGGTGACCTTCAGGCTGGTGGAGAAGGCGGGCGGCGAAGCGCTTGCCGACACGATCTGGCACATCTATGCCGAAGACGGGCAGCTTGTGAAGAAAAGCGGCGGGGCTTTTCCCTCGCATGTGCTCGCGGCGGGCCGGTACGACGTCAGGGTCGAGCATGGCGGACGCCAGTTTGCCGCGAAATTCTCCGTCGCGCCGGGGGACAAGAAGCAGGTCGAACTGGTCATGCCCTGACCGCTGCGGTCACGGGATCGTCCTCCCCGGCCGCTCGTGCTCGGCGACAAAGGCAAGGTCATTTTGGCCGAGTCGATCAGGCTTGCGCTGGCCGCTCCCTCTCCTTGGGGAGAGAGTGGGGGTGAGGGGTGACACCCGATCGATTCACAATCCCCTCACCCGGAATGCTGACGCATCCCGACGTCTCCCACTCGCGAACCTTTACGGTGAGCGACGCTTGTCTGGTCGCGATCAGCAAGACATCGCGACAAGCGCTCACCTTGGGAGAGGGAGTTTTGCGCATTCCACAGACCGAGCCGTTTCTACTAAATTGACCTTGCTTCAAAACCTCGCCCCCTGACGCTTCGCCTCCGCAATCATCTCCGCGTCCATTTGCGTGCCCGTGAGAACGGCGCCTTCGAAAAGCGCGTCATACAGAGTCGCCGTCTGCAGATTGGTTTCGGCCAGGTTGGCGTTGCGCAGATCCGCGCCACGCAGATTGACCGCAGTCACTAGGGGTCCGATCGAAGTGTCCGGCACAAACCGTGCCCGAAAGAGATCGGCGCCGAAAAAAACCGCCTGCTCGGCCTTCACCGCGATCAGATTCGTCTGGCGCAGGCTGGCCCCCGTCAGGACCGCGCCGGTCAGATCCGCCTGATGCAGGTCCGACCGGTCGAACGTGCCATAGCGCAGATCCCGCAGCCTTAGATTCACGCTGGTATCGCCGACGCCCACCGCGCTGTCCTGGATCAGGTCCGCATCGGTCACGACCAGATTGCGCCCGAACGGGCTTGCGGGCCGTCCCGACAGCATATCGACGCCGCCATCGAACAGAAGCGCGGTCAGCACGAAGGCCCGCCTCGGAGCCCCCGCCTGCTCGCGATTGGTTGGGACGTCGACCGGCCAGAACGCCGTCATGGCGCGGTCCATCCTTTCCTCCGGGATCGTCGCAATGCTGAGTGAGAAGAACAGCGCGCCGGCGCTGAGAACGAGGCTGATCAGGAAGCTGAACGGCCGCTGGATAATCGTGCGTCCGAACCCCGCGACGAAGCTGAGCGTGGGGTAACGCATGAACACCGCGAAGATCGTCAGAATGATGATGTCGGCGATCAGATAGGCCCGATGCGCCCAGGTCACCTGCAAATCATGATAGGGCAGGAAGGTGATCTGAAAACCGAGCAGCAGAACAACGGGCAGGATACCCAGGCTAAGCCAGTTCAGAAGCGATAGGAAAAAGGCGAAGAAGGCGCTGCGCTGGCCGCCCGCTATCAGCTGGGTGAATGAATAGGCGTGCAGATGGAAACGGATCCTGTGGTGGCGAAAGAGATTCTTTCCCTCAAAACTCGATATGCGGTCATGCAGTTCGCGGACCTGCCGCGCCAGCATGACATGCTGAAGCAATACCCCCATATGAATGAGCACGAAGAGGACCGGCCCGAACAGGAAGAAGCCCTTGAGATCGATCTGCACTTGCAGGAGCGGCAGCGGTACGGGGGTGTCGAGAAGGAGGTCGCGATGGCGAAGTCCGGCGAGTGCAATGAAGAAATAGGCCTGGATCGCCAGAAAGACGAGCCAGCCATTGCGCGTCGAGGCGCTCGTCCGATTGACGTCATCCGCCAGCTCTTTGAAGCTTGCCTCAATCCGGTCGACGGTCGGATCGGAATAGGTCATACATCCCCCTCATCAGTAAGCCTTTGTTTTTCCAATATATGGGCCGTTCAGCGGCGAAATATACCAAACCTGGAAGGTGACGAAATAGCACCTAAATTCAGCGGTCAAACGACGAATTTGTGGTGGGAAGAGACAAATCGTCCCGTGCCTTTTCACAATCGCCTGCTAATGTGACAGCCGTTTCAGCGTTGGGCGCTCGATGCAGAAGTTCATTTCGGTCCGCGGTGCGCGGGAGCACAATCTCAAAAATATCTCGCTCGACATTCCGCGCGAGAAGCTCGTCGTCATAACCGGCTTGTCCGGGTCCGGGAAGTCGAGCCTGGCCTTCGATACGATCTACGCCGAAGGGCAGCGCCGCTATGTCGAGAGCCTGTCGGCCTATGCGCGCCAGTTCCTGGAAATGATGCAGAAGCCGGATGTCGATCTGATCGAAGGTCTGTCGCCGGCAATTTCCATCGAGCAGAAGACGACGAGCCGCAATCCGCGCTCCACCGTCGGCACCGTCACCGAGATCTACGACTATATGCGGCTGCTCTTCGCCCGCGTCGGCGTGCCCTATTCGCCGGCCACCGGCCTGCCGATCGAAAGCCAGACCGTCAGCCAGATGGTCGACCGGATCATGGCGCTGCCCGAAGGCACCCGGCTCTATCTGATGGCGCCGGTCATTCGCGGCCGCAAGGGCGAATATAAGAAAGAGCTGGCCGGCTATATGAAGCGCGGCTTCCAGCGCGTGAAGATCGACGGCCAGTTCCATGAGATCGCCGATGCGCCCGCGCTCGACAAGAAGCTGAAGCACGATATCGACATTGTCGTTGACCGTGTCGTGGTGCGCCCCGAGCTGGGCAACAGGCTGGCGGACAGTCTGGAGACGGCGCTCGAAATCGCCGACGGGCTGGCGATTGCCGAATTCGCCGACAAGCCGCTTCCCGCGAAGCAGCGCAAGGGCGCCAATAAGTCGAAAAACGACACGCATGAGCGGCTGCTATTCTCGCAGCGCTTCGCCTGCCCGGTCTCCGGCTTCACCATCGAGGAGATCGAGCCGCGGCTGTTTTCCTTCAACAACCCGTTCGGCGCCTGCCCGAAATGCGACGGCCTCGGCACGGAGCTGAGATTCGAAGCGGCGCTTGTCGTCCCCGATCCCTCGCTCTCGCTGCGCAAGGGCGCCATCGTACCCTGGGCCCGCACCGGCAATACCTCGCCCTATTACACCCAGACTTTGGATGCGCTCGCCAAGCATTACAAAATCTCGATGAACACCCCCTGGAGCGAAATTCCGGAGGATGTTCAAAACGCGATCCTGTACGGGTCGAACGGCGAGGCGATCAGCTTCGTTTATGATGACGGGCTTCGCACCTACCGGAACAAGAAGCCCTTCGAAGGGGTCGTTCGCAATATCGAGCGGCGCTGGAAGGAAACCGACAGTGCCTGGGTACGCGAGGAGCTCGGGCGCTACCAGTCCGATCACCCTTGCGAGGCGTGCGGCGGCTATCGTCTCAAACCGCAGGCGCTCGCCGTGAAGATCGACGGGCTGCATATCGGCGAGGTCTCGCGCATGTCGATCCGCGAGGCGGCGAGCTGGTTCTCGGCGCTGCCCGACACGCTGAGCGCCAAGCAGAACGAAATTGCCAGCCGGATACTGAAGGAAATCCGGGAAAGGCTGCGGTTCCTCAACGATGTCGGGCTTGACTATCTGGCGCTGTCACGCAATTCCGGCACGCTGTCGGGCGGCGAAAGCCAGCGCATCCGGCTCGCCTCGCAGATCGGCTCCGGACTGACGGGCGTGCTCTACGTGCTGGACGAGCCGTCGATCGGCCTGCATCAGCGCGACAATGCCCGGCTGCTCGATACGCTCAAACATCTGCGCGATCTCGGCAATACGGTCATCGTCGTCGAGCATGACGAGGACGCCATTCTGCAGGCCGACCATGTGATCGACATCGGTCCGGGGGCGGGCGTTCATGGCGGCGAGATCATCGCCGAGGGGATCCCTGAGAAGATCATGGACACCTCCTCCAGCCTGACCGGCCAATATTTGAGCGGCGCGCGACAGGTGCCCGTACCGACCATGCGGCGAAAGGCTGGCCGGCACAAGCGTCTGCGGATCTCCGGCGCGACGGGCAACAATCTGAAGAACATCACCGCGGAGATTCCGCTCGGCACCTTCACTTGCGTCACCGGCGTTTCTGGCGGTGGCAAATCGACCCTGCTGATCGAGACCATCTATAAGGCCGTGGCGCGGCGGCTGAACGGCGCGCGCGAGGCGCCGGCGCCTTTCGACGATATTCAAGGGCTCGAATATCTCGACAAGGTGATCGACATTGACCAGTCGCCGATCGGCCGGACGCCGCGCTCCAATCCGGCGACCTATACGGGCGCGTTCACGCCCATCCGCGACTGGTTTGCCGGGCTGCCCGAGGCAAAGGCGCGCGGCTACCTGCCCGGCCGCTTCTCGTTCAACGTGAAGGGCGGACGCTGCGAAGCCTGCCAGGGCGATGGCGTGATCAAGATCGAGATGCACTTCCTGCCCGATGTCTACGTCACCTGCGATCAGTGCAAGGGCAAGCGCTACAATCGCGAGACGCTCGAAATCCTGTTCCGGGGCAAGTCGATCGCCGATGTCCTGGATATGACGGTCGAGGAAGGCGCGGAATTCTTCAAGGCGGTGCCTTCGGTCCGCGACAAGCTGGTGACGCTCGCCCGGGTGGGGCTCGGCTATATCAAGATCGGCCAGCAGGCGACGACGCTTTCGGGCGGCGAGGCGCAGCGCATCAAGCTGGCGAAGGAGCTGAGCCGCAGGGCGACGGGGCGCACGCTCTATATTCTCGACGAGCCGACCACGGGCCTGCATTTCCACGACGTCGCCAAGCTGCTCGAAGTGCTGCACGAGCTTGTCCAGCAGGGCAACACGGTCGTCGTGATCGAGCATAATCTCGAAGTCATCAAGACGGCCGACTGGATTCTCGATCTTGGTCCCGAAGGCGGCGACGGCGGCGGCGAGATCGTCGCGGCCGGCACGCCGGAGCAGGTCGCGAAGGTAAAGACGAGCTATACGGGGCAGTTCCTCACCCAGATGCTGGCGAGGCGGCCGATCAAGAGGCCCCAGGCGGCGGAGTAGGCCGGCCTATCGGGCCTCGCCGCAGCTCTTTAATCGGCTTGATCTCGTGTCATCCTCGCCCGGCGAAGTCGGCTCCTCACCGTAGCGAAAAGCGTTGCCAGCCAAGCGGCCCGGCAGTCCTTTTTACGCATTTTTTATGCTGCCGCGTTTCACGGGCGGCCAAATTTTCCTTATGCAAAAACGACTTACCACAACCACTTTGCGTTGTGTCATTTCATTGCTACAATTTTTCCTAGTGACCGGGTCCTTAGAGGCCCGTCCAAGGGTCGAAACGTCTAAGGCCGGCACTCTGGCGGCGGTCAACAGACCGCAAGGCGGCTTAGATTTTCGACAGAGCCGTTCCGGTGATCGCCGCAGCTGGTGGAAACCATTTGGTGGAAGATCACATGATCCGACGGACCTGTATGACCCTCGTCACCGCCATGGCGATGCTTTCCTTCTCCTCGAATGTCTTCGCACATGACAGCTGGATCAATCGCGGCGCCTTCCGCGGCCCGCAGAACGGCGAATGGTGCTGCGGAGCGAACGACTGCTTCGTTGTCCCGTCTTCGTCCGTCAAGGTCGGTGACACTGGATTCGAAATTAAGCCGATCGCGGAAATCGTGCCGTATAAGGAAGCGCTGCCGAGCGCGGATGGGCAATATTGGCGCTGCCAGCGGCCAAATGGGACGCGCCGCTGCTTTTTCGCGCCGATCAGCGCATTTTAAGCGTTCAAACACCAGTCAGCTCGTATAAAGGCGGCTCGGGCAGCCGGGCCGCCTAAAAACCTTTCCGCGGGGAAGCGGGAACTTTGCGCATGGCGGGCCGTTTCGTGAGCACCCCGCACATCGGCGGATCGACTTTTCACAATTGGGGAGCAAGCGAAAGCAAATGGATCTCGTCGTCACCCTTCAGCCATGGATCGCACTCATCTTCGGCGTCTTGATATTGGCCGTGCCACAGATTCTGAACTATCTGGTCGCGGCTTATCTGATCCTTATCGGCCTTGCCGGCCTTGTCGGCCAATATGGCGCGACCGGCGTTCCCACTTAGAGCAGCGGATTCGAAATCGGAGGCGGAAGCGCTCCGCTGTCTCTTTGTCTGCGCATCGGATTTATCCGAAAACCGGTACCCAGCCCCGCCTTCGCGGGGCCATGCTGATCGGTCCGATGCGCTAGGGAACGGGTGCATTCGGCGATCGTTCATATCCGTTCACCCATAATGACCGAAAACGCAGCGACCGCGAATAGCGCCGGACACCGGCGTCCGGCCGTTTTATGTTGCTTCGCACAAACTTAGGACAATTACGGCAAATTTATGTATCTTAAAGGAAGCGGCACTCAAGGGCGGTTTCATTCATGTCTCTATTCGTTCGACTCTGGCGCAATACCTTCACGACCACATTTCTGGCCGGGCTTGTCCTGCTTCTGCCCATCGTTTTGACGATCCTCATCGTCGCCTGGATCATCGACGTCTTAAGAGCGGCCCTCGGCCCCGGCACCTTTCTCGGCAACCTTCTGACCACGAGTGGCACGACGATCATCGGCCAGGGCTATGATACGCTGGCCTTTTTCCTTGGCATTCTCATCGCGCTGATCGGAATCTGGCTGCTCGGCATCATCGCGCGCAGCGCCGCTCAGAAAAGCATCGAAAGCTCCATCGACCGTATCTTCACCAAGCTGCCGATTATCCGGAGCATCTACAATCCGATTTCGCGCGTAGTCCGCCTGGCGACCGACAAGACAACCGGCGACTTCTCGGGCATGACCGTCGTCTCTTGCCGCTTCGGAGGCAGGAACGGCGTCGATGTGCTCGCTCTGCTCGCAAATCAGGACGTCTATTATATTGGCGGCGAGCCGCGCTGCATGGTCTATCTGCCGACGGCGCCGATCCCGATGACGGGCGGCCTCGTGCTCGTGCCGGAGGAGGCTGTCGTGCCGGTTCCGCAGATGAAGGTCGATGATCTTCTGCGCATCTATTTCTCGCTTGGCGCGCTCGCCTCGGACACGCTGCCCCGAACGCTCAAGGATGCGAGCGATCCGGAACGCGCGAAGAAAATCCCCACGATCGAGCCGGCCGATCCGCAGCTGGTGCGCAGCGACGCGGCCGAATAGTCAACTCTCCACCGCCCGCTCATAGCCGTCGCCCTGAAACATTTTCCGGATGTCGACAGTGGACTGTCTGCCAATGGCGTCGTAATTCTCATCGAGCCATTCGGCCGCCGCACTCCGCCCGATTTCGAACAGATGCTGCAAAAACGCCGGCTCGGCATTGAGTTTGCTCGCCGCGCCGAATGAGATGTCCTGCTCATGCAGGCCGACAATGTGAACATGCAAATCTCTGTAGCGTTCGGGATCCAGCCGCTCTTCGGCGAGCATCCGGCCGACGAAATCGACCGCGCGAAGCTCCCGCAGGAGGCTGGCGTTGAACGAGATCTCATTGACGCGATCGAGGATTTCGCGGGCGCCGCGCGGAACCCCTTCCCGTTCGATTGGATTGATCTGCACAATGAGAATGTCCTGCGACTGGCTGGCATAGAAGAACGGAAACAGTACCGGGTTGCCCATATAGCCGCCGTCCCAATAATGCTGGCCGTCGATCTCCACGGCCTGAAACAGCGTCGGCAGGCAGGTCGATGCCATCACGGCATCGGCGGTCAGGTTGCTGCCCTCGAAGACGCGGACGTGGCCGGTCTCGACATTTGTCGCCGAGACGAACAGCTTGACATCGCGGCATGAGCGCACGCGCTCGAAATCGATGAGGTCCTCCAGAAGGTTCTGCAGCGGATTGATGTTGAGCGGGTTGAAATCGTAAGGCGAAAGAGAGCGCGTCAGCACATCGAACCAGAAGAACATCAGCGAATTGCCAATGTTCCAATTGCCGGTCCAGATATCGAACAGGCTCCGCCGCACCGGGCTGAAAGCCGCTCGCTTTCCGACCTCCTGCCAGAAGATCCTCAGCCGTTCCCTCGCCGCCTCCGGCCCGCCGCGCGTCAA
>Ga0315553_10003864_pt1 | contig 11491 bp, 7 predicted proteins | sample SalMarSW160140MG_FD_203099 | JGI IMG/M metagenome (GOLD analysis project Ga0315553, IMG submission 203099) | Salt marsh sediment microbial communities from the Plum Island Ecosystem LTER, Massachusetts, United States - Salt Marsh Sediment SW1601-40 ... | reverse complement strand
GACTTCCTGCTCGACAAGCTGCCCGACAATCTGGTCGCTGGGGGTCAGGTCGGCCTCGGTCTTGTCCGACCCGTAGAACGCGCTGGGCTTGCCCTCGTCTTCGCGGCTGAGCGTGTCGCCCACGTAAGTGGTCCACGCGCGACCCGTCGCCGCGTCGATCAGCTTGAAGGTGCACTGAACCATGATATTGCGCTTGACCTTCTCGGCTTCTTCCGATCGCACGTCCGGCATTCCGTGGAACCCATGAAGCCCGCCCAGCTTGAGGGTCTTGGCCTTGCCCTTGTGTGTTTCGACGCGCACGGCGATCTTGCTGCAAACAAGCCCCTCGGCCGCCAACAGCTTGGCGGCGGCGGTGGCCATCGACCCGTCGGCGATGCCGGACAGCGTCAGGTCTTTCTCGTCGAAAACCTTCTTCACGTCCGTGCGCTCGGTAAACCTCAGACCTTGGTCAAACTTCTCGTTGGCCTCGGTCAGCAGGCCGTAGACCATATTGGACGCGAGGTTCGACCACTTGGCATCGGCCTCCTGGGTAGTCTCGGCCGGCAGGACGGCCAGAGTCTTCATGCCGGCAGGCAGCGTCTTGGTCGGGGCCAGATCATACCGAACCTGCACGATAGTCTTTGCCTTGGACGAACCTCCGCAACCACACAGCAAAAGGCTCAACGCGGGGACAAGTACCCCTGCGTACCTACACATTCGATGGGACACGCTAGCACCTCCCTGTTCAAAAGACAGATCCGTCGTAAGCGATGACCTGTAATCTAACAACGAGCCAAAGGGGCCGCAAGCCCACCGCTGAAAGGGCGCCGGAAAAGACGGCAACTCGGCTCTCGGCGTGCAGCGGGGTCTTCAGGGCGCGGCTGCCTGGGGTTCAGCGAAGGGGAGGGTGGCCGGCTTGGTCGCGGATGCTGTTGGCCTGGGTCCAAACCTTCGGGTCGCGGCGGAGGAAGTCCACCAGCTTGGAGGTGGACACGCCGAACGTCTCGGCCACCAGCGAGACGCGGCCGCCGCTGTCGGCCAGAGCATCGAGCACGGCGGCGACGGCGAGGGGGTAACGTGGGTTGCGGCCATTGAGGACGAGCCACTGCTGGGCGCTGCCGAGTTCGGTCAGTTCGGCCGGCAGGGCCTGTTCGGCCGGCACCGGTGCCTGCCGGAGCTGTAAAGCCATCGCCATCCTCAACCGCCGTAAGGCACGCGCACGGTTCTCGTGCTGGCTGCGACTTTCGGTGGCTACGACGGTCAGCCCGGTGGGATCGTGTCGCAGCCTCACGGCCGAACTGGTCTTGTTGCGCTTCTGCCCGCCCGGGCCGCTGGCGCGATAGAAATGCACCTGGCATTCGGCCAGCAGGTCCTTGTCGTCGGCCAGGAGGTAGCGATCGCGCGGCGTCGTCATGGCTGGTCTCGTGCGGACAGGTGCCCGCTGCTCGACTGCATCATCATACCACAACGGTTGGCCCCTGCCGGACAGAGCGGTTGCCACCCAGGTGGCGGGCCGTAGAATCGCGGTCGCGGCTTTCGGGCGGCTACCCGGATGCAGCGGCGATTGGCCGGCGGATGTCGTTTGGCCAGGCTATAGGACACCTGAGAGGACTCGATATGGAATACCGTCAATTCGGTCGCAGCAGCGTGAAGGTCTCGTGCCTGTGCCTGGGATGTATGAACTTCGGCAGCCGTACATCCCGGGACGAGTCGGTCCGGATCATCCACGAGGCCGTCGAGCAAGGCATCAACTTCCTGGACACCGCCAACATCTACAGCCAGGGGCTCAGCGAGCAGATCGTGGGCGAGGCGCTGGCGGAAGGAGGGCGGCGCGACGGGGTGTTCCTGGCCACCAAGTGCACCTCGCGTATGGGCAAGGGCCCAAACAGCTCCGGGTCGAACCGCTATCACATCATGCAGCAGTGCGAGGCCAGTCTGCAACGGCTCAAAACCGACCACATCGACTTGTACCAGATGCACCAGATGGATCTGGATACGGCGCTGGACGAGACGCTGCGGGCTTTGGACGACTTGGTCCGTCAGGGCAAAGTCGTCTACACCGGCACGTCCAAATATGCCCCGGCCGTGCTCGTCGAGGCGCTGATGCTGGCCGAGAAGTACGGATGGAGCAAGTTCCTATCCGAGCAGCCGCCGTACAACCTGCTCGACCGGCGCATCGAAGACGAACTGGTCTGGACCTGCATGCGGCACGGCGTGGGCATCATCCCCTGGGCGCCGATGGCCACGGGCATTCTCTCGGGCCAGTACAGCCGAGGCGCCTCGCCTCCCCAGGCCAGCCGGGCCGCACACGGCGGCGTTCCGGACGTACGGCTTACCCGCGAAGCCGTCGAGCGCACGAGGCGCATTGCCGAGCTGGCCGCCGAGAAGGGCGTGACGCCGGCCGAGTACAGTCTGGCCTGGGTGCTCCGGCGCCCGGGCATCACGGCGCCGATCGTGGGCGTCCGCACCATGGAACACCTGCACAGCGCGCTGTCGGCGATCGATATCCGGTTCGGCGACGACGAGTTGGCGCGCATCGATGAGATTGCACCGCCCGGCTCGTACGTCAGTGATTACTGGGAGATCAACGTCTACCGCCGTTTGCGGCCGACGTAACCCGCTCACTCGGTGTTTCAGATCGATGCTTAATGAGTTGGCTACATCCCATGGGGTCCTGCAACTGCCCGCGTTCTTCCCCGACGCGACGCGGGGCGTGGTTCGATCGTGCGGCGCCGGCGATCTGGAGGCGTGTGGCGTCCAGGGCGTGATGGTCAATGTGTTTCACCTGCTGGGCAAGCCCGGCGTGGCGGCGATCACACGACATGGGGGAATGCACCGGTTCATGGGCTGGTCGGGGCCGTTGGCGTCGGACTCGGGCGGCTTCCAGGCATACTCGCTGCTGGACAGCTCGGCCAAGCTGGGGTCGGTGTCGAACAAGGGATTCGTATACCGCAACGAAAAGGGCGGCGAGAAGATCGTCCTGACGCCCGCCAAGTGCATCCAGACGCAGTTACGCCTCGGGGCCGACATTCTTTTCTGCCTCGACCACTGCACGCATCCTGACGCGCCGGCCGAGAAGCAGCGTCTCAGCGTCGAACAGACCGTGGCATGGGCGACAACTTGTCGCCAGACGTATGACCGTCTGGTCGAAGAGAAAGAGCTGCCGCCGCCAGACAGGCCGCTCCTTTTGGCGGTGGTGCAGGGCGGGCGTGACCCTTCCTTGCGGCGGGAGTGCGCCGAGCGGTTGCTGGCCATCGGCTTCGACGGCTACGCATATGGCGGCTGGCCCGTCGATCAGGAAGGCAAACTCGACGAATCGGTGGCCCAGGTGGCCGAACTGACGCCCGGCGATCGCCCGCGCTTCGCGCTGGGTATCGGCAAGCCGGAAAACGTGGTGCGGGCGTTCGAACTGGGCTACCACCTGTTCGACTGCGTGCTGCCGACGCGCGACGCGCGTCACCAAAGGTTGTACGTGTTCAATGGCCCGCCCAAGCGCCTCGCATCGGCTGGTGGAGACTTCTATCACTGCCTCTACATGTTGGATGAACGGCACCGTCACGATTCGGCCCCGCTCGAACCGGGCTGCGACTGCGAGTGCTGCCGGCGCTACAGTCGGGGTTATCTGCACCACTTGTTTCGCAGCGGCGACTCGCTGGCCCAGCGCCTGGCGACGATGCACAACCTGCGCTTCTATCGTCGTCTGACGCTCGCCCTGCGCGGCGATAACGAAGGCGGGACTCTCTCGCCATGACCGACAGCAACCGTAACGACCCGGTCGATGAACTCGTACGGCAAATCAAGGCCACCCGAAAATACGGCGACATCTGCGACCAGACCATTCGCGACGTGGTCGAGCAGGCCCTGCCCAAGTACAAGCGCCGACGCGACGCGGCCAAGGTCGCCCGCACCAAGCTGCATCGCATCCAGGCGGCCTACCTCGGTCGAAACGTGATCGCCGAACGGCTCGACGATGTGCGCAGCGCGCACGAGGTAGGCGACGCCTCGCGCCTGCGGGCCGTCTGCCTGCAACTGATGCAAGACCATGCCTCGACGCGGGAGCGGGTCGGGTTACTGGATCGCTTCTACCGAGACGTTTTCGCCGTCACCGGCACGCCCCGGACCATCCTCGACGTGGCATGTGGCGTGCACCCACTGAGCCTTCCATGGATGGAACTGCCGACGGATGCCGTGTACCACGCCTATGAGATCAGCGCCAAAATGGTCGCGAGCCTGAACGGCTTTCTAACCGCCATCGGCGTGACCGGCAGCGCCAGACTCCAGGACGTCATCTGCACCCCGCCACAGGAGACAGGCGATCTGGCATTTCTGATGAAGATGGTGCCTTGCCTCGAACGGCGGCAGAAAGGCATCGCCGTCAAGCTCATCGACAACCTGAAGGTCGATTACGTCGTGGTCTCGTTTCCCGTGCACAGCCTTGCCGGCCGCAGCAAGCACATGCCCGAGTTTTATACCCACAGCTTCACCGACATGGTCGACGGCTACCCCTGGCAGGTTACCCACGTGCCGATGGAGGGCGAGTTGGTCTTCGTAGTCGACAAGCGGGCCGGCTGACACTCGCGCCGGCAGGACGGCGCAAACAAGAGTCCACAAACAACGTCGGTCGTAAGTCCCGCGTGTTTCTGCGGTTTGGCAGCGCGGCGTCAGTCCTGCTGCTGCCAGGCAACCACGGGGCGCAAGAGCATGATTTCCCCGCGTGTCGCTCGGGTGAGTTCGCGTGGATCGCACAGCACGTCCGCGTTGGCGTCGAAGAAACGTGAGACAGCCGGCCAGTCTTGCAGAACGATGGCGTGGGGGCCGAGGTCCTCGTCCGCCGCGCGACGCACGATCAGGCTGAGCATGCCGTTTGGCCCGTAGGCCTCCGCATCGGCTGCTTTGTTACCGATGCCGATCAGAAGGTTCGGCCAGTCCTTGCGGAGGGTGGCAAGCATACGGCGCTTGAACCTTGTATGTCGGATGGTGTCGCGAAGTCGCGGCGCGGTGAAAACGGGGCCGCCAGGGAAACCGCAGTCTTTGAGCCATCGCCGCGTCTTTTGGACGTAGTAATGCGGCCGGGCGGTCAGATAGAGGATATGGAAGTCTGCCGACAGTTTCTCAAGCGTCTGCTGGGCATGCGGCAGCGGCTGTGACTCGACGTCGCGCCGACCCAGAATCAGGTCGTCGTAGTCCGTCTCGGCAAGCGTTCCATCCACGTCCACCGCCAGAATGATACGGTCCTTGTCCCAGGTGTAAATCGCGCCACCCGCCCGGATCGTGCGGCCGTCGACGATCGCCGTTGCTCCGAAGCGCGAGGCGCCGCCCGTCGGCAGCGCCCATTGCACCGAGGTCCATCCGTCGTCGTCGGTTCGGGCCGACCCGGCTGGCCTGCCGTCCACACTGAATCGCACCTGAACGCCCTCAATGTCTCGTCCCACCCCTCGGATCGTGTCGCGGTACACAAAGGCTGTAAGCCGCACGGGCTCGCCCGCCGAGACGATCGCATCGCTGACGCTGAGCACAGCCGGCCCACACCCGCTACAGGCGGCAAGAACCGCGCCGGCCACGACGCCCAACCTTTCGGCACGGACTCGGCCCATGAAGCTTGCTCCGCTGAACTCCCCTTCACCGGCGCGCGACAGCCGGGTTGCGGTCCAACGCCACCGGCGTGCCCGACCACTCGTACCGTTCCTGAATGTTTTTGCCGGGCGCCTTGCCCTGCTTGGTGAAGCTGAACACGCCCATCCTGCGATGCATTCGCTCGGCGACGTCGACGTGTTGGCCGATGACGTTGCACTGCTCGGTCGGGTCGTTCGCCAGATTGTATAGCTCAGAGCCTTCCGGGCGATAGAAATAGCTCCACTGCCTGTCACGCACGCACCGGTACGGCGACTGATGGTAGCCGGTGACCACCCAGTCCCGAACCGACTCGGCCCGTCCCTCCACCAGCGGCCGTAAACTCTTGCCGTGCATGGCCACCGCTTCGGCCCCGCAGTCGATGTAGTCCAGAAACGTCGGCAGGACGTCGTCGGTCTGTGCGAGGGCGTCGAGTTGCTTGCCGGCGTGCTCGGCGCCCGCCAGGCGAAGCAGGAAGGGGATGCGAAGCAGCTCGCCGTAGAGGTTGTCCGGATGCTTCATGATCTTGCGGTGGTCGCCCAAGGGGTGACCGTGATCGGCCAGCACCAGCACGAGTGTGTTGTCGAGCAGCTTCCTGGCCCGCAGCGCGTCGATGAAGAACCCGAACCACTTGTCGGTCATCGTGGCCTCACCGGCGTACATTGCCCGTATGAACGCCAACTCGTCGGCCGACATGTAGTCCACCGTCGAGTACAGCGCGTCGATCAGATGCGGGCCCTTGTAGTGTGGGTCGACGTACAGCTTGTCGAACGGCGGAAGCGGATACCACGGCTCGTGCGGATCGAAGCTGTCGACCCACATGAAGAACGGCTTGTTGCCGACACCCTCCACGAAGCGCGCCGCCTCCTTGAACACCTGGGCCGGAAAGCAGTCTTCGTCACTTTTCCATGCAGCTACGTTACGCAGATATTGATCGACCACCGTCTCCTTGGTTGTGCCCTTCATGGCTGGGTGGATGAAATCATCCACGTTCCTGCCGTGCGGCGTGGTCTCAAAAGCGTCGCTCTCCTGACCACGGATGAACTTAAAGCTGTGGAAGCCGCGGGCGAAGTTCATGCCCGGCTTGGCCAGGTGATACACGTCGGTGATCATGGCGTTGACGTAACCCAACTCGGCGAAGATCTCCGCCGCCGTCACGTCCTCGGGCGCGAGCGGCTGCCAGGGACGCCCTTGCAGGGTCCGCTGCCCGGTCACCAGCGCCGTCCGCACCGGGATGGTCGGCAGGGCTTCCGGATACGCATTGTCGAATCGCACCGCCTCGGCCGCGAAACCGTCGAGGTTGGGCGTCTGGATCGCGCTCTCGTACCAAGGCGGCTTGCCGTAACAGGCTACGTGGTCCTGCCTGAGACTATCGAGGACGATCAGAACAAGATTCATGTCATCTTACTCCTTTGGCCTGGCTCGCGCGGTCTTCTCGACACGCCGCCCCGCAACCACAGCGTAACTACCGGCGGAGCCCGAATCCAGCCAGACCCTATAGGATGGGGTCACGGCCCTGGCGTCCGCGTGCCAACGAAGTTAGCATTTGCTCATTGGCCGGTAAGGAGATTTTCCCATGAAATCGATGCAGACGAACCGTCTCGGAAAGCTGTTGCGCTGCTTGTGGTGGCTGCCGGCGTTGGCGGCGATGGAGGTGGCGATGGCAAGCGAAGGCGCCTCGGCCGACAAGGTGCTCTTCGACTTCGAGCAGGATGGGCAACTGTCGGTCTTCGGACCCGACGCCGAACGCGGCGCCGAGCGACGCCTCTCGCTGGAAGCGCCCGAGGTGACTGCGGCCAACAAGGCGCTCAAGATCGTCTTCACCGGCCAGGGCAGCCGCTGGCCCGGTATCGCCACCAGCCAGGTCCCTCGTGACTGGAGTGCGTATGATGCGCTGAAGTTCGAGGCCCACTCGATCAACCCGCTGGCGCTGTCGGTCCGCATCGACGACGGCAAGTCGGTCGATCACGCCAGCCGGTTCGGCTACACGGTGCAACTAAGCGAACGTCGCACGCTCGTCCAGATCCCGATGGAGGACATTGCCCGCAGCATCAACCCCAAGAACGTTACGCTACTTTGTGTCTTCCTGACCGAGCCGCCGGCCGGCACGACGATCCACATCGACAACATCGCGCTTGGCCCGCTCGAGGCACAGAAGGTTGACTACTTACCGCCCGAGCAGCGCAAGGACGCTCCGTATACCTACCAGGTCGGCACACCGGTCGCCTGGAAGCTCAAGCCGCTGCCGGGCGGGCCGCTGAAGATTTTCACCATTCCCAGCGTGGCCTACGGGCGCGAGACCGTCGAACTCGGACAGCGACTCGACGCCGAGTTCGGCACGGTCAGTTGGGATCGCAGTTGGGGCCAGAACACCTGGGGCTTCGGCGACCACTACGGCCAGCGGGGGCACCGCTTCGACTTCAAGATCATCCAGAAGTATCTGACGATGGAGTTGGCAGGCCCCAATCCGTATGACGTCTATGTGATTCCCATGCCGGTCGGCTGGAAATGGTTTCCCCAGGCCGCCAGAGAAGGGCTCCTTGAACGCGTCAAAAACGGTGCGGGCCTCGTGTTGGTCCGTCCGTTCGCCGGCGACGAGCAGTTCGACGCTTCAGACCTTTGGTCGATCAGTGCGCTAACGCACTGCCAAACCGACACCATGCAGTCGCCCAGCGGCTATATGCAGTTCCCGGAAACTGGGAGCGTCACCGGGCAGGCGTGGAAGGTGACCCAGCCCGACCACTACATCGTCAAGAACCTGCCGCTGAACCTGCTGCCCTTCGAGGCGATGGCCTACCAGCAGTACAAGGTCGCACCCGAGGCCACGGTGCTGATCGAGTCGGCCGGCGGCGACCCGATTGTCGCCGTCAAGCCGTTCGGCAAGGGGCGCGTGGTCACCGTCAGCTACCGCGCGTTCGACATGACGCCCTGGGTCGACCAGCCCGGCGGCAGCCCGCCGCCGGTCGACTACGCCTACTGGGAGGTGGGCTACGCACTGGTCGCACGCTGCGTGCTGTGGGCCGCGGGCCGCGAGGTGCCGTTTGCCCTGCCCGAGGAGTTCATACGTCAGGCCCGGGCCGAGAGCGTCAACCCGCTGACGGTCGAAACGGCCGACACGGTCAAGGCCGGTGAGCCCATCGACGTAAAGGTAAGCCTGGCCGGCGAGTCGGCTGGGTGGCAGCTCGACCGGGTTCAGCTCCGCGACACCTACGGGCGGATTATCGAACAGGCCACTCCCGACCAGGGCAAGGTCACGCTGCCCAGCGGGCGCGTCGGCACGTGGGCGGCGCAGGTGGTCGCGCACGCCGTCAATGGCGAGGGCACCTTAGTAACCAAGACGGCCGACGTGGTGTTGACCCCGCCCAAGGCCGTGTGGAACGACTACGAGATCATCATGTGGCCCAACGACCGGCTGCCCTGGCAGCGGCCTTTGATCTACGAGCACATGCGGCAATGGGGCTGTACCGCCACGCTCGACCCCGGGTGGCGCAACGACAAGCTCATGCGCGAGAGGCTCATCAACGGGATGCGGATCGTGCCGCACGGAGTCCAGCGCCAACTCTTGCAGATCAATCCGGACAGGTTCGCCGAGCAGAAGCAGAACTACGAACTGACCAAGGACAAGAAATACCTGCACCGGTTCATGTGCATCAGCGATCCGGAGGTTCGTGCGTCGGAGGAGAGGCTCCTGCGCGAGCGGACGGCTCGGATGGCAAAGCTGCGACCGCTGGCGTATTGCATCGGCGAGGAGGATTCGATCACCAGCTACCGCGCCGAGCTGGATCTGTGCTTCGCGCCGGCCACCCTGACCAAATTCAGGAAACACCTTCAGGGCAAGTACGACGATCTGGCCGGGCTCAACCAGCGCTGGGGTACGAGCTTCGAATCGTGGGACGTCGTGATGCCTATGACCTCGGACGAGGCGAAGGCCCACGGCAACTTCGCCCCGTGGGCCGAGCACCGAAGCTTCATGGATGACGAGTGGCTCGACATCTATCTGTTCTACCTCGACATCCTCAGGCAGGAAGACCATCCCGACGTGCTGATGGGCACCAGCGGCACGCAGATCCCCACGCCGCACGACGGTCAGGACTGGTACAAGCTCATGCCGGCCTTCGAGTGGCTCAGCAGCTACACCTACAGCCACCAGGACGAGATGCACCTGCACTTCGCTCCGCGCAAGCCGTACATCACCGCAGCGACCGGTTACGGCGTGAGCGCCGAGCGGGCGCGCCATCTGTTGTGGGACCGCCTGTTCCACGGCAACGCCGGCGCGATAGTGTTCTGGTGGGTGGCGATTCAGAATCCCGACCTGAGTCTCTGTCAGGCCGGCAAGGACCTCGGCGCGGTGCTGGCTGAGATGCAGGGCGGCGCGGGACGCGTGGTGTTCGAAGCCGACCGGCTGCTCGACCCCATCGCGGTGCACTATTCCATCCCGTCCATGCAGGCCGCGTGGATCACGACCGGAAGCATGGACGCCTACACGCAGGCTGTCGATCAGTGGTGGAAGGCGCTCCAGGAGTTGGGCTATCAGCCCAAATTCGTCGCCTCGCAGCAGATCGAGCAGGGCGAGCTGACGAAGGGCAAGTTCCGGGCGATGATCATGCCGCGCAGCGTTGCGCTGTCGGCGAAAGAGAAGCAGCAAATCGATGCCATGGTCCAAGCCGGCGGCATCGTACTCGGATGGCCCAACCCGGTCGGCGTTTACGATCTGGATCTGGCCAGGCACGATGCGCCCGTCGTGCCGACCGGCTACCAGGCCATCGACCCCACCGAGCAGGCCGAGCAGATCGGCAGGTTGATTCGCCAGGCAGGCGTCGATCCTCCGGTGATCGTCCAGAGCGCCACCGGCGCCGACCTGACCGGGCTGGAGATCATCCGCTTTGCGCTGGACGACACCCAGATGGTGGGCATCCTTCGCCCGCCCATCGGCACCAAGGAAGTTGTCGGGCCGGACGGGGTGATCCAGTACCTGCCCGACGAGTCGGGCGGCAAGCCCGTCGAGCGCGTTCGCATCCCGGTGGGCGAGCCGGCCGGGTTCTTCAACGTTCGAAGCCGCAAGCCGGTTGACATGGTCACGCTCGAAGACGGGCGATCGGCGATGGAGGTCGATCTGCCGGCCGGCGACGCGACACTACTGTCGGCCGTGCGGGCCGTATCTACCGTCAACGTCGAGGTTTCCTCGCCGCTGGTCAAACGCGGCGGGCAGGTCAGCCTGAAGGTGTCGTGCGACGCGCCGGGCCGGCGCGTGATCCGTGTCGAGGTGCGTCAGCCGGACGGCTCCAACGCGCCGTGGCTGACGCGCAACGTGGTGGTCGCCGAGCCGGTCACCATCACCGCTGCCGTTGCGACGAGCGACCCGACGGGCGAGTGGTCGGTCCAAGTCACCAACGTGTTGACCGGGGCGTCGACTAGCAGCCGGTTCACCATAGAGTAGGGCAGGTTCCACCCGCCGCCTGGTGTTGGCTGCCGGTTGTCGGTGCGAAAGAAAGAGACAGTGGCCCGGAGTACGTCTCTGTTGCTGGTTGCCGTCAACGTAGCGCTGCTGGCAGGCTGTACCCCAATGGGTTTCACAGCACAAAAGGTGTGCATCTCCATAGTCGATGCGGCCACGGGAGCGGCCGTCGCGAATGCGCGGGTCAGCCACAGACCCGCAGATGGGTCGTTCGGCCCAGCGGCGTACGAGCGCAGAGAGTGCGGGCCACTGTTCGCAAACGTTCGCAGAACGACCGATGTCAACGGCGAGGCGCTGCTTGCTTTTTTACGGAGATTGCAGATGCGGGGGGGATCCCAGTGATCGCGCCTCGATGCGGTCCCCCGTACCCTCGGATCGATGCCGAAACCTATGTGTTCGAAATCGGTACCCAAAGGACGTCGGAGACGCTCGCGGTTGAGATGCGAG
>Ga0315553_10003863_pt1 | contig 11492 bp, 8 predicted proteins | sample SalMarSW160140MG_FD_203099 | JGI IMG/M metagenome (GOLD analysis project Ga0315553, IMG submission 203099) | Salt marsh sediment microbial communities from the Plum Island Ecosystem LTER, Massachusetts, United States - Salt Marsh Sediment SW1601-40 ... | reverse complement strand
ATAGAATAGCCTGTCTTTAAACAAATATCCGGCTAGCCAGAATACAAAAACAATCCAGATAATACTTCCTATGACCGGATATAATTTATAAAGGTGGCTCCATAATGAATATTTGTGGATTCTTCTGCCCAGAATAATCTTTATGACCTTTAGAAATGCAAAAATCCCTATTCCAACTATTAATACTATGATGGTTTTCATGTTTCCGGTAGTTATAATTTATACTGAACCTTTTCGTATTAAGACTTTTCTGACGAATGGCTCAACGAAGGGATTTATCACTAGAAGCCTTTCTGAAAGTTCTTCAACCAAACCTGTTCGTACCAGTGAATCCACGATTTCCTTCGTATGATCGGATTCAATGCCCAGAACCTTTTCCAATCTACTGTATGTCATCCGCTTATGGAGCGCCAACTGGGCTAACACTACAATATAATCATCGTCAAGGTCTTCAATTGGCTGAATATCTATGTATTTAGGCGCTTTAATATGGATCATGCCTGCCGAAACTTTCTCAATATTGCACAACCATTGATACAGAACCGTTCCCGGGTTCCCTCCCGATAGATCGAAATACCTGCTGAAAAGTCTGGCAAGTGCAATTTCAGAAATGTTTTCTTCCTTCTTTTTCTCAATCCTGAATTTCAATCCACTTGATCGGTGCCGGCGTAAGACCAAATCTTTCAGTTCCTCAGAATTAAATGGCTTGCAGTTGATGATGCTAATGAAATGGTCATCCACATTAATAATTTTATTGATCAGTTCATAGGTAAAAGAATTCATATTTAAAATGAACAGGCACTTGAAATCGAACTGACCTATCAGGTCCAGGATCAACTTGATTACTTCAAAACCCTGTTCTGATCTTTCCCACCATAGCTCAAGGTCGTGTATTACTACCACAGAACCGGATGTAAGTGTATCAAATATTTCATGGATTCCCCCTGGCATCTTGGTGAATTTCTGCAGCTGTGCCAGGAAGTCCTCCTTCGAGACCGAACCACCTTGCAGCGGAAAAACATGGTATACTTTATCCTCATTAAAGTGAATCCTGGTAATGTATCTGCATAAGGTTGTTTTCCCGGCACTACGTTCTCCCAAAAGCAAAACACCTCCCTTAACTCCATCCTTAAATCGCTCGATTGCTTTTTCGAACTGCTTTTCTTCAAGGGTTCTGCTGATCCAGAAATCATCTCCTATGCTTGATTTTCCGCTGAAAAGATTTTTATAATAGTATGGCAGTGCTTTCATTACTTCCGGCTTAGGCTTTACCTTATCAATAAGATCAAGGATCCTCTCGTTTTCCGAAGATTGGTCTTTATCAGTGATTAACTGCCTGGCCAATAAAATCCCTTCACTCCTGGAATACAGTAATTGTGCTGATTTTCTTCTTATGAAATTATTAATGTGCCGGTAGGAAATTTTAAATTTTGACTTTACCAGTTTACTCCGGTAATCGATATTTAACCTGGAAAATTCCTCAACACTGTCTTTAATTTTATAGGAAGAAAGAGTATCAAAGGTTTCGTCAAGCATTTTATTTATCGCCGGGATCAGACTGTTTTGAATTCCGGCTATTTTTTCCTCTTCCCTTGTGATTTTTAAAATGGCCTCATCCCTGATTTGAGCAATTCTACCTGACCTATCTTCTATTTCAAGGCTAATGTTTTCAAAGTTAAAGCGAGTCAGGTTTAGGAGGTCATTTAACAGGCTTACACTGCTTTTTAAAGAATCCATGGTTCTGCCTAAATAATCGTTAACCGCTCCTATGAATTTCGCTTCCAGGACATATCCAGTAATCTTACGGATCGGAAGTGAAATCACTTCAACATTTTCAGCAGTTTCCAGATTATTTCCTGTTGGATCAGGTTCAGCCAGGTTAAGGTTGTCGGGTAAATCATTCTCGTTTTTTCTAAAGTCAGCAGCAATGTCTTCAAATTCGGAAATTAACTGAAAATACTCCTCAACCGATCCAATGGATAGTTTTAATTCCTGAATCCCGGATAATTTATCTCCCATCAGGCCAAGTTTATGTTTTATTTCCTCCAGCTGCTTCCGAAGTCCTATTTCAATCTTCTGAATAAGTATGGTTTCAAATTCGCTTAGTTTATCTTTAATCCTGGTTTTATAGGATTGCATTGATAAATCCAGGTAAATTTTATTAAAATGGTTCAACGAATCATTATACCACAAATCTGAAAAAGCCAATATTTTCGATTTGACGGACTTATCGAATTTTTTTCCTTTCGGTTTTTTTGATACAATTTTGTTGACATTGATTTCTTTAAGATCCTCTGTAAGCAGCTGAAGGTTTTTTCTGTAATCCAGTAATAGCCTGTTCCTGTTAAGCTCTTTTAGTTCCGATATTGTTGATTCAATTTTGGAGATTTGATCAGTAAAATATTTCTCAAGTTCCGTTATTTCATCCATGGAAAATTCGTTCGCATATATCCTTCTTTCAATGACTTCCAACTGCTCATCAACAGACCAAAGTAATGGTCTGAATTGGGAAAAGACAGCCTCCAGGTCACTATTAAATTTATTGAGCAGTTTATCCAGGAAAAGGTACCGCGTACTTTTTAAATAATACCCGATAATTGTCTTATATCTGATTTTAACCTTAATTGTATTTTTGGCGAAAGGATGAGTAATATGTTTTCTTGCTTTATACCATCTCAATGCTGCCTTATCTTCTTTTTTAGTCTCAAAATCGCTTTTGTCATGATTAACTGATAAATGACGCGGGAATTTCGACACATCCTGCTCAATTCTGTTGAGATACCAGTTAATTCCCTCTTCGAGTGCTTCTTTTTGAATTACGAGTATTTCATTTAACAGCTTCTCAAGAATCCGTTTTGCATGATAGTAAAATTCATTTTTAGTTCTCACAAGTACCCGTTTCCTTCGGTGTAAATCATTATATTTTAGAAGTTTATTTAAGTTCTCGCTGATGTTTTCAATCAGTGACCTCAGTTCATTAAAGAATTTTAAGCTTTCGGTAAAATAGGGGATAAAGGCACTAGCGTAAAGTTTTTCCGCAACCTCTTGCCCGTTGTTATCAATCTTGGCAATTTCATCATTAATAACCTGATATTTGGTCAGTCTTAACGGTGGTAATGCAAGCTTTATGTCAGTACCTGTTTGTGATTCTTTCTGAGAAGTATCAATATCAAGAATAATTTCATCAAATGGCGTGCTTGCATTTATCAACAACAAAGACCCGAGGCCCTGTTTAAGCGAATTAGCTTCTTTATACATGCTTTCAAACTGTCCTTCAGATCTGCAGGAAATCCCTAAAACAGTCAGATCGGTTTCTTTTGATTCCTTTTTAACAATATCCTCCCATGCGTAGGCATCGGTGCTGTTATTAATAACCTTTATTTCCATGCTCATCCTGTACCGGTCAACGATATCTACCATAGCTCTATGGGCTTTTTCAATGAATTCTTTACGATCAACAACAATTAGCAGACGAATTTTCGCATCCTTCCATTCACCTGAAGAAGTTAAATGACGCATAATATTTATGGCGAATGCCAGATTCCGGTCATTGCCTTTCCACCAGATATCAATGGTTTTATATTCCCCAAATTCATGTTTGGCATCAAAGTTTAACAAAATGGTACTTATGCAATTTCTTTCACTGATTTTAATAAGTCTTTCAACCTGATCCCTTTTGTTTTCTTTTTGAGTCCAGCCCATAAATAAAGTATTTGGTTCTATCCCGGTGAATCCGTAGATCCTGACAATTTCGTCCATGCCCGTATATATATCGTGACACTGGTGTTTATAGAAACTCAAATCTTTTTTATTTAATTCCCTGATCAACCGGCGGGGCTGTTTTACTAACTGAGCCTTATCCGTAACCTCGAGTTCAAATCCCGTTAACATTCCCAGGGAGCCGGCAAGGGATTTTCCCAGAATAACAAGATGGGGCCTTTCTTTTTCGTCTCCTGAAAACATGATGATATTTGGACGCCAGTTTCGGGCATGTATCTGACCTTTATTGAGTCGTTTTATTCCTGTTTTAATTATTGAAGTCCAGACACTGCTCCAGGCATCGCCCCCTTCGAGTGTGAGTTGTTTTCTCTTAATAAATAGAAACAATAAGCCTAAAATAATTACGGCCCCTATTAAAGCAATAAAATCAAGCTGGATCATCACCAGGATACAAGCCGTTGCTCCTATCAGGCTTACCCAGACAGGGGTCCTGAAAGAGGGCCTGAAATCAGCACTGGTGGCAGCTTCAAATGCAGCGCTGAGGTTCAGGAAGCCGTAGGTGGTAATGAAAAATATGGAAACAATCCGTGCTATTACATTAAGATCTCCAATCATGATCCCTGCTTCAGCGATCAGGAAAGTCATCAGCAAAGCATTTCTTGGTTCATTGGCTTTGATAGTACCTTTTGCAAAAAATTTTGGTGTGATTTTATCAAGAGCAGTTGCCTGAAGTATCCTTGGAGCAGCCAGAATGCTTCCCAGCGCAGAAGATAAGGTTGCACCCCAGATACCGGCCACAACCAATTGGGGTATACGTGAAATTTTAAGAAGTACGTTAGGATCATTCGCCAGGACATCACCCCGTACTGTATAACTTAAGAAAAATACCAGACATATATAAACAAACAAGCCAATTGCAATTGCTGCTATTGTACCGGCCGGAATTGACTTTTTAGGATCTTTCAGATCACCCGACATTGATACACCTGCTTCAAATCCACAGACAGCAGGAAAATATATTCCAAATAATACCATAAGGGGTACGGTAGAACTATTGCTGAAAAAGTGTGGCTCGGCCGGTGCAAACTCATGTTTACCGAATAATATGGAAAGCAGCGAAAGGACAATCGCCAGCATGATCAGGTATTGTGTCTTTATAGCAAGTGAAGCGCTGACAAAGGTAATAATGGTGACCGTTAGCAATAATAGGCTCCCTGCTAATCTAATGGTATTAATATTAACGGGAAATCCCCAGAAACTTAAAAAACTTTCGGCGAAACCAATCAGATACAGACTGACACTAAATGACAGCCCGACAAAAAGTGCAAGGCCAAGCGTGCCTCCAATGGGCAGTCCAAGACTTCGTGAAATAATATAATAAGTGCCTCCGGCTTTTACTCTTTTATCCGTTGCAATAGAGGAAACACTGAGTCCAGTGCTGATTGAAATTATATGTGCGACAACAATTATTCCGATGGCTGCCCATAATCCTGCCTGTCCCACGATCATAGGCAAACGCATATACATTATCACACCAAGAATAGTCAAAATGGAAGGTGTAAAAACTCCTCCGAAAGTCCCGAATTTATTTGATTTGGCCATAGAATCTTTATTTCAATAATCTATTAAATTTAGACAAATTTTCCATATTTTGTCACTAAACATTATTAGATGGTTTTTGCCATTAATCAAACCGATTATTTACCAGGTTTGTTTGACATTCCTTTTTGAGAGGTTTATGGGTAATTTAACGTGAGTTCGGTATAAGTATTTAATTACAAGTCTCTAGTTATCAGCAATTTAAATATTGCATTGTTCATAACTATCCGATAATCAAAGGTATATAAAAATGGATTCTTCCCAAATTAGTTGTTGCGACTAATTATAAGAATTGTTAATTGATTGAGGGCTTATTCTATTATCAATAAATATTTAGCGGTTCGCGCGGAAAAGGGATTCGAACGAGGAGTGCAAACACAGGTGATTATTGATAATTAAACAACAATGCGAACCGACAATTGGTCCAGGCATGGCAGGCTTCCCCGGAATCTGAACATGTGCAGGCAGTTTATTCCTATCCGGTTAAAAGTCACTTTTACGTTTTAATAAATTCATTGCATTGACTCATTGTACTCTCAGAATGTGTGAATGATGTGACTTATTTTTGAAATTGTATAATACTTTTCATAGTAATGGTAGTTATCCTTGTATAGAATTTATAAGAAATGAAAAAATAAGCATTATTATTTTGCTGTCAGTCTTAACTTTAATGACATCATGCGTGGTGTATCTTCATAAAGACAATTGACGGCACTAGGGATGGCATAAGAATCCTAACAATCCTCATAAACCTAATTCCACAAAACCGGGAAAAGCTAAGGGGAAAAGCAAATCAAAAAAATTTGAACCAACAGCCATTGTTAAAACAGAAATTAATGATGGTTTATCCCCCAATAATTTAGACAATAATTACTTTTTCAATTTAGTAGTAAATCCTGATTTTCCGATAGCAGAAAAGACCCATATTGGTATCCTTCTAGATCAGGAATACGATAAATAGCCCTGGAAACCTAAACTTTTTCCAAAGCTATTTGTGACAAAGATTCCGAAGATAAAAATAGATGTTTATCGGAACCTCAGAATCATACATAAATTAGCAGCAAACACCTAACCCTTGTCAGGGTTGGCCAATTGAACCCGGCCGAAGATGATTTAGGCCACATGTTTATCCTTGCAAGAACAATAAGTTGGTTACAGATAATTAATTTCTGCTAGCCGGGCGTTGGTCTTAATGGATTCAATACCGTTTTCCGCCGAATCGTGCGTTGTGTACATTTGGCTCTTACCAATAACTTTGCTGTTGGCCGCTTTAAGAACAAAATAAAACTGCCCGCTTCTGGAATCTTTACGTTCGTAATGCTTCTTGTCTGAAGAATTTTCTATTACGCTTTCGATACCATTTTTACAACCCTCTTTGCTGTGATATCCCTGACTTGAAAAGATAACCTGACCATTTTTAGCGGTTAGATTAAAATAGAACTTGTCGTCTTTACCTGTTGAAACCTGAAATTCCGGATGTGCCATTTTTTTTTTAGAATTTAATTGTGAATGAAAATTATAGATGAGATTGTAATTAAATCTTCTCGGAACAAAGGTAAGTTCATTCATTCCGGTATGTGATACATAATTATTGTTATTAGTTACATAATTCACACATGTGAGGTAGCTCCTGATTACTGTTACGGATTCTCGTCGGTCAAGGAATTGTTCAAGAAGATCAATTTTGGATAATTCAGATCCTAGGTATCCTCGTTCTCGTTTTTCCACCTCCAGATGGTTGAACGGTCAATGCATGATGTGCATTGTTCGTCGTCAGCTGTGATTGAATGAAAGGTCAAAAGAAAAAGGAAACTCAACAGCACAAAACAGCACATTTACAAATCCCACGAACTGCCGCTCAAACCAAAGATTGCAAAAGAGCTGTTTTTACCCTTACACAATCATTTATGGCACCTGACTGCACCCAATGATTATTGATTATCCCAAAAATTGTCCGTTGTTAAAATAATATTCCAGCTTGGTTCCTGAGCATTTTTATCCTCTTCGGTAGTAATAAAAATTTTGATGGGTTGAAATGAAGATACTGCCTTAAAAGAAACATTTAACCTATTTGAACTATTTATTCGCCCTATGTTTTGAGTTGTTTCGCTGTCTGTAACCATCCAAACGACATAGGTTTGCATAGCCGGATTCAATCTTTCTATTTCAGCCATATTCTTAATGCTAATTTTGATGACATTATTGTTATTACGGTCCGATTTTATTTTTACATAACCCTCTGCTGCTGGAGCACGGGATGATTGTAAGAAAGGTATTTTTTGGGCTTGTAAAGAAAATGGTAGCATTATCATTACTGTTAAAAAACCTAAAAAGATTTTTTTTGTTTTGGCATTAAATCTGATTGTTTTCATTTTTTTTTAGTTTATTATTTAATGTTTGACTTTTGAATAAGCCAAAAGTTGCAATTATTGGTTCTCAAATATGCGTTGTCTGTGAATTTGGAACTACCTTCTTGTTAAAACTATAGTATATTCACTAACTATTAGTTTGACCTGCTGTAGCATGTAGTTGGTTCGTTATAGTTCTTTAATAATTTTGTGCAATTCTTCTTTGGTTTTGCCCAACTTGATTTGCAGTTTGCCATACATTTCCTCTTCTTTACCTTCTTCAAACATTAGGTCATTTTCAGTAAGGAATGCAAATTTCTGTTTGAGTTTACCTTTCTGTTCATTCCAGTTTCCTTTTAGTTCAGTTTTGTTCATGACTTTGGATATTAGTTGTTGCAGCTGGCAATACAGTGGTGAATAAAAATTCACCTTACAAAGGTTAGGCTATAAATCAAAGAAACCATTACATAATTCTGTTTATTAGTTACATCATTCACACTTTTTTGATAGACACAAAAGTAATTGACTGTAAATTAGATAGCTTAGAATGTGGTGGGAAAGAATGCTGTAATCACCAAAATAGGTGATTAAATGAGTGAGTTTTACACTGTAACCAAAATAGGCTTAGAATATAATCCACAGTTATTAGAAGCATCAGTTAAACTGGTAAGAGGCTAGATTGCCTACACTATTTGTAAGTTCACTGCCAAGCCCCATGAGTCAAACACACATCCAGAGGCTTAGCAAAAACCTTACAAATGCTAATCCAATTTAGCCTTCAAGGCTTTTTATCCAACATAAAAAACAAAATAAATTGTGTTTCGTTGATAGGCTTGTAAGTATTAAAAAAGACAAAAAAAGTTAATATAAATGATTGGTAAATAAAATATTGACAAGAATGCCCAGTTGCTAACAGCCGGTATAAATAATTTGGCAGTCAGTGGTTTGCGTAGGTCAGCGCTTTTAATTATGTTTGTTGTAAACTGATACTGATTAGCATTGAAATACCAAACTATTCATACCGGCAAAACGTTATCGGGTTAAGCATTATAGTATAGGAACTGAAGAGTTTTAAATTAATTGGATTAAAAGGTTTATATTCTTTCATAACAAAAAACATCCGATTGAAATGGGTGAAAAAGAAATTGGTGAATTTATTACTCATCTGGCAAAGAATAAAAAAGTCTCTGCATCAACCTGAAGCCAAGCTTTCCTGCCTGGTGTAGATTGCGAGACTATTTCGACCAAGGAAATCCAAAATGTATCAACTGAGAAATCTGACAGAAAACAGAAATCAATAAGGGGTGTTTACCATGAGACAGCTTATGTTTGGGACGCTAGGAGGTTTAATGCTATTGAGTGGCGTTATGCTATTGCTAAACGTTTTAGCGCAAGTGCCCAAACAAGCACAGATCGCATTTTGCTCCGATCGGGATGGAGACTTTGAGATCTACACTATGGATCCCGATGGAGGTAATCTGCGCAAATTGACAAACAATAACGTTGAAGATTATCGAATAGCTTGGTCTCCTGACAGTCAAAGTATTGTTTTTGACTCTGAACGGGATGGGAACAGAGAAATCTATGTTATGGATGCCAATGGGAAGAATCAAAGGAGAGTGACAAACAATCCTGCGTAGGACGGGGATCCAGAATGGTCTCCCTGTGGTGAGATAATTGTCTTCATGTCAGAAAGAGATGGAAATAAGGAGATTTATGTTATAGACACCAACGGAAAGAACCCGCGCAATCTAACAGAGAATCCCGCGTTTGACGGATCTGCCTACTGGTTTGATCCTGCTTTCGTGGTTCCTTTCTCCCCTGCTGGCAAATTCAGAGGGTTATAGAGGTGGCTAAAGCAAGAAAGATGAGGGTACAAAGTGAACCAAAACTAAAACATCTTTGATGTTATTATTTGGCAATCACCATATTCGTTGGTCTCATCTCTGAGTTGGCGTGAGTCGGATGGTTTTCGACAGGTTTTCAAGTTCAAGTTGGTAGCTGTGGAAGGGGAGGAACAAAGAAATGAAAACAATTTTATTACGAGCTAATGAAATCGGTGAAATATAAGCAAAACTGTTAACAGATGAAGCACCAAATATACCAGTAGATATTGATGCAGAAAATCCACGAGAAGAATGTGAAGTTGGCGATATTGCGTATTGGTTACAAGGATCAGGGTTTTGTATATTTCTTGGTCACACACCAGCGAGTAAAGGCAACATTGCAACAAGGAAAGCTATAACCTGAAGCCGGCGACGAGTCGCCCGCACAAGGTGTGGTCTAACAATGCTGCTGGCAGGACGCGCAAAAGACAGCGCGCATCACAACAGCTGCGTTAAAGAAAGGGCAAGGGAAAGTGAAGGAACTCTTAAATCCAACCGATAACACAGGCTATCAGCCATTAGCCAAAATTAGGTATGAAACAAACTATTAGCCACCAACGACTTTATTCACTTGACGCTTTGCGCGGTTTTGCCATGTTCTGGATTCTTGGTCGAGAAAACATCATACATAAACTTGCAGAAATTGAAGAGACACCATTTTGGGATGCCCTAAATGTCCAGTTTAATCACGCAACCTGGCACGGATTTACTTTTTATGATCTGATTTTTCCTTTGTTCCTGTTTGTAGCTGGGGTTGCCTCTCCTTATTCAATCGGGAACAAATAGAAAAAGGGAAAAGTAAGCAATCCATATTACTCCGTGTTATCAAAAGAGGTTTGATTCTGATTCTCTTAGGTATCGTTTATAACAATAGTCTTATGATTTTCCCAATATCTGAACATTACTTTGCAAGTGTTTTGGGACGCATCGGACTTGCATATATATTTGCAAACATCATATACCTTTATTCCAGACAACGCGGACAAATAATCTGGTTTGTCTCACTTCTTATTGGTTATTGGCTATTATTATTATTTAATTCCGCTCCGGGTTATCCAATGGGTAATTTGACGATGGAAGGTAATTTCGCCTCTTACCTGGACACCCGGTTAATACCCGGTAAATTGGATATGGGCATACATGATCCTGAAGGTATATTATCCACTATTCCCGCTATCTCAACTGCACTTCTCGGTATTTATGTGGGCAATTTAATCATAAATACTCTTGTTGAAAAGAAAAAGGCAACAGTTATACAATTAACTGTTATTGGTATTCTTCTCATAATAATTGCCCAACTATGGAACCTGGTCTTCCCTATTAATAAGAATCTATGGACTAGTTTATTCACTTTGCAATGTGGTGGAATAAGTATGATATTAATGGCAATCTTTTACTACTTCATAGATGTTCTGGGCTATAAAAAATGGGCATTCTTTTTTAAAGTAATCGGCATGAACTCTATACTAATATATATGTCATATCAATTTATTGATTGGTCATATACTGCATCAGCTTTATTCGTATGGTTAGGACAAATCATTGGGGAGCCTTACAATGTCGTTGTTTTAATTATTTGTAGCTTAGCTGTCCAGTGGGGGTTTTTATATGTTCTTTATAAAAAAGAGATCTTTTTCCGGATTTGACTTCCTTTCGATTGATAAGTTTTAATAGATAAATATCATTTTAAAAATGAATTGTAAGGCGTATAAATTGGCTAACACAGAATAAACGCCATTAAAACAGGCATTTATTCAGACCGTTGGGTATAAATACAATATAAAACAAATAATCATGAAAAAACTATTATGCTTTTTTTATATAAGTATTTTTTTGTTACAGGCAAATGCTCAGGATGAACAAAAGGGGAATATTGCTGAAATCAACGGCATTGAGATGTATTACGAAGTGTGTGGTTAATTTAAAATAATTCTCGATC
>Ga0315553_10003862_pt1 | contig 11493 bp, 10 predicted proteins | sample SalMarSW160140MG_FD_203099 | JGI IMG/M metagenome (GOLD analysis project Ga0315553, IMG submission 203099) | Salt marsh sediment microbial communities from the Plum Island Ecosystem LTER, Massachusetts, United States - Salt Marsh Sediment SW1601-40 ... | reverse complement strand
GCGGGCATCCAGATCCTCCGCTCCGCGAAAGCGAAGATACTCGGGAAAGCTGAGCGGGTACAACCTGTAGGTCAGAACTTTTCCACGCAGCGAAGAAGCCAGCTCTCCCGTGACCATCCTCACAGAAGAGCCGGAAAGATACACTCGACTGCCGTGTCCTACTAGATACAGCAGGCCGCTCTCAAAGGAAGCTACCTCTTGAATCTCGTCCAACAGGAATACAGGATCCTGGTCGGAGCAGAGTTCCTTTTGGGCGACGTACAACAGTTCGAAGTCGCCGCTCCTAAACTCGCTCAATGGCAGTTCTGAGAAATCCAGAACAGCGATTGCCCGCTGTGAGCACGCCAGATCCTGCGCCACCTGTATCAGGTAGGTGCTCTTACCGCACCGGCGAGGTCCAACAATCGCCGCGATTTTACCCGTGCGCCGCAGCAGGCCGTGGTCTATCTCCAGGTCCCTCCGGATGAAAGGTCGGGAGAGCCTTGTCCTGTTATCGAGGATAATTTGCTTTAATTTATCCTTTTGCATACCTATAATATAATAGATTTTATACTTATATAAAAGTATAAAAATGCTTTTCATCCTTTGAGCCGCTGCCAAAACGCCAATCCCACAGATATCGCTTGAATCTATGACGTCAATGCCCTTTAGCCCAAAGACTTCGGAGTTTATTCAGTTTGACCGAGTCGGGGAATAGACGGACCTGGGGGAGATGAATACAATCGCAAGAGTCATGAAGCAGGGACTCGTACAGATATACACGGGAGACGGAAAGGGAAAGACCACCGCCGCCCTCGGCCTGGCCCTCCGGGCAGCCGGCAGGGGTCTGACGGTGTTCATCGCCCAGTTTGCAAAGGGGGTGTTCTACGGGGAGCTGCAAGCCCTGAAACGCTTCGAACCCCAGATCACGCTGCACCAGTACGGCCGCAAGACCTTCATCCACGATGAGCCCACGGAGGAGGATGTACGGCTTGCCAGAGAGGGTTGGCGGGAAATCCAGGAAGTTATGGCCCGGGGCAACTGCGATCTGCTGATCCTGGATGAAGTCGGGATCGCCTTGCACTATCGTCTGGTCACTCTCGAGGAAGTACGCGAACTGATCCGCCGAAGACCGGAAACGGTGGAGCTGGTGTTGACGGGGCGGAAGATCCCCAAAAAACTCTACCCCCAGGCTGACCTGGTTACGGAGATGCGGGAGATCAAACACTACTACAATGCTGGTGTAGCGGCCCGCAAGGGAATCGAATTTTGACTCCGGGGCCACTACCGGAAGCCTTAGAAATCGTTGACCGCAATACAAACGGGAAGCGATAATCAATACACTGTAACAAGGAGCTGATTGTATGCACGAAAAGGAACTACTTGTCTACGTGGGCACGTACACCGAGAAGATACGCTTCGGCACCGGACAGATCTTCAAAGGAAAGGGTGAGGGAATACACATGTACAAAATGGATCCCTCCACAGGATCGTTGCGCCCCTACGGTACGGCTAAGGGAATCAAAAACCCCTCCTACCTCGCCTTCCACCCCAGCCGACGCTTTCTCTACGCCGTGAATGAGCTGAAAAGTTACGAGGGCGAAGCCACCGGGACGCTCAGCGCCTTCAACGTAGATCCGGAAAACGGACAGCTTCAATTTATAAATAGGGTCCCGACCCATGGCACCGACCCCTGCCATGTCACCGTGGATCAGACGGGGAAGTGTGCCTTGGTAGCCAATTTCGCCAGCGGCAGCGTGGCCGCGCTTCCGATACGTGAGGACGGGAGCCTTTCGGAGGCTTCGGCTGTCATTCAGCACGAGGGCTCGAGCCTCGATGCTTTGCGTCAGAGCGGACCCCACGCCCACTCGGTAACCCTTGACGCTTCCAACCGCTTTGCCTATGTCCCCGACCTGGGCCTGGATAAATTGATGATCTACAACTTCGATTCGAGCCGGGGGAAACTCAAATCCCATGACCAACCCTGGTTCGAGACAAAGCCGGGGGCCGGTCCTCGTCACTTCGTGTTTCATCCCGACAACAACTTCGCCTATCTGATCAATGAACTGGATTCAACGATCGTGAGCCTGGACTACGACAGGGAAACCGGGACTCTGGAAGAGATACAAACCGTGCCCGCCCTCCCCGAGTCGTTCGAGGGAGAGAGCACCTGCGCGGACATCCACATCGATCCTTCAGGGAGTTATCTATTCGGATCGAACCGGGGCCACGACAGCATCGTCGTCTACAGGATCAGCAGAGAGTCCGGCAAGCTGACCTACGTCGGTCATGAACCGACCCAAGGAAGAACACCGCGGAATTTCGCCGTCGATCCCACCGGCACATTCCTGTTCGCGGCGAACCAGGACAGCAACACCGTAGTACACTTCAGCATCGATCAACAAACCGGTCGGCTTACGCCTACCGGTCAGATCACCAAGGCTCCGACTCCGGTTTGCCTGAAGATACTGGAGTGAATGCTCTGCCTCTACACCGGGATCTCCTGGCGATTCAGGTCCACAGATATTCTACTCTCCGCAATCAGGTTATGGGCTTTTGCATCAAAGGTAAGCCATACTCCTTCCATTTCCTGGGCCAGGGCCGCGTAGACCGCATCATATCCGGTTAATCCTCTGCCTACAAAGTAGGGAATTCGATCGGAAATTCCAGGGGTGAGAGGATATCGAAGTACACCGGAGCGTACGATTCGGTTGAAGTGCAGCGAATAGACCTCATGAGCCCGGGGATGGTGCCTGTACAGCACGGCGAGCACCTCATAGAGAAACAGTTCAGGAAGGATGAACTGTCTCGGGTTTCGAAGCAAGAACCGTAAAACCCGATCGGCCCGCTCCTGCCCGCTTCCGGGAAGATACCATTTGAGCGCTACGGAAGCATCGAGAATATAGGTCATTCATCGTACCCGCGCAAAGTACGCAGGGTATCCACCGGATCCACCAGTTCATCACCGGCCTGGGCTCTCCAACCTTCCGCCTGCTTGATAAAGGCTTCTTTCTCCTCCTCCGCCTGCTTATCGATAAAACGGTTGGTGAAATCTTGATAGGATATCAGAACGGCTCGGAGTTTCTTGCCTTTACTGATCATGATCGGCTCATGCTCCGCATCAAGCATATCCAGCACCTCCCCCAACTTGTTGCGGACGGTCAGCGCATTGACTCTTCTCATAGAAAAAAACTACACATACAAAGTGTATATGTCAAGTGTAGAGTTAGCGGCTATAAACCACTGTGATAGGAGTTGCTGCGGCCGTAGATTCGGGATGCGCGTATGGCTCAGTTCGCCAGAAGCTTCTCGAAGAAACGAACGTAGTCTTCCGTGTCCCATTCTCTGGTGCCGATCGTACCGGCAATGATTAAACCCTCACGATCCACGATGTAGGTCGTTGGGATGCTGCGGGCTCCGTAGGTGGCGCCGATTCGACCCGTGGTATCCAGGAGAACGGGAAAGCTCAAACCATATTCATCCACAAATAATCGGGGCAAGCTTTTTCCAGTAAAAAACGGCGTCGGGCTTGACACTTCGTCGGATGTAATTAAGAATAGTTATCGTTACTATAATCACGACGGGATCAAATATTTTGAGAAAAACGGAGCAGAGGACCGTAATTCTGGAAGAACTCCGTCTCTGCGGGAATCATCCCAGCGCCGATGGGGTATACCTGCGGGTCAAGCAGAGGCTCCCCCGAATCAGCCTTGGAACCGTGTACCGCAACTTGGACCTCTTGGTATCCCAGGGAATCATTCGCCGTCTGAACTCGAGCTCGGGACAGATGCGCTTTGATCCTGTGGCTGAAGCGCACTGCCATTTTCATTGCAACAACTGTGGAAAGGTAGAGGATATCCCTTTCGCCGTCGAGCTCCCGGGATTGGATTTGAGACATCCATGGGTGCGGGAACGGAAGATAGAAGGGGCGCGTCCGGAGTTTTTTGGCTTGTGCCCCGAATGTGTCAACAGTACCGAGACAGACTAAACAGTGAAAGCGGGCGTGTTACGCCCTAAATATATTTTTCTAAAGGAGAGCCATAATGAAATCACTCAAAGGCACTCAGACAGAAAAGAATCTGATCACATCCTTCGCCGGTGAGTCCCAGGCTCGAAACAGGTACACCTACTTCGCCGGCCAGGCCCGCAAGGAAGGACTCGTTCAGATTTCAATGATCTTCGAGGAAACGGCAAATCAGGAGAAAGAACACGCCAAACGTTTCTTCAAGTTCCTCGAGGGCGGGGATGTCGAAGTTTCGGCAGCCTTTCCCGCCGGTGTGATCGGCAGCACCTCAGAGAATCTCAAAGCAGCAGCCGGTGGAGAAAATTACGAGTGGACCACGATGTACCCCGGATTCGCCAAGGTCGCTCGGGAAGAAGGCTTTGACGCCGTGGCCCTGGTCTACGAAGCAATTTGCGTTTCTGAGAAACAGCATGAAAAGCGCTACAACGACCTGAGAGCCAACGTAGAAGGCGGAAAGGTCTTCAAGAAGGACAAGAAGGTTGTCTGGCGCTGCATCAACTGCGGATACCTGTACGAAGGTGAACAAGCACCCAAGTCCTGTCCCGCCTGTGCTCACCCCCAGGCTTACTACGAGCTGCTGGCAGAGAACTGGTAGAAACTCACCGCTCTTCTTCGCTCTGGTCGTACCGGACCGTTGCTGGAGACAAAAAAAGACTCCCCGGGGCTTTCCTACACAGTTTGAACAGGCCCCAGGGAGTCTAATTATCCCGTCGTTACTATGCTTACGAGTCCAGACCGAGCTTCTGCAGCTTCGGCCTGATCACGAATGTGCAGTATCCGGCAAAGGGATTGTTCTCGTAGTAGTCCTGATGATACTTCTCCGCCTCGTAGAAGGTGCTCAGGGGCACGATTTCGGTCACAATAGGATCATCGAAGTGCGCAGCTGCTTTGACCTTGGACCGCTCTGCAGCCTGGGCTTGCGCTTCGCTGCTGTAGAGAATGATCGAACGGTACTGGGTTCCCACATCCGCACCCTGGCGGTTGAAGGTGGTCGGATCGTGAGCCTTCCAAAATAGATCGAGAATCTCCTCGTAGCTGATCACTTCAGGATTAAAATAAACCTGCACAACCTCGGCATGGCCCGTTGTCCCGGTACAGACCTCCTCGTAAGTCGGATTGTCCTTTTGTCCTCCGGCGTATCCGGAGACAACAGACTGTACTCCATCGATACGTTCGTAAACCGCCTCGACACACCAGAAACAACCACCCCCCAGAGTGGCTACTTCCGTGCTGTTGTTACTTCCCGCGCTCATAGATTTCTCCCCATCAGCAAGGTTTTCCGGAACCGGGCTAAGTCCGCTGAGGGAAATGATCATTCCCGCAAGTAGAAGAACCAAGACTACGGAACGAACAATGCGTCGCTTCATATTTTCACCCTCCGGATAGATTTCTTGTACAAGATAATGAATATTATTCATTTGGTAAACAATAAGCAGGGTAAACTTGAACGGCTTGTCATTCCTAGACCCAATCCCGCGCAAACATGATACACTGGTCTGGAGCATGGATCCTGTCGTAGACGCTGAGACTCCTCCCCGAGCACCCAACTGCCTTCAGTGCAGGTACTTCCACGTATCCTGGGATCCCCGGTTTCCCCGGTCCTGCTCGGTGTTCGGCATCAAAAGCAAGAAGCTGCCAAGCCATGCAGTTCATGAAGCAACGGGGCGACACTGCCCCGCCTTTCGAAAATCTCCGAAGATCAAAACGTGAGGCTTGTTCCCATACTATCTGAGCTGATAGAATCAGGAAGTCAAAATCCCTCGTTAGTATCGAATGAAACACGGTGTTGGTATGCTGAAGATCCTGGCCAGTGCGGATTACCACCTGGGAATGAAGTTCGCCGGCTACCCGGACGTTCAGGAAGAGCTGGCAGAGGCCCGTTTTCTCACCCTCGAGAGACTCGTCGCCACGGCCAATGAACAGGGGTGTGCCCTGTTCCTGATCGCCGGTGACCTGTTCGACAGGGTAACCGTCTCTGCACGAGACGTACAACGTGCCTCAGTTCTGCTGAGCCGCTTCCAGGGGCAGTTGGTGGCAGTGCTGCCGGGAAATCACGATTTTTATACCGGGGCTTCAAGTACCCTGTGGTCTCGTTTCAGCGAGGAAGCGGGAGATCGTATCCTGCTTCTGAACAAACCCAAAGTTTTCGATCTCGATCACTACGACCTGAATATTCGTCTGTACGCCGGTCCGTGCGATTCCAAACACAGCCAGAGCAACGCTATATCATGGATGGGGGAACAGACCACGAGTTCCGCTTCCGCACAAGTCGAGGATGGCTTGAGTATCGGTGTGGCTCATGGGAGCATCGAGGGGATTTCCCCGGATGCTCAAGGGTTGTACTTCCCGATGAAACGGGGCGAGCTCGACGATGCCCCCGTCGACCTGTGGATCATCGGGCATACTCACCGGCAACATCCCTCAGAAGAGAGCGGGAAAAAGACAGACACATCGGCGTCCCCCTTGGTGTTGATACCGGGAACTCCCGAGGCGGATGGATTTGACTGCAGCCACGGCGGAACAGCCTGGATGATCGAAATGGATCAGAAAAGGCAGATCCGCATCGAGTCCCTGTCCACGGGCACCTACCGTTTTGTTCAAGAAGAGCATAATCTCGAAAGTGCCGATGATGTGCAGCGCCTCGAAAAAAGGCTTGGGGTCGAAGAAATGGAGAGTACCCTCCTGCGCCTGAAGCTGAGCGGCCGTATTAGTGGCGGGCAGCTCGCCGAGCTTCGTCAGGTCCTCAGAGAGACTGAACAATCCATGTTCTTCCTGCAGATCGACGACAGCCTGCTTCTGGAAAGAATCAGTGAACAAACCGTGGAAGCGGAGTTCACCGAGGGCTCCTTCCCCTATCGTTTACTGAAAAGCCTGATTGCAGCGGAGGATTTCGAGGCTCTGCAGACTGCCTACGCCCTTCTGCAGGAGCAAAAACGTTGATTCTCGAAACACTCCAAGTCGCTTCTTTCGGTGCTCTCATCTCGGTGAAACTAGAGCTTCAACCCGGGGCGAACGTGGTTCTCGGCCCCAACGAGGCGGGGAAATCGACCCTATTCAATGCGCTGCAACATCTACTATTGACCCCTGTGAACTTGCACAAGCGGAGCTTCCAGGAGCTGATCCAGCCCCTTCTGCCGGTCGGCGGTGGCGACACAATATCGGCCTCCTTACGGTTTCGGGTGGAAGATCAACCCTACCGCCTTGAAAAAAGCTGGGGGGCGAGCTCCGCAGCAGAGCTTCGTTTACCCGACGGTGCTCGAATTACAGAGGAAGCGGCGATCGATGCCCGGCTCCGAGAACTTCTTCCGGTCAGTCCGGGTACGCTTCGCACCGTATTGCTGACTTTTCAGTCGGGTCTCTCCACGACCATGAAGGAATTAAAGGAGAACAAGGAGACGGTATTCAGCCTCTCCGATCTGCTTCACCGCAGCGTGCTGGAGACCGACGGCATTTCCGTGGGACGATTCCGTGAGCTCCTCGATCAGCGTTGCAGCCAGCATCTGAGGCACTGGGACCTGGAACGTCGGCAACCCGAGAGGAAACGGGGTACGGATACCCGTTGGTCGCGGGAGCGCGGCACGGTTCTCGAAGCCTATTACACCCTCGACGATTCGGAGAAAATCTATGAAGAGGTGAAGGAAACAGAGGTTGTTTTCGGCAAATTGACAGATCAGTTGGAAGCCTGCGCGCGGGAGCTGGCCGAGAAGGAAGGGGATCTCAAGGGTATTGAACAAGCGGCAAAAGACGCAGAGGAACGGAGGGTTCTGGAAGTCAAGCTGGAGAACACGGAACTGTCTATGAAAGACGTCCAGAGGGACTTTGAAAACTGGACAGAAGGCCTTCTTCGCTGTGAAGCCTTGAAAAAGGAGCTTCCGGAGCTGCAGCAATCGATACAGGCTCTTGAGCAGGAAAGAGAGAAAACTCAAGCTTTTCAACAGAAACAAGGCTTGATCGAGCGTTTTGAGCGAATCCGGGCCAAAAGGGAGCGGTGGCAGCAGGCGGAAACCAGGTTGAGCGAACTGCTCCCCCTGTCCCGATCCCGGCTGGAAGAACTTCGTCAAAGCGCCTCGGAAATAGACAGACTCCGGGCTTCTCTGAAAGCGGGAAACCTATCACTGACCTTTCGCGCCCATAAGTCTATCGACCTGGTAGCGGGAAAAGACATGGAACCGCCTGCGGAACAGCATCTTGGCGAGGACAAGACTCTGACGATCGAGGCCGCCGGGAAAATTGAGATGCATCACCAGGAATGGAGCCTTGAGGTCTATTCCGGCAAAGGAGAGTTCAAGGAAATCGCAGACCAATACGGCGAGGCTCAGTCCCGCCTGCAACAGCTCCTGGATGAACAAAAGGTCTCCTCGATCCAGGAAGCCGAGAAAGCGTGCCAAAACTACGAGACCGAGAGAAGCGAGACACAGACCGCTCGGACCGTATACGAACAGGAGTTGGGCAGCGACAGCTTCGAGGTTTTAGAAAAGACATATCACAACGCCTCAGAGCCGCCCCCTTCCCGGGAGCTGAGCCAGGTTCTGGAAGAACTTGTCCGGCAGCGGAGTCGGAGTCAGGAACTCCAGACCGAATTGGAGAGCATCCAAAAAAAACTCGATACGATGATCACCCGGTACGGCGACAAGGAAGCCCTGTTTGCCCGCATCGTGGAGCTGGCTGGAAACAGCAAAGAACTGAATGAAAAACTATCCCACCTCGCTCCCCTTCCCAAAGGCTACAGCGATGCACGTTCCCTCATCGACTACTACAACGGGCTGAAAGCGGATGTAGAAGCCTCGAGGGGGGAGAAGATACGTTTGGAAAGCGATTGCCGAAACGCAGAAAACTCGCTCCCCGACGAGTCGAGCGAAGAGGCAAAACGCCGGCGGGAGGAAGCAAGAGAACAGTTTCATCGACAGGTCCAGAAAGCCGAAATCCTGGTGCGGGTTCAAGAAGCCGCCGCACACCTGCTCGAGGAGCTGGATGAAGGATTATACGAACCCTTCACAACGCTCGTTTCTCAATACCTATCTACCTTGACCGACAACAGATACCGAAATGTACCCTCCGGCACATCCCTGCCCGGAGCAGTGGTCCGCAGGGACGGCCGCAGCCTTGCCTACGATCTGCTGTCGGCAGGCACGAAGGATCTTTTCGCCCTGGCCGTACGCTTGGCCATGGCGGAGTTCTTTCTCGATGACACGGAAGGATTTCTGGTCCTCGACGATCCTCTTGTGGACCTGGACCCGGAACGGCAGCAGCTAGCCGCCGCGGTACTGACGCAGTTCTCCAAGAAGCAGCAGCTGGTGATCTTCACCTGCCACCCTACCCATGCCCAACTGCTGGCAGGCGCTCATCGCGTAGAAATCGAAAACGATGTAGAGATCTAACCTCGCAGGTGATAATCGTAGGCCAGTTTCATACCGATTCCGGGATTACCTTCGAGGTAGTCGAGGAGATCGTTTCTCTCCACGGCGAACACCGATAGGGGTCCCTTGTGCTGGACGGTAAACTCAGCCATCTCGTCCCCGTGGATCCTGTGGATGGCCCCGATGCAGTCTCCCCGTGCCAGGGCAGCAACGACCCGGCCCCCCTTACTGACCTCCACCTCCCCTTCCCGGATGATGAAAAATTGTTCCAAAGACTTCCCCTCTTTGATCAGCAGTCCCGGTTTCTCGAAATCCTTAGACACCAGGATCGACTCCAGCCAGGTTTTCTGGTAGGTGGTCAGTCTCTGCAGATAAGGGCTGCCTTCCATGATATTCCAGGTTTCGATGCTGCGGTTGGCTATCAAGCGGCGAAGGGTTTTCTCGAACTCCGTTCCGTAGATGAAGCTCAAGAATTTATCCTTTTCAATGGCGTACAACAGTACATCCGTCTCGGCCACAACATCTGCTGTACGAGGGACCTCGCTGAGCAGCGCTACCTCGCCGAAATATTCGTAGGTACCGAGAAGCTTCCTGCCGATCAGTCCTTCATCCTGGATCGAGACATTTCCCGTTCGAATGATGTAGAAGTACTTTCCCACCTCACCCTTGCGGATGATGTGTTCTCCCTTGCTGACCTTTCGGGCCTCGACAATGGTCACAAACTCCTGGGTTTTTTCTACGTTCAGGGTTTCAAAGAAATCGAGATGTTTCAGGGCATTCAATATCATGTAGGTCTTTTCGTAGCTCGGTGCCTTGGTCTTGAAATACAGCGTATTCTCGATCCCGAAAGTGGCCAGGGTAAGGCTCGTATTTTTGGGGAAATCCTTCTTGGCGATATGATACACCACCGTCTTTTTCTGTATCTTCTTCGGCAGGGAGTTCAGGTAGTCGATCGGCGTATGAAGAGGAGCAATTCCCGACTCATGATAGACGACGTTGCTGTCCCAGGGAAAATTCTGCAGCTGCTGGTAGCGTTCACCGTCGAGCACCTCCTGATCGAGGAGCTTTTTCTGCAAGACCGGATCGCCCTGATGGTCCGAAGAATAGACAAAGGTCTGGTCCTGGAACTTCAAGGTGAAGCCGATGGTGGGTATCGAATGGAGCATATAGAAGAAGTTGAACTGCCCGCCATGCATGAACACCGGCTTACCGATATACACGGGTCGGAAATCGAATAAACGTACCAAGTAGGAAACAGCTTCCCTGGTCAGGGACGAATACTTCTTCAGGAAGCTGCGCATAACGGTCTTGGTGGAGTAGACGGTGATTTTACCCTCTTCCAGTATTTTCTGGAGGGTCCCGGCATCGTGGTCCGCATGGCAGTGCGTCAGGATGATGCTGTCGATCAGCTTTGGGTTGACATTAGAAGACTCCAGCCACTCGGTGGAATTGATCGGGGGATCGATCATGATGCCGGCGTGATTCAGCCAGATGATGTAGCCCGACGTATTGGCCGTAGGATCGAAGCCGTGGCTCGGCCCAAGACAGGTCACGCCGAACAGGGGCGGCTTGTAGGGTTCGGGCAGACGCTGCCCGATCTGGTACATCGGCTTACAGGGAATAACCCCCGGAATATGGGCGGTTTTTTTGCTTCCGAAGAAGACCTCGAAATCGCCGTTTCCATCGATTCTGATCTTCACCTTGCCCAAAGAAATGCTGCCCTCGTTGAACAACGAGAGGGAAAGAACATCCCGAAAGCGAATCGAGCCGCGAAAATAGTTCATTTCGCTGCGTAAAGCAGGTACATATCCCCCAGTCTCGGCGCTCACCACGTCCCCTTGGATATAGAGCTCTTTGGGACCGAACAGAGCCTCCTGGAGGGCTTTCATGAACCTCCCCGCCTGATGTCGGGTACAAATCACACGGGTTTTCTTTTTCTGCAAGAAAAAATTGTAGTAAATGGGAAACTCGAGATCAGCCAGGTTGATGCCCTTCCGCCAGTCAAACATAGTACGGGGCAGGACAAAGATCCGTGGAACCGAATTGGGTAGAGCCATGGTGTCTTTTATCGTTTCCGGAGGCGAGCCGAACTGGATGTACCCTTCAGGAGAGTTCACCAAGTACCCACCCCGG